>Ga0326726_10001948_pt1 | contig 19220 bp, 18 predicted proteins | sample MHFenrmetagenome_2_FD_207603 | JGI IMG/M metagenome (GOLD analysis project Ga0326726, IMG submission 207603) | Lab enriched peat soil microbial communities from Michigan Hollow, Ithaca, NY, United States - MHF15MN | ecosystem: Environmental > Terrestrial > Soil > Wetlands > Peat | place: USA... | reverse complement strand
CCGCCCTTGTGGGCGTGATGTGCCTCGTCACGATTCGCCTCTGGCGCTGGCGCCCACTCCTGTGGAGCGTCGCCGCGCTGGTGAGCGTGGCGATCCTGGGCGGCGTGGTCTACCCGGGTCTGATCCAGCGCTACCGGGTGTCGCCCAACGAGATCGACAAAGAGAAGCCCTACATCGACTTCAACATCCGGTACACGCGCCTGGCCTATGGACTGGACAACATCGAAGCGCGAGAGTTTCCGGCCGAGGAGACCCTTACGCTTGACGATCTGCACCGGAACGACGCCACGCTCAAGAACATCCGCTTGTGGGACACGCGGCCCTTGCTCGCCACCTACAGCCAGCTCCAGGAGATTCGGACCTACTACAAGTTCACGGATATTGACATCGATCGGTACCGCATCAACGGCGAGTACCGCCAGGTGACCCTGTCCCCGCGGGAGCTCTCCGCGAAGGATCTCCCGAGCCGGATCTGGATCAACGAGCGCTTGACGTATACGCACGGCTACGGGGCGGTGGTCGGTCCGGTGAACCGGGTGACGCGCGAGGGGCTCCCGGAGTTCTGGATCAAGGATATCCCGCCGGCATCTTCGACCGACCTCCGGATCTCGCGCCCGGAACTGTATTTCAGCGAGCTGGCCACGGACTATGTCTTCGTGAACACCCGGGCCAAGGAATTCAACTACCCGGCGGGCGATCAAAACGTCTACACCAGGTACGACGGGCAGGGGGGGATCCCGCTGGCGTCATTCTGGCGCAAGCTCCTGTTCGCGGCGCATCTGGGCGATATCAAGCTCCTCATGTCGAACGACCTGACGGATGAGAGTCGCGTCCTGCTGTACCGGAACATCCGGGAACGCGTCCAGCGGATCGCCCCGTTTTTCCGGTACGACGATGACCCCTACATGGTGATTTCGGCGACGGGGCGCATTGTCTGGCTCCTCGATGCCTACACGGTTTCTGACTGGTTCCCGTACTCGGCGGCGACGCCGGGGCTGGGCAACTACGTGCGCAATGCGGTCAAAGTGACCGTGGACGCCTACGACGGGACGGTGCACTTCTACGTGGCGGAACCCGCCGATCCCCTGATCCGGACGACCGCGCGGATCTTTCCCGGATTGCTCGAACCGCTCGAGGCCATGCCGGCGGACCTCCGGGCCCATATCCGCTACCCCGAGGGGCTCTTCCGGGTCCAGGCCGCCATGTATGCCGTCTACCACATGCGGGACACGCAGGTCTTCTACAACAAGGAGGACCTCTGGAGCATTCCCGGCAGCCACGAAGGAGCGCCGGACCGGCCGATGGAACCCTACTATCTCATCTTGCGGTTGCCGGGCGAACCGAAGGAGGAGTTCGTCCTCTTGATCCCGTTCAATCCGAGCAAGAAGGATAATCTGTCCGCGTGGCTGGCGGCCCGGAGTGACCCGCCTCACTACGGCAGGCTCGTCGTCTACAACTTCCCCAAGCAGAAACTGATCTACGGACCGCGTCAGATCGAGGCCCGGATCGACCAGGACTCGTTCATCTCCCAGCAGCTCAGCCTCTGGAACCAGCGGGGGTCCCAGGTCATCCGCGGGAATCTTCTGGTCATTCCCATCGAGCGCTCCCTGCTGTATGTTGAGCCGCTGTATATTGCTGCCGAAAAGGGCCAACTTCCGGAGCTCAAGCGCGTGATCGTCGGGTTCGGAGACCGGATCGCGATGGAGGAGAGCTTGGAGGGCGCGATCGCGCGGGTGTTTGGGGGGCCCGGCCCGCGGGGAGTCGCCGACGAGGCGCTGCGTCCCCCGGCGGAGCCGGAGGGGTCGATGAAGACCCTGCTGGACGCCGCCTCGTCCGCGCTCACCCGCGCGAGCGAAGAACTGCAGCGCGTCGGCGAGCTGTTGAAGCGGCTGCAGGAACGCGAGCAGGAGCCAGCATCCCGAGGGTCTTCGAGTGGATCCTCTCGGGCACCGCGTTAGGCTTCGAACCCCCGCGTCGGCGAGTAGACTTGCCCGTGCCCATGACAAGCCGGCCTGCGGTCCGACGGGTGGGTGAACAGGGAGGCCGGGTCAGGGCATGGAACTGAAACAGCAGAAATTCTCCATCGGCTATGTCATCGCGACGTTGCTCGCGCTGCTGCTGATCCAGTCGATCTTCTTCGCTCCACACGCGGAGAACCTCTCCTACAGCGAGTTCAAGGGGCTCGCGAGGAAGGGCAAGGTCGGTGATCTCGTTCTCGACAAGCAGGTCATCACGGGCACCCTCCCCGCCGAAGGGCTGGAGGGACTCCTCCCCAAGGAGAGGCTCGAGGCGCTGAAGCGCGCGGGGGGCGGCCCGCACCGGTTCGTCACCGCGCGCGTGGACGATCCGGGCCTCGTCGCCGAGCTCGAGGCGGCGAACGTGAAGTTCACCGGACGCGTCGAGAACACCTGGCTGTCGACGTTGCTCGCCTGGATTCTGCCCGCCCTGGTGTTCGTGGGCGTGTGGGCGCTTGTGATGCGGCGGATGGGGGCCGCCCAGGGCGGCCTGCTCGCGATTGGCAAGAGCAAGGCGAGGGTCTACGTCCAGCACGAGACCGGCGTGACGTTCGCCGACGTCGCCGGCATCGACGAGGCCCGCGGCGAGCTGATGGAGGTTGTGGACTTCCTCAAGAATCCCGACCGCTACCGCCGGCTCGGCGGGAAGATCCCGAAAGGGGTGCTGATCCTCGGCGCTCCTGGCACCGGTAAGACGCTGCTGGCCAAGGCCGTCGCCGGCGAGGCGGGGGTGCCGTTCTTCAGCCTGAGCGGCTCGGACTTCGTAGAAATGTTCGTCGGCGTCGGGGCCGCCCGCGTCCGCGATCTCTTCGCCCAGGCCCAGGAGAAAGCTCCGAGCATCATCTTCATCGACGAGCTGGATGCCTTGGGCAAGGCGCGCGGCATCAGCCCGATGGTGGGCGGTCACGACGAGCGGGAGCAAACCTTGAATCAGCTGCTCGCAGAACTGGACGGCTTCGACACGCAGAAGGGCGTCATCATCCTGGCGGCGACGAACCGGCCGGAAATCCTGGACCCCGCATTGCTCCGTCCTGGCCGGTTCGATCGGCAGGTCGTCCTCGACCGTCCCGACCTCAAGGGGCGGGAACAAATCTTGCGAGTGCACGTCCGCCACGTCACACTGGCCCCGGGGCTTGATCTCTCCGCGGTGGCGGCGCGGACGCCCGGCTTCGTCGGCGCCGACCTCGCCAATCTCGTCAACGAGGCGGCGCTGCACGCCGCGCGCACGGGCAAGGATGCGGTCGACATGACCGACTTCGATGAGGCCACCGACCGCGTCGTGGGCGGGATCGAACGGAAGTCGCGCGTCATCAACCCGAAGGAGAAGGCGATCGTCGCCTATCACGAGGCGGGTCATGCCCTGGTCGCCGAGTTCCGCGAGCACGCGGACCGGGTCGCGAAGATCTCGGTGATTCCGCGGGGGATCTCGGCACTCGGCTACACCCAGCAGCAGCCGACCGAGGACCGATACCTCATGACGCGCGCCGAGCTCCTGGATCGGCTCGACGTGCTCCTCGGCGGCCGGGCTGCGGAAGAGCTTGTCTTCGGCGATGTCTCGACCGGCGCGCAGGACGACCTCCAGCGGGCCACCGACATGGCGCGCCACATGGTCGCCCGCTACGGGATGAGCAAGGCGCTCGGCCTCGCGACGTTCGAGGCCCCCCGTCAGGCGCTCTTCCTGAATGTTCCATCGATGGCCCCGCGCGAATACAGCGAGGAGACCGCGCGCCGGATCGACGCCGAGATCGAGCAGCTCCTCGAGACAGCCTACGGGCGAGTCCGCGCGACCCTGACCGCGAAGCGGGCGATCCTGGAGGCGCTGGCGAAGCGTCTGAGCGAGAAGGAAGTCGTCGATCGCGCAGGGCTCGCCCAGTTGATCGCCGAGACGGAAGCGCCGGCAACAGGGGGGAGGGAGCGAGGCCATGCCTGAGTCGGTATCCGCCACCCCATATGCGTCCTTTGTGCTGAGCCTAACCTTCATCTCCAGGATCGCCGTCAACCGGCCTCGGCGCGGCCCCCGGGGAAAACCCAGTCCAATTCCCACGGTCCCACGACATTCCCACGTCGAGTCCCACCTAGTTCCCAGGTCTTGAGGGCAGTGGAACGACTCTCGGAGGAGGGCAGGTCGGTTCGGCATAACAGGATGTCGACCTCGAAGGTTAGGCGAGTCGATTGCGGTGAGTGCGGGCTCGCGATACGATCCGGCCGGAAGGTCGGAGCTGGCTCGGCGAGTCTTGGGTCGGCCCTCGCTCGGGTCTCGGCCTCTAGCGTTGCCAGTCGAGGAGGCGGACCCGGTCTGAGTCCTACTTTCCAGGTGAATGTCCCAGTGGAGTCTCACAGGTTGAGACTGTGCGTGTGCTCGGCCGCCCCTTCGCCGCGGCGATGCCTGCGTCGCTCGGGGCGGGGATCAAGCTGAGACGTGGTTGGCCGGCGGGCAGCAGGTGCCCGATGAAGGCGTGGAGGAGGCCGAAGCGGGGCACGTGGGTGTCGCGGGTGGTCGGGGAGGAGAGCCATGACGAAGGATGAGTTTCTAGCACGGGTCGCGAAGGCCGCGGCCTTGGCGAGTTCCGCAGAGGCCGAGGCGCGGTCGCAGGTGGTGCTGAAGGCCTTGACGCACCTCGTGACGGACGCGGCGGCGCGCCGTCACTTCCTCTCGCAGCTTCCCGGATTTCTGAAAGCGGAGCTGCTGGCCGAGGTCCCCGCCTCCCAGGTGATGAATCGGGACGCCTTCATCCGCCACATCGGGGCCGGCTTGGACGTGCATGCGGGCGAGGCCGAGCGGACGCTCCGGGCAGTGTACGGGGTCCTCACGGAGGCGATCTCGGCGGGCGAGATCCGCGACTTCGAGCGGCATATTCCGCCGGAGATCGCGGCCGTGCTCGGGAAGCTCCATACCGAGGGCCGGCGCGCGGAAGGTGGGTGAGCCCGGCCGGCCTCCGGGTAACCCGGGACGCCGTCGGGCCGCCGTGAGGGAAGGGGGGATCCGGCGAAACTCAGGGAGCTCTTCGTGGCCGACCCACGGCACGTGCTGACCGAACCGATCAGCGGCGGAGGAGGGCGGATAACGGCAGGGGTGCAGCTGGGTGCAGTCACGATTGACGGTGGACGGGGGGCCAAGGCATGCTGAAACGACTGGCAGGGATCATCATCGGGGTCCTGATGGCCACGGGCCCGGCCGCCGCCTTTCAGTGCCCGCTGCTCATCAAGCAGCTGAGCGATGCGGTCGCGACGATGAATCGCGGCGACCCCAAGGTCAAGGAAGGTCAGCGGCTCATCGTCGAGGCGGGCAAGCTTCACGAGGCGGGCAGGCATGCGGACTCGATCGCGACCGCCGAGCAAGCGGCGAGGGTTCTCGGGGTCTCGCTGAAGCTGGCCAAGATGGCTCCCGCCCAGGAGGAGCAGGTCCGGGCGGCCGAGGAGCGGGTCGGGAAGTAGCCTTCAAATCGGCAATGTGGGTCAAAACACCTCCCGAATTTGAGTCCCGGGGGTCTACACGGGTTCGAATCCCGTTGGGGCCACCACTACTGCCTTTGCGGTCTCACTTTCCTGCCTGCCGTGTTATCTGGCGACCAGCGCGTCGTTCTCGGAAGTGATCAGCACGACGCGCCCGCGGTCGAAACGGATCCGTCGCTGGAGCGACAGCGCCTTGCCGGTGGCTCCGGCGGTGTGAGGCGTGAACGTCACGGACACCTCGTGATCGCCGGGCGCGATCCTCAGGTCCTCCTCCACGCTCAAGGGACGATCCGCTCGTAGCCCGGGCGACCTCACCAGCTTCTCCGCCACGACCCGGTTGTCGACGACAGCCCTCAGGTCGTAACTGAGTACCTCGGTCACGCACTCGCGCGGCTTGCGCATGTGAACCGGGCGGCGAGCCAGCTCCTCGGGCGTGAGATCGCGGCACTGCTCCTTGACCTGACCCGCCAGCCGCCATCCCAGCCTCAGGAGAGCATGATCCGGAGTCGCGCCCTGTGGCCACCCGCTGCCCAGGGCCAACCCGCCGAGCAGCAGCGCACTGAACCCGGCTGCGATTGCGGGTCGGAGAACCCTGCTGAGCAGACCCCTGCGGCCCGTTGGGAGCGGCGCGGCCAAGCCGTCGAGGGCGGCGGTGATCTCCGGCCACTCGCCCGTCGAGTAGTGGAAGACCCGGACCGGCAGCTGCGCGATCCGGCCCGGGACGGCCGGAGCCCGCTCGGCCAGGATGCGCAGGTCGGCGAGCACGGCGCCCTCCCGGTGGACGCAGTTCTGCGCGGGGCATCCCAGGATCGCGGTGGCGCCGAAGTGGCCGCCGAGGTAGGACACCGTGCCCGGATGGAGGGTCCCCGCGCAGTCCACCTCGAAGTACTCCACCGAGCCATCGCTCCCGAAGCGCTCCCGCAGCCTGGCCGGGAGGCCACCGTTGTTCCGGCAGCTCACGAGCAGCGTCCTCTTCGCCGGGTTCGTCGTGCCCGCCACGAGCTGCCTCGCGGAGGCGAGCTGATGTGCGGCCGTCCGGCCCTCGGGGCCGATCGCCAGGGACGCGCACGAGCCCGCGCAGAGGCCGCAGCTCACGCAGAGGTCGGTCAGGATGTCGGCGCGGAGTGGATACTTCTCGGGATGCTTGCCGGGCACCATCTGGATCGCGTCATACGGACAGTCTCGAAAACACTGCTGGCACCCCTCGCAGCGGTCCGGGTCGACGAAGGCGGCGGGCGGCCGCCGGAGCTTCAGAGGCCTCACGAGCCACGGCAGCGCGACAAGCAGGCCGGCCAGGAGTCCGCCGACCCCGAGCCCGGCGACCGGTGAGCCTTGCGCCAGGGGAAGCCAGAAACCGTAGAACCAGTCCGTGCTCACCCGGCCGGGAATGGTCAGCAGGTCGGCCGCCGGCGGGAGAGGGGCGGGCCAGAGCATCGAGAGGGCAACGAGCCCGATCAGGGCCCACCACACGACCCTCCGCTCCGGAAACCACGCCGCCCGGGCGAGCCTGGAGGTATGCAGCCACAGAAAGCCGATCATCCCCAGTGGAATGGCCACGTGGAGGAAGAGGTTCATGAAGAAGAACGGGGCGGCGCCCGGCTTGTCGCCGCCGAACGCCCGATCGGGAGGCTCGGGGAAGAGCGGAAACAGCCGGAGGATCTTGGCTCCGGCCACGGCCAGCTTCTGGCCGAACTCGTCCCAGACGAGGACGAATCCGGTCACCGCGGACAGGAACATCATCGCGGTGAGCAGGACCCCCGTGATCCAGGCGAGCGCTCTCGGCCCCCACGTCTTGCCCTGGACGAGCAACCGGAGCACGTGGATCAGGACGGCGACGACGGCGGCATCGGAGACATAGCGGTGCAGGGCACGGATCCACCGTCCGAGGAATACGTCCCTCTGGATGTCGGCCAGCGACTCGTAGGGGCGTGCGATCTCGTAGACGAAGAGCAGGTAGACGCCGGTCACCAGCGCTACCGTGAGGCAGAGAGACGCCAGGGTGCCGGTGCGATGGAGCGGGTTGTACTTCGACGAGTAGATGCGATCGAAGGCTCGATCGAGGCTCTCGACGAGGTATTCGAGCCCTCGAGTGCCGCTCGGTCGCCAGTATTCATAGCGCTTGTATGTGTCAGCCGGCATGCGCGGCCCCAGTGGCGAGCCGACCGAGCCCTTCCCGGATCCAAGCCGACGGGGGATTGTTGAAGGTGTAGGCCAGCCGGCCCTGGGCGTCGACGAGGAAGACCAGGCCGGGATGGCTGATGTCCCCGGTCTTCTCGTTCCGCTCGAAGGGCACCTGGTAGGCATTGACGACGTTCAGGACCTCGGCCGCGCGCGCCGACGACAGGACGTGGAAGTTCTTCGGGATGTCCCACTGCCGCGCGATGCCGGGAAGCCCGCTCGGAGTGTCCCGCCACGGGTCGAGCGTGATCAGCAACACCTCGCTCTGCGCCGTGTCGGGCGCGGCCTGCTTGATGTGCTCGACGAGGAGCGGGCACATGGTCTGGCAGTGCGCGAACACGAAAGTCAAGACCACCGGCTTTCCCTTGAAGCGGCCGAGCGAGACCTCTGCGCCGTCCTGATCGACGAGGGTGAAGTCCGGGGCCGCCACCGCCTGGCGTGGGTACGTGGCGGGGAGCTCCGCCGCGTCCTGGGCGCCCTGATCCCACGCCGCGACGGCCACGCCGGCGCGGACCTTCGCGGACACCCAGCTGCCCTCGAGGATGAGGGCCGCGGCGATCAGCGCGACGACGCACATCCCGAGCGGAGATCGCGCCACGCCCCGCAACGAGGCCCCGAGCTCCGACCCCCAGAGCACGAGGATGCCGACGAAGAAGCTCGCCGGCGCCAGGACGAGCAGCACCCAGCCGTAGAGGGCGGGCAGCCCGCTCTCGGCCGAGCCGAAGCAGGCGACGCGCGCGGCGGTCAGCCACTCCGGAGGCGCGGAGGGCAGGGGCATGAAGGCGAACCCCCACCACAGCAGCGTGGCTCCGAGCCACAGGACGAGGACGAGCACCGGCAGCTTCGACGGGCGCAAGAGCCTACCCGACCTTCCACGCGAAGGAGAGCATCTTCCAGTTCGCGAAGTAGTACAGGATGAAGCAGGCGAGGAAGATGAACACGAGGATGACGGTACCCTTCGTCCCGCCCTTGTGAACGGCGGCGACCGCCGCCCCCTGGTGCATCTGCTGCGGCAGCTTCCACACGCCCGGGGGAACGCCGGACGGGTCATGGGAGTCGGCCAGCCGGAACGGACGACCGAAGAAGACGCTCACCACCGCGATCAGGATGTAGGCGAGCCCGCCCGCGATGGCGAGCAGCCCGCCGATGCCCATCGTGGCCTGGAAGAGCTGGACGGCCGGGTGGTACTCGATCTGGAAGGGGGCGCCCGGCGCGGAGATGTCCCAGTTCCGCCGCGGAACGCCGAAGATCCCCTGGAAGATCATCGACATCCCGAGGATGACGATCCCGATGCCGAAGAGGTAAGGCTGAAGCTTCGCCAGCCCCCAGAACGCGACACGCTTCCGGAAGATCAGGGGCAGCACATAGTAGGTGACGGCCATGAAGGCCAGCGCGGTACCCCCGACGACCGTCGTGTGGAAGTGGCCGGGGACGCGCAGGGTATTGTGGGCGATGATGTTGATCTGCTCCGTCCCGATGGTCACTCCCGTGATGCCGCCGAGGAAGCCGAAGATCACGACGGACAGGGCCGCTCCGGAGAACCCGGGGTCACCCCACGGAGCCTTCTTGAGCCACTCGAACGTCCCGCGGGTGTATCCGCGCAGCCGCTGGCCCATCTCGATGCCCGCCGGCACCGTGAAGCCGTGGACCATGCTGGCGAGCACGGCCAGGTACATCGCATAGCTGGTGTTCCAGATCTTCCACGCGGGTCCCATACCGGGATCGACGAGCAGGTGGTGGGCCGACGCCAGCGAGATGAAGAGGATGTAGAGGACGAAGGCCACGCGGCTGACCTTCTCGCTCACGACCACGCCCCCGACGGTGAGGGCGGCCAGCAGGTACCAGACCGAGACATGAGCGGCCACGTTGATCTGCTGGGCCGAGTGTCCGAGACCCCACCAGACCATGCGGTAGACTTCGGGGTCGACGTTCATGTAGCCGAGGGACCACAGCAGCGTGGGGATGTAGATGACCGCCCCGTGCAGCAGCGTGATCACCGCGATGATGGCCGCGGTCATCGCGCCGAAGCTCACGAGCGGGATGGACCCCTCGTATGTCCGCTCCCGCTTGGCCACGATGAGCGTGGCGAAGAAGAGGCACGTCACGATGAGCGCCCCCACCGCGAAGAGGATGATGCCCAGGTAGTAGAGCGGGTGCGCTTGCAACGGCGGATACGACGTGTAGAGCACGTCGGCGTTTCCCTGCAGCACCATGGCGTTGGCGACGACCATCCCGAGCACCATGAGGGCGAACGCGAGCCATCCCACCCGAGGGGCGGGCAGTCTCGATTTCAGGAGGATCGGCCCCGCGAAGTAGAGAATGGCCATTTCGAAGAAGATGATGAAGAAGATCAGCATGTTGAGGCCGTGGAGCGTCAAGAAGCGATAGAACAGGTCGACGGGAAGCAGGTGCACGGCCTGCCACCGGGTCATCACGACCCCGAACGCCGCGATGATCCCGATGAGGAAGTTCAGGACGGCGACGACGGCGTTGACCTTGAGCAGCGTCTCCGCGTGCCAGTCGATCTTGAGGCCGGTCACCTCGCACGTCCGGAACCGGGTTGCCAGAGCATTTGCCATCGTGGACATGGGGTGGCTCTCCTCTCCGCTACTCGACCACGACCTTGCCGACCATGTTGTGGTGCCCGATCCCGCAGAACTCGTTGCAGATGATCCGGAAGTCCCCCGACTTGTTCGGGATGATCTTGAGCCCGTAGTCGTACCCGGGAACGACCTGGAAGTTCAGGTTGACCGGATACAGGCTGAACCCGTGGTTGAGGTCCACCGAGGACAGATGCAGCGTGTAGTGAACGCCCTGCTTCAGCCTGAGGATGGGGTACCAGCGCCACATCTGCGCCATCAGGTAGACGTCGCTGCCGGGCGGGGGTGCGACCACCGGGATGCCGTTGTCGTCGCCGACCTTGTAGTCGGTGACGAATTTCTCCACCCGCGCCGCGAAATCGGCGGGAGCGACCCTCGAGCGGACGCCCGAGGGGTTCTGGCCGCCGCGAAAATGCCAGAATGGCATCATGGCGAACAGGATCAGGCACCAGATGAACGCGATGCTGACCCACATCTTTTCCTGCTTTCCGGCGGGCAGCCACCAGGTTCCGGTGGGCGCGACGATTGCCGAGTGGGCTTCATTTGGCTGCATGGGCTGGTCCTCCCTGGGTCAGGGCAGCGTTGCCTTCGGCAGGCTGAGGATCTCGTACAGGCCCCACAGCGTGTAGAAGCCGAACATCACGATGAGCCCGGCCAGCAAGAGCAGAAGCGGGCGGTCGAGCAGTCGCTGGCCGAGCGGGACTGGCTCGAGGTCGTTTCTCGGTGCCTGCGCCATAAGGTCTCCCCGGTTCGTGAACGGGTTCACCGCAGCCGACACCTGCCTGTCGGTATCAGATCCGAGTCCGGCCCGACCGCATATGACCCAGGTCATAAGCTGGGCCCGACGCTCGGGCCCTACTGTATACTCGTCGCGGCTGGGACATTCAACGGCCTCGTCCTTGGCCGGCGCTCGACCTCGATGAGATGGGCCACGGCCTGGCTCGGGCGGCCGGGGGTAAGGGGGTGTCGGAGACGGCCCACGTGCTGCTGGCGCTCGTTCTGACTCTCGTGCTGGTCTGTCAGGCCAGGGCGCTTGCGGCCGTGCTTCGCGGGCGTCGGGTGCAAATCACCGAGCTGGTTTGGGTCATCATCCCGGTCGCAGTGGTGCTCTTCCTCGCGGCGCGGAGCTGGATCGTCGCCCTCGATCTGGGCCTGCCCGCCCTGGCCGGCGTCACGCCGGTCGAGGTCTCCGCCCAGCCTTCGTCGGCGCCGATCCTGCACTGATCCGAATCCGTCACTTCGCTGATGGACCGCCGCCCCTGAGTGAATAACGGAAGGTGCTGTGTATGGTCAGTGTCTCCTTCGCTACGTCATCCGGCACGGGTGGGAAGGGCGCAGCTGTTTGCACGGCCCTGATCGAGTACTCGTCCAGGATGGTTGCGCCCGACGAGCGCTGCACATCAGCAGATTCGAGGTGCCCGTCCTTGGCAATTCGGAACCCGACCACGACCTCGCCCTCGATGCCCCGCTCGCCCGCCGCGCTGGGATAGGTCCAGGTGGCCTTGATCTTCTCGCGCACCCTGCTGAAGTAGGCCTGAAACCTGGGGTCGTTCGTCTCGAGCGGGACCGGGGCATCCTCGGGAGATGCGGGGGCGTTCCGGGGTTGTCTCCAGATCGAGGCGGGTGGACGTGGCTTCTGCGGATCCACCTGCCCGCTCGAGGCGCCTGCTACCCCGAGGCTCATGAGGATGACCGCGACCAGAGTCTTTAGACACGAGCGAGGCATCGACGCCTCCTGGTTGCTGCGAGAGTACTAGCGCCCGGGAGAAGCTCGGCGGCTCCGCGCCCTGACATCGCTTCTATCCCTCGCGATCCGACGCGCAGTGACGTGACGTCGCCAGAGCGCTCGCGTCAAGTCGGATGTTTCTCCTTTGAGTGAGGGGCGTTCTTGCATGTGCTCCGCCGCGCTCTTGTCGTGACAGACGTGTGATCCCTCTTGGCGAGGGGGCTTCTTCGCCTTTGCAGAGCCACGAGTCTGGCGAGCTCGATCCAGAAGTTGCCGATCTTCTTGGGCATGTGATGAAGGATGGAGTCGATACGGCGCGTTCGCATCCGGAACGAGACATATGCCGCGCACAGCCGGCGGGCCAGCTCTACGTGCGTCGCGTGGTCACGCCTACCACCGGAGGCCAACGTCAAGCCGTGCCTTCCGGGTGGGGTTGGACAGACGGGACTCCGGCCTAGACCTCGATCGCGTCGGGCTGGAAGCGGATATTCTCATCGTGCCTGCTACTGCGGACGGAGCTCCAGTTTCCCTTGGGTCACGGCGCCCTCGCAATCCTTGCCTCGATACGTGGCCACCATCGACGTGTCGCTGATGTCCGCCGACCCCTCGAATGTCCCTGGACATTCGGGTGCGATGTTCTCCATCCGGAGCTGCATCCGGTGTCCGGTCTCGTCGAGGAGACCGGTGATTGGGCCGCCGCCTCCCGTCCGCAGCTTCCAGGTCCCGGACACCGTGGATTCCCCGCGCACCAGGGTGAAGGTCAGGTCGCCGCTCCCGCGGCTATCCTGATAGCGACCGACCCACACGCTGGGGCCGAGGCTCCTTGCCGGCGCGCGCGGCGGCACGGCCTTGGCGAGCGGTGCGGCTTGAGCTGGTGCCTGCTCCCCGATTCCCTGCGGGGGGACCGCCGAGATCGCCGGGACCGACGGCGCCGACTGGGAAGCCGGAGCCGGTTGGCCGGCCGGCACCGGCTGGAGAGGCGGGGCGGCCGTCGCGACCTCCGGAAGGCAGGTCACGCTCGACGGGCTGTTGATCTCGTAGTGGCCATCGATGAGGAACTTGTTCCAGGTCAGCTTGCCCAGCACCTCGACCCGTTCCTGTGGCTTGCACACCGGGAGATTACCGGTGGACTGTTGCACTGTCACCAGTTCCTTCGTGCCGCCGCAGTCCATCTGGAGCGCGAAGACGAAGGTACGCGCATAGCCCTGGCCACTGGGCACGTAGGTGCCAGTGACCCGGACCGTCTCGCCGAGCTTGTATTCGCACGCGGCCGCCAACCCGGGCTGCGGTCCCAGGGCGACGACGAGGAACAGGGCCGCGACGAGGAGCCTCACTACTGGGCGCTCAAGAAGGCGGCGATCTGGCTGACCTGAAGCGCGGTCAGGTTCTTCGAGTTCTCGTGCATGAGCTCGTTCGCGCGGGCATTCGAGATGAAGGCCGCCAGCTGTCGCTCGAGGTATGGGCGATGCTGGCCCGCCAGCCTCGGGAATGGACCGTTCCCGGCCGCCTTGTCCCCGTGACAGCTCTGGCAGGGGGGAACCTGTTGTGCCGCAATGCCTTCTTCGAAGATCTTCTTGCCGGCGGCAGTTTCCTCGTGCCCCGCGGGTTTACCGGGCGCCGGGTGCTGGGCGGCATAGTACGCGGCGATCTCGGTGATGGCGGCGTCGGTGAGCTGAGCCGCCATGCCCCACATGAATGCCTGAGCGTGCGGGTCGGCCCGCGATCGGTCCCGGAAGGCCTTGAGCTGGGTGTCCAGGTAGACCGCTTGCTGTCCGGCGAGGTGCGGGAACATGGGCGAGGTACTGATACCATTGAGCCCGTGGCAGGTCGAGCACACGCGCCTCACCAGGTCGGGGGGCGCGCCCTTCTCCTGCGCCTCCGCTACTCCGGTTATGAGCACGAGCCCTGCCATCGCGGCAAAGATGACGGTAGCCTTCACGGGCTGTCTCCTCGGCGCCTGCGGTTAGAACGCCGTCCAGATGTAGACGTAGAGCAGGTTGTTGCCGGAAGCATTCCTACCAAACCCGTCGTAGTTGCTCGACCGCCCATTGAACTTGGAGTAGGCCGTGTACTGCAGACCGATCTTCGTATTCAGCCACGGCAGGTAGTCGATCTCGAAGACAGCGCCCTGCGTGGTCGGCTTGCCGTTGGCGCTGCCGAGCAGCTGACTGGGTGTCCCGGTGTCGGCCCCCGGGCAGGCCGGTGAGGGCGCGGTCGCGAAGGTCGAGGGGCTGCAGTAGAGCGTGAAATCGCGGCGACCGGTGGTGGAGAAGAACTGCGCGGAGCCGCCGATCTTGCGCTTGAAAAAGTAGCTGCCCGTCAGCCGCGCGGTGTCGAGCCAATCGTGCTTGTTGTCCGCCAGGCCCGCGTTGTTGAAGGTGCGGAACTCGTGGATCCACGTGGCCGTGGCCGAGACGATGTGTGCATCGGTGATGTACTGATACTGGGCATCGAGGGCGACGTCGGTGAACCGATCGGCCGGCCCGCGGTTGCCGATCCCGTGCGGGTGCACCTGGGCCGAGAGCCCGTAGGTGCCGAAGGACAGGGCGTGGTTGTCCCAGTCCTGTTCCCAGGCCGCGCGCCAGTACGGCGCGGCCACCCCGTTGATCCGCACCTGGTCCGACGTGCTGTCGAGGGGGCCCGGGCCGCCGGTCGTTGTGTTGGTGAAGCTGGTCTGGGCCGAGCGGTAGCCGCCGAACTCCAAGTACAGATGATCGAACAGAAACAGATAGGCACTGAGGCCGACAGATTCCTGGGCGAGCTGCCCATCGAGCAGCACGCCGGTGACCGGGGGGACCCCGACGCTGCTGGTGAGGAACGGATAGCCCCAGGCCGGCGTGCTGTTCCAGACGTCCTGCGAGGTGGGGTTGTTGTTCAGGGAGATCCCGTAGATGAAGTCCGGCACGCCGATCGAGTCGAAGCTCGCGTGGTCGGCGAAGCGCAGGTCGGAGTTGTCGATCCCGACCGCGTTGCTGCTCGGCTCCCAGGTCAGCTGCAAGAACGCCCCCAGGTTGTCCGAGATCTTGCCGGTGTAGAAGAGGCTCAGGGCCTGCGGGAACTGGGTGTCGTTCTTGTTCGAGAGATCGCCCGCGACGCCGGCATCGGGGACGCCCCGGCCGAGCGTCGTGTTCGACGCCTGCAGCATGACGGAGACCGGGGGGAGATCGCTCAGAGAGAGCGTGCGCTGGCTCTGCTCGTCGGTGGCCTGGATCTGCTTGACGTTGGTGAAGACGTAGGCGTTGAGCTTGAACTTCCGCCCGAAGGGCGTCAGCTCCGGAAAGATCGTGTGGCAGGCCTGACACGAGATTCCGGTCTGCCGGGCGAACCCGGGGGTCGCGCTCGCGGGAGTTGGCGCGAACGGCGGCGCGGCGGCCACCGCGATCAGGATCGACACGATGGGTACGAGCATCGCGATAGCGAATCCTTTGATCCTCACCGTGTGCCTCCTCTCGGGTCCGGCGCCATCGTGAGCAGACGCGTGGCGTCGACGTGTGAGTTGGACGGGATGCTGTGCGGGGTACCGCTCGGCACGCTCATGTTGGCGAGCATGCTAGGGGTTTCAGTGCATCAAGCTCTATGGAACGAGTGTTCCGATTCTATGGAACAGGTGTTCTAGGCGACAGATCTTCTAGCGGGTTCTGCTGAAATGAGTGTGCTGCGCCGCTTAGCCCCGAGTTGCTTGACCCCGCCATCAGGTTGGACGAACTCGAGCGTCGCGCTCGTTGGCGTGGCGGTCGCTCGCCGAGAAAGGAGCGTCGGGCCCGCGATCCTCTAGATCAGGAACTGGCCGAGGGCAAGCGCGACCGCGGCCAGTCTGTTAGGCACGCCTAGCTTTCCGAAGATGTTGTGGGTGTGATTGCGGATGGTGGCGGGGCTGACGTGCAGTCGCTCCGCGAGGGCTCGATTGGTGGCGCCTGAGACCATGAGCCGTAGGATCTCGACTTCGCGCCGGGTCAGGCGGCCGAGCCGGTCATCATTGGCGGGGGTACCGGCGAGACGGTTCCGGAGCAGTGCAAGCACGTCCTTCACGGCGGTGACGTCACGAAACATGCGAATGAAACGGGGACCGTGCGCATCTGTGATAGGAAGAACAACCGTGCTCATGTTGAGCCAAATTTGCCGGCCGCCCTTTGAGCTGACCTGCAGATCGAAGCTCTCGATCGGCTCCCCGCTCTTGCTCAGGAGAGGCGCCCGGCAGATCGAAGGGCACAATCGTTCACCGCCGGCGTCGCGGGCCACGAACACATCGCAGCAGCGCCGGCCAAGGACTTCGCTGGCGGCGTAGCCCGTGATTTTCTCCGCCGCCTGGTTCCACAGTGTGATCCGGCCGTCGCTCATCATCGCGAACGCGCCGTCCGCCGCTGCGGCAAGGCCGTGCCACCAGGCGACTCCGGCGGACGGCCGGGCCGGAGGTCCAGATGTGAGGTTCCTGGGAGAACCGGAAAGCCAACCGGATGGAGGAACACCCTCGGCGAGACGTCGTTCCATGTTTGCCTCCCGGGCCTTGAGGGTCGAGCCCGTACAACTTCTGCGGAACGCCTAGGGACACTTGGACTGGATCCCCGAACTGAACTCGTGTCCGCCGAGGTGCCTGGGGACGAAGCCGACTGTTCGGGTAGAATTCCTCGCGACGTCGTTCAGGTCGACGGTGCGGGAGTCGTCCACGTCCACGAAGGCGTGGGTGCACTTGCCTGCGGCGTGCAGGGGCGGAGCGACAGTTGGCAGCACCGATCTGCACTACGAGCTTCCTATGGCCGGGGTCGACAGCAGACGGCTGTTCAAGCGTTCTCTCCCTCTCCGAGCAGGACTCGACCCGTGGACGGCGGGAGCGCCCGCCGGTCCGCCACACCTCAGCAGTGATGGCACCGGCTCAGGTGCAGCAGGGGTGACACCGTCCGCCTCTTGGCGGGCGGCGGAGTCACCTCGAGCGAATCGCTTCTGGCGCGGATTGCAGCGGACCGGCCGCCGCAACCGCAGACGGGGAAACTCAGGAAATCGGAGGGGCTCGAGCGTCTACGGCGGAGAAGTACTGCGGAGAAGCAGGCTCCCGATCTTCCGAGACGAGAGCCGGCCAGAACACGGGGAAGGGGCTCCAGCCGCACAGCGGGAAGGGATCGAGCGTGGCGGTACTTGACGTGACGAAGGACACAGCGTTGTCGTTGTCGTCGTCATCGAAGATGCCACTCACCCACGTCGGGTCAGGCGAACTGGCATAGGCGAGCGGTGTGAGCGCTGCCAGGGCCGTCAGCAGCGTTGCCCAGACCATGAGCAGCAGGATCCGACGTGTCATTGCCCCACGGAAATACGCGGATCCTCCCGCATTGTCAAGGGTGTTCGCCCGCACCTACGGCCTGGCTCTGGCACGTGACGCGGCCGCCCGCTGCACGAGCGACTGCCGTCCGGTGCACAGTGACCGGGAGCTGCTCATGGCCACCACTGGTCCGGCCGAGTACGGGCACGACTGAACGGAGAGCGGGACTGGCCAGGACGATCGAGGACCTCCCGAACCTTCCGAGTCAGGGCCTCGGAGCTGAAAGGCTTGGGCAAGATCGGGTCTCCCGGCTGGAGCCCAGGGCCGCTCAGCTGTTCGGTTTGGGCGCCAACGACCGCGAAGCCAGACATGTAGAGCACCTTGGTATCGGGGCGCTGGCGGGTCAGGCGTCCCGCCAGTTCGACGCCGTTGAGACCTGACATCATGAGGTCGGTCAGCAGCAAGTTGATCGGCTCGGTATGGCCCTCCGCGATCCGGAGCGCTTCTTCGCCATCTCGGGCTTCCAAGACTCTATAACCTGCCGCCACGAGAGAGTCCCGGGCCAGCTCGCAGACATCCGCCTCGTCATCAACAATCAGGATTGTCTCCATGTGCGCCTCCCGATTCTGGGCGATCATGCTCCCGAGCTACTCCGCCCGCAAGCACGCCTCCCGTTTCCGGGGATCCCGCGGCCCGCCACAGACGACGCAGGCCGGCTGCGGGGAGCCTAGCACGGCCGAACGTTCGGCTTCTGGCTGTACCTGGGGCCCGGGTGGACGTCAGACACCGCCTAGGCCGACTCCGGTGCCTTGCGGCGGCGTGGGGTGGGCGGCCGACGGGGCACTCCCGCGCCAGGCTGGAGCGCGGCGGATGCCGGCCGTCGAGGAGACAGGTCGGTCCCGTGTAGGAGCGTGCGGTCCCGGGCGCGCCGGCAGCTTGGACTCGGCGCCCTCGCTGACGACTCGCCAGGTCGACACGCGGGTGGGTGACGCCGCGCAGCGCCGGCCGTGTGATGCGCCGCGCGAATCCCGGCAGGCCGCTCGGAGGCTCGCCTGCCGTCGCCGGTGAGGCGCCCGGGCGCCAGGTGGGTCCGCGGTGCCCCATCGCCTCACGCATGCGGTGACGCAAGCGCCAGCAAAATCACCCAATGGCGCGTGGCACCGCCTGTGCACTTGCCCCTCGGTAGAGGGGACGAGCATGACAAGACGGGCCGACGGAAGCACAGAGGATGCGCGGGAGGCGCACAAGGCGGCGGTCGCCCTGAATGTCGCCTGGCTCGTGTCCCTCGCACGCGCGTTCCGCATCGAGGAGGGACGAGAGCTTCGGCTCGATGCGGACGTCCGCACCGCCCAAGTGGATCTGATCAGGGCCCTCCTGCTCGCCTGTGCCGATGGCACGCCCCTTGAGGAACTGCGCGCCCGGTTCATCGACCCGGTCGGGTGTGAGTCCCGCGTCCACACGGCGGCCACCGTGCTGTTGACCGACACGGTCCGGCTGGTCGAGCGACACCTCGCCTGCCGCGCGTGAGCCCGCGGCCCAGGCTCTACGCGGTTGCCTCGGGCTTTCGCAGCACTACGCGCCGGAGTCCGTGCTTAGTCCGCGCCGACGTGAAGGAGGCCGGCTTCTGGGCCTGCCCGGCCTGCGAGCCCTCCGAGCCTGCCTAGCGGTAGGGCCGTGCCTGGCGGGGAATAAGAAAGGGGTGCCGAGGAGAATATTGGTACGGTGGTAACGGAGATCCTTGAGGGGCGGTGACAAGGCATGACGGACGCGTTCGATCTCTTCGACACGCTCGTGCTCTTCGCTGGGCTGGCGGTGATCATTGGGATCGCTCTCCACTCGTCCCGAAGACGGTCCGCAACAAGATGGCCTGCATCTGCCGTGATCGGCGTGCTCGCGTGGCTGACCACCCTTGTGTTTGCCCTCTACCTCATCTTCGGCTGACGCGGCATTTGTCCCCACCCCGTCATCGTCGCCGTCCGAGAGGAACGAGCCGGGTG
>Ga0326726_10001947_pt1 | contig 19224 bp, 15 predicted proteins | sample MHFenrmetagenome_2_FD_207603 | JGI IMG/M metagenome (GOLD analysis project Ga0326726, IMG submission 207603) | Lab enriched peat soil microbial communities from Michigan Hollow, Ithaca, NY, United States - MHF15MN | ecosystem: Environmental > Terrestrial > Soil > Wetlands > Peat | place: USA... | reverse complement strand
TAAAGTCATATCTTAAACTTAAATTCGACCATGAAACTGGTTTATACAAAGATAAAAAGGGTAGATTCTTTTATCTAAATGGAATCATGTCATACGGTCGTCAAACTGAATATGATAACGAAAGACTTATTTGGCTTATAAAAGATGTCCTATATGAGTAAGCAACCCGAACAGATACTCGAAGACCAACTGATTTCAAGACTTCAGGAATTGGGTTATGCTCAGGTGCAAATCCAGAATGAACCTGAGTTAATCACTAACCTGAAATTACAGTTGGAGAAACACAATAGGATAGTGTTTTCCAACAAAGAATTTGAAAAGGTTTTAAATATTCTCAGTAAAGGTTCGGTATTCGAGAAAGCCAAAACACTTCGTGAAAAACAGCATATCATCAGAGACAACGGGGACAATCTTTATTTTGAATTCATCAACACTGAGCAGTGGTGTCAAAACGAATATCAGGTTACCCATCAGGTTGCCATTGAAGGCAAGTACAAAAACCGCTATGATGTAACACTGCTTATCAACGGACTTCCACTTGTGCAGATAGAACTTAAACGCAGGGGACTGGAACTTAAAGAAGCGTTCAATCAGGTTAATAGGTATCAGCGACATTCTTTCGGTGGCAGTTATGCATTGTTTCAGTACATCCAGATATTTGTCATTAGCAATGGCGTAAATACGAAATACTATGCGAATAATCGTTACCAATCGTTCAAACAAACATTTTTCTGGACAGATAAAGAGAACAAACGCCTCACGAACATTTTAAATGGTTTTGCCACTGATTTCTTGGAAAAATGCCACATATCCAAAATGATATGTAAGTACATAGTGCTGAATGAGACACGTAAAATATTAATGGTTCTTCGACCCTATCAATATTATGCCGTGGAAGCACTTGTTGACCGAGTTGAGCATAGTTCTAAGAATGGCTATATCTGGCACACTACGGGTTCTGGCAAAACTCTTACATCATTCAAGGCGAGTCAGATACTTACATACTTGCCGAAGATTAAGAAGGTTGTGTTCGTTGTTGACAGGAAGGATTTGGACTACCAGACTTCCAACGAGTTCAACAGTTTCAAAAAGGGCAGTGTTGATGCCACAACTAACACAAGACAACTTGTTAGGCAGTTCACGGATGACACCAAACTCATTGTAACAACCATACAGAAACTCAATACCGCAATTAGCAAGAAACATTTTCTGGAAAGGATGCAGAAACTTCAGGATGAAAGAATAGTGTTCATTTTCGATGAATGCCACCGCAGCCAATTTGGAGAAACGCATCAACGAATTATCTCTTTCTTCAAGAACATCCAGATGTTTGGCTTTACTGGCACACCGATTTTTGCCGAAAATGCTATCAAAAATGAACTGGGTAAAAAAACAACCAAAGAATTGTTTGGTGAATGCCTGCACAAATACGTGATAACGGATGCCATTCGTGATGAAAACGTCCTGAAATTCTCGGTGGAATATGTGGGTAGGTACAAGAATAAAGATAGTGCCAATGAAATTGATATTCAAGTCGAGGATATTGATGTTGAAGAACTGATGGAATCTCCAGCACGGCTGGAAAAGATAGTTGATTATATCATTGCCAATCATAACAAGAAAACGCATAACAGGGAGTTTACAGCTATGTTCTGCGTAAGTAGTATAGCAACATTAATAAAGTATTACGAGTTGCTACAGCGCAAGAAAACGCTTGGAGAACATGAATTAAAGATTGCCACCATATTCAGTTACATTGCCAACGAAGATGATGCAGACGCAAATGGATTTATCCCGGAAGAAATTTCCATTGCAGCCGAACCTGATATAGTATATGCCACTAATCCCCATACCCGTGAGAAACTGGACGAATTCATCGGTCATTATAACCAGATGTTTGGTTCTGCATATTCAACCAAGGACAGCCAGAGTTTCTATAACTACTATAATGACATCAGTAAGAAGGTTAAGGAGCGCAAGATTGACATATTGCTCGTGGTAAATATGTATCTAACTGGTTTCGACAGTCCACCGCTCAACACATTATACGTAGATAAGAACCTCAGATATCATGGACTAATACAGGCATATTCCAGAACAAACCGGATTTTAAATGAACTGAAATCTCAAGGCAACATAGTTGTGTTCAGAAATCTCAAGAGTGCAACAGATGAAGCGATAACACTCTTTAGCAACAAAGATGCCATTGAAGAAATCATCATGAAGCCATATGATGATTACGTCCACGCATTCAATGAAGCATTCAAGAAACTTCTGGACATAACACCTACCGTTAATAGTGTGAATGAGTTGCTTACAGAAGATGATGAGTTGAAGTTTATCATAGCATTCAGGGATTTGATGCGAATCAAAAATGTTCTGACTTCATTCTCTGACTTCAACTGGGGTGACTTGTCGATGAATGAACAGCTTTTCGAAGACTATAAGAGCAAATACCTTGATTTATATGATAAAGTTAAAGGTGAACATGAAAAGGAAAAGGTGTCGATATTGGATGATGTGGACTTTGAACTGGAACTCATTCATAGAGATGAAATCAATGTAAGATACATCATTCAACTGCTAATAAAACTCAAAGCCAACCAGAAAAAAGACGCTCAACAGATTGAAAAGGAAATCTTTAATTTGCTTAACACCGAGGCTCAATTAAGAAGCAAAAAGGAACTGATAGAAAAATTTATCCGGGATAATATGCCGGTTATTCTTGATACAGATGACATCCCGCAGGAATTTGAAAAGTTCTGGGCAGTTGAGCAGGATAAAGCATTCCTACAACTTGTCAGCGAAGAAAAATTGTCGAAAGAAAGAACACAGTCATTGATTGAAAATTACCTGTATTCCGAGCAAGAACCAATGCGGGATGAAATCCTTGAACTTCTTGATAGTGAAAAACCAACGCTATTACAACGCAAGAAAATTGGTGACAGAATACTGAGCAAAATTATTGGTTTTGTTGAGACTTTTATTAATGGGATAGTAGGTTAGTCGGAAATTCAGCAATTAGTTTTCTTTATATGAGGGTAAATGAAAAAACACTATTACTGTTTATATATAATACTGATTATCAATGCCGTATTTTAACAAAGCATGTAAAAGAGCGTTTAATATTGATTAGAACAATACGTAAAACCATATAAAATGTTTCAATTATTTGTAACATTCTTAATTTGCATTCGTATAAGTATTATAAAACAAATTGCCCAAAAATGAAATGAGGCGGTAGATAAAAGTGAAGAAAGGGAAACAGGCGTTCTTTAAAAGAATGATGTTTATCAAAGGCGGGTATTAGTACCCGCCTTTGATGCTTTAAAAAGCAAGAACTTTTTAGATTAAAAAATCACAAAACAGTTCTGAGTTGGAGAAGAAGCGCAAAATTAGATTTTAGCGTAATAGGAAAGGTATGTTCTTTTGGGTAAGTAAATCGAAAACTGGAAGTAATTTATGTTTAATTAAAATAATGTATTATGAAAAAAGATGTCACAAATGAAGAAATGAAAGGTATACTTTCAGATTTCGTTAAGATGAAATTTGAAACGATGGATGAACTCACATCAAAAGGTGATTACAAACAATTAGAAGAATTTTCTAAAAGTGAAGAATTTAATAAATTCCAGACTATTCAGGATTTAGATGGTTTTGAAGATGAAAATGGAAACGAATTTGTAATGTATTTTGATGACAGCAATGAATTTAAAAAACATTTTGTTTATACAGTTAATACCGAGACATTAGAGGTTGATGTTTTGTTAATTGAAGATGATTTTAAGAAAGCAGAAAGATTTTTTTACGGCTTTAAATATTCTGATAAATATTTTGAGATTAAAGATAATCTGGAAGATGGTGAAAGTCTTATGTCAAGTAAGGAAGATGGGGTTTGGGTTAATTACATTCTGAAAATTGAAAATGATGAAATTGTTAGCACAATTGAATTGAATGAGTATCGATTAAACAAGGGACTTAAACCAATTGATTATAATTCTAATGAAGATTTGTACAGAAGAGCATAGTTAAATAAACTTGGTAACAATAAAAAACTATATAAAATGAAGAAAACAAAACATTCCGTAAGGCGATACGGATAAAAAATCAGAGAAACTTAACGTTCAATAGAACAGCAAGTTGCCCAGACTAATGTTTGGTTAAATGGGAATGCTTTGCCCTAATCCAAGGCAGATGATAAAAACAATTTGGGATTTCCGATGCCTAAGTAGGATAAATAAAAACAAGATTTTATGAACGCAGAATTTATAATAACAGAACCACACGTAAGACACAATACTGGGAAAAACAATGAATGGTATACTCCAAAGTATATAATTGACGCAGCACGAAAAACAATGGGTAGTATTGATTTAGACCCGGCATCTTCGGAAATTGCCAACAAAACAGTTCAAGCAAGTACTTATTATACCAAAGAGGATGACGGTTTAAGCAAGCCATGGTTCGGGAACATCTGGCTTAATCCACCATATTCCAAGGAACTTATATTAAAATTTGTACTGGCTGTAAAAAACAAACGTGCAGAGTACGACCAAGCAATAATACTTGTAAATAATGCTACTGAGACACGCTGGTTTCAAGAATTATTAAGCGTAGCCAGTGCCATATGTTTTGTTGATAGAAGAATAAAGTTCCTCGACATAAATGGCAAACCGGGAAGTCCTCTTCAAGGACAAGCTATATTATATGTGGGTTCTCAACATTCAAAGTTCGTAGTAAATTTCTCACAGTATGGAGAGTGCCGAATAAAGTGCGACCTGATTTTTGATTTAAATACGGCATCAGAAAATTATATTGAGAATTTTCGAGAACAGTTTCTTTTTAATATTAAGAATCAAGGCTACTATGCCATTGGTCATAGAAATTGGAAAATAAGATAACTATTGAATTGACATGTACACTTCTATTCCAATCAAGAGCAACCTGAACATGAACATCTGTCAGTGTATAAGAACTAAAAACAAAGTCAGTAATCTACTGAATAAGAATGGGCTAAGTAATGTTCAGATTGTAAATATCAAATTATAAATCAACAATATTATGAAAAAGAACTATTCCAATTTCAAAATAATAAAAGCAGATATTACTGCTAATTTTACCAAAGTACCTAATGTACTAATTATTGAATTGATGCAATATCTGACACCAAATGAACTTAAATTAATTCTATACATTCTTCAGAAGGATTCAACTTTTCAGTTTAATCGTCATAAAATTGCTGAAAAGTTTGACACTGATAAGAATAATATTGATAAGGTGTTTTCATCCCTTGAAAAGAAAAAGATACTGTTCATTTCTAAAGATGAATATCATATCAACCTATATGTTGACATGTCTGATTTTAAATTTCGCAAATTGGATACTCGTACCAAAAGGAAAATATCACATATCAAAAATCACCCTGAAACATCCACCTCAAGTAATACTTTAAGTGAAGTAAAAGATACTTCACATGAAGTAAAAGTTACTTCACCTAATTTAGATAGTGAAGTAAAAGATACTTCACCAACTGAAGTAAAACATACTTCACCAACAAACTCCACCAAACCCTCTATTCATGGGACTTTCAGCGAAAAAAAGTCATCTAATAATACTAATAACAATAATACTATTGGTGATATAACTAATAGAGATTATTATTTAAATAAAGATATTATTGAAGTTAATAGTAATAGTATTATTGATGAAACTGAAAATGAAATGATATCCCCAAAATTGGATTTAAAAAACGATTCTTCAATATCAGAGGAACTGATTATAAAAGAAGAGAAATATATATCCAATTCGATACCATTTATTATTGAACATGACCCAAGATTGGTTGATGATTTTAAAAGTTTCACAAGTGACCCAAATGAGTTTTCAAATTACAGCGATGGCTATATTGCTATAATTGTTCTTTCATATCTTCTTAAAGACAGACCCCAATGGAAAGAAATTAAAAATGATTTAAATTTCAATTGGAAGTATTTGGGTGGATTACTTTATACATGCAAATCAGCGTTAGCACTTCAATTCTATCAGGATATCCCAAATAATTTGGCAGAAGAAATCATAAAACAATCCAAATTAAGTCAGGAAGAATTGGAGAGTAAATTCTTCAATATCTGATACAACTATTCCAAATTATTGAATACACCATCAGATGCCGGGACATCATTAATTCTTCTAAGAATTTGATTAATTGGTTTAAACATTATTCCAATATTCCCAAAGCATAACCATCGCCAGAGTGTCCAACTCGCAGTATTTCAATAACCCTTTGACAACTGAATCAATCTCCAAGTCCGACATCTGAGTAAACTGCATACGGGCATAAGCAGTCATTGCTGCTCCACCCTCTTGGATATTGCTCTTCATCAGGAATTGCTCAATCTGGTCATCATCAATACCTTCAAATAATTGTGGCAGCAGTTCATAAGGATTAATGATATTGTCGTGGTCATCCCTTTTTAACCACACCCATCCATCGTCATAGTTTAGACTTTTTATGACGGAGTTTTTTCCATAGATTGGTTGTGAATACTTCTCCTGCAGGTATTCAGAAGAGTTCAAAACGGCAGGCAAGACATATTTCAACGAATTTGAGCCACCCATCTCCAGTTGATAATAGTACCACTTAACCAATTTCAGAAGGTCAACCATATCCCTTGCACCTTCATGATTGCTTCCATGAGTAATGGTTTTAATAAAATCAATCAAATCCTGTTTGTCAGGGACTTCATCTGGTGTTGCTTCATTTAATTGCACCAGAATCTGGTTCAAAACTGTGTTTTCATGCGGTGCATATCGGAAAATTGAACCATTATCATTTTCAAGTTCAGTTTTTAATTTCCTCACGAACTCGAAATTTGGAAACATGCCAACAGTGTCGCATAGGTATTGCCCCTTGTGTTCAATCGTTAAATCGGAATTTACGATATGATGAGAAAACTGAAAGGCAATCTGTTCATATGGTCTTCGTCCCCGGAAGAATGGGATAGCAACCATGGAAGTCTCGAAATCAATGAAATGAAGAGGGTAAACAAATGATTTGAATTCTTTTCTAAGTCCATCAATATTAATATGTGGTGTGATGTCATTATCAACTGCCTTCCTTACCTGTAACCATTGTCGCTCTGTTCTGGTCAGTCTTCCATCGGAACTTGATTCTATATCGCCAATTTGTTCTTCTATAACATCACGCATCAGGTAGATTCCAGAATCCATTAAATCTTGTTTCTTACGAAAATCCCATATATCCAAGATTCTTGGCAATTCAAACATTTCATCATTCCATCCAAGTTGTGCCTTCCAGCATTCTTTATATCCAGATAATTTACCCTCTTGCTCTTGTTCTGGAGTTGCTTGATATTCGCAGATTTTGCAGTCTTTATGAATCGGAACAACAATCTTCTCATCCATTTCATAATTGTCTGCCAGATAATGGACATAATCAACAAAACTTTGCGATGGGGGAGTCGGAGTGTCAGTGCCATGAAATATTTTTTCAATTATATCATCCACGCAAATCCTGATTAGCACCTCTTTGCCAATTGCTTCTTTTGAAACATCTCCAACTATTTCAACAATTGTTCTTTCATCTTCAACGGTTTTCAACTGAAATTTTTGGTTTAACCCATCAACCGTTGCTATAGAATTCTTGTTTGCAAGCATAAGGTAGGCATGGACACTCCAGTCCGGGTATGCTTGTGTGATTACATATTTTTGGAAGGCAACATCATAAACGTAATCACTCCAAGCAGTATCAAGATACCCTTTCTTAGAAAGCATATCTCTGTAGTCACTGCCGTCAAATGATTTGGATTTTACTTCCAGTAGGTTGACGTTATTTCCCCTTTTTTCAATTATATCTGCCCGGATAAAAAGATTTCTATATCTGAATGCTCCTTCAAAAATGTTTACGGTGTCGTTGGTCAGCAATTCATTAGTTTTCTGGAGAGAAATGTCATAACCACGTTCCTTTATTTCAATACCATCGGGATAATAACATTTAGCAAGAGCACCAACTTGGTAACCACCTTCAGCCAAAGCATCAAGAAAAGCATCGTCTTCTGAGGTGTCTGGGTATTGGGGTTTACCAGTGTAAAACAATTTTGCCGGGCAATCTAACCCTAATTTGAATCTTGATTTTGAAAGAAATCTGGGCATGAACCAATTGATTATGATATTCTAAAGATACCAATTTCTTTATTTACATCGCTTTATAGATGCAATAGATGCGGTTACATAAAGTGCTTTAATAGATTGGATTTGGATTATGTATAACTACTTCATCCGGGTAAAAGTTCTAATTTTAAAAGGTTCATTATTTGATATATAGGTTTCTATAAACATATCAGGTGATTTAAATTCTATTTCCCATCTTACTGGTGCTTTTTCAGGATTTTGAATATCATAAAGTGTATATATTTTACATTTATTTTCTGATATAAAACAATATACATCAATGTAAATATCCATTCCTTTAGGTAGTGTAGTAGCATAGAATTTATCAATTGTTTTGTCATATCCCCAAAGTTGTCTCCCTTCACTAATTATTTTCCCATTTTTAACATAATTATACTCACATTCAAGTCCAGTTCCATAAGATTTTGTATTCCAAAAAGCAGTAGAGTCTTTATCCACATCACATTTCCATGAGCCTAAAAACTGTTTCATTAACTCTACTTGGTCAAGTTTTGTCTGGGTAGTTTGTGCCTTTATCCCAATCGTAATGAATGATAGGAATAGAGCAATCATATTGGTCAGATAGGATACTTTCATAGATTTGCGGATAAATCAGATTATTTTTCTTCTAATGGTTCGTTATCGTTCCAGATGGTAACAATTAACTTCCATTCACCATCCTTCTTCTTATAGATATAAATATTCTTTTCCTCTTGTTCCTTATTCCCATTTGCAGTTTTTATAAAAATATGAGAAGTAGTTCTGATATATCCAAGGTCACCAGAAGATGAAACCTCAATATTATCAACCTTCTCAATAAATTTTTCATGCATAAGAGTTGTATCAGAAAACCATAATTCCCATCCTTTCTTAATTGCATCTATGCCGACAGCAATTGGTTCGTTGGGTGGCATTTCAATAGCGTCTGATGAATATGAGTTTAGAATTTGATTTATGTCTTTTGCCCTGACCGCAGCAACAGACTGGTCTTGAATGTTTCGAATTGCATTAATATTATCAGATGCTTCTTTGGTGTAGGATTGGCATCCAGTAAAGATTAGCACCGCAACAAGCATTAAGTAAAATGGCTTTTTCATCTGATTCTGATTAAAAAAAGGAAGTAAAATGTCAGTCAATCAATTATATGATGAAAGTTACGCCAATATAGAACCAAAGTCAAATAATGCTTATTCTATTTCAGCGAACAGTTCATTAACCGGAATCTCATAAAAATCAGCGAGAAGGTACAAATGTTGGATGCGGAAGAAACCCATACGTTCAATTTTCGAAATACTATTTCTTGACAGCCTTATCTCTTTGGCAACGTGTTCCTGCGTATAACCGGAGTTAACTCTCATTTCACGGAGAAGGGTAGCAAGTTCAAGCATGCGTTTCTGATTATGTTCTGATAATAAATCTTTGTTCATAACTGATTTTGATTCTTTGATTATAAATACTGATGTAAACTATTGTTGGAAATAATCCTAAAAATAATAAGGTATTATAGTTCCTAATGGGCACTATAAATGGGGTTTATGGTACATTATTGAGCAACATAAATGGCTCAAAATGCCACTTTTAACCGTAAAGGAGTGTGATTTCCGAGGATTTATTGGAAAAAATAACGAAATGTGTCCCGGCAGAGAGGTTTCAACACTCTTAAAATTACTCAAAAAATGCTGAATTAGGATATTTTCTAATCTAAATCACTGGATGTCTTTGAAAAATTCTGATGGAGTCATGTTCAATCCCCGGATAACTTGCAATAGTAATGCTACAGTAAAATTCTTACCAGTTTGTGCAGATTTTTCAAACCTGAAGTAAGAATTCCTATTAATTCCAGCATGTAAAGCAAATTCTTCATATGACATGTTCATACCTATTCTCAAATTTTTTGCTTTTTCTGCAATCATCATAAGAGTTTTGGTATCCTCATCTGAGATTGGGTGAGGTTTCTTTGGTTTACGTTGAGATGTTTCTTCTGATTTCTTGGGTTTTCCAAGTTTTTCATATGGTAATCGTTCTGCACTCATGACAATAAAGTTTTATCAAAAATACATATTAAAATGAAACCTTATTTTATTTATTACGTATATTATATAATGTTTATTATATAGTATATATAAAATGCAGAAAAAACATAAAATCTATCAGAAACATATCTGTATTAATCACGACAAGATGGATAATAAAATGATTTTAATTTTCACTGAAGAACTGGAAGTCGTTGGAATTAGTATCATATCCTATCCTTGTTGGTTTAATTATTTCGATGAGAAGTATCCATACTATCCCTTATGCTTAAATTGATAAGATTGAAATATCAAGTAGAAATTTTTTTTTGCGAAATCGAAGAATATTCACTTATACCAAATAGTGAATATTATTTATATTAAAGTTTGATATCCAATTAATTACATTATATCGACAGTTTATCAAGAAAAATTAATATTCACTTTTAATCTTAAACCAACTAAACTGAAACAATATGAGCGCAAAATTCAGCCAAACCACTGCCGACTACCTTGAATGGAATCAATCAATGAACTTGATAAGAAACTTGTTTAATGACGGAAATTATAAAATGTCACTACTTATCTCCTTTGGTTCATTCTGGGGACTTAGGATTTCAGATATTCTCAAATTGAAATTCGGACAAGTGTTTAGTCAGGATGAATTTACTATTGTTGAACAGAAAACAGGTAAATCCAGAGAAATTAAGATAAATGCTCAATTGAAGCAACATATTTCAGACTGCGTTGAAAAAATCAAACCCCGGACATTGGATGAATACATATTTATTAGTCAGAAAGGAAGCATCTATACCGTTCAAAGGATTAATATTGTACTGAAAGACATTAAAATCAGGTACAACCTGAAAATCAAAAACTTTAGTACACATAGTCTCAGGAAATGCTTTGGAAGGGAAATATTTAACCGGAGTGGTGAAAATGCCGAATTGGCGATTGTAAAATTATCGCACTTGTTTAATCATAGCAATCCTGCAATAACTCGCAGATATTTGGGAATAAGCCAGAAAGAATTAATGGAAACTTATGATGTTCTGAGTTTTTAAATCATCAATTCACTGCTTAAATATAAATATTTTTGATATTCATAACTTTAACAAATCAAAAAGATTATCATTAAAGAAAGTAATAAACTGGAAATACGCATAATATGAGTAAAATAGAAGAAAAAGTATGGGAATTTTATGACGAAATTCGTTCATTAAAACCAACTCCTGAAGAAATTGATGCTTTTATTAAAACAAATAATGAACCGCATGGCGTAGTAACGTATAGCACATATGACTATAAGCGGGGTGGGAACTCCTATTTTATGTCTGTACACGATAATCACAAAGGGCACAAGCATTATCACATTGATTTGGGATATGTCAATTTTGATTACAAGTATAATAATGTCACGCACTTAATGCTTGATAAGGATTGGGCAGAAACATTTATCAATTTTATCAAGGAACTTAGGTTAACACGAGAATAAAGAAACCATTTACCTTTTAACTTAAAAAATACCTTTCACTATGAAAGAACAACTTATAACTTGTCCACATTGCCTTAAAAAGTTTCCGTTGTCGGAAGCGATGAAACATGAGATAGAAGAACAAGTTAAATCTGACCATCAAAAGGAGTTAGATGAACTTGAAGAAGAACATCTGCGTCAGATAGAAAATGCGAAAAAGGAAGCAGCAAATCAAGCAGCGTTAAAAACCAAGAAAGAAGTTCAGGTTGAAGTAGATAATCTGAAAAACCAAGTAAAAGAACTTGAAACCAATTCAGAAGATTTCACTAAGAAGGAACTTGCATTTCTTAAACGTGAAAGAGAAATTGCTGATAAAGAAAAACAAATTGAACTTGAAAAACAGCGTTTCATCAATAAAAAAACAGAAGAACTTCAATTATCAGTTCGTGAAGAGGTTGAAACTGAATTAAAAAGTAAACTTGCTGAAAAAGACCAGAAGATTTCACGACTTGAAAAATTGGCTGAGGAACTCCAGAAAAAAGCAAAGCAGGGTTCTATGGAAGAACAGGGAGAAGCGTTTGAACAGGAACTGGAGAATATTTTACGCAGTTGTTTCCCAACTGATGAATTTGAGCCGATTCCGAAGGGCAAACGGGGTGCTGATATTGTTCATCGAGTCAAAACGGAAAACTTGAAGAATTGCGGGACAATTATCTGGGAAGCAAAGAATGCCGAAAACTGGAGCGAAGGATGGATTGCCAAATTAAAAGATGACCAGAGACAAACTGGTGGTGAAACTGTGGGGATTATTGTTACCAAAGCATTACCGAAAACCATAAAACGCTTCGGATTCCAAGATGGTGTTTGGATTAGCGACTTTTACTCCATCATTGGACTTGCCACAGCGATTAGGGTGAAGTTCCAAGAACTTCATCAAGCAAAATCAGCAATTGCAGGTCGCTCAAGTATTTCGGATTTGATTTACAATTATGTAACTGGAACAGAATTCAAAACAAGAATTGAGGCTACTGGTGAAGCATTAAGAGAACTGAAATCGGACATTGAAAAAGAAAGAACTGCAATGGAAAAAATCTGGGCAAAAAGAGAAAAACAACTCTATCGTATTGTCCATAACATGGCTGGTGTTTACGGTGACCTAACGGGTTTAGGTGCAACATTACAAAAAGTTCAAACATTAGAACTTGAATCAGGAGAAAGCAAAGAGTAGTACTTAAATTAAAATTATTTTTGAACTGTTTTTCAGGCTTTATTTAAAATATCCTTATAAGGAGATACAACAATACTTGCCCAATTCAGGACATGTATTGCAGACATTGACTTTCACATCAAGTGTCGCTTTTTCAAAATATTGGTCAGATGACCATTATGAGGCGATTCTTCAATAATCCTTTAAGTAGAAGGAATGCATCGAGTTTTCAAATAGTACTACTTCTTTTCATTTAGTATGGAAAGAAATGTTGTAAATTTGAGAATGAAATAGAAATCAATGCAATCCATTCTTTTTCCATTGGTTTTTTATTATGGGATTTTTTCTTGCTATAAACAACTTTTAAGCAATACTTATTGTGATAATCAGCCTTCGAATTAAAACGAATTATAATTCATATAAGATAAAAGGTGATTCAAAAAATTGAAAAAATAACATCAGTCGGGAAATTCCGTGACTTTACAGCTAAAGGTAATATTTCGTTTAACTATTTCACTTTACTCTATGCTGATAACGGAGCTGGTAAAACTACTTTAGCTTCTATTTTACGGTCTTTAATGAATGGAGATAAAAACCTTATTCATAAAAGATTGTCGACAAATTCAAAGGCTGACCAAATGGTACAAATTTTTGAAAAAGATTCTACAGGAGCAAAAAAAACCTATTCATTCGGCAAATCAGGCTGGGGAAAAACACTTGACAATATTGAGATATTTGACATATTCTTCGTAAATGAAAATATTTATTCTGGGTTAGATATATCTGATGAGCATAAAAAAAACCTTCACCATTTTATTGTTGGTGCAGAAGGTGTTGAAATAAAAAACAAAATAATTAAAAACAAACATGGTAGGGAACAACTAAAAATTGAACTTGAAAAAATAACTGAACAAATTATCCTTAAGGTTGGATACAATTTAATAGAAGATGAAGTCAAGGACTTTATTAGAATCAAATCAACAGAAGCACTTAACATTGATGCTAAAATAAGAAGAGCTCAAATAGAATTAAAAAATGCTCTTGCACAAAAAACTATTAGCAGGTATCCTGAACTTCCACTTCTTGAAAAGTGGACTACATCAATTGATTTTATAAATCTAATAAAAGATATTCAGTCAACAACAAAAACTATTCAAGATAAAGCTCTTGAAAAAATGTTTGCAGAACACACTGTAGAACTTGCAGAAAATACAGTTGAAAACCCTGAAGATTGGTTGAGAATAGGTTTTGATTATGTTGCCCATAAAATAGAACTTTCAAAAAATAAAATATTAGAAGAAGTAGATTGTCCGTTTTGCAAGCAAGAACTTTCATCGAAATTAGAAATTATTAATGCATACACGCAAGTATTCAATGATGAATTCAATAATTATCTTGAAAAATTAAACAAACATTTAAGTAAAGTTTCAAAATTTAATCTTGAAGTTTTACTAAACTCTAAAAACTCTGCAAAAAAAACTTTTGTTGAAAGAATTGAATTTTGGCAAGAATATATTAAAACAAATATTCCCGCTTTCAAACTTGTAAGTTCCAGTAATGCAGAAAAGTTAAAAGATAGTTTTTCTATTTTAAAAAATGCTGTTGAGACAAAGGCAAAAAATCCTTCAAAAGCTGGAAGTGGGATTGCTGTTCGTAACTTTCAATTTTTATTTAATCAGGTAAATACAAATATTGATGTTCTAAATAAAGAGATAAATTTATATAATGCTTCAATAAGGACTTTTAAACGAGAGTTAAAAGACCCATTAATTGTAGAAAATGAATTGCAGTTACTACAGAGGACAAAACAAAGATTTGAGAAAGATGTAATTGATTTATGCAATGATTATATAAGAATATTCAAGGTTAATAAACAGTTAGAAGATAAATACACGCAGCTTTCAAGGGACGAAGAAGCAGCATCAAATAAATTCATTTCAACCTACGCCAAACAAATAAACTACTATTTGCAAGATGTATTTGATACTCCCTTTCAAATTAAAAATATGCAACACGGTATTAGAAAAGGGAAAGGGAAAGATGCAAAAGTTGAATATGAATTGTTATTGGACAGAAATCCTATCTCTTTTCACACAGAAGATGATTTTTGTGTTCGTGAGTGTCTAAGCGAAGGAGATAAAAGTACCATTGCGTTTTCATTTTTTCTTTCAAAACTGGAAATAGACCCAAAACTTTCGGATAAGATTTTAGTTTTTGATGACCCGCTTTCAAGTTTAGATTCAAACAGAAGGCACACTACTGTAAAATTAATTTTGGAAATAAGTAAAAAGATTCACCAAACCATTGTATTAAGCCATAATGAAAATTTTCTTTGGGAACTTTACAAAGATTACGATTCTGGATTACGAAAAGCATTACGGATATCTCAAAACCATCTTACTGACAATTCTTTCATAGAAAATTTGAATATAGAGTATTTGGTTGAAAATGAATATTTTGTTCATATTAATGAAATGGAGCAGTGGTTAAAGAATCCTGATATAAAAGAAAAAGAACGAGTTCTTGGGTTGATACGAAATGTTTTAGAAAGTCATATAAAATTTAAATTTTACAGACAATTGAAACATATAAATCCAAATAAACAAACTTTTGGAACTTGTATTAACGAACTTGAAAAATCTGGTGTGCCATTCAGAGATGATACTGACAGAATCAGCATTCTTGCCTTACTCAAACTTTTAAATGGCATCTCATGTAAACCACATCACGGAGAAACATTACCTAATTATAAAATGTTAGGAATTGACCCAAAAAAAATTACTGACACTGAATTAGCATCATATGTAAAGAAAACTTTCAAATTAATTGATGAAAAACTATAGGCTTGACTGCTTTTTTATGTATTCGATGAGGAAAATTAAATTTTTAATTCAATTTCAATATTCATAAAAATGAACAAGTATAGAATTGTAAACCAAAGAATAATAATTGGTGGACTCATTTCAATAATACTATTAATTCTGTTTCTTATCTTGGAATATTATGATTTTAAAGGACTTGAACTTGATATCAAATGGATTGTGGTATGTGGAATTCCCGTTATTATTTCTATATTCATTAGTGGATTTGTTAAATCATTCAAGGGATTTGGTATTGAATTAGAAGCGAATTTATCAGAACCTATTAATCTTGAATTTTTGAAACCTGTCGAGACAATTGAAACATATGGATTTCAAAAATCATCCTTGGAATTTTTAAACAATCTTCAACCAAATGAAAAGAGAAGGGTTCAAAAGCTAATTTTTATTTCAGGTAGACGAAATTATTATGATTCGTATGCAGTCGAAGAATATTTTAGACAACTTGAATATCTACAATTCATAGAAGTTACTTCCGAAAACGGCTCTCTGAAATATTTAATAAATGCTGGACAGTTTTTCAGAAGAGAAGGGAGAGAGCACATCCCACGAAAAGATAAGATTTCAAATTTGATAAATTCAATAGAACGGGATAATGTTCTTACACAATTTCCTGAAGCTATAACCAAAAGAATAAAAAAGACAGATTCAACTATTGATGCATATAGAGAGTTTGAATCTACTTCCCAAGGAAGAATCCCTTTTAATAGAAACCAAATTTTACCAGTCGTTGATAATAATGAAATAATGATTGGCATAATAGACAAAAGAACAATAGAAGAATCAATATGTAAAGATGTACTAAAAACAATCAAAAAGTAAGCAGCACCAAAGATGAAAGAACAGGAAGAAATTAGTCGAAGAATTTGGACGACCCTTGACAAGTTAAGAGCATCGACTCCTATTACAATTGGTGACACTAAACTGTTAGAGTTAATAGCAGCTACAAAAGGAATTGAAAAACTTGATAGTATTTTGACCGATGCAAAACTCATTCAAATGTTAACAAGCAGGCATGACGGTTTTGTTCCACCTCTTTACATATTCCACTTCATTCATGACCTTTCAAAGTTTGTAACACCTAAGTCACATCTTGACCCTTGTTTAACACTTTCATCACCTTGTAACTTTTTTGACTTCGGATTAACAACAGCATATTGCTTAAATCAAACTGAATTTGAGATTATTAAGACAGTTTTCGCAAACCCAAAATTTGAAATTCATCTGGGAGATGGCTCAAAACACATTGACACTATAAAAACAAAATTTGATTTGATTACTTCATTTCCACCCTTTGGAATGAGGAGAGAACCGATAGAAATAAACGGTTTACGAACTTCAAGTGATTTTGCTTCTACACTACTAATCCAATCTTCATTGCTTCTTAATGACAATGGTAAAGCAGTATTTCTAATGTCACCTTCTTTCCTTCTTGACGAGAAGAATAAAGACCTAATTAACAAACTTGGTTTGTTCGTAGATGCAGTTTTTGCAATTCCAACTGGAACATTCTTACCTCAAACGAACATTGCCTCTAATCTTGTTTTAGTGTCTAAGCAAATAAGGGGAAAAACTTTCATTGCTGAAATTTCAAGTGATGAAAAAGCAAATAAGACAATCCTTGCCAACTACAAAAACCGTATAGAAGGGAAAGCTATTCAGTTAGGCGCATTAGTTGACATCTGTGGGTTCAAATCATTGCAATCATTAGTTTCAGAGAAGGAAATGCAAGACTTAGTTAAACATATTGGTTATCCGCCAACTAGTTTAAGTACAATTGCATTAACCATCAACGCTTTGAAGCAAGACAATAAAGACGAAGTAGAACATATTTCGAACTCAATATATCTTCCGAAAGTTGGTAATAGTCATGTTGTTACTAATCCATCAGAAATGAAAATAAAGCCCAAGAACTATTTTCAAATTCAACTTGATGAAGTAAAAGTAAATTCAAAATATGTAGCCAACTACTTTAATAGTGCGATTGGGAAAAAATTAAGAGAGAGTATAGAAGTTGGTGCTGTAATTAAGCAAATATCCAAATCCCATCTTCCCGATTGCATATTGTATTTGCCTGAGCTAAAAACACAATTAGAATTGATTGAAATTGATAGCAAGATTGACCAGTTCGCTTTGCGACTTGATGAACTGAAAAGAAATCTTTGGAAGCAACCGAAAAACTATAATGCAATTGCAAAAGAATTAAAGAGCATTAATCAGGAAGAGAAACTTGAACATTGGATAGACACTTTGCCGTTTCCATTATCTTCAATCTTGTGGCGCTTCTATGTAACAAAAGACGACAGTAAAAAGGTGGAACACCTTTTTCATTTCTTTGAAGCGTTGTCAGAATTCTTCTCAATGATAATGTTGAGTGCATTGGTTCAAGACGAGGAATTTTATAAACGAGAGTGTCATAGATGGATTGACACAAACGAAAGATTTAAAGACTGGTATTTAATGTCAACTTTTGGAAGTTGGAATAGTCTTACAGCACGTCTTTCAAAAGCAACAAGAGAATATATTGCTGACAAAGACAAGCAAGACTTCTGTAAATCTCTTTATGGAAATCCAAATTCATCATTTTTATCAATGCTCACAAGCAAGGGCATAATCAATATTCTTATTGCAGTTTGTGAGTTGCGCAATAAATGGAAAGCACATGGTGGCATTACAAGTGAAGAGGATAATAAACAACGGGTGACAACTTTGGAGCAACCTCTTAACGAACTTAGAAAATTCATAGCAGACGGCTTTGATGAAACAAAAATTATTTCTGCAAAGCAAGGTGAACTTGACGAAGGTGTTTGGACTTTCATTGCTAAAGAACTTGTTGGAGCTAAATCACCGTTTAAAGAAATTGAAATAAAATCATTGTCTGGACTTGACAAAAAGAAACTTTATTTAACGCATACAAATCAAAACAAACCAATAAAATTATTACCATTCATAAAGTTTATCGAAGTTTCTGATGCAGTTTATTTTTATACGAGCATTGAGAGTAAAAATGTTCGTTGGGTTTCTTATCACTTTGACAAGAACCCAGAGATAACTCAACCTGCTGACAACGATTTATTTAAGGCGTTTGAATTTTTAAAAGGCACTGATAGTAAAAGTTAAATACCCCCCTTTCTCAGACCACAGGTTTACAAAAACAAGTTCTCTTTTCTATTGATTATTCTCTTGTAAATACTTCTTCAAACATATTGCAGGTTCTGTAAAGACTCCTGAAAGGACTTGTCTTTTTGATTTCAAATTAACTGGTTTAAAGTTATCAAAGTAAAATTTAACCAGTGATTATGGATTTGAGGAGTATTTTATATTTGGCAATTGAATCATGAATGCCAATATCATGCTGAAACCCAATTTCATATATTAAAAAATTGTAACTTTGGGAATATGCCCATTAATTAGATAAAGGTTTGGCAATAGAATATTACTAAATCAAAATAATTAACCACA
>Ga0326726_10001946_pt1 | contig 19224 bp, 6 predicted proteins | sample MHFenrmetagenome_2_FD_207603 | JGI IMG/M metagenome (GOLD analysis project Ga0326726, IMG submission 207603) | Lab enriched peat soil microbial communities from Michigan Hollow, Ithaca, NY, United States - MHF15MN | ecosystem: Environmental > Terrestrial > Soil > Wetlands > Peat | place: USA... | reverse complement strand
GGCCGAATCCTCGAGCATGAACGACAGCCGATCCGCGGGATAGTCGGGATCGAGCGGCACGTAGGCGCCGCCCGCCTTCAGCGTGGCGAGCAACGCGACGACGAGCTCCACCGAGCGCTCGGCGCAAATGCCCACGAGCGCGCCGGGGCCGACGCCGGCCGCGCGAAGCCCGCGCGCGAGCGCGGTTGCCGCCGAGTCGAGCTCCGCGTACGTGAGCGACCGCCGCTCGTCCTCGACGGCGACGGCATCGGGCGAGCGCGCCGCCTGAGCGGAGAGCAGCGACACGAGCGTCGCGTCCTCCGGATATGGCGTCGCGGTGTCGTTCCACGTTCGCACCACCAGCGCGCGTTCAGCGGCCGAGAGCAATGGCAGTTCGGACACCCGCGTGTCAGGGCGTGCCACCGCCGCCTCGAGCACCGTTCGCAGATGCTCAGCGAAACGATCGATCGTCTCCGCGTCGAAGAGGTCGGTGCGGTACTCGAGGACGATGCGCAGGCCGTCGTCGGTCTCCAGCGCCCCGAGCAGGATGTCGAACTTCGCCGTTGCGAAGTCGGTCGGCATCGGCTCGACCTCCGCGCCCGGCAAGACGAGCTTGGCCGCGTCGGGCGCGAGCATCACGAACCACACGTTGAACAGCGCCGCGCTACCGAGCTGTCCCGCGTCGCGCAGCTCGAGCGCGAGCTTCTCGAGTGGAACGTCCTGATGCTCGTACGCCACGAGACACGTCTCGCGCGTGCGGCGCAGCAGGCCGCTGAAGGTCGGGTCGTCGGCGAGCCGCGTGCGAAGCACGAGCGTGTTCGGGAAGAAGCCGATCAACCCCTCGAGCTCCGGCGAGCGGCGCGACGAGATCGGCGAGCCCACCAGGATGTCGTCCTGTCCGCTGTGGCGCGCGAGGACGACGTTGTACGCCGCGAGCAGCGCCATCTGCAGCGTCGCCTCGTGGCTCCGCGCGAGCGCGCGAAGTCCGTCCAACAGCTCGCGCGAAAAAGTGAACCGGCGCCGAGCACCACCAAACACGGGCACCGAGCCGCGCGGCCGATCGGTCGGCAGATCGAGCGTTGGCATGTCGCGGAGCTGCTCGCGCCAATAGTCGAGCTGCGACACGAGCGCGCCGCGTTGGATCGCGTCCGCCTGCCACACCGCGTAGTCGGCGTACTGGATCGGCAGCGGTGGCAGCGCCGGCTCCGTGCCCGCGACGAACGCGCCGTAGAGCAGGCCGAGCTCGCGAAAGGTGACGTCGCGCGACCATTCGTCGCAGACCATGTGGTGCGTCAGCAGCAGCACGATCCATTCGTCCGCGTCGACGCGTGCGACGGTCGCGCGGAGCAGGAGATCCGCGGCGAGGTCGAAGCGGCGCCGCGTTCGCTCGACGACGGCGCGTTCGGCGGCGGCGCGCCGCTCGCTCGCCGGCAGGTCGCGGAGGTCGAGCGCCTCCAGCGGGACTCGTGACGGCTCGGCGATGATCTGGTGAGTCCCGGCGGACGTCGTGACGAAACGCGTCCGCAGCGTCTCGTGCCGCACCACCAGCGCGTCGAGCGCTCGCTGCAGCGCGCTCATGTCCAGCGCTCCGCGAACGCGCAGCACGCGGGGCACGTTGTAGGCGACCAGATCGGGCATCGCCTGGTGCAAGCCCCAGAGCAGATCCTGGTTTGGTGTGAGCGGGATTTGCGCGCTGCCCGAGCGACGCGGAATCTCCTGCCGCGGCGCGGCCGGGGCGGCGAGCTCGCGCAGCTTGCGCTCGAGCAGCGCCCGCCGCTCCGGCGAAAGCTGCGCCAGCCGAGCGCGAAGGTCGGCGTCCGGGTGTTGCTCGGTCGTCACCGCTGCTCCGTCGGCCCGTCTGTGGCGAGAATCTTGGCGACCTCGGCGTCGGACAGGTTCTCGACGGCCGCGAGTGCGGCGCGGAGCGCGTCCTCTTCCGCCTTTTGCCCGCGCTCGACGTCGATGATCGCCGCGATCTTCTCGACCGTCGGCGTCTCGAACAGCGATCGAAGCGGCAGACGCACGCCCACTTCCTTATTGATGCGCCCCAGCACGCGGATGGCGAGAAGGGAATGCCCGCCGAGGTCGAGGAAGCTCTCGGTGATGCCGATGCGCTCCTTCTTGAGGACGTCGCGCCAGATTCGAGCGACGGTCTCCTCGGTTGGCGTGCGTGGCGCGATGTACGATCCCTCCTCCGCAGCCGCGGCTTCCGGCGCCGGGAGCTTCGCCTTGTCGAGCTTTCCGTTCGGCGTGAGCGGCAGCGCTTCGAGCAACACCACCGCGCTCGGCACCATGTAGTCGGGCACGTGGGCGGCAACCCACTCGCGGAGCTTCTCCGGCGTGGGCCGGTCGCTATGGCTCACGGCGTAGCCCGCCTGCTTCGCGACGACGTAGGCGACGAGCCGCGCATCGCCCGGCACGTCCTCGCGCAACAGAACGCGGGCCTGCGCCACCCCCGGATGCGACCGCAGCACCTGCTCGATCTCGCCGAGCTCCACGCGGAACCCGCGAACCTTCACCTGATCATCGGTGCGGCCGAGGAACTCGAGCGTCCCGTCTCCGAGCCGGCGCACGCGGTCACCCGTGCGGTACACGCGCGCGCCGCGGAATGTGACGAAGCGATCGCCGGTCAGCTCGGGACGCTTCAAGTAGCCTTGGGCCACCCCGTCGCCGCCCAGCCAGAGCTCTCCCGGCACGCCGACGGGCTGCTCGTTCCCATGCGCGTCGACGACATGCGCTTGCGTGTTGGCAAGCGGACAGCCCAGCGGCACCGTCGTGGCGCCGTGTGCCTCGGCCGCCTCGATCGACGCGGCGGTGACTTCGTGCGTGAGAACGCCAACCGTCGTTTCCGTGGGTCCATAGTGATTGAGGACACGACACGCGCCGGCGCCAAGCAGCGAGCGCGCCACGTCGAGCCGCAACGCCTCGCCTCCCAGGACCAGCCAGCGTTTGGGCAGCAGCTCGGCGAGCGCGGCGCCAGTGCGTCCGGCGGTGAGCGCGGCGAGATGATTCGGCGTGATCTTGAGCACGTCCAGCCGGTGCACACCGGCGTATTCGGCGAAGCGTGCCGGGTCGGTCGTCACGTCCTTGCTCAACACGTGCAGCGAACCGCCGCTGAGCAGTGCCGGAAGGAGACTCGTGTTGCCGAGGTCCGCGGCCAGCGTGCTCGCGAGACCGAACTGCAGCGCGTCGAGCGCGGCGAATCCGTCGCCGCGCTGGTCCGGCGCGATTCCGGCGAGCATGCGGCTCAGCGCGCGCGCGTAGTGCACGGCGTTGGCATGCGTCACCGCGACGCCCTTCGGAACGCCGGTGCTGCCACTCGTGAACAGGACGTACGCGAGCTGGCCGGGCGACGCCGCGCGCGGCGGATTGGTGTTGGGGGCGGCGCCCAACGTCGCCGCGTCCCGGTCAAGCGCCAGGGTCGTGACGCCTGCCGGCACGCGGTCCAGATGCATCGCGCTGGTGACGACGACCCGGGCACCGCTCTCGGCGAGCTGCTGCGCGATGCGCGACGCCGGTGCGTCCACGGCGAGCGGCATGTACGCGCCGCCGGCCTTGAGAATTCCCATAAGCCCGACGACGGCGTCCGCCGAGCGGTCGAGGAGCAGGGCGATGGGCGCGTTCGCCGCGACGCCGGCCTCGATGAGCCGATACGCGAGCTGGTTCGCTCGCGCGTTGAGCTCCTCGTAGGTGAGGACAATCGTTCCGGCGACGCTCCCCGCCGCGGTCGCGCTCGCGCGCGGCGCGACGACCGCCGGCCGGCCCGGCACACGCGCGACGTGCGTCTCGAACAATTCCACGAGCGTCGTCGCCGGTCCCTCGTCGGCCGCGGTCTCATTCCAGGCCGCGAGCTGCGCGCGCTCGGCATCCGTCAGCAGCGGCAGCTCCGAGACCTTGCGCCCGGGATTCGCTACGGCGGCCTCGAGCAGCGACCGCAGGTGGCCAAGAGCGCGCTCGACCCACGCGCCGCTGAACAGCGCCGTTCGGAACCCGAGTCGCAGCCGCAGCCCGCGCTCGTGCTCCGAGAAGAGCAGCGTGAGATCGAACTTCATCGCCGGAATGGAGACGTCGATCGCCTCCAGCGTCGCGCCCGTTAACCGGAGCTCGGCTGGAATCGTGTCTTCCATCGTGAGCACGCACTGGAAGAGCGGCGCATGCGTCAACTGCTCGCCCTTCTGCAGCTCGAGCACGAGCTTCTCGAACGGCACGTCCTGATGCTCGTACGCGTCGAGGCATGTCTCGCTGACCCGGTCGAGCAGCTCGGCGAACGATGGATCGCCGGCGAAGGGCGTGCGCAGCACCAGCGCGCCCGCAAGGTACCCCACCAGCTCGTGCGTACGCTCATCATCACGCCCGGCGGTCGGCGATCCGACGATGATGTCGTCCTGGCCGCTGTATCGGTGGAGCAATGTCTGGTACGCGGCGAGCAGCACCATGTAGAGTGTCGCGCCGCGCTCCTGCCCGAGCTTTCGCATTCCCTCGACGAGCGACGCCGGCAAGAACGCCTCGCGTACGTCGCCGGCGAATGCCCCAGCGCCGCGCGGCTGGTCGGCCACCCAGGCGAGCGTCGGCAGCGGCCCGCGCAACTGCTCGCGCCAGTAGGCCAGCGACGTCTCGAGCGCATCGCCCTGCAGGCGCGCGCGCTCGTGCGCCGCGAATTCGCCGAACTGGAGCGCGAGCCGCGGCAAGGACGGCGGCCGGCGTTCCACCTCGGCGGCGTACAGCTCGCTCAGATCGCGGAAGGTGACGCTCTTGGTCCACCCGTCCGACACGATGTGATGCGTGAGGAGAAAGAGCGCGTGATCGTCCTTCCCCAGTCGCACGAGCGTCGCGCGCAGCAGCAGGTCGGTGGCGAGATTGAACGGACGCGCCGCGCGCTCGGCGAGCGCGCGCGCGAGCTCGGCGTCGCGATCGTTTGCTGGCAGCTGCGTCAGGTCGATCTGCTCGATGGGGACGGACGCATTCGGCACGATCACCTGCACCGGATGGTCACCCTCGACGGCGTACACACTGCGAAGCACCGCGTGACGCTGGAGGAACGCATCGAGCGCTCGCTGCAGCGCGCCGGCATCGAGCGGTCCGCGCACGCGGAACGCGCGCGGCACGTTGTACGCGATGAGGCCAGGACTCGCGTTGTCGAGGAGCCAGAACAGCTCCTGGCCAAACGAGAGCGGGGAGGATGACGACGTCATGCCGGCACCTGCGGAGAGGATTGGCTGCCGGCCACGACCGGCGCCAGCTCCGCGATGGTCGGATGCTCGAATAGCACGCGAAGCGACAGCCGGTGCCCGAACGTCTTGGCGATGCGGCCCAAGAGACGAATGGCGACGAGGGAATGGCCGCCGAGCGAAAAGAAGTTGTCGTGAATTCCCACGGCGTCCTTCTTGAGCACCTCGGCCCAGAGCGCCGCGAGGCGCTGCTCCATCTCGTTCCTCGGCGATCCGTCGGATGCCGCCGCGGCGGTGCTCGTGGGACGCGGAAGGGCCGCGCGATCCACCTTGCCGTTCGCGGTCAGCGGAATGCTGTGCACCCGCACCCACACCGACGGCACCATGTACTCGGGCAGCTCGGCGGCAGTATGCGCCGCGAGCGCGGCGTCGTCGACGTTCTCGCTCGTCGGCAGCACATAGGCCACGAGCGTGTCGTCGTGAAGGTCGACCACGGCCTGACGCACACGCGGATGCCGCGCGACGACCGCCTCGATCTCGCCGAGCTCGACGCGGAAGCCGCGCACCTTGACCTGCTGGTCGACGCGGCCCAGGAATTCGATGGCGCCGGTGCTCAGACGGCGGACGCGATCGCCGGTTCGATACGCCCGCTCCCCGCGGAACTCCACGAAGCGCTCGGTCGTGAGGTCGCGGCGGTTCAGGTATCCGCGCGCCACGCCGGCGCCGCCGATCAAGAGCTCGCCCGGGATGCCCACCGGCTGCTCGTTGCCGTGCGGGTCGACGATCCATGCGTGCGTGTTCGACAAAGGCGTCCCGATGGGTATGGTCTGCGCGCCGAGCCGTTCGACTGCGGCGAGCGAATCCGCCGTGACTTCGAACGTGCAGACGCCGACCGTCGTCTCGGTGGGTCCGTAGTGGTTGAGTAGCCGGCACGAGCCGGCCGCGAGCACGGTCCGCGCGACGTCGAGGCTCAGCGCTTCGCCGCCGGTGACCAGCCACTTCCGCGGCAACACGGCCGCGAGCTCGGGGCCGCGCCGGCCGGCGGCGAGCGCCTGCAGATGGTTCGGCGTGATCTTGAGCGCGTCCAGCGGATGAGCGCCGACATACTCCGCGAACCGGGCGGGCTCCGTCGTCACGTCCTTGCCGAGAACGTGGAGTGTCCCGCCCGCGAGCAGCGCGGACAGAAGGCTCGTGTTGCCCAGGTCGGCGGCAAAGGTCGAGGCGAGACCGAAATGCCACCCATCGAGCGCGCGCAGGCCGTCGCCGCTCTGACTGCGCGATGTGCCCGCGAGCACGCGCGAGATCGCTCGCGCGTAGTGCACCGCGTTCGCATGACTCACTGCGACACCCTTGGGCGTTCCCGTGGAGCCCGACGTGTAGAGCACGTACGCCAGCGAGTCCGGCGCCGCGCCGGTCTCGAGATTCCCGGTCGCGAGCGCGGCGAGCGCCCCGGCGTCACGGTTGAGCGCGACGACCATCGGGCCCGCCGGCACGCGATCGGCGTGCGACGTGTCGCTCACGATGGCGCGCATGCCGCTCTCTCGCGCCTGCGTCGCGATGCGCGCCGCCGGCGCGTCCACCGACATCGGCACGTACGCGCCGCCTGCCTTGAGGATGCCCAGGATCGCGACGAGCGCGTCCACGGTGGAATCGAGCAGCATTCCAACCGGAACGTCCGGACCAACGCCGGCCGATTTCAGATGACGCGCGAGCTGGTTCGCGCGCGCGTTCAACTCGGCGTATGTGAGGGACACGGTGCCGTGCGAGCTCCCAGCCGCCGGCGCGACAACGGCCGTGCGATCGGCGACGCGGGCCGCCTGCTTCTCGAACAACGTCGCCACCGTCGCGGGCGAACCCTCGTCGACCGACGTGTCGTTCCACGCCGCCAACTGTCGTTGCTCGGCGGGCGTGAGCAGCGTGACCGCGGACACGCGTGTATCGGGCGCCGCGACCGCGGCGTCGAGCACCTGCGCCACGTGTCCGAGGAAGCGCTCGGCGGTTGCCGCGGAAAACAGATCGGTGCGGTACCAGAGCGACAGCTCGAGTCCCTCGGCGAGCTCGCTGGCGAGGATCGTCAGGTCGAACTTCGTTCCCGCCGTGTCGAGCTCGACGCGCGAGATGGTCGCGTCGCCGAGACGCAGCTCCGCGCCGCGCGTATCCTGCATCGTGAGCACGACGCGGAAGAGCGGGGCGTGCGATCGCGACTGCGCCCCACCGCGTTGCAGCTCTAGTACGAGCGACTCCAGCGGCGTATCCTGGTGCTCGAACGCGCCGAGCACCGTTTCCGTCACGCGAGCGAGCAGCTCCGCGAGGGTCGGGTCACGATCGAACCGCACGCGCATCGGCAGCGCCTGCGAGAAGTAGCCTACCATTTGCTCGACTTCGCGCCGGTCGCGGCCGGCGACCGCCGAGCCGATGACGATGTCGTCCTGCCCGGAATAGCGGTGAAGCACGGTGGCGTACGCGGCGAGCAGCACCATGTAGGTCGTCGCGCCGGACTGCTGCGCGAGCGACTTGATCGCCGAATGCGTGGCCGGCGGAAGCGTGATCGTGTGGCGCGCCCCGGCGAACCCCTGCACAGCGGGTCGAGGCCCGTCGGTCGGCAGCTCGAGAACCGGCAGCCCGGCCAGCCGCTCGCGCCAGTACCGGAGAGCGGTGTCGAGCGCCTGGCCGCGCAGCGTCTCTCGCTGCCAAGCCGCGTAGTCGCCGAACTGCAGCGACGGTGTCGCGAGATCGGGCGCGCTGCGCCGCACCGCCGCGTCGTACAGCACGCCGAGGTCGCGGAACATCACCCCATACGACCATGCGTCCGATACGATGTGGTGGGTGAGCAGCAGAAGGACATGGTCATCGTCAGCCAGACGAGCGATCGCCGCGCGGAACCCAGGCTCGCGCGCGAGATCGAACGGCGTGTCGGCGACACGACGTAGCGCTGTGATCGCAGCCGCCTCGCGCTCGGCAGCCGGGAGCGACCGCACATCGTGCATCGGAAGTTGAACGGGCGACGCCGGGAGCACGGTCTGGACGGTACTGTCGCCGCGCACCTCGAACACGGTGCGCAGCGCCTCGTGGCGCGCCACCAGTTGCGTGAGCGCGCGCTCCAGCGCCGCCACGTCGAGCCGCCCGCGCACGCGCCGCGCGAGCGCCGAGTTGTACGCCGTGAGTCCGGGCGACGCGCGGTCGAGGAGCCACAGCACCTCCTGCGCATAGCTCAGCGGTGTCGGCGCGGACCGGTCGCGCGCGGCGATCGCCGGCGCGCTCGGCGCCTCGAGCCCTTCCGCCGCCAGCAGTTCGGCGAGCAGTCGTTGGCGCTCTTCCTCGAGCGCCGATGTGGCGTCTGGTCCTCTGGTCGTGTGGCTATCCATGCGAGTAAACGTATTAGTTGATACCGGCGCGGGCTGCCCGGGCATGTCTGACTTCATCCAGAGACATCGAGTTGACGCGCTGCACGAGCTGCGCGATCCGCTCCAACTGTCCCGGCTTGCGTTCGCGGCTCTGGAGCGCCTCGGCCAGGCCGGCAACCGTTGGATGCTGAAAGAGCAGGCGCACCGGGACGTCGACCTGCAGTGTCGCACGCGCTCGCGACGCGATCTGGATGGCGACGAGCGAATAGCCGCCGAGCGCGAAAAAGTCGTCGGTGACTCCAACGCGATCGATGCCCAGGACCTCGCCCCACAAGCCGGCCAGGACTCCCTCGAGCGCGCTCCGCGACGCGAGGAATTCGCCGGTTCGCACCGCGACGCGACTGGCAATGGTCGGCTCGGGAAGCCGAGCCAGCACGTCGGCGACCGTCGCGCCGGCCGGCGCGCTCACGATCGCCGCGAGCGCATCGCGCAATCCGTTCGCCATCTCGCGAGCCGAGCCTGCGGTGAAATAGCGCGCGTCGAACGTGACGCGCAGCTCGATGACCGCCATTCCCGCGACGATGACCGACAGCGGATACGCGGTCTGCGTCGGCACGTGAACGAGATCCGTCGCGATGCCGTCGCCGAGCCACGCGCGGGTTGCCACTTCGGCGTCGTCGTGCTGGAAGACGAGCAGCGACTCGAACAGCCGCGTGCGCCAAGGAAGTCCGCTCCACTCCTGGACCTGGTCGAGCGGCGAGTGCGCGAACTCCTGAACGTCCGCTTGTGCCTCGTGGACGGATCGGAGCCAGGCGCCGACCGGCGCCGTGCCGTCCACGCGGATGCGCACGGGCAGGTTGCTGATCGTGAGTCCCACCATTCGCTCGATGCCGCGCACGGCTCCGTCGCGGCCCGCCACGGCGAGGCCGAACGAGACGTCGTCATGTCGGCCGAGCCGTGCCAGCCAGAGCGCCCAGCCGGCCTCCACGATCGTGTTCACGGCGACGTGCTGCGAGCGAGCGAGCGCGTTCACGGCGTCGGTCTCCGCGGCGGTGAGCGCGACCGTTACTTCCGCGGGCTCGTCGGTCGCGTCGGGACGCGTGACCGCGAACCGCGGAGGCGGGCGGAATCCCGCGAAGTGCCGGGTCCAGAACTCACGCGCTGCGTCGAGCGGCCGCGCCATCTGCCATCCGACGAAGTCGCCATATCGCGGCGCCGGCTCGAGCGCCGGTTCGCGCCGAGCGGCGATGGCCGGATACGCGCGCGCGAGCTCGAGCAGAATCAACGGCCACGACCAGCGGTCGAGCAGCAGGTGGTGGTTGCTCCACACGAGCTCCGCGACGTCGTCCGCCAGGCGCACGACGGCGATGCGCATCAACGGCGCGCGGTCGAACGCGAATCCGCTCGCGCGGTCTGCGGCGAGTAGCTCGGCCATCCGGCGCGTCTGCTCCGGCTCAGGCACCTCGCGCCAGTCGTGCTCAGCCCATGGCAGCGCGACGTTTCGGGAGACGACTTGGAGCGGCTGCGAGAGCCCGTCGCTGACGAACGCGGTGCGCAGGATGGCGTGCCGAGACACGACGAGCTCCCAGGCGGCGCGGAGCGCCGCGAGGTCGACTGCGCCGCGCAACCGATAGCGCCATTGCTCGAAACCGGGGTCCGTCGCCAGATCAGCGAAGCCGAGGAAGAGGCGCTGCATCGGCACGACCGGATAGATGTCCTCGATGTCGCGGCGGCCCGCCGCGACGCGATCGAGTGTGCCCTGATCGAGTCCGGCGAGCGGGAAGTCGGACGGCGTGTAACCTCCGACGTTGGGCGCTGTGCAGTGCGCGATGATCGCGCGCAGTGCCGCGACGTAAGCATCGGCGACGCGGGCGATCGTCTCGCGCCGGTGTGCGGCGACGCTGTAGCTCCAGCGCAGCTCGAGCGCGTCGTCGATGACCAGACAGTTCACCTCGAGCAGGTGCGGACGCGCCGTCTGCGCGCCGTACCACGAGCCGGTCGATTCAGGCGCGAAGCCGAACAACTTCGAGCCGGCGAGAACCTGATCGAACTGCCCGAGATAGTTGAAGACGAGGTCGGGCGCGGACTGGGCGCGCAACGTCTCCACGCCGTCGAGGTAGCGCAGCACGCCGTACCCGATGCCGCGCCGCGGCACCGCGCGCAGTCGTTCCTTCGTTTCCTTGAGTCGAGCTCCGACGTCCGTTGCGCCAAGCCGGAGGCGCACGGGAAACAGCGTGGTGAACCAGCCGAGCGTGCGAGACAGGTCTGCCACTGCTCCGACATCCTCGCGGCCATGTCCCTCGAGGTTGACGACGACGTCGCCGGTGCCAAGCCATGCGCCCAGCGCATCGGCGAAGGCCGCGAGGAGCGCATCGTTGATCTGCGTGTTGTATGCTCGCGGCACGCTCTGGAGGAGCGTTCGCGTCTCCGCCTCGCCCAGCCGCGCTACCAGCGTCTCGCTTTGCGCGGCGCGGCCTGGTTCGTTGGCCGCCAGGTCGCGCGGGACGCGCAGGCACGCAGCCGACGCCGTCTCCTCCCAGTATCCGATCTCGTCGCGCAGTTCCTCGCGTGTCGATGGAGCGGCGAGATGATTCGCCCAGCGGCCGAACGGCGTCGTGCGCGATGGCAGCGCGATCGGCTGGGCCTTCGCGCGCTGCCGGTAGGCGGTCTCGAGATCCTCCCGCAGAATGCGCCACGAGACGCCGTCGATCGCGAGATGGTGCACGGCGATCAACATCCGGCCTGGTTCGCCGGCGTCGTTCCGGAACAGTCCCACTCTGATCAGCGGACCGGTTGCCAAGTCCAGCGAGGCCTGGAGCCGCGAGCACTCGCGCGCGAGAGTCTCCGCACGCTGGGCTGCCGAGAGTCCGCCGAGGTCGATCTCCTCGACGAGAGTCTCGGAATCGGCCGCGACACATCGTTGTCGCCAACCGCCGCCGGCGCGTTCGAAGCGCAGCCGCAGACTGTCGTGCTGCCCGATCACGGCGGTCGTCGCCTCGGACAGCGCGCGCGCATCGAGCGTCGCGGGCACGGTGAACAGAAATGCCTGATTCCAGTGGTGCGCGCCATCCGGCTGATTCTCGAAGAACCAGTGCTGCATCGGCGTCAACGCGACGTCGCCGATGACATCGTCCTGCGACAGTCCGTCGACGGGCCGCGCCGATTCGGCGACGCGCGAGAGCGCTTCGACCGTAGGGTGCCGCATCACCTGCATCAGCGTGACGCGAATGCCCGCCGCCGCGGCTCGCGCCACGATCTGGACGGTGAGCAGCGAGTCGCCGCCCAGCTCGAAGAAGTTGTCTTCCACCCCGACCCGGTCCACGCGCAGCACCGTCTCCCAGATGCCGGCCAGCGTGCGCTCGGTCGGCGTGCGCGGCGCTGCGTACGCGCGCGACAGCGCCTCGCGCTCGAGCTCCGGGGCGGGGAGAGCGCGGCGGTCGACCTTTCCGTTGCTCGAAAGCGGCAGGGCGGGGAGCCACACGAATGCGGCCGGCACCATGTAGTCCGGCAGGGTGTTCAGCAAATGCTCACGGAGCTCCGAGATCGCCGGCGTCGCCCCATCGGTGGCGGCGACGAGATAGGCCACCAGTCGCCGCTCGCCGGCTGCCTCGTCGCGCGCGACGACGACTGCCTCACGCACTCGAGGATGTTTGGTGAGCGTCGCTTCGATTTCGCCCAGCTCGATGCGGAACCCGCGGATCTTCACCTGGAAATCGAGCCGGCCCAGGTATTCCAACGTCCCGTCGGGGCGCCATCGGGCCTTGTCACCGGTGCGATACATCCGCGCGTTCGGCGCACCGCTGAACGGATCGGGCACGAATCGCTCGGCTGTGAGCTCCGGGCGATTGTGGTAGCCCAGGCCGACCTGCACGCCGGCGATATACAGCTCCCCCGGCACGCCGATGGGCGTTGGCTCACCGCGCCCGTCGAGGACGTACATCTGCGTGTTCGATACCGGCCGTCCGATCGGCACCACCGGCAGCGGCTCTGCGCTCTGCGGACACGCCCAGTACGTGACGTCGACGGCGCACTCGGTGGGGCCGTAGAGGTTGTGCAGGCGCGCGCGGGGCAGGCGGCGATTGAACTCCGCCACGACATCCGGAGGAAGCGCTTCACCGCTCGCCATCACGTCACGAAGTGTCGTGCATCCCGCCGACCTGGCGTCCGCGAGAAACGCGCGAAGCATCGACGGCACGAAGTGGCACACGGTCACCCCGCGCGACGTCATGACCTCGACCAGGTACGCGGTGTCGCGCTGACCGCCGGGGCGTGCCATCACGAGCTTGGCGCCGGTGAGCAACGGCCAGAAGAACTCCCAGACCGAGACGTCGAAGCTGAACGGCGTCTTCTGCAACACGACGTCGCCCGGCCCGAGATCGTACTCGCGCTGCATCCATCGCAGTCGGTTCACGATGCCGCGGTGCGCGTTGAGCGCGCCCTTTGGCCGACCCGTGGACCCGGACGTGTAGATCATGTACGCGGCGTCGTCGGGGCTCGGCATCGGCAACGCGGGCAAGCTCGCGTCGGGTGATCCGGTCGCGACGTCGTCGAGCGAGAGCACGGTCGTACCGCGCGGCGCTAAACCCGCGACGAGCGATCCCTGGGCGAGAAGCACCGGCACGCCGGCGTCTGCCAGCATGAACGACAAGCGATCGCTCGGATAATCAGGATCCAGCGGAACGTACGCACCACCCGCCTTGAGAACGCCGACCAATCCGACGACGAGCTCCACGCTGCGCTCGGCACTGATGCCCACCAGCGTGTTCGGACCGACACCCAGTCCGCGCAGTCGCTGCGCCAGCGCCGTGGCGGCGCCGTCGAGCTCCGCGAACGACAGCGCTCGCCGATCGTCCTCCACCGCGATCGCGCTCGGCGTGCGCGTCGTCTGCTCCGCGATCAGCTCGACGAGCGTCGCGTCCGCGTGTGGCTCGGCGGTGTGATTCCAGGTGGTGACCACCAGCTCGCGCTCGCGCGCCGGGAGCATCGCCAGCTCGCCGACCTTTGCGTCCGGCCGCGCGGCCATGCTCGCAAGGATCGTTGCGAGGTGGTCGACCAGCCGGTTCGCCGTCGCATCGTCGATTCGTGAGCGATCATTCTCGATCTCGAGCGAGAGTCGCTCGCCGCCGAAGATGAGGCCCGTGAGCGGGAAGTTCGTCCCGCCGTAGAGGTGAAACCCCCTCGCCGCCATCGGTCCGCCGTCCGCCTGGAGCGTTCGGTCGAGCGGCAGATTCTCGAACACGATCTGCGACTCGAACAGCGGCGTCGTGGGTCCGACGTCGCTCCATTTCTGAATCAGTTGCGTCGGAGTGTGCTCTACCTCGAACAGGTCGCGCCACGTCCGTCGAAGCTCGGCCAGCAGGTCGACCAGCGATTGGTCCGGGTGCACGCGCGCGCGAACCGGCAGCGTGTTGATGAACAGTCCGACCACGTCGTCCGAGCCGGGGATCGTTCCCTTGCGGCACGCGCGCGTCGCACCGAACACCACGTCGGTCTCGCCGGAGTGCCGCGACAGCAGCAGCGCCCACGCAGCTTGCACGACGGTGTTCATCGTCAGCCCGTTCGCCTTCGCAAGGCGCTCGAGGGACGCCGTGGACGCCGCGTCTAGGATCCGTTCGTGGAGACCGCGGCCGGTGCGCGAGTCGTTCGTTGCGTGGAACGCCGCGGGGAGCGGTGTGGGGCCGGGAATGCCCCGCAGCCGTTCGCGCCAAAATCCCTCGGCCGCCGAGAAGTCCCTCGCCGCGTACCACTCCGCGAACTCGCGGTATGACCGCCGCTCGACCGGTGCCGGCGCGGGCTCGCCGCGCCCCGCGGCGTCGTACGCCGCGAACACTTCGCGCAAGACCATCGCGAACGCGCGGCCGTCGATCAGGATGTGATGGAACGTCCACATCAGCCGCCACGACGTTTCGCCGAATCGCACCAGCGTGACGCGCTGGAGCGGAAGGCGTCGCAGGTCGAAACCGCGCGCGCGGTCCTCCGCCATCAACGCGCTCCACCGCGCGTCCCGGTCGGCGGTGCTCGCGTCCGACCAATCGACCACGGTCACTTCGACGGGAGCCCAATCGAACACCTCCTGTCGAGGTGCCGGCACATCTTCCCAACGGAACGCGGTGCGCAGCGCGTCGTGACGGGCCGTCACGAGCTCCCATGCCGCACGAAGGGCGTCCACGTCCACCCGCTCCGGCATCGTGCAGACCATCTGCACCACGTCCACCCCCGAGCGCGGCGCTCGCAGGTGATTCACGAGCATCGCGCCCTGAATCGAAGCGAGCGGATAGGACGTGATCGGGGCGGTGGAGTTCATCTGATTAAAGACGGGCAAGACGACGAACCGGAACGCCGCTGAGCATGGTCGGCCAGCGGCAATAGCGACTTCCATTCTCCATGAACCGCATCAGCCGACGCTCCTACGCGACGCGCGGCCGCCGCGCCAGCGCGGAGCGGCCAACCGAGAGTACCTGGCGCACCGCCGCCCGGTTGAGAAACTGGCCGGGCGCGTCGCGAAATGCCGACGAGAGAGCGTAAATCGCCTCGCGCTTGTAACCGGATCCAGCCAGGTCGACCGCGGCGTTTCGCGCGAACTCGGCGCGCCAAGCCCCCTGACGGGCCAGATGGCCCATCAGGTGCCTCACCTCTGGAGTATCGGGCGGCGCGGTCGCTTTCCCACGCGCAAGTCGTTGTTCTTGCCGCTGATAGATCGCGGTATAGGCATCCACCATGACCGCCGGCGCAAACTCGCGGCACGTGGCCGCGGCGCAGGCGGCCGGGTCGTGCGGGGCGGCCAGCCAGTCATCGATCCGGGCCGCGACGTCGGTGTCGGAGGCAGTCGCCGGAAAGAGCTTCCCGGTCACCCCATCGACGATCGCCTCACGGAGTCCGAGCACGTCTGGCGCCGCCACGCGCGCTCCGCATGCCGCGGCCTCGGGCGCGACATTCCCGAATCCTTCGGACAGCGATGTGATCAGCACAATGCCCCCGGACGCGGCCACCGCACGATAGAAGTCGGGCATGTCCGCATGCGGAACGGGCCCCCACCGCTCCGCGTCGATCCGCTCGACCGCCTGTCCGTCGAACTTGTCCCACGACGCGTGGTGTGGGTCGGCGATCCAGACTCGCACGCCGCGGCTGGCGAGACGGCGCGCGATGCGCGTAAAGCGCGGGAAGTCCTTCTCCTTCGCCGTCGTGCGCCCCACGAACGCCAGAATGGGCGCGCCCTCGGTGCGCTCGGTGGGCGGAGCATATCGCGAGACGTCGATCGAATTGCGGACGACTTCGATCTCGAGATCCGTGAACGGCTGATTGACCTCGGCCATGCCGATCGAGATGGCGGTGTACGCGTGGCACCGGCGATGGTCCCAAAGGTCGGCGATCGCGCCTCGCGCCGTGACGACGACCCGAGCGTCCCCAGCCATTCGCGCCACCAGCGGTGCGGCGGGATCGGTCGCCGTCATGTGAATGACGTCGAAGTCGCGCCGTGCGAATCGCGCCGCGAGCTGCGACAACGGTCCGAGTGTCGCGCCGCCCTCCGCCTGGAACTCCGAGAATCGATTCGACGACCGACAAAACCAGTACTCACAGCTGATCCCGCGCGCGACGAGCTGGCGTCCCAGCAGTAGCATCGAGCTGGAGACGCCCCCGGTATCGCAGAGGGAACGGAAGAGCAGGACGCGCATCGAAACGGGTGGCGAGTGGCTGGCGCGTGCCGACGAACGATTCCGGCCCGCCCCGAGCGACGCGGATTCGAACGAAGGGAAGTGTGAACGCGAACGGTTTCCGTTCGGTAATATCACGCCGCGGCTGGCTCTCGGCGCGCGGCGTCGGTGGCCGCGGTCGGGCCAGTGTCCGCATGCAGTATACGCGCTGGAACGTGCCCCGTCACGCCGTGGGAATGCCGACTCGCCGATATGAGACACGGCGTGTTGCGCCACGACAACATCATGATGTGCTGCCGCTACATTGCGTCTGCGCGACGCCCCTCGCGTTGACGCGATCCTTGACGTGCTCTACGTTGCGTCCGCTTGAGCGAAAGACCTCGAACGCGTGCTCCGCAGCTCCGTCGCCGCCCGCCTCCGTCCATGCCTGGCCCCACGATCGCATCCAATCGTTCGCTCGCCATGCCTCGGCGACACCGTTGGGCCTTCGGCGTCGGACTCGTCCTGCTCGCCGCGTGCACCGCGCGCGTCCCCGACGCGAACACCCTGAACTCGCAGAGCGTCGCCCTTCTCGGACGGGCGCAGTTCGATAGCGCCATCGCCGTGTCGGCCGCCGCCATCGCGGCGAAGCCGGATTTTGCCGATGCCTACCGCAATCGTGGCCGCGCCTACCGCGGCAAGGGCGACGTCGCGCGCGCCATGCAGGACCTCGATCGCGCGATCGCGCTCGCGCCAGGAAATGCCGCGTACCACAACGATCGCGGCCTGACGCTTCAGATGGCCCAACAGTACGAGCAGGCCGCGGCCTCGTACACGGAGGCGCTGGCCCGCGACTCGACCTTCGTGTTGGCGCGAAAGAACCGCGGCCGCGTCGAGTTCTTCCTCGGCCGCTTCGCCGACGCGGCGCGTGATCTCGAGGCCGGCCGGCGCGTCGACTCGACGAACGCGTACCTTGCCATCTGGCTGCATTTCATCAATCGGCGGCTCCGACAAGACGATGCCAAGCAGCTCGCCGCGCAGATCGCGTTCACCGATACCGTGCGGTGGCCCGCACCGGTCGCCAAGTACTATCTCGGCCGCATTTCCGCCGAGCAACTGATGGCCGCGGCCGCCCGCACCGACTCCAAGGCGATGCCGGATCAGCGGTGCGCCGTGGATTTCTACGTCGGCGAGGAGCTCGTGTGGCAGCAGCGCATCGCCGAGGCGCTCCGCAGGTTCGAGAAGACGCGCGACGCGTGTCCGACCGCATCCACGGAGTACGAAGGCGCGGTCGTCGAGCTGAAACGCCTCGCTCCGGTGCGCTGACTCGAGTCGCGCCGAGCTCGCCACCGCGCACGCCGTGGCGACGCGAGAAGGGGCGTCAGAACAGCCGGCCCGAGAAGATGAGAAATCCGAAACACACGAGATTGAACGTGACCAACTGCGCGACGAGCGGCGGCAGATGAAAACGCCGCGGACGCCCGGGCTGCGTGAGCATGCCGTAGCCCGCCATGAGCACGGCGTGGTAGAGACCGTAGCAGATGTACCGCGCCGCCGTCCCGTGCCACACCCCCATCAGCCCGAACGCGAGCAGACTGCCGAGGTAGCCGGAGACGTACCGGTTTGTGAACCAGCGACCCTTCGTCGCCGCCAGCACGAACCGCCCGTAGACGTGGTCGCGAAGCCACGTATAGAGCGTGATATGCCACCGAGTCCAGAACTCGACGATATTCTTCGCCAGGAATGGCTTGTTGAAATTCTCGGGCATCCGAACGCCGAACAGATACCCGACTCCGATCGCGAACGCGCTGTACCCTGCGAAATCGAAGAACAGGTACATGCTGTACGCGTACATGTACTGCACCGTGGCGCGCAACCCGGCCGCGTGTGACAGCGGCGTGAGCCAATAGAAGTCGATCAACCGTCCGATGACGAAACTGTACAGCAGGCCACGGAAGATCCGCTCGACCGCGCGGTCGAGATCCGCCAGCAACTCGTCGCGGCTGCGCTCGCGACGATAGTCCGTGCGAAATCGCCGATAGCGGTCGATGGGCCCCGCCGAAATCGCGGGGAAGAACAGCAAGTATGCGACGTATTCCCCGACGGGAAGGTCCTTCACCAGCCCGTCCTGAATGACGAAGATGACGTCGAGGGCGCGGAACGTCAGGTACGAGATGCCGAGAAAGCCGACGATCGAGGCCGTGTCGCGAGGCAGGAACTTCTCGAGCGCCAGGGGCACGAGCGCCAGCAGGACTGCCGCATAGAAGGCATATCGCCGGTGACCGGCCAATCGAGCGCGCAGAAACGCCGCCGCCACTACAAGCTCTCCGGCGGTGAATCCGAGGATCTTCCCGATGTCTCGCCACGGCGCGAGGGCGAGTCCCGTGGGGCCGAGCCCGTACTGCACGACCACCATGACCAGCGTGGTGGGGAGAATGACGTGGCGCGGCTTGACGTTGAGCCCGCGCGCGATCAGCGCTGGGACGACGACATACAGCAGGAGACCAAAGTAGAGAAAACTCGCGAACGGGGTCACGCGCCAAGAAGCGCGGCGAGCGCCTTGCGATCCCGCTTGCCGTTCGCGGTGAGCGGAAACTGATCCAGGACGTGGAACTTTCGCGGCAGCATGTAGGCGGGGATGAGCAGTGCCAGCTCCTTCCGCAGCACCGCGCCAATCTCGAGATCAGTGCCCGGTGGACGAGCTCCGAGCACGACGAACGCGTGGAGCGAATCCGGGAGTCCTCCCTTGAATTCCGCCAGCACCACGGCGCCGCTGACGGAAGACAGCGACGCGAGATGCGCTTCGACGTCGCCCAACTCGATGCGATGTCCGGCGATCTTGATCTGGCTGTCCATTCGTCCATGGAAGAACAGCAGACCGTTCTCCCACATCCCCCAGTCGCCGGTGCGATACGCCCGCATCCCGTATCGCGTGACAAACACGCGCTCGGTCAGATCGGGACGCCCGAGATAGCCCGGGCTGACATTCGGCCCGACGATGACGATCTCGCCGCGCACGCCGTCGCTTACCACGCGCCCCTCGTCGTCCTCCACTTGCACGATCGTCCCGGGCATCGCGACGCCAACCGGGAGTTGCGGGAA
>Ga0326726_10001945_pt1 | contig 19225 bp, 15 predicted proteins | sample MHFenrmetagenome_2_FD_207603 | JGI IMG/M metagenome (GOLD analysis project Ga0326726, IMG submission 207603) | Lab enriched peat soil microbial communities from Michigan Hollow, Ithaca, NY, United States - MHF15MN | ecosystem: Environmental > Terrestrial > Soil > Wetlands > Peat | place: USA... | reverse complement strand
GCGATGGCGGTGCCGGTGAAAGCCGGCGTGGCCGGGCCGCGCGCGATTTCGGTCACCGCCATCGTCTTGGGATCGATCGTCGCCGCAATATAGCCGCGCGAGCACCTGATGCCGGCTTCGGTCTTCGGCGCGCCTCCACACGCGGGTTCGTTGTCGATCATCCCTGCGGTGATCAGCCGATTGTCACGCGTCCAGCGAATGTTGTCGGGGCCGAATTCCTTGAGCTGAGCCGTCCGCAGCGGCTTGCTCGTGTCGTTGCGCGAAAACGCCACGATTCTTTTCGTCGTCGTCGACGCGACGAAGAACTCCTTGTCGTCGGGCGATGTCTCGATGCCGTTGTTGGCGGAGAGTTCGGTCCCGGGCAACTGCCGGAACGAGGCCGTGCCCGGCGTCCACAGGAAGACCGCGCCCGTAATCCGGCCCGCGAATGCGTCCTCGAACGTCTTGCCCGGCATGATGAGGACGGTCGCGACGAGTGAGCCGTCGCTGAACGAGGCGACGCTGTTCGCCGGCATCTTGCCGGGCATGGGCACGCATCCGATCCACGTGGCGGTGGGTGCGGCGCCGGCCCTGTTGAGCACGTCGAGCTCGAACACTTCAATCGATTCCCGGCCGCCGTGGTTCGTAGCGTAAACGGTCACGCGGCCGTTTGGCGCCGCTCGCAAGCTCAGCCCGTGCAGCACGGCCAGCGCCGGATCGAGCGGACCCGGACAGTTCGCGTACCGCGTTTTGTCGGCACGGGCGTTCGACGCGCCCGCGGCGTACAGGCTGGTCACCTTTTTCGCGCGCGTGTCGACGACGTGCAACCCGCTGCCCGGCGCCATGCCGCTGGCCAGCAGCCATCGCGTGCCGGGGACCTGGACGAGATCTTCGGGATTTTGAACGCCGCAGATGAACGTCAGCCCGCCTGACGGGGCGCAACTAGTACTTTGCGCAGTGGGTGCGACGACAAGTCGGCCGACGACAACGCCCGCGAGCAACGCACCGACGATTGTCTTCTTCATGAACACCTTTCCAGCTTTTCGCTCCGCTTCGGCGAGACGCGCCGATTATCAACCGAGCGAGGGCTGATGGCAATCCGATGGCCTCTCTTGGCAAACTTTTCCACTTGAGTGTCGCGCGTTTCCGAGCGTCCATGACAGCAGGCCTTCCGCTTTCGGAGAGATTCTGCGCGTCGACGAAAAACGGCAGAGCTCACGCGACCGCGAAACCGCTGGCCAGCGTCGTGCATTGGGCCGGCTCGGTTTTGCGGCCATGCGCCGTCACGTGTTCAGATCGGTCGTTGCACTTGCCCTCGGTTCCGGCGCGTTCGGCTGTACCTCGTCCCAGACATCAACCGCGTTGACAGCGTCTGCGTCCGCGAAGTGCCAGGTCCAGGTGGGATCGGCGACCACGGCGTTCACCGCTGACGGCGGAAAAGGGACGCTCGCCGTCGCGACGACGCGCGACTGCACGTGGTCGGTCAGCACGAACGCCAGCTGGGTGGCGGTCGCCGGCACAAGCGGGCAAGGTGAGGCGTCGATTCCGTACACGGTGGCGGTCAACCCCGTGCCGATGGCGCGGGCGGCGGAGATTACCGTCAGCGACGCATCGCTTCAACTGAATCAGGCGGGCGCCCCGTGCCGATACACGCTCAATTCGGCGGGCGGTTCGATTGGTCCTGCCGGCGGACAGTTCACTGTTCAGATCTCCACGCTCACCGGCTGCGCGTGGACGGCCGCGACGGATGCGCCCTGGCTGACGCTCATCACGAGCGGGAGCGGGAACGGAAGCGGCACCATCGGGCTCTCCGTCGCCGCGAACAACGGCGCGGCACGGACGGCGCACATGACCGCCGGCAATGAGTCGTTCACCGTGACGCAGGGCGCCGCTGCGTCCGGGCCCCCGTCGCAGACGGTTCGCCTGAGCGGTTCGATCTCGGCGTTGTCGGGACAATGCCCGTCCCTCTCGTTTACGGTCAGTGCGACGCCAGTGATCACGATTGGATCGACCGGGTATTCGGGCGGGAAATGCAAGGACCTCCGGAACGGCGATAGCGTCGTGGTGACCGGCACGGTTCAAGCCGATCGCCGCGTTCTGGCCACGCTCATCGAGGTGAGCAACTGATGGGGGCTGCTCATCGCACGCTGCTGATTGGGGCGGCCTGCCTGGGACTGCAGGCGTCCGCGGCCGGTGCCCAGTCGGTGGCTGACGTGCTCACGTTCCTCGTGACGAACCAGTCGGTTCAGACGGGCAATGTCGCGCGCGACCGCAACGCCGCGCAGGCCACCAGCGACACGATCGGCCGGGCCTTGCGCGCCAATCTCGCGACGCTGCCCGCGCCGTCGACGTCCGCCGCGTTCCTGTACCGGTTGAATCCTGAACTCGGAACGGTTGAGCGGGCGACGCAGACGTTCGGGCCGTCGTTCGTCGAGCGCGCGCAGACGGCCGGCCGCAACCAGATCTCGTACGGCCTGGCGTTTCAGTACCTGCGCTTCGACTCGCTCGACGGCAGGAACCTGCGGGACGGCTCGCTCGTGACGACGGCGAACAGGTTCTCCGATGAGGCGGCGCCGTTCGACGCCGACCACCTGACGCTCAACATCGACGCGAACGTCGCGACGCTGTACGGCAGCGTCGGCATTACCGATCAGCTGGACGTCAGCGTCCTCGTGCCGATGGTGTCGCTGCAGATCAGCGGGTCGCGCCTCGACAACTATCGCGGGCAGACATTCATGCAGGCCACCGCCAGCGCGCATGCGATCGGCCTGGCCGATCTGATCGTCCGCTCGAAGTACGCGCTGTACAACAGCGGCGGCGCCCGCGTTGCGGCCGCGGTCGATCTGCGGCTGCCCACCGGGCGCGAGGTCGATCTGCTCGGCGCGGGCTCCGCGTCGACGAGGTTCTCGGGCATCGGATCGCTGGAGCGCGGCCGTCTGTCGGCGTCCGGGAATGCCGGCGTCACGGTCGGCGGGCTCGCGACAGAGTTGAATTACGACGGCGCCGTCGCGATTGCCGCGACTCCGCGCGTGACGATCGCCGGCGAAGTGCTCGGCCGGTGGATCGACGGCCCCGGCCGCGTCGTGGAGATCGCCACGCCCCATCCGACGCTTGCCGGAGTTCAGACGATCCGGCTCACGCCGGATGCGTCCGCGCTGAACGTCGTGACGTTTGTCCCGGGGTTCAAATGGAACCTGTCTGATACGTGGGTGCTGGCCGCCAACGTCACGATCCCGCTCACATCGGCGGGTCTGACCGCGCCGTTCACGCCCTTCGTCGGACTGGACTACGCGTTCGGCCCTTAGCGCGAGGCCTTTGCGTAGTAGATCGTCCAGTCGCCGTCGCTCTTGCGCAACTCGAAGCTCCAGACGAGCGGCTCCGCGCGCGGATAGCGGCTGCCGATCTTCGGCACGTAGTGCGCCGTCCCGTGGCAAATCGCCTTGGCCAGCACCCCGCGAACCTCGACGTCACACGAGTCGAAGGTGAGCGACTGCGACTCGAGGCCGTCGAACGCGCGGGCCAGGGCGACGCGATTCACTGTCGGATACACGGCCTGAGCCGACTGGACGTTCAGCCGTCCGTAGGCGCGACGGTAACGCTGCAGCGCGTCTTCGACGAGCTCCTGATCGCTCGGCGCGCGGATCGGCGCCGGCTCGACGACCGGCGACGTGGCCGTCGTGATCGCGGCGGCGGGCGGCTCGCGTGAAGCGACGGCCGCGGCCGGCGGAAGCTGCGAGAGCGGCACGGGCAACGAGATCGGCGCGGTGGCGGGTGCCGCCGCCGGACGGGCCGGCGCCGCTATCGGGCGGCTGGGCGTCGTGGACGGCGGAGCCACCGGCGCCGGCGCGACGAGAACACGCGACTCGAGTTCAGCAGCGGGTTCGGCGGCCGGTGCGATGGCTCGCACCGACGTGGTCGTCACCTCGACGACCGGCGTCAGGCGCCGTGGATGTTCGAGCCACGAGGCGGTGCCGGCCACGGCGAGGAAGGCTGCCGCGGCGGCGAGCCGGACGCCGAACGGCCGTCGTGTGAATCGCCGGCGCAGGTCCGCCAGCTCAGCCGAAAGGCTCGCGACGTTCGACTCCTCGGGTTCGAGGGCAATCAACTCGGCCAGCGCCACCGCGGCGGCCTCGGGCTGTTGACGGCCCAGCGCGGCGCGGGTCGCGGCGATGCAGTGGTCGACACGCCGCTGTCTCGCGCGGAGCTCGATGCGTTCGTACGCCTCCTTCGGTGCCGGGCGTTCGGCGGCGAGGCGTGGCGGCGTCGCCAGCGCGGCGGCAGGCGCTTGCGTCTGCGCCAGCACGCGTTCGCGTAACGACTGGGCCGCAAGAAAACTGGGATCGATTGACAGCGCCTGATCGAGGTGCTCAAGAGCCCTGGCGCGATCGCCGGCGTCGAATGCGACGCGGGCGGCGGCCACCTGCGCCTGAAGAGCTTTCAGATGTTGTCGTGGATCCACGTGCGGTCGGGCTGCAAGACGGATTCCAGCGGCTCGCGTTGCGGCAGCTCGCTAGCCCACGTGCTGTAGAGCTTGATGTGTCATGGGCTCAACCGCAATTCCGGGAGAGGGTGGGTTGCCTCGCTCACGTACTTGCGCGTCCAGTGAAGGCCTTCGAGCAAGCCTCGAAAGCCGAGCAGCGCCTCGCATTCTGGAGCGGTACACCAGCGGTACTCAGAATGTTCCCAGGTGAGACGAATGTTCGAACTGTCTTCGACCTCGGCCGCGAGCACCAGAATGAGCTGAATGTCCTGATACCGGCGATTGAAGATGGTGTAGGTGTGCTCGACTGCCCACAGTGACCTGGCCCCGACCCCGATCTCGGAGAGACAACGCCGCGCGGCAGCTTGCAGCGTTTCGCCTTCTTTGGTGAACTCGGCGGGAACTTGCCAGAAGCGCCCACCGTTGAACCAGCGGTCTGCTTTCTCTTGCGACGTGTGCAGCAGTAGATAGCGAACGGCGTCCTTGTCCTTGCGATACACCCAGACGTCGAAACCATCGGTTCGCAAGTGCACCGTGTGTTTCTCCTACTCCTGCTGTACCAGCTCGCCGGCCCGGTATCCAGCCGCGTCGAGCAGCTCCCGTACCCGCGGGGCCACCTGCGTGCCGTAGAGCTCGAGGCTCGTCATCAGCGCCTGGTGCGGCAGCGTGCCGTTGCTGTACTTCAGGTGGAACCTGGTGAGGCCGAGCGCTTGAAATGTCGCCGCGATCTTCTTCGCCACGGTCTCAGGCGACCCCACGTAGAGGGATCCGTCCTGACCCGCTTCGCGATCGAAGTGCCCGCGCGTGATCGGCTGCCATCCCCGCTCGGCGCCGATTCTGTTCATCAGCCCGGCATAATGCGGCCAGAGCTCTTCACGCGCCTGTTCGTCCGTCGCCGCCACGTGACCCGGGGAATGCACGCCGATCGGCAGCGTGCCGTGACCGAACTGCGCGAGCGATCGACGGTACAGATCCGCGTACGCCGCGAACCGGCGCGGGTTGCCGCCGATGATGGCCAGCATGAGCGGCAGCCCGTAGTGGGCCGCGCGCACCACCGACTCAGGAGTCCCGCCGACACCCACCCACGTAAACAGGCGTTGGCCGGTGTCGATTGGCGGGTGCACGATCTGCTCCTGGAGCGGAGAGCGCGTGCGACCTGACCACGTCACCGGCTTGCCAGAGAGCAGCGCCGCGAATATCTGCAGGCGCTCTTCGAAGAGCAGCCCGTACTGGCCGAGGTCGAAGCCGAACAGCGGATACGACTCCGTGAACGAGCCCCGGCCGGCGATCACCTCGGCACGTCCGTTCGACAGCGCGTTCAGCGTGGAGAACCGCTCGAACACGCGCACGGGATCGTCGGTGCTGAGCACCGTGACCGACGACGCCAGCCGGATACGGGACGTCTGGCCGGCAATCGCGGCCAGCATCACCTCGGGCGCGGAAATGGAGAAGTCCGGTCGATGGTGCTCGCCGACGCCGATGCAGTGGATGCCGACCTGATCGGCCAGCGCCGCCTGAGCCAGCACGTGCCGGAGGACCTGAGCAGGCGACAGGGGCTGGCCGTGCTCGTCGACAGTCACGTCGCCGAAGGTATCGATGCCGAGTTCGATGGTCGTGGTCATGGAAGCTCAGATCATATCTGAGCCTGCGCCACCGGCACTGGCGTGGCCTCGGCGAGCAGCCGTCGCGTGTGCATCGCGATCATCAGGTCTTCGTTGGTCGGAATCACCCACACGGAGACCCCGCTGCCGCTGCGGCTGATGCAGGGTCCGCCGCGCGAGTTGGCTTCCGGATCGAGCCGCACGCCGAGCCAGCCGGCTTCCCGGCAGATCCGCAGCCGGATCTCCGGGGCCCGCTCGCCGATGCCACCGGTGAACACCAGCGCGTCCAGCCCGCCGAGGGCGGCCGCAAGCGATCCCAGTTCGCGGCGGACGCGGTAGACAAAGAGATCGACCGCTTCGGCGGCGTGGGGATGGGAACTGGCCAGCAGTTCGCGCATGTCGCCCGAGATGCCGGACACGCCGAGCAGCCCCGATTCCTCGTAGAGCAACCGCTGCAGCGCGTCTCTGGTCATGCCGTGATGGTCGAGCAGGTACAGCAGCACACCCGGATCGATCGCACCGCAGCGCGTTCCCATCACCAGGCCATCCAGCGCGGAAAATCCCATCGTCGTCGCCACGGAGCGGCCGCGCTCGATCGCGCACATGCTGGCCCCGTTGCCCAGATGCGCGACGATCGTGCGCCGCGCCGTCGCCGGGAAGCGGCCGCTCGACAGCAGCCACGCCACGTACTCGTACGACAGACCGTGAAAGCCGTACCGGCGCACGCCTTCCTGTGCGTAGCGCCGCGGCAACCCGTAGGTCTGCGCCACCGCCGGCTGGGTCGCGTGAAAGGCCGTGTCGAAGCAGGCGACCTGTGTGAGCTCAGGCGCCGCGCGTGTGACTGCCCTGATGGCGGCGATGTTGTGCGGCTGGTGCATCGGTGCGAGCGGGCAGAGCGCGTCCAGCGCATCGAGCGCCGCCGCGTCGATGACGCAGGGCCTGTCGTGTTCGATGCCGCCGTGAACGACGCGGTGGCCGACCGCGGCGATGCGATGGCCGCCGAGCACGTCGTCGCCTCCCCAGTCGAGCAGGAACTCGACGGCGCCCCGATGTCCCAGCCTCGTGCCGCGCTTCCATGTCTTCGCGCCGACGAGCTTGGTGGGCGTGCGCGCCAGAAACTGCGGCTGCGTCAGCAGGCCGTCGATCTGGCCGCGGAGCAGCAGCCGCGGCGGATCCCCGTTGCGGAACACCGAGAACTTGAGGCTCGACGGTCCCGCGTTGAGCACGAGCAGCGCGTCGGGCATCAGGGCGGCCGTCTCACACGGTGGCGGGTTCGCGTTCCATGGCGGAGGTGTATCGTCCGAGGGCCGCTGCGCTGCAGCATCGCGCCCGATGAGCGAAGGCCGCCTGCGCCGTTTTCAGATTCGCGGACTTGCCTCGCCACTCCATGAGGGCCTCGTTCTGAAGCGCGCGTCCGAACGAGAACGTCAGCGTCCACGGCTTCGGCGTCGTCAGCCGGTTGATCGCGTTGAGGTAGGTCGTCGCGGCGAGATGATCCTGGCCGCCCGACAGAAACACGATGCCCGGCACGGCTGCCGGCACGTGGCGTCTGAAGCATCGTACCGTCGCCGTCGCGACGTCTTCGATGGTCGGCCGGATGGCGTACTCGCTGCCCGCGGTGACCATGTTCGGCTTGAGCAGCATCGCCTCGAGGTAGACGCCCTGATCGTGAAGCGCGTCGAAGACGGCGTGCAGCACCTCGCCCGTGACGTCCTCGCACCGTTCGATCGAGTGCGCGCCTTCCATCAGCACTTCCGGCTCCACAATCGGGACGAGCCGCTGCTCCTGGCACATCGCGGCGTACCGGGCGAGGGCGTGCGCGTTGGCGTGAGTGCACGCGGCACTCGGCAGCGTCCCGCTGACCACGAACACGGCGCGCCATTTCGCGAAGCGCGCGCCGAGCTCACGGTACTCGGCGAGACGATCGTTCAGGCCGTCGAGTCCTTCGGTGATCGCCTCGCCGCGCGAACCGGCAAGCGCCCGTGTGCCGTCGTCGACTTTGACGCCGGCAAGAATGCCGTGCCGCAGCAGCAGATCGATGAACGCGGGGCCGCTGGAGCTGTTCTGGCGTATCGTCTCGTCGTGAAGGATGACGCCGCTGATGAACTCCGAGATGCCGGGCGTCGTGAAGAACAGTTCACGATAGGCGCGGCGGTTGTCCGGTGTGGAGGCGATCGACGCGGCGTCGAGCCGCTTCGACACCGTCTGCAGGGTCTCGTCGGCCGCGAGAAGGCCCTTGCCGGCGCCGACGAGGGCGCGGGCGGTCATCTTCAGGTCTGTGGCGGTCACGCGTCCTCCAATCTCTCTTCGCCCGTCGTTGCGTCGAGGGCGTCGACGTTCATCGCGCCGCTCCCGTCAACGCGCGGCTCACAATCACTCCCGCTTCTTCCTGGATGCGCCGCAGGTGATCGACGCTTCGGAAGCTTTCGGTGTAGAGCTTGTAGACCGCCTCCGTACCCGACGGACGTGCGGCAAACCAGCCGTGCGAGGTCACGACTTTCAGTCCACCGATGGGCGCGCCGTTTCCGGGCGCGGTCGTCAGAACGGCCTGAATCGGATCGCCGGCCAGTTCCGAGGCGCTGACATCGGACGGCGAAAGATTCGACAGCCGGTCCTTTTCTTCCGGGCTGATCGCCGCATCGATGCGCTCGTATATCGGCGCTCCGACCTCCTGCGTCAACTCCTTGTACAAGTCGGACGGATTGCGTCCGGTGCGGGCCATCAGTTCGCAGGCCAGCAGGCCCATCACGATTCCGTCCTTGTCGGTGGACCACGCCCGTCCGTCCTGACGCAGGAACGACGCCCCGGCGCTCTCCTCGCCGGCGAAGCCGAGCGACCCGTCGAGCAGGCCGGGCACGAACCACTTGAATCCGACCGGCACTTCCACCACCCGGCGTCCCGTCCGGGCGGCCACGCGGTCGACGATGCTGCTGGTGACGACCGTTTTGCCGACGGCCGCATCGTCGCTCCACTCGGGACGATGGGTGAAGAGATACGAGATCGCCGCCGCCAGGTAATGGTTGGGATTCATCAGGCCGCCGCAGGGCGTGACGATGCCGTGCCGATCGGCGTCCGGGTCGTTGCCGATCGCGATGTCGAACCGGTCCTTCAGCCGGATGAGATTCGCCATCGCGTACGGCGACGAGCAGTCCATGCGGATGCGGCCGTCGTGATCGAGAGGCATGAAGCCGAACGTCGGATCGACAACCTCGTTCGTGACGTCGATCTCGAGTCCGTACCGCTCGGCAATCGGCCGCCACAGCGCCACGGCCGCGCCGCCGAGCGGATCGACGCCGATGCGAAGACCGGCGTTGCGAATAGCGGCCATGTCGACGACGGCGTTCAGATCGGCGACGTACGAGTCGACGAAGTCGAGCGCGTGCGTGGTCTCGGCGGTGCGGCCTGACTCGTAGCTCGTTCGGACGACACCGGCCAGATTCTTCAAGAGCAGATCGTTGGCCCGCCGCTCGATCCATCGCGAGACGGCCGCTTCGGCGGGCCCGCCGGTCGGCGGGTTGTACTTCAGGCCGCCGTCTTCCGGCGGATTGTGTGACGGCGTCAGGACGATGCCGTCGGCGAGTTGCGAGGTCCGGCCCCAGTTGTGTTTCAGGATCGCGAACGAGATCACGGGTGTCGGCGTCCAGCCGTCGCGATCGTCGATCACGACGTCCACGCGGTTGGCCGCGAGCACCTCGAGGGCCGTTCTCGACGCCGGTTCCGACAGCGCGTGGGTGTCTTTGCCGAGGTAGAGAGGACCGCTCGTGCCCTGATGGCGCCGGTGGTCGCAAATCGCCTGCGTGATCGCGAGGACGTGCGGCTCGTTGAAGGATCCCCGCAGCGACGTGCCGCGGTGCCCGCTGGTGCCGAACACGACCTGTTGCGCTCGATCGGCGACGTCGATTGGCCGGGCGTAGTACTCGTGCAGCAGCGTGTCGAGATCGATGAGCTGATTCTTCGGGGCAGGCTGGCCCGCATGAGGATCAATCGTCATGAGGTGCCGGATGAGCCCATGGTCGAGGTCTGGACGCAAACGCGATCGCTTTTGCGTGGATGTCGTGCACGTTGCCCCTGCACTTGCAGCTTGTGCGCCACCGCTCGAGCGCGGTCGATGTCCGGATTCGATAAGGGAACGAGCGAGGGCCACGATTGGCTGTCAACGCAGCGACAGCATGTCGTCATTCGAGCAGCGGGCTCCGGTTTGAACCTATAATCGCCGCACCTTGGAGGGCGGGAGATGATGCGCAAGCAGATTAGCCACGGACGTCTGGCGGGCCTGGTGACACTCGGCATCGCGCTGGCCGGCGCGTGGCCACTGGCGGCTCAGGATGTCGCGATCACGAACGCCCGCATCGTCGTCGGCAACGGCACCGTGATCAATTCGGGCACCGTGATCGTGCGCGCCGGGAAGATCGTGTCGGTGTCCGCGGGCGCGGCCGCGCAGGGCCTCAAGACCCTCGACGCGAAGGGCATGACCGCCATGCCCGGGTTCATCGACGCGCATCGCCACATCAACACGGGCCCGAACGAAAAAGCGCAGATGCAGGCGCTGCTCGAGGCCGGCTACACCACCATCCTGTCGGGCGGTGGTCCGGCCGACGGCAACATCACGCTCCGGGATCACATCGAGAAGGGCGTGATCAACGGCCCGCGCGTCATCCCGTCGGGCAGGATCGCGCTGCGCGGCAATACGCCTGAGATGGCGCGCGCCGACATCCGGAAGCTCGCGGAGATGGGCGTGAAGTTCACCGGCGAGATCGCGTTGACTCCGGTGCCCGGACCGAGCGATCAGGAGCTCGAGGTCCTCCGAGCCGTCGTCGACGAGGGGAAGAAGGCCGGCGTGTTCGTCCAGGTCCACTCGGTCAGTTCATCGGCGCTCGTCGCGGGCATCGACGCCGGCGTGAAGCTGTTCGTCCATCTGCCCAACAAGAACTTCGTCAGCAAGGAAGAAGGAAAGAAGCTGGCCGATGCCGGCGCGAAGATTCTGACCACCACCGGGTTCGGGCCGCCGGTCTTCGGCGTCTTCGCCGACGACAACAAGCCGCGTTTCCGCGACGGCAAGCCCTGGCCCGAAAGCATCGTCGACGGCGTGCGGCTGGGCGAGGAGGCGGGCTACGCGATGGTAAATGCGCGAACCGTCTGGGATCAGGCCGGCGTGGTCGGCTACTGCACTGACACGACGTACGATCCACTGGCCGGACTGAATCAGGAGCTCAAAGTGCTGAACGTGATGTTCTCGATGCAGGACATCATCAGGCTGATGGGACCGAACACGGCGTCTTACATCCAGATGGGCGACCAGCTTGGGACCCTCGAGGCCGGAAAGATCGCCGACATCACGATCGTCGACGGCAACCCGATCGACGGCTACTGGAACATGCTGAGGACGAAGGTTGTGCTGAAGGGCGGAGTCGTCGTCGTCGACAAGCGGCAAGCGAAACAGAACTAGCGCGACGGGCAGTCGCCGACGATTGGACGCCAGCCCTCGACGTCGATCAGGGCCTGGTTCGCGATCGGATTGCCGAGGCCGTTCCCGGTCGCTGGACCGACCCGCACGCCGCCGCCGATGCTCACGCCGTCCGGTCGAGGCTGGCCCTTCTTCATGAGGCCGGTGATCGAGATCATCGAGCCTTCGTGCGCTTTGATCTCGGCCATCATCTTCTTCGGGCCGTTCATGCGGATGTGCATGCCTTCGGGAATCCCGCCACTGCTGCCGGGCTCATCCACAGTCCGCCGGCCTGCCGTGAATACGTAGCCTTTGCTGCATCCAGGGATCGATACGCGCATGGAGTCGCTCGGTACGGGCTTGGTTTCCTGCGCGACGAGCAGCGTACTCACCAAAACGGCGAACGTGACAGTAACCGCGGCGGCAATTTTCATCAGGGGCGCTCCAACGCTCCTTAATTGATCGCACAAAACCACCTGAGCCGTCTCTTTGAAAATGATAAGCGGCGTGACCGCCTCACCGGCGCTTCTGAGTGTCGGTATTACTGCACGGGAACGGCCCGGAAGCCGCGAGCCGCGGCGCAGCGATCAGCTGGCGCAGCGCGTTGTCGATGCTCGCGAACTGATTCGACATCGTCCTAGTCGTGGCTGACGGATCGGGATTGAGCAGCGCCAGGTCCATCGCGCCGGCCGAGTTCTCGAGTCCGCCGGTCCTCATGCCCGGAACCGCCGCTGCCCATGGATAGGTGCCCGGAACCAGTGACCGCAGTGTGTCCTCGTACTGCTCGTTGATCGTCTGAAGGGTCTGCTGGTACTTGCCGAGCAACACCGGATCCACTGCGTACGTATTGTTCAGCGAAGTGACCGAGTTGTACGGCCGTCCGGCTCTCCGCTCGAATTCCGTGTTCAGATCGTACATCTCTGCGTCGCGTTTCGCGGCCGCGTCTCGAATCCGCAGAATGACCTCCTGCCTGGCGAGCTCGGCTGGACTCGGCGTCAGGTCCACCTGAGGAGCTGGAGGCGGCACCGGCGATTCGACCATGAAGACCGCGAAGCACGACGATAGCTGGTTATCACGAACGACAGTGATCCGAAGTCCTCCCGTGTCGTCGCGCGAGAGTACCTCGAATCGGCTCTTGTTCTGTGCGGAAAGTAAGTTTGCGAAGCCGACGATCACCGCGAGGCAGGCTGCTGAGATGCCGGTTTGCCGCCATGACATGGTCGCACCTCCAGACAGTTGCTCGATGAAGCAACGATGGTGCCGACGCGAACTACCTCGGCTGGGTTTTCTTCCAGTCCATGAGCACGACGATCGGTTGGCTCGTGCTTTCGATCGCCGTGTTGAGCAGGAACCGTCCGTCGCGCGACACCGCATATTGCGGTTTGTTCCCGAGGACGTTGGTGCCTGTAGCGAGATGCGTCTCGAACAGCGCCACCGGCAGCTTCACCTCGGGTGACGCGCCGCCGAGCCCAACCGGCGCCGCCATCATCTTTCCGTCCGCGGCGACGTAGAAAATCTCTTTGCCGTCGCCCGACCAGCGGACCTGTGTGCCGCCGGTCGTGGAGACCTGCGTGCGCGCGCGCCCTTCGGGAAACGACTGGACGAACACTTCGGCCCGGCCGCTCTCGTTGGAGACAAACGCGATCCACTTGCCGTCCGGCGAGAACTGTCCTTCCGGCTCGTCGGACGGCGACTGCGCGACGATCACCTCGCGAGGCTCGCCCTTCATCGAGACGGCCACGAGATCGCCGGTCGTGCCGGTGTCGCGTCTGAGCAGCACGTACTCCCGGTCGCGCGTCCAGGCCAGCGCCGTGCCCGGCCGCTCCGGTGAGAACAGCCGTTCCGACTTCCCGCCCGCGATCGCCTGCCGGTTCGCGCCGCCTTGCGAGTTGAAGACAATGTGCGCTCCGTCGGGATCCCAGATCGGATGCGCGTGGGCGGCAGGTCCGTCGGTGATGCGGTGCGGCAGATTGCGCGCGAGCTCGATTACCCAGCAGTCGTTGTTGCCGGACCGTTGTGTGAACACAAGCACGCTCTGTTCGTCGGCGCTGAGTTCGGGCGACGCGATGTAGTCGCTCTCCGGCTCGCCAATCGCGCGCAGGAGCTCGCCGCGGCGGTTGACCCACACGAGCTGCCGCCGCTGGACGGTGCTCGAGCGGTACGCCAGCATCCCGTTGGCTGATGTCGCGAATGAAGCCGTCGCGGCGCCGGGGGCGAAACCCTGCGCGATCATGGCCGGTTGCCCCTGCACTGTCGCGGACGTGATGTCGAAGTTGTAGACCTGCAGTGCGCCCTGCCGGACTGCGAGCAGCCTGTCGGGCGGCGTGAAGCGCCCGGCGAAGTCATCCGTCAGCAGCCGTACTGGAGGCGTCTTGTCGAGCGAGGTCAGGTAGACGCCGTTCGTGGCCGATCCACCGAGCGTCGATGAGAAGAGAAACCGTTTGCCATCGGGCAGAAACTGCGGGACGCGATGGGCGGGCCCGACGATGGAGTTGGGCTGAGTGACCTGTTCGACGGCGCCTCCCCGTGCCGAGACGCGCATGATCGGTGCAGACACTCCGGGTGAGAACAGAATCACGCCGTCGGCGTTCCAGTCGCCGCCTCGAGCGTTCGGCGCGTCAGCCAGCACGATCGGCGCGCCGCCGGCGACGTCGATTCGTTTCAGCTTATTGCCCGCGAAGAATCCGATCGCGCTCCCATCCGGCGACCAGAACGGAAAGCTGGCACCCTCGGTTCCCGCGAGCGGGCGGTTCTCGAGGCTGTCGAGCGAGCGGACCCACAGCATCGGGACGCGGTTCTGATTCGCGACGAAGGTGAGGTTCCTGCCGTCCGCCGACAGCGACACCGATGGATCGTCGGTCGGCGTCGTCGCCACTTCGAAGCGGATCGGCTGACGATCTGCCGGCGCTTCCCGTCCGCGGAGCGCCCGCACGGCCGCGCCAATCGCGGCGATCGCGACGACGAGCGCAACCCCCGTCGCGATGCGCCAGGCGCCACTCGAGCGCGGGGCCCGCGATGAGTCGACGGATGAAGACAGGGGCCGGTCGGCGATCCAGCGCAGCTCGCTGGTGACGTCGCGCATGCTTTGCCATCGTTCTTCCGGATCTTTGGCCAGACAGCGCCTGATCGTGCGGTCGAGCAGCGGATGGGTCTGCAGAGCGGCGACGGGCGGCGGTTCGGTGTTCTTGATCGCCGCAACCGCAGTCAGGATGTTGGCGCCTTCGAACGCTTTCCGCCCGGCGAGCATCTCGTAGACCACGCAGCCGAAGGCGAAGATGTCGGCGCGCTGATCGCCCTCTCCGCCGTCGAGCCGTTCGGGCGCCATGTACTGGATGGTGCCGACAAGGCCTGACGTCGCCGCCGGTGTCGCCGTCGTCTGTGGACGAGTGGCGGCCAACGTCGGCGCCATTGTTGCCGCGATCGTGGCGTCGAGTGCCGGCGGACGGGCGACGGACGTCCGGGCGGCAAGACCGAAGTCGAGGAGCTTGACGGCGCGGCGCGTCAGCATCACGTTGCCCGGCTTCAGATCGCGGTGCGCGATGCCCGCTCGGTGCGCGCGGTCGAGCGCGTCGCCGATCTGGATGGCGATGGCGAGGGCGTCCGCGACGGGCACGACCGGCGATCGCCGCAGCTGGTCGGCGAGCGTTTCGCCGTCGAGGTACTCGAGGACCAGATAGTCGAGGTCTCCCTCGTGCCCGATGTCGAACAGCATGCAGATGTGCGGATCGTTCAGTGCGGCGATGGCGCGCGCCTCGTGCTCGAACCGCGCCCTCGATTCGGCATCGGCGGCGAGCGCGCCGGTGAGGACCTTGATGGCCACCGTGCGGTCGAGACGTGTATCGCGCGCGCGATACACCTCGCCCATCCCGCCGGCGCCGCTGGCGGAGACGACTTCGTACGGACCGATGCGCGAACCAGGTTGGAGAGGCACCGCCGGTGAGCGGGATTATACCGGCTAGGTTCGCTCGACCCAGCGAATGTCGAGCCCTTCCGCGGTGCCCAGCGCGAGCCGAAGCATGTTGAGCATCGCCTCGGACGCGCCGCCTTCCGCGATCAGGTCGATCGTCGCGGCGTCGATGTAGTAGTCCTGATCCTGCGAGGATTCTTCCTCGAGCACGTCGATCAGCACTTGACGATCCGCCGCAGAGATGGTGCCGATCAGCTGGTCGCTGGCGACGCGGTAAAGATTGATCACGGTCGTCCCTACGTCGTGAAGTACCGGTCGAACACCGGATCGATGGCGAGGCTGATGCGTTCCGCCACTTCGTCGGGCGGGAGATCGCCGTTGACGGTTTGCAGGGCGCCACGCTGCCGGTAGAAATCCAGGACCGGTGCGGTCGTGCGTGTATAGACGGTCAGGCGACGGCGCGCCGTGGCCTCATTGTCATCGGATCGCAGGACGAACGAGCCTCCGCAGGCACACGCGGTGGCACCGGGTTCAGACGTGTCCTGGTTGACGCCGCATCGCTCGCAGATGCGACGCTGGCTGAGGCGGCGGAGAAGTTCGGCCTCGGGCACGGCGATTTCGACGACGACCAGCGGACCGCGCCCTTCGAGCAGCAGGTCGAGCATCTCGGCCTGCTCCACGGATCGCGGAAAGCCGTCGAGCACGAATCCATTCGATGCGTCCGGCTGACCGAGGCGCTCATCCACGAGCGTGGTCATGACGTCGTCGGAAACGAGCTCGCCGGCGGCCATGGCGCCGCTGACGGCGATACCCAGGAGGTCTGGCGATGCCGCCGCGACGCGGAGGATGTCGCCGGTCGAGACTTTCGGCACCCGCCATGCCTGAGCCACACGATCGGCCTGCGTGCCTTTACCGGCCCCGGGCGGGCCGATGAGTACGAGATTCAACCTAATCGTCCAGGGACTTACTTTAGTTCTTTTCGGACGATCGCCGCTCCCTCAGCCAGCGCCTTCAGCTTCATCTTCGCGACCATGCGGGCGAGCGGCTTCATGCCGCAGTCGGTGCTCAGCGTGATCTTCTCGGCCGGCACGTGCGCGACGACTTTTCGAATGCGCTTGGCAATCGCCTCGGGCGACTCGATCGCGTTCGAGCGGACATCGAGAACGCCGACCTGCACGCCGGTGTTCTTCGGCAGGTTCTTGAGGAACTCGATGCCGGCCATGTCGCGGTTGGCGTAGTCGAGTACGAACTCATTGATGCCCGGCGTGTCGAAGAAATGGGGCAGCACTGTCTGGTAGCCCTCGGGGAACGAACCGCTCAGCAAGTCATTGCCCCAGGCGTTGCCGAAACAGAAGTGCCAGCCGATTTTCGCGTTGACGCCGTCGCAGCACTGGCCGATCACGTCCTTAATCCACGTATAGTCGTTCTTGTCGCCCGTAAAGAGCGGCAACCACGCGCCGAGGTCTTCGATCTGCAGATACTTCGCGCCCGCCGCGACGAGGCTCTTCATCTCCGCGTTGAAGACCGGGATCAGCGCATAGCTCAACTCCTTCGAGTTCTTGTAGTGGTTGAAGTAGGCGTGCCACGCGAGGTTGACCGGGCCGGCGCCGACGGACACCTTCACCGGCACCTTGGCGTGCTTCTTCGCGACGTTGTAAAGGTCGGCCCACCGGATGGGACCGCACTTCACCGGACCGCTGTTGATGACGCCGCCCCAGTCGTCGAACATCGCCTTGCTGAAGCTCGCGTCGGCGTTGACGAACGACGGATGCGGCTCGCGCGCCGGCTCGAAGCCCGGAATGCGCTCGTAGAGATACCAGCAGAAGGCGCCGATCGAGCCGACGTAGTCGTCGTACCACATGTTGCCGTCGGTGACGATGTCGAGGCCGGCTTCTTCCTGATCCCGAATCACGGTCGCGACCGCATCGTCGTACGCCTCTTCGTGTTGCACTTCCTTGAACGCGACGCGCACGTCGCGGCCGAGCAGCTGCTGGGTAAACCAGTGCGGCCGGGGATACGAACCGACCATGGTGGTGGGAAGAACGGTGTCGACGATTCTGCTGTACATGTGTCCCGCCTGTGTTGGTTGAAAAGCGGCCAAATGTTAATGGCCGCTGAACATCTTCGTCAAGTTGGATCGCAGTTGATTGGTCGAGCCAGCTATACGGATTGTGTATTGACACTGCACGTTTCAACAGCTAGCCTTCGCTCCATTCGACGAAAGGTGAGGTAGGGCCGATGAACAGACTGATCACTGCAAGCCTTTTGCTAGCGTTGCTTGCGATGCCGGCCGCGGCCGGCGCGCAGGAACTGGGGACGATTGCCGGCGTGGTGAAGGACCCTTCAGGCGCCGTGTTGCCCGGCGTGACGGTTGAGATTGCCAGTGCGGCCCTGATTGAGAAGGTCCGGACCGGCGTGACCGACGGCTCGGGGCAATATCGAGTCATCAACCTGCCGCCTGGGACGTACACGGTCACGTTCTCGCTGGCCGGTTTCAGCAACGTGCGGCGCGAAGGCCTCGAGGTGACGGTCGGCATGACGGTGCAGGCCAACGCCGACCTGAAAGTCGGCGCCGTCGCAGAAACCATCACCGTCACCGGTGAAACGCCCGTCGTCGACGTGCAGTCGGCCACGCAGATACGCACGGTCACGGCGCAGGCGTTCAAGGAACTCCCCTCCGGCGGGTCGTGGATCCAGATGGCGGCGCTCACGCCCGCGGTACGAGCCTCGAATGTCGACGTCGGTGGCGTGCTCGGCGATCAAACGGGCGCTGAGGTCTCCGCGCACGGCAGCCGCAACGGCGACGGCGTGTCGATGATCGACGGCATGCGCATCGGCAACATGTATCTCAGCTCGAACCTGACGAACATGAGCCTCTCGCCGCTGCTGTTCGACGAGGTCAATGTGCAGATCGCCGGCCAGCTGGCCGAGACCGGCACCAACGGCGTGATCATGAACGCGGTCCCGCGATCGGGCGGCAACCGGTTCGCCGGGACGTTCCTCGCGAACGGATCCAGCCCAAGTCTTCAGAGCTCGAACATCACCCCCAACCTGCAGTCGCGGGGTGTCGCGAGCGCGTCGGCGACGCTGAAGAAGCTCTACGATCTCAACGGCGCCTTCGGCGGCCCCATCAAGAAAGACAAGGTGTGGTTCTTCGGGACGTCGCGCTATTTCACCAACGAGTACTATCTGGCGGCGCGCTTCTATGCGGTCGACCCCTCCACCGCGGTGCACGCGAACGACCCGTCGCGGCAGGCGTACGCGGGCACGTATACCTACGACAACAACGGGCGGTTGACCTGGGCGATCTCCGACAAGCAGAAGCTCTCCACATGGTACGCGTATCAGTACAAAGTCGATCCGCATTGGCTCCTCCAGATCTTCAACGCCTCTCCGGAGGCCGCGCGGATCACGACGTGGAATACGCAGCTGTCGACGACGAAGTGGACGTACACGGCCACGAACAAGCTGCTGTTCGAAGTTGGTGTGGCCGCTGGTGCGAGCCCCGACACGATCCTGCTGGATCCGGCTCAAGTCGGCACGTGTTCGTCGCAGGGAGCCCTCGCGCCGCGCTGCATCGGGATCGTGAACCAGCAGTCCGGTAACTTCAATTACCGGGCGCCCACCGGATTCGACTTCGACGATCATCTTCCGTCGCAGTCGTTCATCGGATCGATGACCTACGTCACCGGTTCGCACAGCGCCAAGGTCGGCTTCGAGATGCAGCGCGGACACTTCTGGCGCGGCGACAACAACGCGTCGACCGGAGGGCTGTGGTACACGGTGAACAACGCCCCGACGGGAGTGTCGCCGGC
>Ga0326726_10001944_pt1 | contig 19225 bp, 11 predicted proteins | sample MHFenrmetagenome_2_FD_207603 | JGI IMG/M metagenome (GOLD analysis project Ga0326726, IMG submission 207603) | Lab enriched peat soil microbial communities from Michigan Hollow, Ithaca, NY, United States - MHF15MN | ecosystem: Environmental > Terrestrial > Soil > Wetlands > Peat | place: USA... | reverse complement strand
TGCGACGGACCGCGTCCAGTGTTCCCTTCGCCTGGGAATCGTTCGGGTTGAGGCCCAGCGCTCGTTCGAGCGCGGCGATCGCGGCGGCGGTATCGCCCATCGCCAACTCCACGCCGGCCGTCTGCCGCAGCGCGAACCCGGAGCGCGGCGAGAACTCGACATTCAGCTTGTTGAGCCGGAGAGCGTCGGCCAGCTTCCCCCGCGCGCGTGCCACACTGGCCACGTCCGCCAACGGGACTTCACCGAAGTCGTACGCCGCGCGTCCGTAGTACTGCTGGCGAAGCGCACGATATGCCGACTCGGCCGAGTCCAGGCCCGCCGCGTCATACGCAGTGAGGAGAACCTGCTGCAACGGCCGCGGCTGAGTCACACCCCGGTGGCACGTCGCGCATGTGACGATGATCGCTGGATCGCGGCGGTCGGACAGCTGGCTGAGATGCTGGCCGTTGATCGCGAGCACCATGCGCAGCATCTCACGCGCCTTGACCTTGGCCGGCAGTGAGTCGGAGACGAAGTCATACGCATCGAGCGGAACGCTCTCGCTTCCGACGTGGCAGTACGTGCACCGAACTCCGAGCGCGCGGGTGAATCCGGCCATCGTGTCGACGAGCGAGCGAATGGAGATGTCCGCCGGCAACACCTTCACGTTCTTGAGGCGCTCGGGCGGCCATTGGGCGGCGGCCACCGCCGGAGCGGCCGCGACACACGCGATGATAAGAGGGATCGCTCGCCTCGCCGGCGTAGACCAGACCGCGATCGCGAGGCGTCGTATCGTCGTACGCATCATCGCTCCGTTGAATGAGACAACCGCTCGAGTCGGCGGGACATCTCGAGCGCCGCCGCGCTGTCGGGAAACTTCGCCGCCGCTCGCCGGTACGTCGCGAGCGCCCCATTCGAGTCGTTCGCCAGCGCTTGCACTTCCCCGAGCGACTCGAGCACACCCGGCGTGTCGCCAAAAAGCTCGGCGTTGAATTGGAGAATCTGCACGGCGTCGCGCAGCGATCCGCGTTCCGCGAGCTGATGCCCGATCACATCTAGCTGGCCGGCCGTGAAACGAAAGTCCGCGGCCCGTGTGGAGCGAAGCGTTCGAAACGCCTCGAGCGCGGCGGCGACGCCTCGCTGCGCGAGCACGCGGTTCACCGTGTCGGCCACTCCGGGCGGGCTTCCCGTGCCCAACTGATGACTGCTGTATCGCTCGCGCGTCGCCGTGAGCTCGAGAATGATGTCGACGCTGTCCGACAGCATCGTTGTCAGCGGAGTGTAGTCCGGATTGAATTTGTTGGTGCCCGCGATTCCGAAGTCGCCGCGGCTGAGCTTCAGCTCCGCCGTGAACGCCACGCGCCCGTTGTTGCCGGGCGTCGCTCTCGGCGACAGCACCATCTTCGCCGGGAACGTCACCCGGCGGGCCACGCCGTGCATCGTCAACATGCCGGACACAGTCGCTCCACCCGGCACCGCCGCGACCCGATCGCTGACGAACGTGATCATCGGGAACTGTTTGGCGTCGAAGAAGTCCGGGCTGCGCAGATGATCGTCACGGAACGACATGTCCGTGTTGATGCTCGATGCCTGGATGACGGCCGTCACCGACGAGCGCTCGGGGTGGTTGGGATCACAGATGATCGCCGCGTTGTATGCGGTGAACCGGCCGCGAACGTGAACCGCACCGAGGATCGTCGACGTGAACTCGATCGTCGAGTGCATCGGGTCGACGTCATAGCGTTGCGACACCAGCTCGGCCGCGGTTTGCGCTCGCACGGGCGACGCAACCGGCGCCACGCACGCAACGAGGACGACGGTGCGACGAAGAACACGTCCATCCATGAGGACCTTCCCGGAAAGGGCGTAGAGGGTCACGCTAGCGCCACCCCGGGCACGGCGAGTGATCGCATCGCAAGGGCAATGTCAGGAAACCATGGGGACGCGTCGCCGGCAACGCGCCGAGCGTTAGCTTTGGAGATGCGATGGGCCGCCGTGCGCCCTTTCATCGTGACCGCCATGCTCGGGCTGACGAGCGTCTTCGCGGCCGTGCTCACCGCCGAAGCGGTATCGGCTGCCCGCGACCACCGCGTCGTCGCCGAGCGTGTGCTGCACGACTACGCGGCGTTGGGCGCCGAGGGCGTCGCGCAGCGACTCAAGGCAGCGCTGAACGGGCGATTCAGCACCGTGCTTCTCGCGGCCGCCGCGGCGGCGGAACGCGGCCCGATCGCGGTGACCCCGTCCTCGTTGCAACCAATGCTCCAGGGCAACGCGCGCGACGTCCTGAACGACTCGAGCCGGATCATCCGCGTTGTCGCGGGCGACTCACTCGCGCGGCTTCTCACGCAGGCAACCGCGGCTCTTCCCGCCTACGCCTACTTCGGCCTGAAGTGGATGCCGGTACGCGGCGGGACGGAGCTGATGGTCTTTCAGCCGTTCCGCGAGGTCACGCAACACGCGATGGCCTTCTCGCTCTCCGAGCGCTCCGCGTCGTCGCTGCTCGAGCGACTCGTGGCGAAGGATCCCGTGCTTCCCGCCAGTCTCACGCATGGCGCGTCCGTCGACAGGGGCGTGGGTCTCCGCATCACGAGCGCACGCGGCACGTTGGTGAATCGACGATTCGACGCCGCGTCGCCCTTTCGCGCCGCGCTTCCCCTAGATCAACCCTACGGCGACCTGGCCGTGGAAGTGAGCTTGAGCGAGTCGGTCGCGCCGACGCTGATCATCGGCGGCGTACCCCGCTCGCGCGTTCCACTGCTTTTCGCGCTGCTCGCGCTCACCATCGCGCTCACCGTTGCCGCGGGCGATCAACTGCGACGGGAGCTCGAGCTGTCGCGGCTCCGCGACGACTTTGTGTCGAGCGTCTCGCACGAGCTGCGCACGCCGCTCGCGCACATCCGCATGTTCGCCGAGACTCTGAGACTGGGACGCGTGCGATCGCCCGAAGAGGGTGAGCGGTCACTGGCAATTGTCGAGAACGAGGCGAGGCGGCTCGAGCATCTCGTCGAGAACGTGCTCGTCATCTCGCGCGCCGAGCGGCGGGCACTCGAGATTCATCCGCAGCAAACCAATCTGACGTCGCTCATTCAGGAGATCGTTGCCGAGTTTGTCCCGCTGGCCGCGACGAGCGAGTCTCGGATCGCGCTCGAGCTTGCGCCGGATGTGCGAGCGAACGTGGACGCGTCGGCCGTCCGTCAGATTCTCCTCAACCTGTTGGACAACGCGGTGAAGTACGGCCCTCGCGGGCAAGTGATCACCGTGCGGCTCGCGGCGAGCGCCTCTGGACCGCGGCTCGAGGTCGACGACGAAGGTCCGGGCATCGCCCCCGGCGAGCGTCAGAGAATCTGGGAGCGTTTCTGGCGGAGCCCGTCAGTGCGCCACGCCGGCGTCACGGGAACCGGCGTGGGGCTCGCCATTGTCGGCGATCTCGTGCGGTTGCACCGCGGACGGGCCAGCGCGGACTGCACGCCCGGCGGCGGTGCTCGCATCATCGTCGAGTTTCCCGGAGTGCCAGGAGTGGCAGAGGCATGAGCCGCATCCTCGTCGTCGAGGACCATGTCGATCTCGCGTTCGGGCTGCGAAACAACCTCGAGATCGAGGGCTACGAGGTCGAGCTCGCGCACGACGGACGCGAGGGACTCCAGCTCGCGACCGAACAGGCATTCGATCTCGTGATCCTGGACCTGATGATGCCGGCGCTCGACGGATTTCGCGTGCTGAAGGCGATCCGCGAGCGCGGCGACCGCACGCCCATCTTGATCCTGACGGCACGCGGACAGGAGGAGGACAAGGTCCGCGGGCTTCGACTCGGCGCGGACGACTACGTCACGAAGCCGTTTGGAGTTCTCGAGTTATTGGCGCGGATCGAAGCGCTCCTTCGCCGAGCCCAGCCCGCGCCGCCGGCCGGCCCCAGTGTGCGATTCGGCAATGTCGTCGTGGATCCCGGCGCGCGGACAGTGCAGTGTGGCGGCGTCGATACGCCGTTGGCGCCGAAGGAATTCGATCTCTTGTGGGCGCTCGTCGAGGCGAACGGCGCCGCCGTAAGCCGGGATCGGCTGATGGAGCGTGTCTGGGGCTACGGTGCCGACGTCCTCAGTCGCACGGTCGATACACATATCGCCGAGCTGCGGCGAAAGCTGGAGCCGGGCGGAGCGGCGCCCGTGAACATTCTGACCGTGCGAAAGGTGGGATATCGGTTGGCGCGGGGTTGAGCGAGACCGACTCGCTCAGCCCGTTCCGCCCGAGTGGCATATCCCCTTCGCGATCACGGCCGCTCCCGCCTTTGCGGCCGAGTCGACCATACCGGCCGGCATGTTCGCCATTGTCGCGCGCATGTCCATCTTCTGAATCTCGGCTGGCACCGAGAACAGCGCGGCATCGAGGTCCCCATGCAGGAACTCTACGATCTCCAGGGTCATCGTGACCGTGACATCCTTGCCGCTCGCATCGGGGCCGGTCGTCTTGGTCACGGACCGAAGCGCGGTCCCCTTCGGCATCGTCGCGGGCGTGATTCCGTGCTACGCGGCTGCCTGAGGAAAGGCGTTCGTGCCGAGGTGTTTCATGCTGGCCTCGAGCTCCGGTCCGAAGTCCACGTCCGGCGCAATCCACATCTCCGACACGGCGTCGAGACGGGTCCTACAGGTCTGACCCATCATCGTCACGTCGCCGGTCCCGGCGGTGGTTAGACGGTAGTGATGCGTCGCATGCCCGAGGATCACCTCACCGTCCCCAAGATCCTCGAGGTTGCTGCGTGTGAGATGCTGTTCGCCAAGCGCGAACCCGGTCTTCGACGGGTCGAGGAATCCGAGACCCATGACCGTGGCCATGTGTTGGGCCGGCATGACGCTCGTCATCGTGCTGTCGACCGTATCGAGAATCGTGTACGTACCCTCGATGCTCTGGGCTCCCGCGAAGCCCGACATCTGCACGAACTCCAATCGCAGGTTCCGCGCGGTGACCTGCTTGCGCAGGGCCACCGCGCTTCGGCGACCGTCGCCCGAGTCGGTGGTAATGTTCGTCGTGACGGTCCAGCCGGGGACGGTCGTGGGCGCTTGGGCGCCGCTGGCGGAAGCGATCAGAACAGTGGACGCCAGCGGGAGGAGACGGAAAATCGGGGTCATCGGACCACTCTTGTGCGGGGGTGCGTCGCCGCCAACGTCGGCCATCAAAACTAGCCCGCTCGGGCAAGTTTAGCAGGCTCAGATTCGCGATATGGCGTTGTTGGGGTCACCCACACCGCTGTCTATCGCAGTCGCGGATCGGTCGTCCTCGGTGCCTTCTCACAGGTTGGCCACGGACGCACTCCGCCAGCCCCGAATCCCCGGCCTCCGCCACCACCGCCTCGACCTCCGCGCCCGGCACCTGCACCAGTCTGCGCGACGGGATTGCCAGCATTGGCTCGCGCGATCGAATCCGCCATGGCGCGCGCCACGACACGCGCCGAGTCCGGATCGATGTGCGTCACGCGCGCAGGATCCTCCGACGCGAGGTACGCGAGCATCGCGGTCATCGTCGCATTTCCCATCAGATCATCGAAGACGACCTTGTCGTACGTGTCACGATCCGTGTGCCAGGTGACGCTGTTGTAGTCCCAGCCCAACGCGCCGAGACCGAAGGTCGGAGCGCCGTAGCAGGTAAACGAATAGTCGTCGCTGCCGCCGCCCGCGGGACCACCAATCGCCACCGGCTGGCCGGTGAACCCAACCTGCGCCTGAAATACGCTCGGCAGCTTCGACAGCCATTGCGTGAGATGCTCGGCGCCATTCGGCAGACCGCCGGCGCCGACACGCTGGATGCGGCCAGTGCCGTTGTCCTGGTTGAACACACCCTGCAGCCCCTTCACGATCTCCGGATGGTCCTCCGAGAATGCCTTCGAGCCAACCTCCCCTTCTTCCTCACCCGTCCAGTGCCCGGCGACGATGGTCCGCTGCGGGTGCGGCAGCACCTGTTTGAGAATCCTCATCGCCTCGAGCATCGTGATCGTGCCCGTGCCGTTGTCCGTCGCGCCGGACGAGCCGTCCCATGAATCGAAGTGCGCGGACAGAAGCACGTACTCGTCCGCCTTGGCGCCGCCTGGAAGCGTGGCGACGACGTTGTAGACGGGCTGCTCGCCGAGCAGCTTGGCGTCGAGGTTGAGGCGCAGCTTGGGATGTTGATGGTTCTCGGCGAGGCGGTAGACCAGCCCGTAGTCCTCGCAGCTGAGCGCGATCGTCGGGACGACCGTGCTGTATGTCTCGAAGATCTCCATCGTGCCGATCTGGTCCTTCGGGCGCGACGTGATGATCCCGGCGACGCCGGCCCGGTCGAGCCGCAGGCTCAACGAGCCACCGCCGAGCGCGAGGCTGTATCCGGTGCCGCGACCGTACGTGCCGAACGCGCGGTTGGCCGTGTCTCGCCGCGCGATGGACAGCGGATAGGAGAACGCGATCCATTCGGAGGTCGGGCGGCACGACTCTCTCGTCGGCGACGCCATCACGAGCTTGCCCTTGGCCTGGGGCAGCCACCGCACGAACTCGTTGCTGTCGGCGAACTGCGGCATGAGCACCGGCTCGGCGTCCACGTCCTTGCCACCCGTGCCCGGGCTGTAGCCGACCATCTGCCCTTCGAGCGTCCGCCGGCGCGGCGTGACGAGGTCGATGTGCGAGTGTCCACGCTCCCAACCGCGCCACGTGCCATACTTCTCCTCCTTCGCCGTGATGCCCCACGAGCCGTAGAGCTTCACGAGCCAGTCCTGCGCCGCTTTCGTATTCGGCGCGCCCATGAGCCGCGGGCCGAGCGAATCGAACAGCACTTGCGACAACTGCCGCACGTGCGAGCTGTCCATGCCGATCGACCAGATGCGCTTGATGATCGGATCCGAGGTCGGAAACGAGAGCGCCGGCGGGTCGGGATAGGCGGGCGTCTGCGGCGGGCCGCCGCGTCCAAACCCACCGCGCTGGGCGGTTGCGGTGGAGACGGCGGTGCAGAGGGTGATAGCGGTCAGCGTCAGGCCGAAGGGTCGTGTCATTGGTGCTGTCCTTCTCGTTGGTTGATGGCGCCTCACAAGGGAAACGCCGCAGACGGCGCGGATGTTGATTCGACCCCGTGCGTTAGGCCGCCTTGATATGCGCTCACGTCTCGTGCAGTTGCGCACGATATGAGTGTCGACTTGAATGTACACACAAGCCCGACGCGTTCGCTTGCTCGATTGCCGCGCGGGCTGACTTCGCGGGCGACCAAGCCGAGGCACACGATGGATCGCATCCGGGACGACGTTCGACTCGCGCTGCGCGGCTTCCGCCGCACACCGGCCTTCTTCATCACCGCGGTCGCGATCCTCGCGCTCGGCATCGGCACCACGGCGTCGATCTTCTCCGTCGCGATGACCGTGCTTGTTCGGGATCTCCCGATGCGCGATCAGAACCGTCTCGTCGCTCTGTGGGCCAACGCGCGCGGCGCGGCGACCGAGGTTCCGACGACGCTCGATCGCTATGAGCGCTTCGGTCGGGTGACGAAGACACTGTCCGCGGTCGCGGGCTTCGCGCACTATGGCTCGAACATGGTGCCGCTTCGCGACGGGTCCGCCGCGCTTCACGCGCGCGAATCCAACGTGACCGGCAACTTCTTCGACGTGCTCGGCGCACGTCCCGTCATCGGGCGCCTGCTTCGCCCGGAGGACGATGTAAAGGGCGCTCCAGGGACGATGGTCATCAGCGAGTCATTCTGGCGAAGCACGTTCGGTGCCGATCCGAACGTGATCGGGCGTCGCATGGAGATCATCTATCGCGAGGAGACCGCGACCATCGTCGGCGTCGCACCCGCGGGACTGGAGTACCCGGCGGGAACGGACTATTGGATTCCGATCGTTCCGACGGGCTACCCCGGCGTCGACCTTGTCGCGCGACTCGCTCCGAACACCACCGTCGCGGCCGCGCGCGCCGAATTCGCCGCCTTCGTCGATCAGGACACACGCACGCATCCGGACGAACTGGGCGCTCGTTCCCTGCTGGCCGCGGGCGCGGACGCGCATCCACTTCCCGATGTGATGATCGGCCCGGCGCGACAGCCGCTCGTGATCCTGGCGGTCGCCGCCGCAAGCCTACTACTGATCGCGTGTGTCAACGTGGGTAACCTCGCGCTCGTGCGCACCACCGCGCGCGCGCGCGAGCTGGCGATTCGCCGCGCGCTCGGCGCGTCACGAACCAGGATTCTGGCGCAGCTCTCGGTCGAGATCATCGCGCTCGCGCTCGCCGGCGCGGTCGCAGGAACCGGTTTGGCGTATGCTCTCGTCCGAGTGCTCGTCGCCGCCGCGCCAACAGGATTGCCGCGCATCGATCAGATCTCGCTTTTGCCGATGCCCGCCGTCGTCGCGACGGTCGCTGGAACGCTCACGTTGTTTGCGGCAGGCGTTCTGCCGGCGCTCCTATTCGGTGCGTCGCTCGGCGAAGCGCTCCGCGCCGACAGCCGCGGCGGCGGCGAGACGTCCGGTCGCCGCGCGCTTCGCTCAGGTCTCGTTGCGTCGCAGGTGGCACTCGCGCTCGTACTGCTCGTCATCGCCGGCCTCCTCTCACGCAGCCTCTTCCGTCTCGAAGGCATCGACTTGGGCTATGTACCCGACCATTTGTCGGTCATTCAGACGAGCATGCACTTTCGCAAATACAAAACGCAGAAAGACTTCAACGACGCGTTCGATGACGTGGCCCAGCATGTGCGCGCGGTTCCAGGCGTCGCCGCGATCACGCCGGTGCTCGCTCTGCCGTTCCTCGGCGCGAATGTCTTCGCGACGCGCATCGAGGTGCGAGACCGTCCAGACCTGAGCGGCCCGGATGCGCCGTACGTCTCGTGGGATGCCGTGGGCCCGGAGTTCTCGAAGGCAATGAGCGTTCCGATCGTCCGCGGCCGTGGCGTGCTCGCGACGGACCGTGAGGACGCGCCGCCCGTCGCGGTGGTGACCGAGGATCTCGCGAACCACTACTGGCCGGGACAGGATCCGATCGGCAAGCAGCTCCGCTTTGCGGGAGTGCAGGCGGACAGCTTATGGCACACGGTGGTCGGCGTGACGCCTCCGTTCAACTATCGCGCGCTGCGCGGTTCGACGCCGACGGTTCTCTTCCCATATCGCCAGCAATTCCAGCAGGGGTTGTTCGCGGTGCGCTCGACGCGCGACCTTGCGTCGATTCTGCCTCAGCTCCGCCGTGCGGTGAGCGCGAGCGACGAGGATGTCGTGCTGTGGCGTGCGCAGACCATGGATCAGATGCTCGCTGGCCCACTCGGCCGTCCGCGGCTCGAGGCGTTCCTGCTCGTCGCCTTCGCAGCAGCGGCCCTGATTCTCGCGGCGGTCGGTCTCTACGGCGTCACCGCGTATCTCGTCCGCCAGCAAACGCGCGAGATCGGCATCCGCATCGCGCTGGGCGCCGACACCCGGCGCGTGCTTCAGTTCGCGCTTGGCGGAACGATGCGCGTCGCGATCGTGGGCGTCGTCGTCGGCGCTGCAATTTCGTTTGTGGGATCGCGGCTGGTGACGTCACAGCTCTTCTCGATCAGCGCCGGCGATCCCATAGCGTTCGCCGGTGCCGCCGCGGTCTTACTGGTCGCGATCGCGCTGGCGTCCTATATCCCGGCACGTCGGGCCGCGCGAATCGACCCGACACAAGCGCTCCGATCGGAATGAATCGATTGGATCGGCCCAAAACCGGTCCTTACGCTTTGCAAACAGTCGAGGGAGATTCGCGCGCGACGTTCTTGTGCGACGTTTGTGCGGTTCGAATGCCGTCCGACACAGGCCCCCACTCGTCAGCCCTCGACTCGTGCGCCGCTTGCTCGCCGCCATTTTCATCGCGACGTCCGCCCACGTCGGGCTCGCGCAGACCGTCATTCGCGGACGGGTCTCCGGAGCGAATGACACGCCCGTCTCCGGAGCAATCGTCACCGTCTTGATCGCGGGCGGCGCTCCGCGCACGGTGAACACGGAGGCAACCGGGGCGTACTCCGTCTCAGTGCCGACCCTGGATGTCTACTCGGTGGGGGTGACGGCAGTTGGCTTCGCCGCGCAGCGCCGTGACGTGCAGCGCGCGGGCGCAGACACGGTGCTCGCCAATTTCGTCCTGGTGGCGTCGGTGACGCAGCTACCTCGAGTGCAATCGATCGGCCAGCGGCCGAGGCCTTCACGCAGCGAGGCCGGGTTCGACAACAGCATCGGAGGCCAGGTCTCCTTTCCCGACCGTGCGGGCGGACTCTCAGGTGACGTCACCGGCGATTTCGCCGCCGCACTGAGTCTTCTGCCCGGAATCTCCGTCGTGCCGGACGGCTCCGGCGGCGTAGCGCCGAGCATTGCCGGCGTGCCCGCGGATCAGAGTGGGATGGTGCTCAACGGCCTGTCCTTCGGCGGCAGCATTCCGCGCGATGGATTCCGCGCGGCCCTCGTGACAACCGCATACGACGCCGGACGCGGCGGTTTCGCCGGCACGCAGGTCTCGCTCCGCATGAACTCCGGTGCAAACCTCGTGGTGCGCAACCTCCACGCCACGCTCGACGCACCCGCGCTCCAAGCAACCACGCCGAGTGCTAGAGCACTCGGAAGCCGCTACTCGCAGCAGGTGGCGAGCGGCCAGGTGTTCGGTCCACTCGTAACGGATCGCGCCTTTTACGCGATCGCCTACCAATTCCAGCGCCGCGAGAACGTCGTTCCGTCGCTCCTCTCGGCGGATCCGTCGGTGCTTCGGTCGTGGAGAGCGAGCCCGGACTCTGTGTCGCATTTCCTGAGCGCCGTGTCGCAGCTCGGTATTCCGTCCGCGCCGCCGTCGTTCTCGAACGATCGCGACGCCGACGAAGCGCGCGTCGCCGTACGACTGGACTACTCGCCCAACCCCTCGCCGACACCGTCGCTCGTCAGCCCAATCACGTCCGTCTCCGATGACTACTCGATGGAGTTCGGTGGAAGCTGGCGCAGCACTGGCGGCGCAATGATCTGGCCCGGCTCCCTGCCCAGCGCCGGAGGCAAGCAGTCGCACGGCGACGCCTGGCTTCAAGCCACGCTCGCGAAGTACCTCCCCCGCTCCTTCCTCGGCGAAGGAAGCATCTCGCTCAGCGCGGGACGGGATCGCGTCAGTCCGTATCTCGCGCTCCCCGCGGCGCGCGTGCTCGTCGCGAGCGCGCTCGACGACGGCTCGAGCGGCGTCGCGATGTACCAAGCCGGCGGCAGCTCGGCGTCGCCGAGTACGAACAGTACGTGGAGCGCCGAGGCGCGCGGACAGCTTACGCGACTCACCTGGGACCGCCATCACTCGATGGCCCTCACGCTCGACGGCATCCTCGACAACGCCACGATCGAGCAGGACGCGTCGCGCGGGCTGTTCACGTACAACTCGATCGCCGATCTCGCGGCGAATCGCCCGACGACCTTCACTCGAGCGCTCAGCGCCCGCGACGCCAGCGCGAACGCGTACCAGCTGTCGCTCGCGCTCGGCGACGCGTACTCGCCCGGACCGACCTTCCGTGCACAGTACGGCGTGCGTCTCGAGGACAACGGCATCCTCACGCACGCGCCGTACAACCAAGCGGTTGACGCCGCGTTCGGTCGCCGCACGGACGCAACACCGACCAGCGTCGCCGTGCTCCCGATGGCCGGCTTCGCGTGGCAGACCCTGGGCTACATTCCCATCCCGCAGATCGCGAACTCGATCGCGCGCGGCTTTGTCACCGGGGGCATTCGTCGCTATCGCGGCACGATGTTGTCGCGCCTCTTCGCGAACACGATTCAGCAGTCGGGCACGGGCGACGCCTTGAGCCAACTCTTCTGCGTCGGCTCCGCGACGCCGACGCCAACGTGGACCCAGTACGCTCAGTCGCCATCGAGCATTCCCACACAGTGTACCGCGGCATCGACGACGCTGGCCGAATCGGCACCGCCGGTCGCGTTGGTCGCAAGCGACTATCGGCCGATGTCGAGCTGGCGCGCGAACGTCAACGCGAACGTGCGACTGCCAAGTCCCGCGTGGCAGGCGACGCTCGCCAGCACGTATGCGCTCAATCGCGATCTGCCGGCGGCGGTCGATCTCAACCTGAGCACGGCAACGCGTGCGACGCTTCCGCTCGAGGCGAATCGCCCCATCTTCGTGCCGGCGACGAGCATCGTGCCGGCCAGCGGCGCGGTTTCGTGGGCGGGATCGCGCATTGCGCCACAATTCTCGCACGTGAGCGAGACACGCTCGACGCTCGCGTCTGACATTGGGCAGTACTCGCTCGGGCTGAGCTACGCGCCGATCGATTTCCGCCAGACGTCGTCCGCCGCGACCATTACCTGGGCGTTCACGACGGGACACGAGCAGAGCTTGGGCTTCACTGGCACAACCGCCGGCGATCCTACGGTCCGCGAGCGATCTACAAGCGCGCTGCCGCGCCACACGATCACCGTGAGCCTCACGCGGCGACGCGAGGACTGGGGGACGCTCGGCCTCGCGATCCGCGCACAGTCTGGGTATCGCTACACGCCGATCGTGGGCGGCGACATCAACGGGGACGGCTACGTGAACGATCGCGCATTCGTCTTCCCGTCGACGACGGCGGGCGACACCGCGCTCGCGCACGGCATGTCGCGGCTCCTCGCCGGCGCTTCGAGCGAGGCGCGCGATTGCCTGACCGGCCAGGCAGGCCGCATCGCGGCGCGGAACAGTTGCGCGGCAGGTTGGGCGGTACCCACGCTCAACCTCTCACTGTCCCCGGACTCGTACCGCCTGCACCTTGGCAATCGAGGATCCGTCAATCTGTACTTGATCAACGTCCTTGCCGGCCTCGATCAGGCGCTGCATGGATCGACCACGTTGCGTGGCTGGGGACAGTGGTCGTCGCCCGATCCGACGCTGCTCGTCGTGCGCGGATACGATCCGGCCGCGTCTCGCTTCATCTATTCTGTCAATCCGCTCTTCGGCAGCAGTGCCGTCTACCGCTCGGCCTTCAGAGCGCCGTTCGCGCTGACGGTGGACTTCAAGGTGGAGCTCGGCCCGGACCGGGAGACGCAGCTCATTCGTGGCGGGCTCCGCACACGCGCCGGTGAGCGGGCGGATTCTCAGTCGGTCGCGGCAATCAAGGCGAAGATCGATCGGGCGGTGAATCCGTTTTCGGCAATTGTTGCGCAACTCCGTGATTCGCTCAAGCTCAGCCAGCCGCAAGTCGATTCGATTCGGGCGATCGCGGCGAAGTACGCGATGACGCGGGATTCGATCGTCACCTCGTTGGCGCGATATCTCTCGGCGCGCCGCGGGGATTATGAAGGCGACGACGCGCGCGATCGGTGGCATTCGGCGGCCGTGGAGATCACGCGCGCGGGTGCCGTCAGGGGAAAGGAGGTGGCGGCGGTGCTCTCGGCTGCGCAGCTCGAGCGTCTCAGGATGCAAATACTCGGGCTGCAGGCGGTGGCGTTGATCGATTTGGATCCAGCGCAAGCGCACTATACGGTACGCGGTCCGGTGGCTGCGCTACCCTGATTGGGGGCTAAACGAGTCAGCGGCGTATGCTGAACTGCAAGCCCCATGGCCCGCGCCATTCCACAACCGCTGATCTCGTGTTGCTCGGAGCAAGCTCGCTTGAAGGCTTGAACCGTCGAGTGGAGCCCGCCACGAAGCGACTCCTTGATGCCGGGCCGGCTCCGGCCGCAATCACGATCGCAGCGCGGTGACGGGGTCGAGACGAACCGCGCGGCGTGCCGGCACGTAGCATCCCGCGACCGCCGCGGCACTCAGAACGACGGCGGCAGTCGCAAACGTCAGCGGGTCCATCGGGCGAACGCCGAAGAGCACGTCCGCCATCGCGAGCGAGACGATGGCGGCGACCCCGAGCCCGATGACAGCGCCGATAATCGCCAGGTGGATTCCCTGCTGCATCACCAAGCGCATCACGTCGCCACGATCCGCGCCCAGCGCGATGCGGACGCCGATCTCGTGCGTCCGCTCGCTCACCATGTAGGAGATCACGCCGTAGATCCCAAGCGCGGCGAGGACGAGCGCGACGCCCGCGAACAGGGCGATCAGCTCCATCGCGAAACGGCGCACGGCCAGCGATGCGGCCACCGCGTCCCCCAAGGTCTTCGCGTTGAAAACGGGGAGCGACGCATTGACGGCTTGTACCTGCTGGCGGACCTCGCGCTCGATCGTCGCGGCATCGATGTGGCCGCGCAGGAAGATCGACAGATGCTTGCCCTGTCGCTGATACAGGCTCGCGTAGAGGTGCGGGACGCTCGCGTTCGCGAGCGACTCGCTTCGCGTATCAGCCACGATGCCGACGATCGTCGTCCACGCCGTGGCGCGAGGCGACAGCCTGAGCCGCTTGCCGATCGGATCTTCATTCGGCCAATACGTGCGCGCCATCGATTCGTCGATCACGGCGACGTAGGGGCTCGTCTCCGTGTCGAACTCGTTCAAGAGCCGGCCGCGCACCAGCGCGATCCCGAGCACGCGAAAATACTCGGCAGTCACCTCCGACCCGATGAGAATCAGCGGCTGGTCGCCTTGTGTCGGTCGATTTTCGAACAGTACGCGAAGCTGTGTTTGATCCTGCTGCGGATGATCGAGCGGGACGGCCGCGCCGCTGCCGAGGGCGACGTCCTCAACGCCGGGTAGTTCCCGCAGCCGGCTCATCACCGTCCGAATGAACGGCGCCTCGGCGGCGACGCTCCCGTAGAGATCCTCCTTCGCGTCGTTCGGGTACGGCAGCCGCGTGCGAACGACCGTGACGGATCGAGGATCGAACCCGAGCGGGACGTTCGACAGTCCCCAGAAGCTGCGCACGAGCAGACCCGCGGCACTCAGCAAGACCAATGACACCGCAAATTCGGCGATCACGAGAAGACGGCGCGTGCGCCGCTGCTCGCTGGATCCGGTCGCCGATCGTCCCTCCTGCTTCAGGACGCGAGTGACGTCCAGCCGTCGGGTGTGCCACACCGGCGCGAGCCCGAAGACGATCCCAGACACCACCGATGCGGCCAGCGCGAAGAGCAGCACGCTCCAATCGATGGCGATGGCGTTGAGGCGCGGCACGCTCGGCGGCACGAGTCGCGCGAGCGATCCCTTCACAGCAAGCAGTAGCGCGACGCTGGCGGCGCCGCCGATCGTGGAGAGCACGATGCTCTCGGTGAGCAGTTGACGCGCGAGACGCCCAGGCGCTCCACCCAGCGCCTGGCGCACCGCGAGCTCGCGACCGCGAGCCGTCGAGCGCGCGAGGAGCAGATTCGCGACGTTGGCACAGGCGATCAGGAGTACGAGACCGACCGCGGCGAACAAGAACAACATGGGCTGGCGCACGTCGCCGACGATGTAGTCCTTGAGCGGCACGAGCCGCACGCGCCAGTCGCTTTGCCCCGGGTAGTCGGCCGGATACTGCGTGCGAAGCGTCTGAACGAAGACGTCGATGCGGTGCTGCGCCTGCTCGATCGTGAGGCCGCGCTTGACGCGCGCGATGGCTCCGGGAAAGAGGCTGATTCGCGAAGTCACGGTTGCCTCATTGAGCGGTGCCCCGGCAAACCCGAACGCCACCCACACCTCGGTGCCCCGCTCTTCCGTCATGCGTCCAGGCGCTTGAAAGCCCGCCGGCATGACGCCGACAATTTTATAGGAGTCAGAATCAAGTTGCACGATCCGGCCGATGATGTCGGGCCGGCCGCCGAACGCGCGCTTCCAGATTCCGTCGCTGATGATGGCCTGTTCGTTGAATCCCGGAGTCGGATCGGACGCGTCGAACGCGACGCCCAGCTGCGGCTTCACGCCGAGCAGCGAGAAGTAGTTCGGCGCGACGATGAGCAGGCTCACCCGCTGCGGACGAGAGACGCCGGTGAGGTTGTTGTCGTCGTACCAGGTCGGCGACACGTGCTCGAACACACCGGACTTCTGCAGGTCGTGCCATTCGGGCGTGGACATCCCGATGTCCCGGCTCCCAAGTCCGGCGAGATCGTCCTGAATGCGCACGAGCTGCCCGGCGCCAGGATACGGGAGCGGATGCAGCAGCGTCGCGCTCACGACGCTGAAGATCGCCGTCGTCGCGCTGATGACCAATGCTATCGTAAGGATCGCGACCGTTGCGAAGGCCGGCGCACGCCGAAGCGCCCGCAGCGCGAAGCGGACGTCCTGCGCCACGCGCTCGACCACCAGACCGGCGTTACTCCACTGGTCGCGCGCGACTTCCAGCACGAGCCCGGAGTTGCCGAACTCGCGCCGCGCGTTCGCAGCCGCGTCGCGAGGTGATTCGCCGCGCGCGATGCGGTCCGCCTCGGCCATCTCGAGGTGGGCGCGGAGCTCGTCGGCCAGGTCCACCGTGTCACGTTCGCGCCGCCATAGTGGATCTCGACTCCAACGTAGACCGTGATGGTAGTCTGAACACCGCGCGCCGACACGGTAATGTTGGACTGCCCGGGTCGGAGGGCCTTAACTGAGTCACTATCGAAGACTGTAATAATCGTTGGGCTGCCTACGTCAAAGGAGGGGGTGTACGAAGAACGCGATATCTCCCTCCCGCTGTCATCGAAGAGGCGAATCCGAAGCTGGAAGGATTGTGTTGTGGCAATCGTGGTGTCAGCAGGCGCGACTTCCAGGCGTGCCGCGTGCGGCCCTGACAGCCAATCGCACGCCTGAGTGGCGAGTAACGCCAACATAGCCGCCGCCGAGCGCGCTGCGATACGCAATCGGTTAGACATCCTTTTGCTCCTCCGCACCATAACGAGGTCTCCCACCAACTACCTACAGTTGACAACCGAGGCTGCCTATTGTCTCCTCGCGGAGAACTCAACTGGACTCAACGGTGCCAACCCGGAGCAAGTGTCCCACGATCCAAGATTGACACCGAGAGCCTTCCGCTGTTCTTGCCTTGGCGATTAACTAGGTCCGTGACCGCCTAAAAAGATTCGTAATGTTTGATTGTGGGACGGATGGTCGATTCCATACTTCGACCATGCCTCGCTCCCCCTTGCCGTTCCGACTGAAGGCGCAGGATGCGACGGAGTTGGACGCCCTGTTGCATGGCGGCGTCCAGCAGGTGCGCGTCGTCTTGCGCCCGATCGCCCTGCTCCAGTTGGATCACGGCGCCGGCGGCGGACGTGGCGCGGATGGCTCCGTTGATCGAGCAGGCGATTCACAAGATTGCGCATCGCTACCGCCGCGGTGGACTCGCCACCACGCTGTATGAGCGCCCCCGGCCCGGCGCCGCCGAAGTGCTCGCGCCCGCGGAGAAGCAGCGGATTGTCGCGATGGCCTTGCAGTGCGCCACCGCCGGGGGCGGCGCGCTGGACGGTGCGCCTGATCGCCCAGGAGGCGGTGAAGCGCCGGTTGGTTCCGCGCGTGGGCCGAGAGACGATTCACGTGCTCCTGCAATCCCACGACTTGAAACCGTGGCGGGGGAAGAATGAGGTGCGTGGCTGAGCTGAACGCCGAGTACATCGCGAAGATGGAAGACGTGTTGTCGCTCTACGAGCGGCCCTGCCTCACCGCACGAACCCGTGCTCTGCTTCGACGAGAAACCCGTGTCGTTGCACGCCGAGGTGCGTCCGCCGCGCCCCGCGCGGCGGACGCCACCTCGCGAAACGCGACAGTGAGTACCGCCGGTGCGCGACGGCCAACCTGTTTGGGATGGTCGAACCGAAAGCGGGCCGGCACTTCACAGCGGCGACCCGCGATCGCTCCGCGCAGCAATTCGCCCTCATGGTGCGGCGCGTCGTCACCGCGTATCCACGCGCCCGCGTCATTCACTTGGTGATGGGCAATCTCAACATTCACTGCCAGAAGTCCCTGACCGATGCGTTTGGGCCCGCGCGAGGGCGATCGGCTCTGGCGACGCCTCCGTGTGCATTTCACGCCAAAGCATGGCAGTTGGCTCAACCAGGCCGAACTCGAGCTGAGCCTCCTGAGTCGAGGGTGTCTCGGGCGTCGGCGGCTCGATACGCTGACGGCACTCCGGGGTGAGACGCACGCCTGGACGACGCGCGCCAATCAGGCGAGAACCCACATCCAATGGGCCTTCATGCGCAAAGACGCCCGACGCAAGTTCGGCTATCAAACGAAACTCTCTCGGTCACAGACCTAGTACCACGGGCCAAAAAGATGCCCGATCCGTTCGAGATCACTGGACACAAACCCCCAAGGGGCGAAGCTGTCGAAATAGACACCATTCCCGTAGGTCCCACCGCCCCAACTAAGGCCGGCCAGATAGAGGGTGTTACTTCCGGACCTAACGAACACGCCGGCACCGCTGTCACCACCGGCATCGTACAGATCCGCAATGTCGTCGCAGAATATCGTTATTGTGGACCCAACTTGGTTCGAAGTTGCGCACGTAGTGACAACGAAGCCCCGTGTCGTCCCACTATTGCGCCCGATTTTCAGAATAGAATCGCCGACGTAGAGGGCCTTTTGAAGTGGCTCCGCAAATCTGAACGGGCGGGATAGGTGGACAGGCGGGCTCCCACGGCGACATGTTCGCCACAACCCAGGAGCTCCCGATGTCGAAGCGCCCCCGTCGTAACCATGCCCCAGCCTTCAAGGCGAAAGTTGCCCTCGCCGCGGTCCGCAACGAAGGGACGCTCGCCGAATTGGCGAAACGGTTCGATGTGCATCCCGGCCAGATCACCGCGTGGAAGGACCAACTGCTCGCTGGCGCGGCCGGCGTGTTCGGTCCCGGTGCCGCCAGCGAACCGATGGTGGATGTGAAGACGCTCCACGCGAAGATTGGCGAGCTCGCGCTCGAGAATGATTTTTTAGAACACGCGCTCGGCAAAGCCGGCCTGTTGAGCGCCAAGCGATGATCGACCGGACGCACGCGTTGTCGGTGACACGCCAGGCCGAAGCGCTCGGCATCAGTCGTGGCGCGGTGTACTACGTGCCGCACGCGATGTCGGCCTGGGATCTCGCGCTCATGCGCGCGATCGACGCGTTGCATCTGGACTTTCCCTTCGCCGGCGCGCGGATGTTGCGCCGGTTGCTCCGCGCCGACTTTCCCGGCGTCGGGCGCCGGCGCGTCGGCACGCTGATGCAGCACATGGGGATCGCGGCCATCTGTCCGCAGCCGGGTACCAGTCGCCGGCACCGCGCCCACCCGGTGTTTCCGTATCTCCTGCGCCATCGGTCGATCACGCAGCCGAACGAGGTCTGGGCGATGGACATCACCTACATCCCGATGGCGCACGGCTTCGTGTATCTCGCCGCGGTGATGGACTGGGCCAGCCGGCGCGTGTTGAGCTGGCGGGTCTCGATCACGCTCGACAGCGCCTTCTGCATCGCCGCGCTTGAGGAGG
>Ga0326726_10001943_pt1 | contig 19228 bp, 15 predicted proteins | sample MHFenrmetagenome_2_FD_207603 | JGI IMG/M metagenome (GOLD analysis project Ga0326726, IMG submission 207603) | Lab enriched peat soil microbial communities from Michigan Hollow, Ithaca, NY, United States - MHF15MN | ecosystem: Environmental > Terrestrial > Soil > Wetlands > Peat | place: USA... | reverse complement strand
ATTAACCCCAGTTGAACCCGTATTCAATCTATAATAATTTGGATTTGTATCTGTCCCGCCCTGGAATGCAAATGTCCCAAATTCTCCGTGTGCATCTGCTGTAAAATGAGACTTAAATGTAGCCCAGCTCCATCCGGCTGAGGCTCCGCAGTCGTGACCGCCTTCCCAGCTTTCAAACATATAAGCAAATGCACTCTGAGTTCCTTGGTATTGATTATAGTCCCAATTAAAATAAGCATTACCATCGGTATAACAATCTATTCCTACAAAGTACCAAGCGCCAGGAGCATAAATGATATTGTTCCTAAAATCAAGCGAATCTATATCGTAAAATTTATAGCTGACATTTTGAGTTGATGTATTATACATTGTGTTATTATAACACTTAACCCACATACCTGATTTCTGCTGGTCTCCAAAGAAATTAACATATCCGTTATCAGTAAAGTTTTTCTGAACGAAGATATTATCATAAATCAGATAACGTCCTGCCGCACCATCATCAACATAAATTAAATCCGCATTAGTAGAAGCTGAAGCTGTTATATTTGCCATAAAATTATGATGAATCTTTGTAACTGAATTAATCTTACTATCGTTCTGCCACCTCATAGTGCATTGCATAGCATCTTTATGACCGCCACCAGTTCCATTCTGCATTAAGAAATAACAATATCCAACCTCTAAGTCTCCATTATGACCGCCACCAACATCAGTCGGTGAAGCTGCACCTCCTCCTATCCACATTCCGTCAGTAGGATAACTATTACTTACAGCCCCAGTGACAAGAGTATCATAAAGAATCCTTGTAATATTAGCCTGGACTGTTATTCCTATTGTTCTTGGATGTGAAATCCAGCAATGTAATAAATCAACATTATCTCCGCTTATTTCTACAACTTCTCCTCCGCCAGTATTCCCATCTTGAAAATGAAGATAACTTAATTCAACATAATTAACTGTGATAGCACAAGCGTCTCTCGAATCTGTCCCCGTAAATAAAGGTGTACCGTTGTGTCCGGCACTTTTACCTCTTGTAATTACAATCTTATGTCCTGATGTCCCTGATTTAGTGGGAATGAATTTGAAATTATAAGTTACACCACTTGTCCCGCCATCAATCCAAACCGTATCTCCGGGATTAACCTGTGCCCAACTAAATGAACTTAATGCGTGTTTATTAGCCCAGCTATCACCACTCCCATTTCCTGATGAAGCGGTAGAGACGTACCAGTTATTACCATAAATGAAACTTGGTAAAAAGAAAAGGCAGGAAATAGTTAGCAGAGTGATTACTTTAAAAATCTTTAAGCTAAAATAGTTTAGATTGTTCATCATATATCCTTTCTAAAAATTGTGAGTCTCTGAGTATAGGTAGAGACGTAATTAAACGACCTGATGAAACTTGGACGAAACAATCTTTTTATAAAATAGAAGGGACTCTGAAATGGATGTAGTAGAAAGGATTAAATCTTGTAGTGGTTTATACTATAAATCGAAGAGGATTAATTAAATTTTATTGAAACAGGGTTAATGGGTAAGTAAATGTTCTGAAATACAATACTGAATAATTTCAGCATTGTTTTTCAGTTTAAGTTTTTCGAGAATTCTTGCTCTGTAAGTACTGATTGTTGTTACAGCCAAATTAAGTACTTCAGCAATTTCACCAACAGATTTTCCACTGCCAATTAGACGTAATACTTCAAACTCCCTTTCTGATAATTGTTCGTAAATAGTGCCTTTATTTTTCCCGGAAAGGTCTGAAACTAAAATATGTGCAAGCTTACTGCTAATATAGTTTTGTCCAGATATCGCTTTACGAATTGCTGGCACAAGCAGGTCGGGGGCACTTTCTTTATGAATATACCCCATCGCTCCCATTTTAATAACTCGTCTTGCGTAGGCTTCTTCAGGTAATGCGCTTAATACTAAAATTGGCAGATTGGGATATTGGATTTTTAGATCTATAAGTAGTTCTAACCCACTTTTACCGGGCATAGCAATGTCAAGCAAGAGAACATCGATATCTTGCTCTTTTAATTTAACTAAAACTTCTTCACTATTTGCTGCTTCGCAGAGGACCTCCATGTCCTTTTCATCTTGTATGATTTGTCTTAACCCTTGTCTTACAATTGGATGATCATCTGCGATTAATATTTTTATCAATTTTTACCTTGCTTAGGAATAATTAGTGTTAATTTGGTTCCACATTCTGAAACTTTTTCTATATTAAGTTCTCCATTAAACTGTAATGTTCTTTCTTTCATTCCTATAATCCCAAGTGAATGATCATCAAATAATAATGCTTCATTAATTCCTATACCATTATCCGAAATTTCTAGCCTTAAAATATCTGACTCTTCTACTATATTTATAGTTACTTTTGTTGCCCCCGAGTGTCTGATAATATTTGTAAACGCTTCCTGAAAAATGCGGAATATGGAACTATTGATTTCAGGTTTGAAATTTATGTTTGTCACATTGGTTGTAAATTCGCATTGTAGTTCTGTTCTTTTTCTATATTCTTCAATTTGCCATTCTATTGAAGGTATTAGACCTAAGTAATCCAATCCGTTCGGGCGCAATTCTGCAGAGACTCTTCGAATGTTTTTTATGATATCATCAATCAGTGCTAACATACTATCGGTTTTAATAATAAGTACTTCTGAATTATCAGTGATTTCACCTTTAATCCTTTTCGCAAGCCAGGCAACATCCATCTTCAAACCAGTAAGATTCTGACCAAGATTGTCGTGCAGTTCTCTTGATAGTTTAATTCTTTCTTCCTCTTGTACTTTTTCTAATCGTGCGTATAAGGCTCTTAATTGCCCTCGTGAATTAAAGATTTCTCTTTCTGCTTTCTTACGTTCAGTTATATCTGTTACGATAACTTGAACTGAAGGTTTGTCGTTATAAATAATTAGCGATGCAATAACTTCTACATCAATAACCTTTCCATCTAATCTTATATATTTATCCCTGGCAGGATAAAGCCCACCTTCACCAGACATCATTCTCTGAAAAAGATTAAGGGATTTTTCCAATCCATCCGGATGGATTATTTCAGTGATGGGCTTTTCAAGTAATTGATCGTAAGTTTCAGCGCCGAGTAATTTTAGTCCTGCCGGGTTGATAAAAACAAATTTGCCCTCCGAATAAACAGCAATACCAACTGGGGCAGCATTAAGCAAATTATGATATCGATTTTCACTCTCCCGGATCGACTCTTCAGCTCGTTTGCGTTCGGTGATGTCGATATATGAGGAAAGGAAATGATGGACTGAACCGTCCTTATTACGCTGGCAGACAACAGAAAGAGTTACATAAACGATGCTGCCATCCTTTCGTATAAATCTTTTGTCAATCTCATAACTATTTATCTTTCCATCTAATGCTTGTTGGAACAAATTCAAATTTGCGGTTAATTCATCAGGATGTGAAAGTTCGATCCAAGTAAGATTGAGTAATCCTTCTCTTGTATATCCTAACATCTTGCACAGCCGTTGATTAACCTCAATCCAGGTTTTATCAGGTGCTGTAACACTCAATCCGACGGAACTTGAATCAAAATAATCCTGAAACTCTTTACGGATCTTCAGCAATGCCTCTTCTAAACGTGCGCTATCAGTAATGTCACGGATATTACACTGGATAACCCTTTTGTTATCAGCTTTATAGACATTACTTACAAATTCCACATTAATATGTCGCCCATTTTTAGTTTCCAACGGTAAATTTTTATAACGGATATATCCTGTTTGTTTCAATTGATCAAACTTTTCAATGTTCTCAAAAATGTCTTTGAAAATTCCAATTTCCCAAATCTTTGTATCTAAAAATTCCTCTTTAGAATATCCAAGTAACTCGATAAGGAATGGGTTTACGTCAACAATCTGTCCGCTCTCTGCATCAAGAATAAGTATCCCGTCTTTTGCGGATTCAAAAAGACGTCGGTAACGAATTTCGGAAGATTGCAATTTTTTTTGTGCTCTAATATTATCTGTAATATCCAAAGCAAAAGCGACAATTCCTGCAATATTTCCATCTGCATCATACCAAGGTATTTTATCGGTTCGAACCCATGTAGTTATTCCATCTACAGTAACAGATTCTATAATCCCTAATTTGGGTTTACCGGAATCAACAACTTCCAAATCATCTTTATAGTATTTTGCAGATTCAACTGGAAATATTTCGTCTGCTGAATGTCCTTCTACATCTTTAACCTCACGGTTTGCAATTTTTGCCGCAGCTTTATTTATACTAATAAAATTATTCTTTGTATCCTTGAACCAGATTGAAGTTGGAGACAAATCAATAATAGTTTTTAATTGATCTCTTTCTTTTAATAGTTCATTTTCGACCAGATCGATTGAACCATCTGAGAACTCTGGGTTCTTAATTTGTGACTTGGTTTGTTTTTTCATAAAAATATCTTAAAAATTTATTAGAGCGGAGATCACATATGACTTTTTTAGACAACCCGGCTTTTCCCATTTCACAATATATAGAAGAATAATTAACAAATTATTCCCGTTTGTAGTAATTATCAATTAATTTTACAAACCTATCTATCACTTTAATGCCTCAGCGTATGCAGTTCAAATACAAATTGGATAATTTAATTTTTTATTCAATAAGATTAATTTTATTTACATAGCAGTAAGTCGTAGCCTTTCAATTGTTGTATCGGTCATTGAATGAGTTTGCGCAATTACTATAGTAACTTTTTTAATAAAAGAATTCACAATAAGTTCAGTTGAAAAGACCGGTGGATTCTCAGATATATATTTGTTTACAGTAAAGTGTCCTAATGATTCTTTACAATATTAACACTTTCAAATAGTTAAGAAATTTTTTTATGAATATTCATAAAATATACTGACCACAGCTTAGTTTAACACTATCAAAAAACAAATAGTGCAAAAGGATGAAAAAGGAACTACTTCTTTTAGGTGAGCCGATGACTTTACTTGCTTATTATGGGGGTAGTAAAAACCTGCAACTATAATTGGAGATTTTGTAAAGCATATTCTTACAAGGTTTGTTAGAAAAATAGAATCTAAAGATTTTGTCCTAAAATAATCTTAGCTTACAATCATCCAGATGGTGAGTTGGAAAGTTGAGAAAACTTCATTAATGAAGTTCCTATAATCTCTCTCATAATACCATATATTCATTCAATTATCCATTCTTAAATCTTCATTTTTAATTGTTAGTTGCTTCCCCTTCTCACATCTAAGAAAACCTTAAAGCCAGCTTTCCATTAATTGAAAATAATGTTTTGAAAACAGCTCGATTTTGCCCGTTTCACCCTCTTAATTATTTGCCTATTGTGGAATATTTTTTGAAATTAACCGGTGACCACTGGTATCGGGGAAATTCCCGGGGGTTCTCTTCAGGGGAGAATTTTTTTATTAAATAAAAGCGATCGATTCTGATGTTAGAACTTAAACTTACCGAAGAGCAGCAAATGCTGCGCGAGATGGTGAGGGACTTCACCAACAACGAAATTAAACCTATCGCTGCAAAAATAGACCAGGAAGCAAAAATCCCCGAAGACTTAATTAAAAAGATGGCTGAGCTTGGTTTTCTTGGTATCTCTTTCCCGGAAGAATACGGCGGCGGCGGAATGGGTGAAGTTGGTTATTGTCTGATGCAGGAAGAGATTGCCCGCGGTTGTATGTCTACTGCAACATTCATAGGTGCACATCAATCAATCGGTTCGAATGCAATTTATCTTGGCGGCAGCGAAGCACAAAAGAAAAAATATTTAACACAGCTTGCGAGCGGAGAAAAGATAGCTGCATTCTGTCTAACTGAAGCACAAGCCGGCTCCGATTCGTTTCATCTTAAAACAAAAGCTGATCTGGTGGGAGACGAATGGGTAATAAATGGTGAAAAACTCTGGATCACTAACGGCGGTATCGCCGGCATACTTTCTCTTTTTGCGAGAACCGAAAAGGGCATAAGTGCATTTATTGTTGAAACAGATACACCCGGCTTTAAGGCTGGTCCTCCGGAAAAGAAAATGGGAATTAAAGGAAGCGTAACCAATGCACTAAGTTTTGAGAACGTCCGTATTCCAAAAGAAAACTTAATGGGTGTTGACGGCAGAGGATTTTTAATTGCAATGAAAACTCTTGACGCAGGAAGACTTGGTTTAGGTGCAGCCTGTCTGGGTGTTGCAAAAGAGATGCTTGAACTTTCTACAAATTATGCCAAGGAAAGAAAACAATTCGATCACCCGATAAGCTTTTTTCAGGCAGTGCAGTTTATGCTTGCGGAAATGGCAACAATGATTTTCAATATGGAATCCATCGTTTACAGAACCGCAACCGATTACGACCTTGGAAAAAATATTTCAACCAATTCGGCAATGGTTAAACTTTATTGTTCTGATTCTTTAGATGAAGTTGTTGACCTGGCAATGCAGATACACGGAGGAATGGGTTATTCCCAGGAACTTTCGATTGAAAGATATTACAGGGATTCAAGAATAAACCGGATTTTTGAAGGAACGAATGAGATTCAAAAAGGAATAATTGCAAGAGATATTCTTAAAAAAGGCGGAAAAATTTTTTAATTTTGTAACAGGGTTTAATTATGAATTTAACCGACGAATCAATAACCGGAGTTTCTGAGAAAACCAGGGAAAAAATAAAAATGAGTAATAAAAAATTATTTTACTACCGGATTTTTGACGACAAGGAAAAACTGAATTATCTGAAGAGCTCGTTGTCACATGAAGAAATTGAGCATTGGCTGAGAGAGTATGAAAGGACCCATCAAAAATATTTTAATCCGGAGTTTATCAGTTATCTGCATGAGCACGATCCCGAGGCAGAAATTATTGAAATAAGCGATATATCATATTAATACCCACCCAATATTTTATATCGTTTGATTATTCCCGGCATCCTGTACGGTTAATTGCTGTCCTCCGCCGGGAATAATTTTTTTATGAAATCTTTAGTGGGAAGTTTTTAGTTTTACATATGTTCTTTTTTGAAATTATTGGCGCAGCCAACTTTTAGCAGGAAAAACACCAACAAAATTCTTATCACAATTCAATCAGGAGATTTATTATGGGCGATAAAAAAGCCGATCTTGCCGGTCCTGGCATAGGCACTTACGAAGATGTGGAAAAAGACCTTCCAACAGATTACAAACCGATTCTTAATCCTAAAGAAACACAAATAGCTTTAGCTGAAGTTAAAAAGTACATCGAGAAAAATCTCAGCAAGGAATTAAACTTAATCCGGGTTGAGTGTCCACTTATTGTTGACCGGGAAAGCGGAATGAATGATTATCTCGACCGTGATGGCTCTCGTACACCGATAGACTTCAGCTGTGGCCTCGGGCTGGATAAACGGATTGATGCACAGGTTGTACAGGCTGCAACTAAATGGAAAAGATGGGCTTTGAAGCAATTCAATATGAAACCGGGTGAAGGTCTTTATACAGATATGCGTGCAGTCCGTAAAGATTATTTTCTCGATCACGACCACAGCGCTTATGTTGATCAGTGGGATTGGGAAAGAGTAATTAAAGCTAAGGACCGCGACCTTGAATTCTTAAAAGAGGTTGTAAGAAAGCTCTGGAAAGTTATCAGGGGTGCTGGTAAGCATGCAGAAAAATTGTATCCCAAGCTTGCAGGAAAGTATCCTGATTTTCCTAAAGAACTTACCTTCCTTCACGCAGAAGAAATTCTTGATATGTACCCTGATCTTCCACGCAAGCAAAGAGAAACCGAAATTCTTCAAAAGTATCCGGCAGTATTTATAATCGGAATTGGCTGGACATTAGAAGACGGATATCCACACGAAATGCGAGCTGCTGATTACGATGATTGGGTAACTCCAACAATAAAGAAAAACGGAAAACTCATGCATGGAATTAATGGCGATATCCTTGTATGGAATCCAGTTACAAAACGTCGTCACGAGTTGACCTCAATGGGTATCCGTGTTACAAAAGATACTTTGGTTGAACAACTGAAGATTACCGGACAGGAACACTTCCTTAATCTTCCCTACCACAAAATGATTATGAACGATGAAATTCCTTTAAGCATTGGCGGAGGAATAGGGCAATCACGTACATACGGTTATCTTTTAAGAAAAGCAGCGCTTGGCGAATGCAGTGTTACTGTTTGGCCGAAGCAGTTGAGAGATATCTGCGCTGAGAAGAAGATTCATTTACTTCAATAAATAACAATTACAGGCACACAGGTGAAACAAATCTTTTCATCTGTGTGCCATCCCCTTTTTCTTTTTTCAAATGATTCTTTTTCTTCCGTTTTTGTTTTTTTAATTCCCCCAAATTAGCCGTAATTTTGGCATAGCCATCCCTTCGGGATTGATGCAAGATTGAGCACATTTTCATCAGATTACGACTAACATTTCTAAATGTTTTTATGTTTCAATTGCCTATATCATCCATACAATATTTATTGGTTCAGGAGTAAATAAATGCCCGAAAAAGATATTTCCCAGTTATCAATTAATACGATCCGTAGTCTTGCAATTGATGCAATTCAGAAAGCAAATTCGGGTCATCCCGGTATGCCGATGGGTTGTGCACCAATTGCTTATAGACTTTATTTGAAATACATGAGGCATAATCCTGCAAATCCTGGATGGATAAACCGCGATAGATTTATTCTTTCTGCCGGTCATGGAAGCATGTTATTATATTCAATTCTTCATCTGTGCGGTTATAAAATTTCTCTTGATGATATAAAAAATTTCAGGCAGTGGAAAAGCATAACTGCTGGTCATCCGGAGTTTGGTTTGGCTCCGGGTGTTGAGACAACTACAGGTCCATTGGGGCAGGGCTTTGCGAATGCAGTCGGGATGGCCATTGCTCAGGAATATCTAGGATCAATTTTTAATAAGGATGACATCAAAATTCTTGACCACTTCATTTACGGAATTTGCAGCGATGGTGATTTGATGGAAGGAATTTCACACGAAGCAGCTTCGATTGCAGGACACCTTAAGCTTGGCAAATTAATTTTCTTTTATGATAATAACGGGATAACGATCGATGGTAGAACAAATCTGGCTATTTCTGAAAATATAAAGCAAAGGTTTGAATCATATGGCTGGCAGGTTCTTAGCGTTGAAGACGTTAATGATTTAAACCAGATTGATCAAGCTGTAGAATCGGCAAAGAAGGAAAAGAAAAAACCCTCATTAATTATAACCAAAACACATATAGGATTCGGAAGTCCGAACAAGCATGATTCTGCATCTTCTCATGGATCCCCACTTGGGGAAGAGGAAGTTAAGCTGACAAAGAAAAATTTAGACTGGCCGGAAGATAAATATTTTTATATTCCTTCAGAAGTATCAGATCACTTCGGTCGGCTTAAAGATGAATTCAAAAATTATGAAAATGAGTGGAACAATTTGTTCGACACTTATAAGAAAAAATACCCTTCCGAAGCAGAGAGGTTGTTGAAGTATTTTAATAATGATTTTGGTGGCGACTGGATGGATGCTCTTCCTTCCTTTGAAAAGTACTCAGAAAAAATAGCAACACGAAGCGCCTCAGGGAAAGTATTAAATGCTATTTCATCAAAACTCCCAACGCTTATCGGCGGCTCTGCAGATCTTTCTGAATCAAACAATACTTTGATTAACGGGCAGAGTGTGTTCTCAGCAGAGAATTATTCGGGCAGAAACATTCACTTTGGAATAAGAGAGCATGCCATGGCAGGTATTGTAAATGGCATCGCACTTTATGGAGGTGTAATTCCTTATTGTGGTACTTTTTTAATTTTCTCAGATTATATGCGGCCATCAATCCGACTCGCTGCATTGATGAAATTAAAACCAATATATGTTTTTACACATGACAGTATTGGCTTAGGAGAAGACGGTCCGACACATCAACCAATTGAGCAGTTAACGGCTCTGCGTGTAATTCCGGGAATGATTGTAATTAGACCTGCAGATGCAAATGAAACTGCTGAAGCCTGGAAATGTGCACTGGTGCATAAAGGTAGTCCTGTTGCACTTATTCTAACTAGGCAAAAAGTTCCGGTACTGGACAGAAAAAAATTTTCCTCAGCCGATAATTTATCCAAAGGTGCATATATTTTAGCCGAAAGTGAAAATGAACCGGAAATAATTTTCATGGCTTCAGGATCAGAAGTTGCTTTGGCAATTGAAGTGTTTAATAATCTTAAGAATGAAGGAATTAGTGCAAGGGTAGTAAGCTTTCCAAGCTGGGAGTTATTTGATTCTCAAACTGATGAGTATAAAAAATCTGTTCTTCCGTCCTCTATAAAAGCAAGGATTTCCATTGAGGCTGGAATTAAACAAGGCTGGGAAAAATATCTTGGTGAGCACGGTGAAGCGATAAGCATAGAGAAATTTGGCGCATCAGCTCCCTACGAATTATTATTTAAAGAATATGGTTTTACGGTTGAAGCTGTTATCAAGAAAGTAAAAAACCTTTTAGTAAAATTGCAGTCAGTAAAAACAATTTAATTCTTAAAACAGTTTTTCATTATGAAAAAAGTTATAGTACTTGGGGCAGGACTTGTTGGAGGCACAATCGCATCCGATCTTGCTGAGGATTATCTTGTTACCGCAGTAGATTCAAATTTCCATCGACTCAAAACTCTTTCAGCTAAAAATATTAATACGGTTGTATCCGACCTCTCATCAGAAAAAAATATTAAGCAAATCATTACTGAATATGACCTTGTAATTGGCGCACTTCCGGGTTTTATGGGATTTAAAGTTTTAAAATCAATTATTGAAGCCGGGAAGAATGTCGTTGATATTTCCTTCTTTCCTGAAGATCCATTCCTGCTTGATGAACTTGCGAAAGAAAAAGGAGTTACTGCGGTTGTTGATTGCGGAGTTTCACCAGGGTTGAGTAACATCATTTTGGGTTATCATAATCAAAAGATGAAAATAGAAAATTATAAATGTATTGTCGGCGGACTCCCTTACAAACGTGAATGGCCATTTCAATATAAAGCATACTTCTCTCCTATTGATGTGATAGAAGAATACAGACGCCCTGCAAGAATTATAGTGAATGGAAAACTGGTTGAGAGAGATGCAATGTCGGATGCTGAGATTATTAATTATAAAGAAGTTGGTGATCTAGAAGCTTTTAACACGGATGGATTAAGATCGTTACTTCAAACAATGAAAATTCAGAATATGATCGAAAAAACTCTTCGCTATCCGGGGCATATTGAGCTTATGAAAGTGTTCAGGGAGATTGGTTATTTTGATGAAAATGAGATTGAGGTTGCTGGAAAAACCATTAAACCAATTGATGTTACTGCCAGATTATTATTTCCTTTTTGGGCACCAAAGAATGATGAAAAAGATTTTACTATTCTTGATATTTTGATTGAGGGAGAAGCCTCAGGTAAAGATATTTCTCACCGGTATTTGATTTTTGACAGCTATGATACGGTTACAGGGGATTCATCTATGGCAAGGACAACTGGTTTTACCTGCTGTGCTGTTGCCAGGTTTTTTCTCAAGGGTAGATATCAGAGAAAAGGAATCTGTCCGCCGGAATATCTTGGTGAAGGCGAAATTTTTTTCAATTATATAATTAGCTATCTGAAGAATAAAGGAATTATAATAGACTACTCAAACAAATAAAAATCTTTTATAATATCGGTTATGGGAAAAAATATTTTTTCACTTCTGATTTTAATGATTGAAGTATCAGTTTCGTATTCTTGCTTCTCTCAGCAGGAAGAAACACTAAATGACGTCAGAGATTCCGCTTACAGATTCCAAGGTATAATTCCACCAGTAGAATTTCAGTATAATTTTGATGCAATGTTCAGTAAATCATTTACTACTGATTTTTCCAATGAAGTTTTGTTAGATACTAACCCGTCAACAATTTGGCTGCGAACAGAATTATTAATTTCAAACCAATCTGAATATTATGGCAGTAATGAAATTAATACTCATTTTACTTCACCTTTATATCAGCAATATCTTAAAGACTCTGAGTTTAATATGGTACGTTATGTTCTGGGATTAGCCCAGACAAGTGCCGTTGCTTATATGGCTTACATGCACGTCAAAAAATATGGGTTTTGGAAATAGAATTAATTTACTTTATAGAAAAACATTTTATGAACAAGAGGTTAAGTTGAATTAATTCCGGTTAATTAATTTCTAATAAGTTTACTGGAAATAATTGGTGCTATTAAATCATTTAAAAGCACAAGCAGCCAGAGCCTTCCTCTAAATATGTTATAGTCAGCAAAAAGTTTTTCCCACGGGTGCCCGATTACATAATGACCAAAAAGAAATTCGAAAAGGATAGTAAGCGTTAACCAAAAAATTCCAATTGATACAACGGTTCTTGTTTCTTTTAAATTAATTTTCTTGATAAAAATATAGATAATTAAGAATTGTACAATTAAAAAAATAAGCGTACCAATTTGGTGAGCAGTTTGTTCACCAAACGATGGAAGTAGCACGCCATTCCTGAAAATAGCTACGATTATCGCACTAATTGCCAGTACCAGCCATATTCCAAATGCTTCAAGATAAAGTATAAAGAGCTTATTCATCTAACAAGTCTATCCTTCCGAAATAAATTTTAACCACTTGTCATGCAATATAACACTTTGCATTAATACTGGACGAAAAGGGAAACACTCTTTTATTTGCTGCGTCTCAATTTCAGGTAAAACAACAAAAGAGGAAAAAGCTATGAGATTTTCTAAAGCATTTCTAACAAAGCCAGGTTCCATTTTAGCTTCTTTACTGGTCGGATTCATAATTCTGTTTAGTTCAATTTCCTGTGCGGGTCAACCAGCTGATTCACTGAAGAAAGATTCACCGAAGTATTTATCATTTTATGAAAATGTCGACGGTGAAACCATTCATTGGGAAGCAAACTTTTTAGGTGATGAGATTACTTCCATCTATAAAAACGGTAAAAGAATTCCTGATGATCTTGTGAATGATTATAAAGATAAGATATATGATCAGCTGGATGAAATGAGATACGGATCGGATAGATTTAGTTTCAAGATGCCTGATATTCATATTGATATGGAAGATTTGAACAAACAAATGGAAAAATTTAAAGAAGAATTTCCGAACGATAAGAAACAATTTAAATTCTATCAGTTTGATGATGAGAATTTTAAGAAGGAGATGGAAGAACTTCAGAAAAAACTTCGGGATCTTAAAACGGAAGATTTTAAGTTGAAGTTTGATGATAAAAAGTTTAAAGAGAAAATGGAAAAACTGGAAAAAGATCTGCAGGAAAAACTTCGTGGATTGGAGAACTACAAATTCCGTTTTGAGTGGAAAGAAGATGAAGCAAGCGGAGAGGTTTGATATTTTTCGGGCACTGAGGGACTGAAGTTCTACCAGATTAAATTTTTGAAATTGATTTCTCGAAAGAGTATTCGTCTTTATTATTTATAGTTTATACGCTAATTATACCGCCTTAAAGGCGGTTTTTTATGTGACACTACTCAGCAATTTAAATTAAGTTATTTAATAAATTGTAATAAAAAATTTAAGAGTATATGAAAAATGTGGTTATAATAGGTGCCGGTTTCGGCGGATTGACTGCGGCTAAGGAATTAGCAAAAAAGGATTTTAATGTAACTATCATCGATAAAACCAATCATCATTTATTTCAGCCGCTTCTTTACCAGGTAGCTACTGCAGCATTATCACCCGCTGATATTGCAATTCCGATAAGATCAATTTTTAGTAATTACAAAAATGTTAAAGTATTACTGGGGGAAGTAAAATCGATAGACAGGCAAAAGAGAAAAGTTTTTTTTAACGGATCTGAAATTGGTTTTGATTATTTATTAATTGCAACCGGTTCAAGGCATTCATATTTCGGCAAGAATGAATGGGAAAAATACTCGCCCGGTTTGAAAACTTTAAATGACGCTTTAAAGATAAGAGAGAATATTCTTCTTTCTTTGGAAACAGCAGAGAAGGAAAAGAACCCTGAAAAGCGCCAGAAGTATTTGAACTTTGTAATAATCGGCGGTGGGCCTACAGGTGTTGAATTGGCAGGTGCAATATCAGAAATTGTAAACAGAAATCTCATATCCGACTTCAGGAATATTGATTCATCTATGACCAAAGTTTATTTAGTTGAGGCCTTGCCAAAGGTTTTATCATCTTACCCGGAAAAACTTTCTGGGCGTGCACTTGTAGATTTGAAGAATTTTGGGGTAGAAATGATTCTCAATGAAAAAGTTACCGAGATAAATGAAAACGGGGTTCGGATTGGTGAACGATTTATTGAGGCAAATAATATTTTGTGGGCAGCCGGAAATCAGGCTTCACCATTAATAAAAACTCTAGATACTGAAATGGATAAAATAGGAAGGGCAATTGTTAACGATGACCTTAGTATTAAAAATGATGAAAACATTTTCGTAATTGGTGATGCTGCTGCAGTTAATAATGATAAGAACAAACGTCTTCCTGCAATCGCACCGGTTGCAATTCAGCAGGGAAGATACGTTGCCAAAATTATTAATCAGGGTTTAAATGGAAAGTCTCGTGGTAAATTTAAATATAAAGACAGGGGAACAATGGCAACCATCGGGAAAGCTAAAGCGGTTGCTGAGATAAAAGGCTTAAAGCTAACCGGAATAATTGCCTGGTTAACCTGGTCGTTTGTGCACATATTATTTTTAATCAGCTTCCGCAATAAACTTAGGGTTATGTCTGAGTGGATCTGGCATTATTTAACAAATCGCCCAGGGATAAGATTAATTGTTAAATACACAAACGAAGATATTAGTAATGAACCGTCATAATTACTTTAGTCATTTTATATGTGTTCACAGAGACTTGTAAAAACCCTTTATTAATTCTAATTTTGAGCGTCCGCATAAAAGAAAGATACGGCACTTCTATTATTTTTTGCTTTATCTTTTTTTTGAAGACAAGAGTCTGGCTTTTTAACAAGAAAAGCCCGGAAATTTTTTATTTATTTTATTAAGGAGTTTAAAATGAATATTTACGTGGGCAACTTATCCCCCGAAGTTAAAGAAGAAGATCTCAATGAGCTTTTTTCCCAGCACGGGAAAGTGAGCAGTGCTAAAGTAATTCGCGACATGTTCACGCAGGAATCAAGGGGATTTGGATTTGTTGAAATGCCGGCGCAGGCTGAAGCTATGAAAGCCATTGAAACACTTAACACATTCGAACTGAAGGGTAAAAAATTAGTTGTTAATGAAGCACGACCTCCTAAAGATCGAAAAGGCGGTGGTGGTGCAAGAGGTGCTGGTGGCCGCGGAAAAGGAAGAAGATCTTAAAATAATTAAATATTGGAATTAAGCCGCACTTTGTGCGGCTTTTTTAACTTTAAAGCAAAAGTGAATGGTATTTTAACTTAAATTAGATTGTTAATATTCTTATTTTTTGTTTAGCGTTAGAAAAATTTATTTAGAAAGAAATGATTCGTCTTATGCACAATTATATAAAAATCTTTATAGGAGAAAATATGAAGCAATTACTGGTCTTTTCACTGGTTCTTTTAAGTTTTACTACAGCTTGTTCGGTACTTACCCTGCAGCCAGCAAACTTTTCCTGGCCACTTGAATCTGTTCTTCCAATCGATGAAAAAGGAAATGTAAGCGAAGACAGGTATTCAATTGAATTCAATACTGCAGGATTATTTTATGAGGAATTCCAGGATTCACTTGCTTACAAAGGGAAGGAATTAAGGTTGATAAGGGACAATCAGGGGTTATATTTTATTACAGCTGCAAAATTTAAAAACGTTTATATCTTTAAAGCTGATGAAGGTAAAATGGTGCTGAACAATAAAATATTTATCTCTGAGTTTGGTTTACAAGCTCCGGTATTTAACCAGAGAAATCCTTACATAGAATTAGTTGATGGGAGTAATAAAATGAATCTTACCACAAAAGGAATTGAGGGAGGTGCAAAATGAAAGGTACATATTTAATTAATTTTTTTATTCTTTTCCTGCTTTTCGGATTTGTTAATTTGCTTTGGGCACAATCTGACCGGGAAATAGTGGATAACTTCAATAAAGAATATTCAGAAATTGAGCAGGCAATAAAAAATGCTACGTCACTTGAAGATCTTAATGTTGTCGTTACCAAAATCAATACTTTAAAACAAAACTACGCACCGCACAAAGAACTTCTTGATAAAAGTCTTTATCCGGATAAGTATGATAAATCAATAGAGAAATTGAACAAAGCATATATACTGCGCCAGGGAGATTTTGCAACAATCGATGTTCTGCAAACTCAGGTTGGGGAGCTTAAGCAGCAGGTTGAATTTCTTAATGCAAGAAACAACGAATTGCTTTTACAAGTGCGTACATTAGAGGCGCAAACGCAGAAGGATGCAAAAACGATAAAGAAACTTCAAAACCTTGTTGCACAGCTTCAATCTTCAATAAGAGAAAGAGACAACCTTGTACTAAGTATGGTTGACAGCCTGATGCCGCCTATTATGAGAGAAAAAGAAAATTTCACCGCTGAAGATAAAAATAAGGTCACGACTGAAGAGCAAAAGAATAATGTACTTAATAATGTTAAGACAACTATAAGGGACAACATCAGGTTTATGCAGGTAACATCGCTTAAGCCTGCTGACCTCAATTCGATCCGTGAGCAGCAAAAAGATTTTGCAGCCAAATGGCAGAAGGTGGGTGTGAAGCTGGTTGAAGTTTATGCCGAAGATGGTAAGAAGAGTGAAGAGCTGAAACAGATAGAAGAGTTATTTGATAACTGGTATGCTGCTGTTGCCAGGGAAGCCTGGGATTCTATTAATGAGGAATTCTCGCTGAAAGGCATTGAGTTGAGAAGCTTCAAAAATGGGGATGAATTTACAAATTCAGTTGAGATATTTATTGATGATGAGCTTAAAAATCTTGGTATTAAGAGTGATGAAGAATCAAAAAGAGTTTATACCAACTTTGTTGACAGCACCTGGTTTGCTGTTGTTCAACCAGTATGGATGAACTATCTTATTGAAAACAAATTGCTCACCGATGTAAATAAGAATAAGATTGAAAGCAAAATTGCTGAGTGGAAGAGCGCTCTTTATCCTTCACACTGGTGGATTTACTTGATAATTGCCATTGTGGTAATTGCTGGTGCAGCTTTCTTCTTTATGAGAAGAAAAAAATCGAACGTTACTACAAGTGAGCAGATGAAAGAATAGAAATTCTTAATGCTTTATTTTGAAGCCCCATCCAGCAACTACTGGATGGGGCTTTTTAATTTTTTGATTAATTTTTTCTTAGCCTAAGCATCATAATTGCAGAAATTAATCCGAACGCAAGACAACCCATCCACAAATAAAAAGGACCAAACAATTCAAGCGCTTCTGCACCAAGCCACGGACCAACCATGAATGCAAAGCTGAAAGCCATTTGGAAAAATCCCATATACTCTCCACGCTGTTTTGCCGGTGCTATTTTTGCAACATACTCACCTGATGATGGAAAGAAAATCATTTCACCGAAAGTCCAAATCACAATCAGAAAAACAATTGGGGGAATTGTGTTGGCAAATGCCATCAACCCAAAGCCAACCCCACATAGAAGTGCACCTAATGCAAGTGATTTTCTATCATCCCAGTTCCGCATTGCATCATTTAAAGGAACCTCAATAAAAATTATTAAGACGGTATTAACAGCAGTTAAAAATCCGAATACAGCATTTGTGTAGCCAAGTTCTGTAACAATGAAAAGAGGTAAAGCACCAATATGCTGGAAGAAAACCATTTCAACAGGAATAAGAGCCAGTAGAAAATATAGTAATCGTTTGTCTTTAAACACGTTTACTTTTGCGAGAATAACACTTGCTTCCTTTTCAACATTTTCCGGGACAAGATGTTTTTCCCAGGGAGAAAGAATTAAAAATACACCGGCCAAGAGAGAAGTAATTCCATCAACATAAAATAAAAGATGGAAATTTATTGTACTTAATATTCCACCAACAACAGGACCGATGCTCATTCCAAGATTTATTGCAAGCCTGTTTAATGCGAATGCAGTTTTTCTTCTGTCAGGAGTAATCTCGCTTGAGATGAAAGACATACTTGCTGGTCGAAAAGCTTCATTCAATATTGCCCAGATAAAACTGAGGATTAAAAATCCGGTGAAGTTTGTAACGGCAGAGTATAAAAAAAGAAATGAACCAGTCGAGAACAAAGAAGCCATCATTAGTTTTAGTGAACCGAATTTATCACTCAATTTTCCCGAGAATGGTGAAGAGATTAATGCACCAACTCCATAAAATGCTAACACAAGTCCGGCATCTCCTATAGAGACATTCAACTCCTGCCGAGCATAAAGAGCAATAAATGGCAGCACCATTGTACCTGCTCTATTTATAAGAGTAGCAGAAAAAAGGATCCAGATATTCTTCGGAATATTTTTTAATCCGCTGTATGGGTTTTTCAATGCACTAAATTGAATTTAATTGTAATACCAAATTTATTTTTTCTACGCTGGTAATATAAATTGAAAACATATTTCAGTCCTTTTCATCCTAAGAAAAAGTCTTGACAGACCGTTAAAACGGTTTCTTCATAATTTAGTACGAATTAACCCACAACTTAAGTCGTGGGTTAATGCAACAACGGGTGATTTCAAAACTGTTTTAACAGTTTTTAAAGTGCCTAGAATTCTGGTTTTAACAATTAATTAACATTCTGTTAATCATTACTTAACCTCATCCAGTTAATTTTCTACCGATAAACAACAATTTAAAGGAAAAACAACGTGGACGAAACAATAAGATTTTTCATAGGAATAGCTTTATTTCTAGCCGTAGTCGCTTTCGAATGGTTAAAAGACAGAGCAAGTAAAAGAGCCCGATAGGCTTTAACAATTTATTTTTAATCAGTTATTTAGTCCGGCTGCCTTTCTAAAACTTAAATCCTTTCTTATGCCATAGGCATTGATTACCATAATTCCCTATTTTTCATTTAGAAAAATATTCTTCTCTCATATTGAATACTTAAATGAATAACTTGAACAATAAAGCTTGGGTTGTTTCTGCGGATATGGGCTATGGACATCAACGCGCAGTATATCCGCTGAGGGATATTGCTGAAGAAGGAATAATAACAGTCGGTTCTTCGGAAGCTGTTTCGAAAGCGGAAAAAAAACTTTGGAAGCGGCTATTAAATGCTTACGAATTTTTTTCCCGTGCGAAAGGCTTTCCAATTGTTGGACCACC
>Ga0326726_10001942_pt1 | contig 19231 bp, 18 predicted proteins | sample MHFenrmetagenome_2_FD_207603 | JGI IMG/M metagenome (GOLD analysis project Ga0326726, IMG submission 207603) | Lab enriched peat soil microbial communities from Michigan Hollow, Ithaca, NY, United States - MHF15MN | ecosystem: Environmental > Terrestrial > Soil > Wetlands > Peat | place: USA... | reverse complement strand
GGCGGCAGCTCGCGAAGTTGCCCGGACCCGTGGACCGCGAGGAATGGGGCATGACGCCGCAGACCGTCAACGCGTACTACAACCCGAACCTGAACGAGATCGTGTTTCCGGCCGCGATCCTGCAACCGCCGTTCTTCGATCCGAACGCGGACCCGGCCGTGAACTACGGCGGCATCGGCGCGGTGATCGGCCATGAGATCGGCCACGGTTTCGACGACCAGGGCAGCAAGTTCGACGGCAAGGGCGTGCTACGCGGCTGGTGGACCGACGCCGATCGCAGCCGCTTCGACGCGCGCACGAAGCAGCTCGTGGACGAGTACGCCAAGTTCGAGCCGCTGCCGGGCATCAAGGTCAACGGTCAAGTCACGCTCGGCGAGAACATCGGCGACCTCGGCGGAATCGAGATGGCGTACCACGCCTATCATCGTTCGCTCGGCGGCAACCGCGCAGCGACGATCGACGGCTTCAGCGGCGATCAGCGTTTCTTCCTCGCGTTCGCGCAGATCTGGCGCCAGCAGGTGCGCGAGGGCTTCCTACGCAACCAGGTGCTCGCGGACCCGCACAGCCCCGCGGAGTTTCGTGTGAACGGCGTCGTGCCGAACGTCGCCGAGTGGTATGAGGCGTTCGGCGTGCCCGCAAACGCGAAGCTCGCTCTACCGGGCGAGCGGCGCGTGTCGATCTGGTGAGCGGTCGGCCGAGACTCTACGCGGCCGACTCCGCGCTGTAGCGCGCGAGTAGGCCCGTTCGCACCGCGTATCGATACACGCGCGAGAACACGTACGCGGCGATCGCGATGTCGAGCAGCGCGAGCGCGGCGCCGAGCGCTAGCTGCGCCGGCGGAAACGCCTGGCCGTTGATCACACTGCGCATGCCTTCGAAGACGTACGAGGGTGGCAGCACGCGGCCGATCGCTTGCATCCATGCCGGCAACGTCGAGAGCGGATAGAACACGCCGACGAACGGCGAGAGCAGCGCGGGTAGCGGCCACACGAGCCATTCGGAAGCCGGCCCGAGACGCAGCACCATCGCGCTCGCGCAGATGCCGAGCGCGATGCCGAAGCAGAACAGCACGAGCAAGAACGGCACGAGCAGCAGGCCGAGCTTGAAGAACGGCAGACCGAAGACCGCGGTCGCGATCACGAGCATTACAACCAGGCCGACGAGGCTCGTCGCGACGCTCGTGATCACGAGGCCGGTCACGTACTCGGCGTTGGAGAGCGGCGTCGCGAACAGATTTAGGAAGTTGCGCGACCAGACGTCCTCGAGGAACGCCGTCGTCACGCCTTGCATGATGCGGGTGAAGAAGTCCCACATCAGAACGGCGCCGAGCAGCGTCGGCACGAAATCGACGCCCGACGCGCTCACGGAATTCAAGTAGCGTGTGATGAATCCCCACAGGATGATGTCGATCGCGACCCACGCGAACATCGGGAACAGCCGCACCGGGCTGCCGCGGATCAGGTAGAACTGGCGCAGCGCGAGCCCTGCGATCGCGCGCGCGTTCATCGCGCGGCCTCCACGCTCGACCCGAGCGGCTCGCGCGCGATGCGGATGAACAGCTCCTCGAGCGTCGCGGCGCCGTGCTCGTGCGGCAGGCGCTTCGGGTCGCCCTCGAGCAGGATCTTGCCGTGCGACAAGAACAACACGCGGTCGCACACCTCCTCTACCTCGAGCATGTTGTGCGACGTCCAGAGAATGCCTCGGTTGCCTTCGCGCGCGAGCTTGGTGATACGGGCGCGGACGATCTGCGCGGCGGACGGATCGAGCGAAGCGGTCGGCTCGTCGAGCAGCAACAGCTCCGGCCGGTTCAGCAACGCCTTCGCGAGCGCGGCGCGGGTCTGCTCACCCGACGACAACAAGCCGCACTTGGTGTCGCGCAGATGCTTAAGATCGAACTCCTCGAGCACCTCCTCGATTCGTCGCGACAGGCCGCGCACTCCGTAGATCAGGCCGAACACGCGCAGGTTCTGCGCGACCGTGAGGTTGCCCGGCAGCGTCGCATATACCGCCGCGAAGTTGGTCTTCGCGAGCGCGAGGGAGCGCCGGCGCGCGACGTCGACGCCGCCGATCCGGATCGTTCCCGAGGTCGGCGCGAGCACGCCGAGAACGGAGCTGATGATCGTCGTCTTGCCCGCGCCGTTAGGCCCGAGGAGGCCGAGGATCTCGTTGCGCCGGACCGCGAACGACACGTGATCGACGGCGACGAGCCCGGCGTAAGACTTTGAGAGGTCGTTGACCGAGAGGACGTCGCTCGCGTGGGAGGTCATGCGGGTGCCGATTCGAGACGGAGAGCGATTGTCGCAGACGAACACCGCGGCGAGCTACGAGCGGCGCGCCGCGCGTGCTAGGGTGAGGCAGCTCTCATCCTTGGGGGGAACACCATGAACGCTCGACTCGCCGCACTGCTGCTCGCCTCGTTGCCGTTCGTCGCGTACGCGCAAAGCAAGCTGCCGCCGGACATCGATCCAGTGACGTTATCGCGGCTACCGCCCGTCACGCCCGCGGATCTCGACGAGGAGGGACAGAAGCTCCTCGCCGCGCGGCCGAATTTCAAAGCGGGACCCGGCCCGACGCACATCACGATCTACGCGCCGAACGACCGCGATCTCGGGATTCCGACCGGCGAAAAGAGCCCGGTCGGCCCGCGTTACTTTCAGCTCGCGGTGCTGATCATCGCGCGCGAGATCGACCAGCAGTTCGAGTGGTCCGCGCACGAGCCGTACGGATTGCGCCAAGGCCTCGAGCAGCCCGTGATCGACGTCGTCAAGTACAACAAGGACGTCAAGGGGCTCGCCGACAAGGATGCGACGCTGATCACTTTCGGGCGCACGCTCTATCGCGAGCATCACGTGAGCAGCGAGCTCTGGGCGAAGATGGTGTCGCTGTTCGGTCGCCAGCACACCGTCGAGCTCATGACGATCATGGGCGACTATTTCCGCGTCGGCTTCATGCTGAACGCGGTCGATCAGCAGCAACCGCCGAACCTGCCCGCGCTGCTGCCGCCGCGGAAGTGACGAGGATTCGCGCGCTACGAGTCCGACTGCCGCGCTCGAGCGTCAGACCACCGTCGCCTCGACGAGCCCCGACAGCCCGCCGAGCGGGACGGCGCGCGTGAGCTTGAACCCGGCTTTCGAGAGCAACGCCTGCCACTGCGCCTGCGTCCGCTCGCGGCCCGATGCGAACACGAGCATCTCGATGTCCATGTCGATCGGGAACGAGTCGGTCGCGCTCTCATCGACGATCGCCTCGACCAGCAGCAGCCTCGCGTTCGCCGGAGCGTTGCCGCGCAGGTTCCGCAAGATCTCGATCGACTCCGCGTCCGACCAGTCGTGGAGCACGGTCATCATCAGGTAGAGGTCGCAGGCCGGAATCGCGTCCTTGAAGAAGTCGCCGGGTACGTACGTGATTCGCGGATTCGGGCGCGACTTCGCCTGCGCGATCACCTCGGGCAAGTCGAACAGAACGCCCTTCGCGCCCGGTGCGGCGTTGAGAATGGCCGCGAGCAAATGGCCGACGCCGCCGCCGATGTCGCCGATCGTCTTGAACGGCGAGAAGTCGAAGGCGCCGAGCACCGGTCCGATCTGCCCGAACGACTTTCCGACCATCGCCTCGTTGAAGATCCGGCTGTCCTCCGGATGCGTGCGCAGGTGCTCGAACAGCCCGCCATGCTGCGCCTTGTAGCCCGCCGACTCGCCGGTCGTGAGGCTGTGCGCGAGGTCGCGATAGACGTCCCAGTGAAAGTCGAGGCCCATCATGCGCGCGAGCGAGCGCATCGACGCGGGGTTGTCCGAGCGCAGCAGCCGCGACGCCGCGTTGTGCGAGAACAGTCCGTCCCTGAGCGTGAAGATGCCGTGATTGCAGAGCGCGCGCAGGATGCGGTGCAGTGCGTCGGCGTTCGTGCCGGTCGTCTTCGCGAGCGCGGCGGCGGCCTCGGGCTCGTCGCCGAGCGCGTCGGCGACGCCGAACTGAGCCACCGCGTGTAGACAGCGCGAGGCCCAGTAGGCCGTGGACAGATTGAGGATAGTCTGCGCGGGATGGGGTTCGCTCATTAGTTCTTCTGGCTCCTCGCGTTGAGTGGGTTCGATGCGGGCGCGACAGTATGACTCAACGCGTGCGGGCTTCCAGTCGACGTCGTGTGGTAGGTTGCGTGCCGGGGGTGGTCCGCGCAGCTGAGCGGCGCGTCACGTTTCCGCGATAGTCGCGCCGGTAGCATCGTTCTGCGACCACGGTAGGGAGAGCCGTCATGTCGAGCCTTCGCTCCATCCTCGCCGCCGGCGCGCTCGCGTCGGCGACGGCGTCGTGGGCGCAAGACACTCTCCGCGTTCCGCAGGACTATCCGACGATCCAAGCCGCGATCGACGCGGCGGCTCCCGGTGCGAGCGTCGTGGTCGCGAGTGGGACTTACTTCGAGAACTTGAGCGTAGACAAGAGCGTTACGCTCGTCGCGAAATCGGGCGCGGCCGTCACGACGCTCGACGGCGGCCGCATCGGCCGCGTGATCTTCGCGCGCGGCACCGGCGTCGAGAGCGTCGCGATCGTCGGCTTCACGATCACGAACGGCCTCGCTCTAGATTCGATGAACGCTCCCGCCCCGGGCTCGGGCAGCGGCATCCACCTGGAATCGCTCGCCGGGGCCACGCTGCGCGACAACGTGATCCGCGACAACGTCGGCTGCGTCGGCGTCGGCGTCTCGGCGCTCGATGTAACCGTCGCGGTCGTGCACAACGAGATCCGGCACAACCTGCAAGACTCGTCGTGCGCCGGCGACGGCGGCGGCATCGACGTGAGCGGCGGCAGCTCGGGACCGTCGCTGATCGCGTCGAACGCGATCGCGGGCAACGTCGTCGGCGGCTTCGGTGGCGGAATCAAGATCGAACGCGCGACGGCCGTGATCCGCGACAATGACATCCGCGACAACGCGGCAGGCTCGGGCGGCGGCATCGCGTTCGATCTCTCCGACGGCGTCATCGGCGACAACCTATTGATCCGGAACTCGGCCGAGGTCGGCGGGGCGCTGCGGCTCTTGGCCGTAGACGGCCACTACGTGCTCGTGTCGGGCAACACGATGCTCGACAATCGCGCGACGATGGACGCGACGGCCGTGCACCTGATCCCGATCCCCGACGAGGCCTTGGGGATGCGCGGGAACAGGATCAGCGGTGACGGCGCGGTGGAGCTGGTCCGCTGCGAGACCCCGTTCGCCGTGTCGCGCTCGAACGTGCTGCGCAACGAGTCGGGCCCCACCGTCGCCGGCCTGTGCACCTTCGGCCGGGTGTTCTAAGCTCGGGGGCGTCACGCCACCCGAGTCGAACCAATGAGCCAATCCGACCGAGCCGATTCGATCAGCCGCCGCAAAGTCCTGTCCGCCGCAGCCGTGCCGCTCGCGGCCGCGCTCGCTCCGAGCGTGCTGTCCGCGCAGCCGCGCAAGAACGCCAAAGCCGGCAAGATCCGCATCGGCGTCATCGGCGCGGGCGGCATCGTGAGCTCCGTGCACGTGCCGGGGCTGCGCAAGATGCCGAACGTCGAGATCGTCGCCGTCGCGAATCGCTCTCTCGAGTCGAGCAAGCGCGCCGCGGTGGAGCTCGGCATCCCGCGCGCGTATGCGGACTGGGAGCAGCTGCTCGCGGCCGGCGGCATCGACGCGGTGCTGATCGGCACGTGGCCGTACATGCATCGCGCCGTCACGCTCGCGGCGCTCGAGGGCGGCCGCCACGTGCTGTGCCAGGCGCGGATGGCGAACGACAGCGCCGAAGCGCGCGACATGCTCGCGGCGTCGCAGCGCCATTCGAATCTCGTCTGCCAGCTCGTCCCGAGCTCGGGCACGTACAGAATCGACCGCGCGATTCAGAGCTTGCTCGCGGACGGACGGCTCGGCGACGTGCTGTCGGTCGAGGTGCAAATGCTGCAGCGCAACTTCGCGAGCTTCGGCGGCGAGCTCGACTGGCGCCACGATCAGCAATTCAGCGGCATCAATGTGCTCAACGTCGGCGGCACCTACGAATCGGCGATGCGCTGGCTCGGCCCCGGCAATCGAGTCATGGGCATGACGCGCGTCCAGATCCCGACGCGACGCGACGAGCGCGGCGAGACGCGCGCCGCGAAGATCCCGGACCACGTCGAAGTGCTCTACGAGCTCGCGAACGGCGCGCCCGTGCACATGAAGTTCAGCGAGACGACGGGCCTCTCGCGCGGCAACGAGATCTGGATCTACGGCAGCGAGGGCACGATCCGCATCGACAACGAGCAAAACATCTTTGTCGGCCGGCGCGGCGACCAGTCACTCGCGGCGTATCCGAACCCGCCCGAGGCGCAGGCGCACCATCGCGTCGAAGAGGAGTTCGTGAACGCGATCCGCGGCGTCGAGCAGGTGAAGATGAACACGTTCGAGATCGGCGTGCGATACATGGAGTGGACCGAGGCGATCTATCGCAGCGCGGAGTCCGGGCGCGCGGTGAGCTTGCCGCTGACGGCCTGAGAGCTCGTCGGAGCCGCCGCCTCACTTGCAGAAGTTTTCTCGGCGTCGCTTGCGGCCGCCCCGACGCGTAGGGGAGGATGCGCCCCACGTCCATCGTCCTGGGGAGACGCCTCATGCTCAAATCAACCGCAGCGACCGTCGCGGCCGCCACCCTGCTCGCGATCACGAATCTCTGCTCCGCGCAGCTGCCCCAGGGCATCACGCCCGACATGATCCGAACCGCGCTGCCCGTCGAGGGCGCGCCGCTCGCCGAGAAGGGCCCGTACGACGTCATTAGCGAGCCCGCGTTCGGCTCGCCCGGTCACGTAATCGTCCACCCGTCCAAGCTCGACGCGTTTCCGAAGAAGGACACGCTGCCCGTGATCGCGTGGGGCAACGGCGGCTGCGCGATCGACAGCAAGAGCTTCATGGGCTTCATGACGACGGTCGCGTCGCACGGCTTCCTCGTGATCGGCACCGCGGGCGTAGAGGGTGCGCCGCGCCGCCAGGCGAACGTCGATGACTTGCGCGCAGCGCTCGACTGGGCGGACAAGGAGAACAAGCGCGACGGCTCGCCGCTCAAGGGCAAGATCGCGGTCGACAAGGTGGCCGTGATGGGCAGCTCTTGCGGCGGTTTCCTCTCGATCGAGCTCGCCGCGGATCCGCGCGTGAAGACCATCGGCGTCTTCAACTCCGGCGTGACGCACATCGATCCGAAGGCGCCGCCGCCGTTCCCGATTCCGGACTTCGACGCGCTGCCAAAGATCCACGGCCCCGTGCTGCTCGTCAACGGCAGCGACCGCGACTTCATGATGGCGCCCTCGAAGGCCACATACGACGGCCTCACGAAGGTGCCGGCGTTTTACGGCTCGCGCCACAACGCGGGCCATAGCGCGACGTTCTTCCACCCCGGCGGCGGCGAGTTCGCGAACGTCGCGTCGAGCTGGGCGCTTTGGCAGCTCAAGGGCGACAAGAAGGCCGGCGCGATGTTCGCGGGCAAGAGCTGCGGCCTTTGCACGAACCCGAACTGGGACGTCGAATCGAAGGGTTTCGGCAAGTAGCCTCGTCGCGATAGCTCGATCGGAGCGCGCGCGTCTCTAAAATGCGACGCGAGTGGTCCCCGCTCGCGTCGTTTATCATTGCTCTGGGCATCCGCCCGTCTAGGACCATGGAGGAAACAATGAACGGAGTATCGCGTGCAATGCTCGTCGCGACCGCGCTGCTGCTGCCGGCGCTGAGCTCGGCGCAGGAAGCCTCGAAGCCCGCGAGGTCGGGGTTCGACTACAACTACGCCGAGCTCAGCTACGACAAGCACGACTTCGACGTCGAGCGCGCGCCGGACAACATCGACGGCGATGGGTTCACGCTGTCGGGCTCGTTCAAAGTCGCCGACGACTGGCACGTCTATGCCTCCTACGGCACGGCCAATCTCGACTTCGGCATCGACGTGGATACCTGGGCGCTCGGCCTCGGCTACAACTACGCGCTGAAGCCGAACATCGACCTTTACGGCCGCGTGCTCTACATCGATCAGTCGGCCGACCTCGGTCCGTTCAGCTCGCACGACAACGGCCTCGGCCTCCAGTTTCGGGTCCGCGGGCGCGTGAACGACAAGGTCGAGGTCGAGGGCGGCATTCAATATCTCGACGTCGCGAGCAGCGATACGTCGCTCCAGGCGTCCGTGCGCTACTATTTCACGCGCGCGTTCTCGGCCGGCGTGGGCATCACGTTCGGCGGTGACCAGGACGGCCTCGGCGTCAACGCACGATATTCGTTCTAGCGCGGGCTGCAGCGGCTCGCCCGCGCCTTCGGGGGTAAGTCGCTATGCAGCAGAGACCAAGCCGAATCGCGGGCGTCGCGGCGGCGATCGTCGTGACGGCGCTCGTTAGCCCGCAGGTCTCGGCACACCACTCGACCGCGGAGTACGACTCGAAGACGATCGTCGAGGCGCGCGGCGAGGTCGTCACGCTGCTGTGGGCGAATCCGCACGTGCGCTTCACGGTCAGCACGAAAGCGATCGACGGCAACGACGCGCTGTGGGAGATCGAGAGCGCCGACCTCACGCGGCTCGATCGCGCGGGCCTGCCGCACGACATCGTGAAGGTCGGCGACGTCGTGCGCTTCGCGGGCAATCCGTCCACGCGGCGCGAACGCCGGCTATACGTCACGAACCTGCTGGTCGCGGACGGCCGCGAGATCCTGATGCGCGGCAACGTGATGCCGCGCTTCGCGACGGCGGATCGCGTCGTCTACACGGATCCCACCTACTCCCCGCGCACGGGCGGCGCGGCCGCGAACAATCGCTTTTTCGGCAGGGTGTTCGTGCCGATGCGCGAGGGCAAGGCGCCTGCCTGGGTCAGCAATCCGCCGTACACGCCCGACGCGCGCAAGAAGCAGGCCGCGTACGACGAAGTGGTCGACGATCCCGTGCTCGGCTGCGTATCGCCCGGGATGCCGCGCGTGATGCTGCGCAGCGGCCCGTATGCGATCCGCTTCATCGAGCGCGGCGCCGATCTCGTGCTGCAGAACGAGTGGTTCGAGATCGACCGGACGATTCACATGGACGGCAAGGAGCCGCCCGCCGACCAGCCGTTCACGCCGCTCGGCTATTCCGCCGGACGCTGGGACGGCGACGCGCTCGTGATCACGACGACGCACATCGACTGGCCGTACTTCGAGCTCTACGGCCTCGTCGGCGTGCCGCAGAGCCGCGCGATGCGGATCGTCGAGCGGTTCACGCCGCGCGACGGCGGCACGACGCTGCAATACGACTGGACGGCGACCGACCCGTCCGCGTTTACCGCGCCCGTCACGTACGAGAACTACGCGACGTTCCGCTGGCAACCTTCGATCGAGTTCTTGCCCTACAACTGCGTCGAGACGGAGCGCAAGGCCCGAGCTCGGCCGCAGTGATCGCGCGCAGCCGCGGCGCACCCGGCGGACTGCGCTACACTCGCGTCGCGGTCGACACCGCGCCACCGTAGACCTCTCGAGGCCATTCCCACATGACTAAACTCAAGATCAAGCTGATCGTCGGCAGCACGCGCGCGAACCGTTTCAGCGACAAGCCGGCGCAATGGATCCACGATCTCGCGGCGGCGCGGCCGGAGATCGACCTCGAACGATTGGATCTGCGCGACTATCCGCTGCCGTTCTTCGAAGAGCCGTTGCCGCCCGGTTTCGCGCGGGACAACTACACGAACCCCGCGATCGTGCGCTGGCGCGACAAGGTACGCGAGGCCGACGGCTTCATCATCTGCACGCCCGAGTACAACCACGGCTATCCCGCGATCCTCAAGAACGCGCTCGACACGGTCTACCACGCGTGGAGCCGAAAGGCGGTCGCGTTCGTGAGCTGGGGCGGAGCGGGCGGAACGCGTGGCGTCGAGCAACTGCGGCTCGTCACGATCGAGCTCGACATGGCGCCGATCCGCTTCGCGGTCCACATCCCCGAGCCGTGGTTCATCAAGGAGGCCAGCCAGATCGACACCGAGCAGAACCGCGGCAACGCGGCCTCGCTGCTCGACAATCTGATTTGGTGGACCGGCGCGCTCAAAGCTGCGCGCGAGCGCGCCGCGTGAGCGTCACGCCGATGCCGCCGAGGATCGCGATCGACGACAAGACGAGCCGCCAACTTACGGGCTCGAGCAGGAAGACCACGCCGCCGAGCGCCGCGATCGCGGGCACCGACAGCTGAATCACGGCCGCGCGGGTGGCGGTCAATCCCTGCAAGGCCGCGTACCACACTATGTAGCCGATGCCGGACGTCACCGCGCCTGACGCAATCGCGAGCGCGGCGCCCTCGGGGGTCACGTGCCGAATGCCAATGAGCACCACGCTCGTTGCTAGCGCGAGCGGCAAGCTGCGCAAGAAGCTGTCGGCGTTCATGCGCACCGGATCGGCGAGCCGCCGGCCGCGCAGCGAGTAGGCGCCCCAACCGATTCCGGCCGCGGCCATCAGCGCCGCGCCGAGCGAGTCCGGCGCGCTCACGCCGGGGGCGACGAGCCACGCGACGCCGGCAACCGCGATCGCGAGCCCGCACCAAGCGACCGGCCCGAAGCGCTCGCCTGCGCGCAGTCCCGCGACGAACATCGTGGCCTGCACCGACCCGAACAAGATCAGCGCTCCGATGCCCGTCGTCAGCAACGTATAAGCGAACGAGAATGCGATCGCGTAACCGAACAGCACGAGCGCCGCGATCCAGTCGCGCGGCGGCGGCGCCGCACGCGACGAAGGTAACGCGCGCGCGAGCAACAGCAAGACGACTGCGCCGGATAGAAGCCGCAGCGTCGTGAAGCTCGCGGCGTCGATCGAGCTCGTGCCGAGCGCCGCGCGGCAGAGCAACGAATTGCCCGCGAAGGCCACCATCGCGAGGCTCGCGAACGCGGCGGTGCGCGCGGGCCTAGGCCGCTCGGTACGCAGAGCGCTCGGCGAGCTCACGGCGAGCGGGACTTCGCTGTTTCCCCGGTCGCCGCTCAGGGCGCGGGAACGATCGCGATCCGGTCGCCGCGATACGAGCCGAGCCAGAGATCCTTGCCGATCTCGATCGCGGTCGTGTTGCCGGCGAACGTCGCGTCGTCCGGCCGCGTCAGCAGGTCGCGCACCTCGAGCGTCTTCGGGTCGATCTTCACGACGCGCGAGCTGCGCGCGTTCGGATCGGTGACTTGACCCGCCGCGAGCAGCGAGCCGTCTTTCGCGAAGTGAATGTTGTCGACGCGGAAACCGAGCGGGATCTCGTCGCGTTGCGGCGTCGCGCCGCGCGTGAAGCGAATGAACGATTGGCTGCCCCACGCGGCCAAGTAGAACGTGTTGCCGTCGGCGGATAGCTCGATCCCGTTCGCGCCCGCGGCTTCGCTGCCCGGAACCCTCTGCCAGCCGCTCTTCGTGTGCCACTCCCAGAGCTCGCCGTTCTTCTCGCCGGCCATCATCTTGGCCATAGCGTCTTGGCCGCCGCCGCGCGGCAGCCAGTTGGTCGTGATGAAGCCGCCGTCGGCGAGTCCCCGGACCGCGTTCAAGCCGATCGGCTCGGGAGCGATCACGCAGCCCACCCAGGTGAAGCTCGGCGTCGAGGGGCGCATGTCGACGCGGAACACGTCGATCGACTCGCGGACGCCGTGCACGACCGCCATGAGCCGGAGCACCGGTCCATTGCCGGGCTCGACGTAGACGCCGTGCGTCGTGAATGCGCCCGCCGGCGGGCCGGGGCAGTCGGGATACGTCGTCTTGTCGAGCTCCACTTTGACGGTCGGGCCCGGGAACACCGTCGTCGAAGCGCGTTGGGCCACTTTGATGAGATTGAGGCCGCCCGTGCCCGCATACACGGAAGCGACCACCCAGCCGCCGCCCGGCAGCGCGACGAGGTCCTCCGGCGTCTGCTGGCCGCAGACCCAATGCTTGTCTGCAGAATCACACGGCGCCGGTGGTGCGGTCGGCGCCTGAGCTTCTGCGCTCGACGCCCACGCGGCCCACAACGAAGCGGACAAGGCTAGCGCTCTCATGGCATTCCCCCTCGAAAGGCTCGTCAGGATCGACGTCGATACGGCGGGCGACGTGGACGAACACCCGCGGTCGGCTCGGCGAGCGGCCCGGCCGATCACCGCATCTCGGTGATCACCCCGTCCAGGCCCACCTGCATCTCTAGCCCGCCCCAATCGAATTGCGACTTGAGCACTGCCGAGATCTCGTCACGAGTTTTCTTCCGCTTGTTCATCTCGCGCACCATCTCCTGCGTGCGGGTCAGGTAGTCCTTGTAGCCTTCCATGTTCTTGCGGTCGGTCAAGCCGCTGTGGCCCGGGATCACCGTGTCGAAGTCGAGCTGCAGGACACGCTCGAGCGTACGCGTCCAGTCCCGGAGGCTCCCGCCGGCCGTGTAGTCGATCACTTCCCGATACGGCCCGTAGAGCGCAAACAGGTCGCCCGCGATCAGCATCTTCTTGGTCGGCAGATGGATCACGATGTCGTTGTCCGTGTGCCCTCGGCCGAAGTAATAGAGGTCGATCGGCATGTCGTCCAGGTAGACTCGCAGGTAGTCCCTGAGCGTGATGTTCGCGAGGCCAGGCGCCTGGCGCTCGGCCATGATCCGCCGGCCGTTCTCCGACGCGATCACGTCGGCGCCGACCATCTGCATCGCCGGATTGCCGCCCGCGTGGTCGGGATGCATGTGCGTGTTGATCACGTAGCGCACCGGCAGCTTGGTGACACCGCCGATGATCTTCATGATGCCGTCGTGGTCGTTCGGAAACTTCGCGTCGATCAGGATCACGTACTTCTGGCCGACGAGCATGGTGATGTTGCCCGCGCCCATGTTCCGGATCATGTAGACGTTGTCCTTCACGGGGACGAGCGTGAGCTCGGGCGGGCCGAAGCCGCCTTGCGCGTGAGCGGTCAACGCGATGCCGAGCGAGACGCCTAGACGGGAGGCGAGGAAGAACGATCGTGCGTTCATGAGGACCCCAAGCTGGTGTGGCGACCGCGCCACCGGACGCGCTTGATGCCTTGTTGTTTCGGCACTTTTCGGGCGCGCGACGATTGCCGACTATACCGAACTTCTCTAGCCCGGGTTGTCGATTTCGAATGGGCTCGTTCGACGATTAGGCGAAAACCACAAACGCACTCAAGGAGCTAGTCATGAAATACATGATGTTCATCAAGCACACCGAGAACTACCGAATGGAGGAAGTCCCGCAAGCCCTGTTCGACGCGATGGGCACGTTCGTCGAGGAATCGATGAAGAGCGGCGCGATCCTCGACACGGCCGGGCTCCAGCCCACGTCGAAGGGCAAGCGCATCAAGCTCGCGAAGGGCAAGATCAGCGTGCACGAGGGCCCATTCACCGAAGCGAAAGAGGTCGTCGGCGGCTACGCGATCGGCGAGTTCAAGTCGTTCGAGGACGCGTTGAAGCTCGCGACGCGGTTCATGGACCTGCACCACATCCACTGGCCCAAGTTCGAGGGCGAATGCGAGCTGCGTCCGTTCGAAGCCGGCCCGGAGCCCGCGCGCTGAGCGCGCGGGCCTTGGGCATCTGCGTTACTTCCCGACCGCCTTCCAGACGTCGGCCTTCGTCTGCGGCGCGGCCGAAGCGTGCACGTTGATATAGCGCTCGAAGTTCACGAGCCCGAGCTTCTCGAGCGCGGGCACGAGCGCCTTCACGTGATCGTTCGCGGGCTCGCCTGGGATCACCGAGAAGTCGCCCTGGAACAGCACCCTCTCCTTCGGGATGTACGCGACGATCAAGCCGTTCGAGTGCGGCGCGGGATAGATGTGATACATCTCGACTGTGCGCGTGCCGTCCGTGTACACGCGCTTCTCGTCGACCGTTTCGATCTTTGCCTTTTTCGGGCTCTTCGCGAGCACGTCATCGAGCAGCGTGCGCGGCGTGTTGAGCGCGCGATCGAGGAAGTCCTTGTTGTTTGCTTGCGTGACGATCGTCGCGCCCTCGGCGACGAGCGCGGGCAAGCCGCCCGTGTGGTCGGCGTGCGGATGCGTGACCATCACGTAGCGGATCGGCTTGGTCGGGAAGATCTTTTTCGTCTCCGCGATGTACGCCGTCGCTCGCGCGATGCTCTGGCCCGCCTCGAGCATCATCACGTAGCTCTTGAACTCGACGAGCACGGAATCGTAGCTTCCGGCGCCGGTCGTGAGCCGATAGAGGCCGTCGCCGAGCTTCTCAGACGTGACGTTGAGCGCGGGCGGTTGACCGCCGCCCGGCGGGCCCGCAGGCGGGCCGCCCGGAGCGCCGGGGCGATTCGGCGGCGGCGGCGCGAGCGGCGCCTGGTCGGCCGGGTTGCCGGCGGCGCTCGACACATCGACCTCGAAGAACGGCCAGCCGCCGCGCGACTGCTTGATCTCGGTCGGGAACATGAAGCCGCCGAAGTCGCGCCAGTCGGTGTAGTTCGCGACGATCGCCATGTCGCCCATGATGTTCTCGCCGAGCCACGTCTCGACGCGCTCGACGATGTTCGCGTCGTCCACGTAGCCGTTGATCACGTAGCTCTTGCCCGATGCCGCTTTGACCTTCGGGCTCCAGGTCACGACCGTGTAGCTCTTGTTGCCGATCTTGCCGCGCGACGCGGTCGCGTTGTTCTCGGCCGCACCTTTCAAGAAGCCCCACGGCGTGAGGTAGAGCTCGAGCGACTGCGCCCACGGCTGCGACACGTCGGCCTGCTGCGCCGTGACCTGCTGGAAGAACGTGCCGACGCTGATCGTCGTCGAGCCGCCAGGTCCGATGTTCTGCGTGCTGCCCGTGTGCCGCGACAGCGGCGCCGTGAGATCGATCAGTCGCGTGTAGCTCGTGATCGGCCGCATCGGGTCGTGCGTGCCGTGGCAGATGACCTCGGCCGCGTTCGCGCCGCACTGCTGGAACGCGACGTCGCGTGCCGAGCCCGAGTACGTGACGGCCTTCGGATTGCCCAATGCCTTTTGGGCGTTCGCGATCACGGTCTTCGCGTCCTGCGCGAACGCGTTTGCGCACAACAGCATCGTGCCGAGTGCAGCGAGCACTAGCTTCTTGTTCACGGTGGTCCCCCCGCCTTGTCGTTAAAGCAGTCGTTAGCAGATCAAACGCCGATATTACATCTGTTGTCGCCGTTCGCGAGTGCGGGTCGGCTTCGTGGGGTTGATCGGCCTTCTACGCTAGACTGCGCCCAAGCGCTTCTTGCCAACTCGAAGTCCGGGGGGACTCATGAAAACAACGATCGCTCTCGCCGTACTCGCCGGCTGCGCCGCGACCACCGTGCTCGCCGGCTGCGCCGCGACCACCGTGCTCGCTCAGAAGCCTTCTTCCGCGTTCGATCGGGGCCACAGCCAGCAGTCCTGGCAGAACCCGGGCCTCGCCGCCGCGGTCGCGAAATGCAAGAAACCGCCCGCGCCGTTCTCGATCGGTGGCGGGCGCGCCAGCCAAGCCGCGCAGGCGAACGACGCGCCGCCGCCCGAGCCCGCGATGCCGCCCCCGACGGCCGAGATTCCGGGCGTGATCGCGGCCGGGCAGACGTGGAAGGTGGTGTGGTCCTGGGAGGGCAACAACGTCGACGGCCCGATCGCGGCCGACGATGGCACGATGATCTTCGCGAACAACGACGCGAGCAACGTAATGAAGGTCGACCCTGCGACGGGTCTCGCGACGGTGCTCTTCAGCGACACGAACACGGGCGGCGCGGTCTCGCGCAGCAAGAACGGCACGCTGTTCCTCGCGTCGCGCGGCTTCCCTGCGGCCGTCATCGAGCTCGAGCCGCAGCGCAAGATCTTCGCGAACACCGTCAACGGCGAGCCGCTCGATTGCGCGGGCGGCGTGCTGAACGACCTGTCCGCGGACTCGCGCGGCGGCGTCTACGTCTCGGTCAGCGGCACCGGAGTGTTCTACGCGAATCCGCAGGGCGTGATGACGCAGTACGGCGAGAACGTCGCGGGCGCGAACGGCATCATCCTGAGCCCCGACGAGAAAGTCCTCTACGTCACGAACGGTCCCGTCGTCGTCGCGTTCGACGTGCAGCCGGATGGCTCACTGAAGAACCAGCGCGAGTTCGGCAAGCTGCAAGGCGGCCAAGGGGGCGACGGCTCGGCCGTCGACCAGCAGGGCCGGCTCTTCGTCGCGACCGGTCAGTCGGCCGACGTGTTCGCGCCGAGCGGGCAGTTCTTGGGGTCGATCAAGGGACCGCAAGGCATGCACGGCGTCGCGTTCGGCGGCAAAGACCGCAAGACGCTGTTCGGCATCGTGTTCTACGGCGGCTGGGGCACGCCGAGCGCGCGCAACAAGCTGATCGCGATCCCGACGCTCGCGCAGGGCTACACGGGGCGCGCGAAGTAGCGAGCGCGGCTCATTGCTGCGCTAGGTTTCGCCAGTGGTCGGCGAAGAGCCATGCCGACAACGCGTAGCCGAGTAGCACGTTGACGACGACGCCCGCGGCGGATGCGAGCTGCGGCTTCGTGCCGCTCTTCGCGAGCTCGCGAAACCGCGTCGTGAGCCCGATGCTGAAGAAGCAGATGATGAACGCCCAGGTCCGCAAGTTGCGGATCGGCGCGACGAGGGCCGGCGTCACCCGCGAGTCGTACTCGGCCAACGTGTAGCCGCTCACGATCGCCGTCCCGAGCAACGACGCGATCAGGAACCCGAGCACGAATATCGGCGTCAGTCGTTTCGAGGTGCTCGCGCGGTTAAAGCCCCCCGAATGACAAGCGACACCGCGACGCCACGGCGCCCCAACTGCAAGCAGTCCGCCACCGGGCGCGCGAGCAATCTAAAGGAAGCCGTGGCAACTTTACCGGGTAGCCCCTGTCTCCAGCATCATGCGGCCCTGATTAGCCGCCTGCAGGACGAGAATGGACGATATCACTCTGCCGGCTCCGCAGCCCTCGCTGCGCCCGGACTTAGGACCTCGGCGGCGCTCGCGCCTTTCGCACGCGCTGAGCTTTCTCGCAGTCGCGTTGTTCCTGGCCGGCTTGGCCGCCCTCGCGTGGTACCTGCCCCACCGCAACGCGACTCAGCAGACCGCCTCGCCGTTCGGCCGCGGCCCCGGCGGCGCGCGCAACACAACGACCGTCGCGCTCGCAGATGCGAAGCTCGCCGACATCCCGATCCGTCTCGAAGCGCTCGGCACCGTCACGCCGCTGGCCGTCGCCACGGTGCACCCGCAGGTGTCGGGCGTGCTGTCCGACGTCTTCTATAAGGAAGGTCAGCAGGTCAAGCGCGGCGACGTGCTCGCGGCGATCGACCCGCGGCCGTTCCAGATCGCGCTCGACCAAGCCAACGGCAATCTCGAGCGCGACCAAGCCGAGCTCAGGAGCGCGAAAGTCACGCTCGACCGCGACGACTCGCTGCTCAAGCAGAAGTTGATCGCGCAGCAGAACGTCGACACGCAGCTCGCGACGGTGCAGCAGCTCGAAGGCGCCGTCGTCACGGACCGCGCGGGCGTAGCGGCCGCGGCGCTGAACCTCTCGTACAGCAAGATCACGGCGCCGATCGACGGCCGCGTGGGCTTGCGCACGATCGACACCGGCAACTATGTTTCGACGACCGGCGCCGTCGGCATCGCGACGCTCACGACCGTGACGCCGATCGACGTCGTGTTCACGTTGCCGGCCGACACCGTCACGAAGATCCAGCAGCGGCTCGGAGCCGGCGCCACGTTGCCGACGACCGTGCTCGACCGCACGCGCACGACGGTGCTGGGCCAAGGCACGTTCCTCACGCTCGACAACCAGATCGATCCGACGACCGGCACGATCCGCGCGAAAGCGCGGTTCGCCAACGAGGACACCGCGCTGTTCCCGAGCCAGTTCGTCAACGTGCAGCTGCAAGTGGACGTGATCCACGACGCGGTCACGGTGCCGGCGGCCGCGATCCGCCACGGTCCGAACGGCGACTACGTCTACGTCGTCGACGCCGAGCAGGTCGCGACGATGCGCGCCGTGACCGTCGGCCCGGCGTCGGACGACGCGGTGTCGATCGCAACCGGCCTCAAGGCCGGCGAGCGCGTAGTGACCGAAGGCGGCGATCGGCTGACGGACGGCACGCGTGTGCGTCTGCCCGATGCCGCGCCCGGCGCAGGCCCAAGCGCTCCGACGGATAACGGCTCGAACAACAGCCGTCGCCAGTACCGACGCAACGGCGGTAGCCCGAACGGCAACGGTCCCGGCGGTGCTGGCGCCGGCCAAGGAAACCGGTGATGAGCCCGTCGCGGCCGTTCATCCTGCGGCCGGTCGCCACGTCCCTGTTCATGGCCGCGATCATGCTCGGCGGCCTGGTCGCCTTTCACTTCTTGCCGCTGTCCGCGCTGCCCGAGGTCGACTTCCCGACGATCCAGGTGCAAACGATCTATCCGGGCGCGAGCCCGGAGGTCATGAGCCAGACCGTGACCGCGCCGCTCGAGCGTCAGCTCGGGCAGATGCCGGGATTGATTCGCATGTCGTCGACGAGCGCGGCCGGCGCCTCGATCGTCACGCTGCAGTTCGGCTTGGACCTCACGCTCGACGTCGCCGAGCAGGAAGTGCAGGCCGCGATCAACGCGAGCGGCTCGCTGCTGCCGACGGATTTGCCCGCGCCGCCCGTGTACGCGAAGGTGAATCCGGCCGACGCGCCGGTGCTCACGCTCGCGGTGACCTCCGACAGCATGCCGCTCACCGACGTGCGCAATCTCGTCGAGTCGCGGCTCGCGCAGAAGATCTCGCAGATCGGCGGCGTCGGGCTCGTGACGCTCTCGGGCGGCCAGCGGCCGGCAATGCGGATCCAGGCCGACACCCGCGAGCTCGCCTCGATCGGGCTCAGCCTCGATCAACTGCGCGTCGCGATCTCCGCCGCGAACGCGAACGGCGCGAAGGGCAGCTTCGACGGACCGTCGCGCTCGTACTCGATCGACGCGAACGACCAGCTGGTCACGGTCGACGACTACAAGAACCTGATCATCGCCTACCGCAACGGCGCGCCGGTGCGCCTGCGCAACGTCGCCGACATCGTCTCAGGCGCCGAGAACGTGAAGCTCGGCGCGTGGGAGAACACGCGCCCGGCGATCATCCTCAACGTGCACCGCCAGCCCGGCGCGAACGTGATCGCGACCGTCGACGCGATCAAGGCGCAGCTACCCGATCTGCAGGCGGCGCTGCCGGCCGCGCTCGAAGTGAAGATCCTGACCGACCGCACGCTCGGCATCCGCGCGTCCGTCCGCGACGTCGAGCTCGAGCTCGGGCTCGCGGTCGTGCGCGTCGTGCTCGTGATCCTCGTGTTCTTGCGCAGCCCGCGCGCGACGCTGATCGCGAGCCTCGCGGTGCCGATCTCGATCGTCGGCT
>Ga0326726_10001941_pt1 | contig 19232 bp, 7 predicted proteins | sample MHFenrmetagenome_2_FD_207603 | JGI IMG/M metagenome (GOLD analysis project Ga0326726, IMG submission 207603) | Lab enriched peat soil microbial communities from Michigan Hollow, Ithaca, NY, United States - MHF15MN | ecosystem: Environmental > Terrestrial > Soil > Wetlands > Peat | place: USA... | reverse complement strand
GTTCAAGAGAGACTGTGAGGAACGCGAACTCGATCTGATTCTCGTTCTCAAGAGCAGCGACACACTCACGTGCGATATCAGCGATTTCGACCTTCTTGAGAGGCTTGAACGTGTGGAAGACAATGCGAATGGTGTCCCCTGGCTGCCAACCGTTGCGCACCTTGATTTCTCGGAGAATGTCTAGCGTCGAGTCGCGAAGTACTTTCGGGTATTCGCCATAGGCGCACTCGCGCGAGACATTCGAGAGTAGATAGTTACCATCGCCGCGGAAGACGGTCGTGATCCCTACAAATCGCTGGCGATCCTCGAATCGACTCCCCGAGAGCTCGCAAGTGCCCATCCCGATGACGATTTCGTCATTGATCGTGAGATCCTGATTTACGGTCCAAGGCGTACCGCCCATCTTCGCGTAGAGCGCTGTAGCGACGTTCTGGAGCACGTACTGCAACTGTCTCGGACCCTGCTCAATCGTGGAGAGGCGAACCTCCTGCGTGGGTACACCGCCGAGCAGCGCCGTGGCCTTGGCGTACAGGTATGGGTTCTCGGCGTCGGTAAGGCGCGCATGCTCGTCGAGCACCACAACGATCGCTGCGTCTGGTGCTTGTGCACTTCCTGCCAAGGCCTCTTCGATTGCTGCTCGGTACTTGAGGCAGGGACGCGCAGTCTTGCTGAGCGTCGGAACCCGCCGCAGCTCGAAGCGGGGGTTGGCAAGCGAAAATGTCTTCGTGAAGCCTGCGGAGTAGCGAGAGTCGAGCAACCCGGTGATCCCGTCACGGAGTGCCCGCACGAAGCCCTCTACTGACCCCTGAACGGTGTCGGGAAATAGAACGAGAATGAGTGGAGACCTCTTGGGGAAGCTGTCACGACTGAAGGGCCCCCACTTTTCGAGTCCTCGCCATGCGTACTCGTCGCGCTTGGTTCGCGCAGCATCATAGCAATACTCTACGGGTCCTGAGGCTATCACTGTCTGGTACCCGTCACTGTTGCTGGCAGCAATGGCTTCGGTGAGAGAGCATGTGAGCCCGCCCCCGAGGTCGATGGGCGACGCCTTGCGAAGGTATTCGCCCATTCTATCCAATAGCTTCTTGATGGCGGGGCCAGCGAAGAGCCGCGCCTCTTGGCGCGTTCGCTGTTCTTCAAAGGCGATGTACCGAGCTCCCAGCAATGACTTGAGGCACCGAGCGAACGAGTGCCGCGAACCTTCGAGCCAAACATCGTCAACGGGAATGCTGGCCAGGCTCTCGAAGGATTCGAGCAAGTGCACCGAAGCGCCCTCAACCGATCCTATGCGACCGACGAGGCGTCGTTCACCATTCGTCGGATTCCGTCGGACTACATAGAGTCCTTCCAGGTCGACTCCAGCAGCCTGCAACTCGTCAATCGGAGCACCGATCGCCCAACGGGTCCGCACATCCATGAACACGCCGATGTACGGTTTACCGTCTTCCTGCTCCACGATTCTGGCATCGAGTTCGAACTTGGGCTTGATGGTGAACCCTGTGAGGATATCGGGCAGTTGAGGGAGTTCTGTTCGAATCGCGCTGACAATCTCGTCCTGCCGGCTCAGAAAGGCGAACGGCCGGCGGCGAAGTGCTGAGTAACCGGGGAATTTCTGAGGCAAAACATCTGCAATCCGGGCGGCTAGTAGAGGGAGATGGTCAACAGGTGCCAGTTCCACTCGGTTGCCAAAGCTCTCGGTGGGCTCCGATATCTTCGGGATGCCGAAGACCAACCTGCCCTCGCGCCAGACGAACCATTCGTGTCCGAGTCTCTCTCGCAAATCGCGAACCTGCTTCGGGTCGAGTACCTCTCGGGCGTACGCCGTGAGGGTGCGGCCGGAGAACTCGACCCGGAATCCGTTGAGCAGATATCGTGGAGTGGAACTCATGGAATTCGCGTGGCTACCTGATTCTTGAACGTTCACGGCATTGGGTCGGGTCCGAGAGAACCATGCTAGGGAGCCATGCTAGAGAAGATCGGCGCGGACCCTGAATGCTCCCAAACGCGGGTCGACAAATAAAGGTAAGCGAGGAAGTGGAGCTTGACCCTCTGTTGCTGTTTCGTCGGAAGCCAGAGAGGCCGACCAAAGGTCAGCCTGGCCTGATACGTCCTATTCTTCTGCATATTCTCGAGTTCGCCAAGCTCGGGGCCCTCCGCCAAGAGGACCACCGTGGAGTTTAGGAGCCCTTGTGGACCCTGTACATCGAGGTTTTGAGGGGCCTGTATTTCGCGACAATCGTACGGCAGTTTCTCAACGAAGAGGGCGTCAACGCTCCGGACGCGATTATTGCCTTCCGCTAGCGGCCGCTTCCTGAAGCTCGCATTTCGAACCCTAAGGGCCGGATGGTTGCAGGCACAGAGTCCGTCCTCAGCACAGATAGCACAGAGGCGCCGATGAAGAAGCTGCGGTCTGAGCTTTCCGAACGGTTGCGGAGATGAATACGCTATGCTGGGACCGATCTGAACAGGCTGCGCGAGAAGATGAAGGCCTACGACTACTCGAAGGTCGCGTAATAGGTCGGCAGGGTCTTCGACTTGTCCAAACGGTCGTAGTACACCTGGAGCTGACTGACATCACGGTGTCGAGTGTAGGACTGGACTTCCAACAGGTTCAGTCCCGACTCTATCAACTTGCTCGTGAAGACTTTCCGGTACCCGTGGACGTTCTTGGTGATGCCGAGTTGCCGGTGAACCTTCATGACCAGTCGATAGATCATGTTGGAAGACAGGCTCTCCCCTTTCCCCCTCTTCCGTGACGGAAACAGAGGACCCGATCTCAGTTGAGTCCGGGACAGGTACTCACTGAGGACCACCACCATCTTGGGATGGCAATCGACAACCTCCTTATCGTCTCGCCCCTTCCCCCAGACGAGGAGGGTCTTCGCACCGGGGTTGAAGTCCTCAATCCGCAATCTGCCGACCTCCACACGCCTGAGACCCTGGTAGTACATCAGGCCGATGATGACCCGTGCTCTCGGGTCAGCCTCCGGAGAATCGAGGTACTCCCACAGCCGCCGAATCTCCTCGTCGGTGATTGGCGACTTCTTGTGAGGGCGGGTCATTCTGAACGAGCGAATACCAGCCGTCACGTCTAACGGGATCACTCGAAGGCGATACAGCTCACGAAGGAAAACGCGAGCCACCGTCAAGTACTTGCTCTTCGTTCCCGTGCCGACATCCGTCCGACTCTGGAGATACCGCTTGTAGTCGAGCAGGACGTTGGGGTGAAGTTGGTTCGGTCCCAGCCACCTGAGGAAGGGGAGGACTTCCCGCTTGTACTGACACCGAGAGGTCTCGGAGATGTCGATCGTGTCGATCACCTCGTTGACCTGACCCAGCAGGGATCCGTCCAGTCCACCGCTCACCACGACCGCTGAACCCGTCATTTTCCACCTCCAAAATCAACGACTTAGGCCTGTGTCACTAACTGGACTAAGTGTGAATAGGGCGATCCTGACAGGTTCATCGGAGGAGTTCAAGCCAGCGGATTTTCTAAATCGTCCTCAGGACCCCCTCAGGATCACTCAGGAATCACGCACCAGCGACGATCTCGGTTCGGCCCGACCCTTTTCCCGGTCCCCTTGGGCCTTATCGGGCTCTTACTCACGGTAGCTAACGGATGGGGCTGTTCCGACTCGTGAACGTTCCTCGGAGTCCGAACTCGGAGGGTGACATGAACCACTATATGGATAGGGCCGGTTCCGACCCGATTCCACTCGAATCAAGCAGTGTCCATGATTGTCAGCGTCAGTCCGATTGACTGCTAGTATGAAGGCAACAAACGTAGGGACGCTCACCACCCGGAGCTCATCGTGGCGCACCCGCGTTTCTCGGTCTTCGAAAAAGCCGGACTGTGGTTGTTTGTTGGTCTCGGCACATTGATGGTGCTGGCCTCACACTCTGGTAGCGTGTATCCGCTGTTTGGCCTCGGGATCATCGTGGTCGTGACTGCGATCCTAGTCCTTGCACGTCGCCGTTCTACCGAGGTTGATACGACACCCCCCGGCCCGCCTTACGAGCACCGTGGTAGCGCAGAGTTCCCAAACTCCGCTGACGAAGTTTACCGAGCCATACTCAATGACCTTCAAAGGACACGAATGTGGAGACCAGCGTCAATCGACCCGAATCTGCACCAGATTGACATGATTAGCGGCACCGATACCCGCCTACAACGAGCCGTGACCTTCACCAATGTGGTTACCACGATCGCCCCGGACCGCTGCAGAGTCGATGTCGTGTTTCGGGCCACCACCAACTCAGCCGTGACCTCAGAGCATCTTGCGGCGGACTTCAAGCAAAGGATGGACAAGTACCTGAAGGTCGGTCTGCCCCTACTGCTTCATAACTCTACGCAGCACGGCTCGGAGGAGAGGTTTGTCCAACAGACGCCGACCGCATCCCCACTGGAGTCTCGGCCCCAACCAATCTCGCAGATATCAGTCACCCCTCCCAATGAGACAAGGCCTCAATCGATCCCGCAGACTCTCGTGCATGCCCAGGGTGCTGCGACTCCAGATGATCAGAAGAACCGCTTAGGACAGCAGCTTCTAGGTCTATTGGTAATAGGAGTTGTGATTTACCTCGTCCTGACCTCCGGACTATTTCACAGCACCCACTGCTGGCCAGAGTCAAAGATCAGACGGGCATTCGTCGGTAACGAGCAAGGAATATCTGGGGTCTCCATAACATCTACGGAACCAAAGGCATGCCGTTTCAGGGCGGTAGTGACTCTATCTTACGACGGAAGCACCAGTGTCCTGAACGGTACGTTTGTTGAAGGTCAGGCCGCCGTGTTTCCCGATGGCCAAACCATGGAGGAACCCTAGAGTGGGGGGCAACCAACGCTCAGGCCCGCCTGGAGAAATTGAGCTTTAAGGACATCATTCGCGAGCACCAGAAGCATTTACCAGATCCCGGAATCCTCACGCCAGCCTCCCGGTGTGCAGTCCCAATCAGAGAAAGTGTGCAATTCAGATCGACGTTGACAGCTTCGTGAAACACCCGATTACTTGACCATTTATTTGTGAACCGAACGAGTATTGAAGTCACCTCACCACCAGGAGCGCACCTTGGCTCGCCCGCCCTTCTTGCTCTTTGAAACATTCTGCCTGTGGTTCGTCGTGGCGGCATTTGCGACGAGTCCTGCACGAGGACAGGATTCTGCTTTAGTCGGGACTTATCAATGCAGAGTAGCTGGATACGAGACTCAATTGAAGAGTGTTGATATCGTTTCCGTCCAGCTAGCAGTCTTAGTCTTTACCGATGGCTCGTTCTACGGAGCCAGTTGGAAGAATGTAGACACTGCCCACCAGGAATTGGAAAGAATCATCTTCACATTTGAGGACGGCCGGCGTTCGACTGGAGGTGTTGAAACCAAGACGCATGTTCTCTACATGGACGCCCCAAACGGAAGCGGCGCAGTGTCGTGCAGTCAGAAGTCGATTCCTCCGAAGAAGCCGACTCCTCCTATGCAACGTCCCCCGTCACTCGAATCAAATGCTGTCAAGAATCCAACAGCCAGCCCTTCCAGGAGGCCGTCTGCATCGAGCGACGTGGTGTTCTCGGTGGACGACGTGCAGGAGAAGCCGGAGCGCCTCGCCGGCCCGCAGCCGGTGTATCCGCCGCTCTTGCAGCAGGTGCAGATCGAAGGGTCGGTCATGGTCGAAGCGATCATCGACACTCTGGGCCATGTCGAGCCGAACTCGCTGAAGGTAGTACAGACCGCCAACCCCGGCTTCAACGAATCTGCAAAGCAGGCAATTCTGGGCTCGACGTTCCGGCCGGCTCGCCTCAACGGTAAGGCGGTACGCGTGCTGATTCATATCCCGATCCAGTACTCGGTCAAGCGGTAGTTCGATACAGACTCATATCACCTATGGACTGCTGGTGCAACGACCACTATCAAGAACGAGCTCGCCTTCTTTCCAGGCCAAGTGCTCCTCGAGCTCTAGCCTCCTCGTTGATGTGAGTAGAGAGACGTGACAGGAGGGTTTCAGTCCTTGCGATCACACGGTCGAGTACGGCTATCCGTTGGAAGGTCTTCACAGCGACTTCTCTTCGGATGATTCCCTCGGCTTGGAGTTCGTGGTAAACCCTCCTGTTAGCGGTAGATACTGACTCCCCGACCCTTTTCCCGGTCCCCTTGGGCCTTATCGGGCTCTTACTCACGATAGCTAACGAGTGGGGCTGATCCGACTGGTGAACGTTCCTCGGAGTCGGGACTCGGAAGGGGGACTTGAACGTCAGGTGCTCCGACCAACTTGCGGCAAGAATGAAGAACCAGAATGCAGATTGCGAGGAAAACTATTTATGGATCGAACACACCGTACCCGATGGAGCATCCCGATGATAAAGCTCAAGTCAATCCTCGAAGCAAGTCACTTTGATGAGCTCAGATCCTACGACCGGTCCATCCAAGAATGGGCGGGCTACTGGTTCCGAACCTCCGTGCAACTGAAACAGAGAGCGTTTGCATGGAATCAGCGGGGCATCGTAACGGATGACCAGAAGGCCGATGTCTTTCGGCAAGTAGATCGACTGGGCCAGTTCTTCAAGAACGCGTCGATACAATCTCGACGATTGCTTCGTGGTGGAAGTACTGAGACCTGACCTCTTCAAGGACGGTAGTATTTGATATCGTTCCTCCAGCGAAAAAACCCTGACCTCGACAACAAAACGGCCATGCTGTGGGTTTCAGGAGAGGCGACGCGACGATGTTCTCGATCAACAAAACCTCGCCCAATCCAGCTCGACGGTCGGTCTACCATCGTAAACCTGTCGAGCCCAGCCGTGAATCACGACACGAACCTCCGGCGGATTCGAGACGTCTTCTCGGAGACCAAGGCGTGCGATTGTTTTGACTAGATCGTCGCGGGTGATTCTCTTAAGCGTGCCCCCCTCCTGAATCCTCTGTCTAATCTCGTATAGCGCTTGGGCTCGAGCTTTCTCGCCGGTCATGAGCCGCCAATGAACCATTCTGTCGTCGAATTGTTCGAAGAGTCGACGTCGTCCATGGTAGCCCAGCTCGAACCGCAGGTCCTTGCAGAACGCTGCGAGTTCTGTGTCGGTTGTTTGGAGCGACCTCCCCCAGAGTTGAAGACCCTGACCAGCGAGAGAGCGTGTTCCCTTAGTGAAAAGGACTGGCTTAAGCCGTCCTTGATCCGTGACGTATGACCCGAGGACTTGCAACGCGATGCCGCTTCGACTACGACTGGCAGACCACGAGCCGGGTTCCTGCCGCTATTGGTAGCGACCGCTGCAGCACTCCATGCGTACGCCCTTCGGGTCTGGTTCGCACCGGGTCGTTCATCCTGTCGATGACCGGCAGTACACGAGCTCACCGCGTCCGAGGATCGACTGCAGAAACGGCGAGGGTGCGCTCCCGGCCTCGGCGATCTCCGCGGGCGTTGCGAAGACAACATCGATAGGCGGAAAGCAGTCGGCCGCCAGTTGATGTGCGCGGCGCAGGTGGAACTCGGTGCTCCCCAAGAGTTCGGCGACCACGAGAAGATCGACATCGCTTCCGGGTCGCTGGGTGCCCTTGGCATACGAGCCGAAGAGCACTATTGCTTCGGGAGCGAAGGCGCGCACGAAGCGTTCGATCACCCGCGCGAGTGCAGGCGGCAGATCCGCGCGCGGTAGGCCTTCCGTTTCGAAAGCGACCTCGCTAGCCATTGAGAACGCCTTGCTTCAGCGCATCGCCGCCATCGAGCGCGGTGTAGTAGAGGTGCAGCACCAGGTCCGTCACGCGGGCGAGCTGGATCTCATTGTTGGCGGCTGGCATTTCGAAGTGCCAGGAGCTGATGGCGCCCGCGCCCTCGAAGGGCAGATAGCGCTGGTCGCCCAGATTGTTGCTGATCGCTGTCAGGAACAGGCCCGGATCATCCTGCCCGTTGCCGAGGACGATCTTCTGGGGGACCGCCGCGTAGCTGTAGACGAAACGCGGGTCGTTGCCCGGTGGCGCCTCGGCGTATCCGCCCGCGAGGTCCGCGTTGACTCGCACGCGGTTATTCACCAAGGTCAGGGTCGCTTTCACGTTGTCGAACTTTCCGGGCGTCGGATAGACGACCGTGACACTCGCGCGCACGAGGTGCCGATTGTAGTGCCCCGAATAGTCGTGGTCCCAGAACGACTCGGGCAGATCGAAGTCGCAGCCCCCGGTCAGCAGCAGCTGCGCGAGCGCGTTCGCATCGAGCGCGGCGAGCGAGACGAAGCGTGAGATCTCGAAGCGCCTCGCGTTCTTCTCGAGGTAGGAGGCCTGCATACGCCGCAGGTCGTGGTTCAGCGCTTCGCCTGCGAGGAGCCCTTTGCGCATGCTGTCCCAGTAGCCGAACTGGATGAAGGCGCTGTCGGTCTCGCCGAGCTCGAACTGGTAACAACGCTCGAGCTGCTTGCAAAGCTTGTAGGCAAGCTGGTAGCTCTGGAAGTACGTGTCGGAGAGCTCACCGACCATCCAGTCGTAGAGCTCCTCATTACTGAATTTTGCGGTGAGGAAGTCGATCTGCCGCTGCAGCTGGTCCATCTGCGTCTGGTGGTTGATCTGGTTCTGCTGCGCGACCTGCAACGCAAGCTCCGCGCCCGCGAGCTGCAGGTTCGTCTTGGTGACATCGATGTTGGTCTCGGCAATCTTCTCGTTCCAGTCTTCCTTATTGTGCATCAACTTGCCGATGTTATTCGCGAGCATGCCGCCCTTGTCGAGCGTGTCGGCGATCGACTTGACCGCGGTGGCTCCTTCCTTGATTGCGGCCGCGAACCTCTCCTTGAGTGTCCCGACGGGCGTCGCTCCGAATCCGCTCACGCCGACGGTGAGGAGCGGAAGGAGCGAGGCGCCGGCGGCGATCGATTGATCGATCGTGTAGATAAGGTTCACCAGGAGCGCCGCGGATTGCAGGGTGATGCCGGTCTTCTCCCAAGCGTTGATGTAGTCGTCTTTCGCATCGTTGTAGTACTGGAGGCGCTGCGCATCGAGCACCAGGGCCTGGTTGAGAACGCTGATTGCATTTTCGGCCTGCTCGACCTGCCAGGCGGAGATCTGATCCCCATCACTCAACAGCTCCTGCTGGTTGGTCGCGAGAAGCACGGCGAGCTGGGCGGCATCGCTCTTCTCCAACGCCGAGAGCAAAAGCGCGCCGTACGCCCGGACTGCATTCACGAAGTCGAGCGCCTGAGAGTAGAGCGCGGTGAAGCGATAGTTGGGGAGGGCCGCCTGCAAGTCGCTCAGCACCGAGCCAATGTCGACTCCAGCGGCGCGCGCGCGTATGAGGAGGCCGGGGTCGATGGGGGCATCAAAGAGCCCAAGGCTGCGCGTGATGCCGCGGAGGTTCTGACAGTGGCGGAGCTTAAAGAGTCGATCCGCGACTGTCTTCCAGTATTGGAGCAGCGTGCCATTCGGTGGGATCCTGAAGTAGAAGGTCTGCGGGGCAGGTAGCGGATCGCCGCCGGTGCCGCCGCCACCGCCTGCGCCGAGCAAGTTTTCGATGTCGACCATCGCGTTCGCGAACGCATCGAGCTTCGGGGCGAGCTCGTTGTAGGAATCATCCGCGTGCGGAGGCGGGGTGATCGCCTGCGGCTGAGGCCCTAGGATTTCGGCGGCGATCGTGTAGAGGAGCGTCGCCTCGCTCAGGGCTTCCCTGGAAGCCGTCGCAAAGAGTTTGTCGGCCCACGCGATGAGCGTGTCGAGGTACGCCATGACGACCGCCTTCATGTAGGCGACTGGGCGCAGGTCTGCGAGGAGGAACGGATTGAAGGGATCGTTCCTCCAGCGGGTGACCTGGCCGACCGCATCCGGATCGCCTTGGTTCACCAGCTGCAGGAGGTTGTTGATGCGCGCCTTGAGAATGTCCGCGCTCGTCAGATTGTACAACGGCTTCGGAATCCAGAAGCGCTGCGGCGCGGGCTCGCCGCCGTGGCGGGTCGGATCGAAGATGTAGTGGAACCAGATGAGCGCATCCTCGAACTGCTGGTTCTGGGTAAGGAGCTGCGCGACGTAGAACGGCGTGTGGAAGAACAGCTCCCAGTTGTAGACGGAATAGGCGGCGCCTGGGTCGAAGTCGAAGATCTCGTTGTCCTCGCCCCACGAGACGCGCGGCACCAGCGGCTGATACGTGTTCTGGAAGCTGAAGACATCCGCGTGGCTCGGGTCGACCTGGTCCGGGTTGAGCTGCAGATTCCTGTCGTAGATCGCGGGGAAGCCACCGCCTGCGAGTTGGTGCCAGATCAGGCGCGTGTACGGATGGTAGAAGCGCTGAAACGCATACCGCGCCTGAAACGGCGCGGCGTCAGGGTTCGAGGGCGGCACGGGTGACCAGGCGCTCCCCGTCCAGTAGTACTTTTGACTCGCGACGAAGTAGCAGCGCCGGTTGTCCTGGTAGAAGAAATACGAGGCGGGGTCGAACGAGAGATCGTTGTTCGGCCCGACCACTCGAAAAGGCACGGAGGCGGTGTTGAGGAGTGGACCCGCACCCTGCTGCAGGCCCGTCGGCGTGAAGTTGAGCGGGAGAGTCTGATTGCTCCCCCCTGCGGGATTGGCGGGGAGCGTGGCGAGCGCGCCCGCTTGCGGTACCAGGCCCGGCTCACTCACGAGATCTGGGTCCGCGGCACTGAGCGGTACGAGAGGTAACGCCTCGGAGCCGTACGCGAATTGCGCGTGCTGCAGCAGGTGGACGTCGGCCCCGTTAATGTACACATCGAGATTGCGCAGCTCCAGCTCGCTGAAGCGCCCATCGAAGACGCCGCGGCCGATGTGCACCGCGGAGTTGGGGTTGGTATCGAGCGGAATGAAGATGTCCGAGAAGAAGTACCCTAAGGGAAAGTCGATGATCGTGTAGTCGCCGAGCCGGAAGAGATCCACGGCGAGCGTCGCGCCATATCCCGGGGTGGGTTGCAGCACCTGGATCTTGAGCGTGTACAGCGCTTCGACGGAGCGGCTGTCGCTTGCGAATTGTGAGCTCATGAGCGGCACGTCGAAGAGCTTACCTTTCGCTGCCTGCGCAGGCGACCAAGCGTCGTTCCGGAAGATCGAGAAGTACAGTCCCAACGTCACGAACTTCGACACCTCCTGGCTCGGCGCTGTCGAGGACTCCTGCGCAGCGGGCAGGTTCTGGTGCGGCTCGCTTGCCACGTGCACCTCTGCCCAGAACAGGCACAACCGTCCGCGATAGAGCGCGGGGACCACCTGGTGAGCCTTGATATCCAGGGGAATCTGCTCCCAGCCGCTCCACGCGCCCTCGCTCAGTACCCTGTGGTAGAAGCGAGGCGGCTCGGCATTGGAGCGGGCGATCACGTGAATCGCATGCGTGACGGGATCCTGGCAGGTGCCCGTCACCTGCAGGTGCGCAATCTCATCGAGCCGGTCAACGTAGTTTAGCACGACCTTCTCGAAGGCATCGGCGGTGTGCTCGTTCTGGTGTACCTCCTGCTCGAGTTTCTGGAAGATCTCGGTGCGGTTCACGCGCTGGGACTCGATCATCCAATTCTCGGGATACAGGAACACCTGGCGCGCCGCTTCCCAGATGCGATAACGCTTCATCCAGGTCCACCATTCCCACGCTTCATCAAGCGGGTCGATCTGCACGGCCGGCGACTCAAGATTCATGCGGCAGCGCTCGACGAAGATCTGCACCGCTATGTAGGCTTGCACGACGCGCGTGCTCACTTCGCAGGAGCTCATCTGCACATCGATGAGGAAGTGGTCGAACAGTCCGTTCACATCGCCGTAGAGGAGATTGCCGGCGCCATCGCGGTCGGCGATGAGATACGCCTGGAGGGCCGCCGAGCGATCCTCGCGCAGGGGATTCATCATCGAGGGGGCAACGCTGAGCCAGTCGTTGCTCGAGTAGCGCGCCTTAAGGACATTGAGTGCAGAAGCCGCCATCGCTTCAGCGCTCGACTCATCCGGTGGCACTTGCCCCCAGTTGACGAGGTGCGAGCCCTGCGCTTTGCGGGCCATCGCCGTGATCATCGCCTCGAGCGTGCGCAACGCCTCGTAGGTTGCGGGGTTCGTGTAGTCCGCGGGGAACACAATCCCGAGGGCGGCCGCGAAGGCTGTGATATCGGCAATCGTCCAACCCGTGACAGTCGCAACGGCCGCCTGCACTGCAGGCTCGTTAACGAGCGAGCCATCGCTTGCGCCCCCGATGACATCGTAGAGCGTCTGAATCGCCGACTGGGGTGGTGCCGCCTTGAAGGCGCGTGCGAGCTTCACGAGGAGCGCGGTTGCGAGAAGCGGTGCGAGGGCAAGCTTGGGTTGCGCGTTCGTGACGGGCAGCTGCGTGAAGTCTAGGCCCCCGTACGCCCCCGCATTGGTAAAGAGCCACGCAAGGTCGGTGCTGACCAGATGCATCGCGAGGGCGACCAAGCGCGCCTTGTCGAGCAGTTGTACGGCGACGAACGCATCGGGGAAGTTGACGCGCGTGAGGTCGGTGAACACACCCCCCACCTGCGCGACGAGCGCCGGATCGGTCAGGACGGCAAGCGCCGTCTGGCCCGTGCCCGGCACTTGCAACTGCTGCACGAGGAAGGCCGTCACATCGTCCGCAAGCCCCAGCCGGCCCGCGAGGGCGGCCGTCACGCTGCCATTCACGTCGCCGCCGCTGGGCGTGACGATGGCCTGCCGCACGGCCTCGAGGACGGTTGCGACGCCGGCATCGGTGATGCCGGCGGGCGAGCTCCACGGAGGCGGGGCGAGGAGGTAAGCAAGTGCATCGATCGAAAAGCCGGAGCCCGAGATCGACTGCGCCTGCGTGAGGAACGCAAGGCTCGCCGCAGGCGTTGCGAACGCTGCGGTAATGGCCGCCGTGATGTTGGCAGCGCCCGGGTTGATGAGCAGCCCGACGGTCTGCAGCTCGGGGATCGACAGCCGGGCAGCCGTGGCAAGGTGGGTGACGCGATAGAGGAGCGATAGATTCGCAAGCGTGAGGCTGTTGGGCACAGTCATCCCGAAGAGCGTCGCCAACGCCTGGCCATCGGCGGCGGAAATCGCAAGTGCCGCCTGTATCGCATCGAGATGGTTGCTGAGGGTGCTGTCATTCAGTGGCCCTGCGACCGGGATCGCGGCGAGGTCTGCATCCGGATGCTGCGAGATGACGGCGGGGTTGAGGAACACCCGCGCGTAGAGGGAAATCGTGGCCGAGCCGTCCGGATCGCGGTGGCTCGCCACATCGAGGTTCTGAAAGAAGGCGAGCTGCTGATCGACCGCGAGGCGCGTCGCATCCTGGAGCGCGCGGAAGGTAAAGAGTGCGATCAGCCCATTATTATCGAGCGTACCGTTGGCGACCGCCGCGGAGCCGAGGAGCAAGTCGAGCTCCCACATCTTGTAGCTGGTGGCGTGCCACAGGCGCAGGAATCGGTGCGCGCGATCGAGCCAGGCCCCATCGAGGGGCGCGGGCGAGAGCGCCTGTTTGGTCGTGTCGCACGTATCGTCGACGCCCTGCAACTGCACATTGAGGGCGCCTTGCACCCAGGCGACGCTCAGCAGCTCGAGGAGCTGCTCGTAGGTCAGGGAACCCGCCTGCATGAGCGCCCGCACGGGGGCGAGGTCCGCGAGGGGATTGGCAGCTGCGGGTAGATTCCACGCGATGTTCGCAGTGACGAGCCCCGCGGTCACGATAAGATCGACGTTGCGCGGGCCGAGGCCAAAGCGCTCGGCGGCGACGGCGACCTGCTGGGCGATCGTGGGGTTGCGCAGCGGGCGCAGCGCTTGGCGCAGTTGCCAGAGCGCAATCCCGGACTGCTGAAGACACGCGCGCAGCTTGTTCAGCCCATCGCTGTAGGGCAGCATGTGCGGGTAGTTTGCGCCGAACAACGCGTCGTAGGCCTCCTGATTGAAATACTCGGGCGAGGCGCGCAGTTGCGCGGCAGTGGCCTGCGCGGAGGTCTGCTTCCACGGCGGATTGATCGTCGAGTTCGGGTTCGCGGGCGGAGCGATGGCATCCGCGAGGATCTCATTCACGAGGTCGATGTAGGGGAGCGGGGTTTCGCTGTTTGGACAGTTGAGCTTCAAGTTCGCGATGTCCCCGCGGCGCCCGTTCAGCACATCGAAGGCGGACTGACCCGCGGTGATGCGGTGCTTCAACCAGTACAGCAGGTCGCACAGGTAGGCGGCTGGGCTCAGGATCGAGGTGCACGACTCGGTCGTGCAGAAATCCTGTGCGCCGAAGAGTGTCACGAGTGACTGATCGCGCTGGATCGCATCGGCCATCGGCTGATCGATGTCGGCGATCTTACCGATCGAACGTGGCCAGATGCCGATCGCGTCCCGGTTGAACTGTGTATAGAGGGACACCAGGCCGGCATAGCGCTGCACGCTCGTGCTGTAGATACGATTGGCATCGCGCTTGGCGATGCCGGCCTTCGTGGCTTCCACGAAGAACTGCTGCCGGCCGAGCATCGCCACCTGGGTTGCGGAATGCAAGTCCATTGACAGCAGGCTCTGCGCAGCATCGACATTCGTGGTAATGCGCAGCACGCGCTGCATTTTCCGCGCGTTCACGATCACCTGGGGCTGGTCCTTCGCGGCGATGCCGGCGAAGGCCGCCTCACCACTCTCGCTGACGTAGGTTCCAAGGTTGTGCCGGAGGAGGTTCAGATCGGCGTTGTTGCGGAAGAATCGCCCAAGCGGGGCTTGCTCATCCTTCTTGACGATCCGTCCGCTCTCGAGTTGGCTCGCCAGGGCCACCGTCGAGAAGGCGCGCGTGACGCGCGTGTAGATGACCTTCGCGAACACCTCGGCGGGTTCCGCGGCGCCGGCCGGATCGATGCTCGGCGGGGGGCCGGCTTCGCGCACCAACTCGGTCCACTCGTCGGGCTTCAGGCGCGCGAGGTCCGCCAGCGACTCGTAGGTGCCCGAGTCGAAGCGCTGCAGCAGAATCTTCACCAGCGGCGCATGGTTCTTGACGAATGCACCCAAAGAGAGCGTGCGCTCGATGGCAGAGGCTTCCGCGCCCGAGAAGCCATGCTTGCCATCGCCGAGCGTGCGCCAGAATTCGCGCATCGAGCGGGTCTGCTGGGTGAGCGCCTCGGCAAAGGCGCGCTGCTTGTCCTTCGGGAGCGTGGCAAGCCCCAAGAGCTCACCGAGGGTCGCCTTGCCGATGAGGTAGGGCTGCTCGAGCGCATCCGTGCTGCGCAGGCTCTGGAGCTTGCCCACGATGGACTCGATCAGGCTCGCGAACTGCGACCCAATGAGGTCGCGGGCGATTGCGGTCGTGAGCGTGCGCTGCTGGAGTTCTGCGCTCGAGGCGAAGATGAGCGAGGCGATCCGGCGCACCAGCGCATCGATGAGCGTGAACTGCTGACTGGCTTCCAGGAGCGGATTGGGGAGCGTGGGCGGCACGCGTTGGCGCAGGAATGCGTACCAGGCGGCCGCGGGAATTGAGTACGCGGCCTCGAGGCGCGCGGCGAGAACAACCCGCATAATCTGCTCGGGAGTTTTGCCGATCTCCTGGGAGAGGAAAGAAATGTCCGCGTGCTCAGCGGTCTCACCTACATCGGTGAGGGCCAGGGGCTCGATCTGGGGCTGCAACATGCCCGCGAGAGTTGCGAACTCCGATTCATCGCGCGGGGCAGCCGCCAGATCGATTTGCAGATCGGGCTGGACGGGGTTGAGCGGTGAACGCAGCGCGTCCTTCAATCGCTTCGATCGGGCCTCGACAATGATCAGTACTGGCGGCGTGGCGTGTTCGGGCAGACGGTACTTGAGCTCATAGTGCCCGCGCTCGGTAGTGCGGCCCTTCGCGAGCACGACTAGGTCTCGCATACGCTGCCAGCCGACGACGACTTCGGCCTTGTGAATCGCCTCTCCGCGCGCGTCGGTGACGCTCCCGTGCACCGTGTATTCGTGGGCGCTCGGCTTTCGGGTCCGGGCTTTTGTTGGGGGATTCATGCGTAGTCTCCTTCGTGCGCGTGCGCTTTCCGTAACGGAAGGTCGCTGGCGGTTTGTGCCCGAACACTGTCGGGAGAGCGCGCCCGCAACCGACGCCCTAAAGACGGGAGAAGTGGGGACAAGTCACGGAGTTCTCAAATTGGCCGCGTTCCTTGGCTATACCTGTTCGCGATATACAGATGACGCGGCCTAACGTTTGCCATCAGCGGCCGGAGAAAGCAAGCGAAGCGCCGCTTTCGACAGTCCGCTGCATGGCGGGGTTAGGCCTTGGCTACCACATCGCGGATATTTCTGTAGTGGTCATCTAAATTGAGACCTGCCTGCAACAAGAAGTCCAGTATTCCAACGAGGTCCACTTTCATGGCGACAATGATTCCTCTGAGCTGCTGCTCCGTCTTCGCCTTTGCGATCGGGTCGACCGCGAGTGCAAGCTGCGGATAGACAGACGCCCAAACCGCGTAGTGATTCTCCATCGACTGCTCCAGTACCTTAATGTGTCGCAGCTCAGCCTCAGGAAGCTTTTGCAGATCCTTGGAGGTAATTCGCTGGGCCACAACGCCGTGGTGTTTTTGGACGATGGCGTCCCCGTCGCGCTCGATCTTTGCGCGATGCTCAACCGGCATGACCGGGGCCTCACTCTTGGTTAGGAAGCGTGAAACCTGGTCACCAATCTTGTCGATCAGCCCACGCCGGCCGTAGCGGCTCATTGCGTCGGCGATAGTTGCGAGATCAAACATCTTGTGCTCCTTGGTGGTGGCCACGTCGACTCTTGAACTCGACTCTACGGCCTAACGTCCACGTTCAAGCTGCGGCGCGGTCGCCGGTGCCTCAAGCCTCCCAAACTCTGATCACAATCTCCGATTAGAGCGACGACGTAAGACTCAAGTATGAACGCGAAGCGATCAATTGGGAGTCAATTGTTGGGCCTCGCAGTAGGTCGAAAGCGTTCTACTTCGGAAGCCGTTTGTCGAGGATGGGACTACCTCTGCCATTTAACAACCCGTCAGACCTGATTGACGAGCTCGCGTGTCGCGTTTTTGATCATCTTCTGCGAACTCCTCGACGAACTCTCGCGCCATGGTCAACTGCGGTTGAAAGATTCGCTCGGTTTCCGCCTTGGCATATGTTGGATCAAGGAGGAGATTGGTTTGCGCCGGTTGGATCAGGGACACTGCGGCCCCCATGTGGCGAGAACGAATTGGATTCTAGCTTGGGGGATAGTGGTTAAGGCCAGGTACGAGGCCTCGCGCGCGGGACGCGCTCCACCGCCGAGCCACCGGCAGCCCGGCCTCCCCCTCCTTCAGCACTTCGACGTTCTGCGTCTCCGTGTAACTGCGATTTCCGCATGCCCGCCTCCTCCGTGAGGCACCGCGAAAGGCCACTCTCAAGTGTCTACGCGATCGCGGAGCTTACGGTCGGGGTTGGGCAGCCGCTCCCGTACCTGTAGGACAGAGTCTGTCTTGTCTGTGGGCGGCGCACCCCGCAGGTTTCCTCCCTCTGTTAGACAGCGTCAGCGGTGGCCTACCATGACCGATCAGCTTCGAGCATCACCGGACTCAAAGGCGGTTGAGGCTGATTCAAGCCGAGCTCGCAACATCGTTACTACGCAGTTGAAGCCCGTCGTGCATGTCGTCAGCCATGTGCGATCAGGCCTAGAACAAGTGCTCAGAAGAGCATTGGAGCCTGGAGCGACTGTCCGACACTGGGACGGTATTCCGCGCTTGAGCGAGGTTAGCGCCACCGACATCGTCGTCGTTGATCTCCACGATTTTCCTTCCGCGATCGACCAGGAGCGGTCACGTAGGTTCCTGGACTATGCCGACTTGTGGCTTGTGGTTGAAACGGGAGTCGCTTCCTCGGAGTTCCTGGCGGCGCTAGCGCGTCCTTCCGCCCGAGTTGTGAGATGTACTGCCTTGGAACGCAAGGAGGGGTTTGTTGGATTGACCAAGGCGCTCACTTCGAAGCTCAAGGGACCACCCGCCAGTAATGTTGTTGAGCTCGTACTGTCCAAAGAGCCGTTCCTCCGCCCGGCTGAGAGTCTAGTCAGGGCAATATGCACTCGGCCGCACGACATCAGACATCCGATGGACCTAGCGACGGCGTGCGGCTTACGGTTGGCCGCCCTAAAGCAGAACCTGGCCGGGCTCGGCTTCACCCGTGTCGAACACTTCATTGTCGCAGTCCGAACCGTGTCATACGAGCAATTGGTAGCGCAGTACCGTCTTCCGATTCAACTAGCTCGGCGGTTTGCAGGGATCACGGATCCTTCCAATCACCGGCGTGAATTTAGGCGTGCGCTGGAGCACTCACCGAACGCGGTGAGCCGTATAGCTTAGCTCGCGGCTTCGCCCCTCCTAGCACTTATGGCCGAACAGGCCCGTCCGCTTGCAGCATGGAGGCGTCCGCTGCGGCTTGCTACAAACGACGCCGCGGGTCGAACCCCGATGCGCATGGATTCGCCCTTACCACCGGCCACCGGTCGTCGCGACCACGACGTAACTACGGTGCGGATCACGTACCGGATGGAGCTCGGTTTCGAGTGGGCTGGGTTTGTACTCTAGCTCGCGAAGTTCGTACTCTTGCGGGCGAGACAATACGCGCAGTAGGGTGATAGCGCGCTAACTTGGGCCAGTTGCTGCGCGCGTTCTCTCTCGTGGGAGGAGGCTACTAAAATGCGTCGTCTTCTAAGCATGATTCCCATTATCGGTGCTTGCGTTGCCGTCCTTGCGGCGTTTCCACCAAGCGCAAGAGCCGGACAGACATGTACAAGGGTTATGGCAGTAGGCACCGATGGCAAGTACTACTGCACCGATCCGGGCACGAATTGTTGCATTTAGCAGTAGGCGCTTAGGGAGTACAGGAAATGTTGTTGTTCATCTGCAACGTCTTACAAAGTGCCCGAACATGAACTTGCGGCAGTTGGCCCAAGAACGCGCCCATTCTGCGCTCGCGTCGCTTGTCATCGTGTCAGAGGGGCACCGGTCCGTGGCGGCCCAGCCGTGGAAACGACAGATGTCGAGCGTTCGTGTCTGGATCTTGCTTTCGGGAGCCCTACTAGCATTCGATGCACAAGGATGCCGAGGACCGCAGGTTCCACGCAACTCGATCGATCCCAGCTATGTCGCCCTGCCTAAATCAGAGGTTCGATCGCTTGTCGCTCGGCCGATAGCGCACGTCGTCCTTGAGGCAGGAGACACCTCCTCGCTAATTGGCGTATCCAGCGTACGACTGCTAGACAGCAAACTATACGTTGTAGACAGAGATTCTAAACGTTCTGCCATTTTCACGCGTCGGGGCGCCCTCGAATCGTTCTTTAGGGGGAGCGATGGACGCATTTGGGAATTCAGCCAACCAT
>Ga0326726_10001940_pt1 | contig 19234 bp, 18 predicted proteins | sample MHFenrmetagenome_2_FD_207603 | JGI IMG/M metagenome (GOLD analysis project Ga0326726, IMG submission 207603) | Lab enriched peat soil microbial communities from Michigan Hollow, Ithaca, NY, United States - MHF15MN | ecosystem: Environmental > Terrestrial > Soil > Wetlands > Peat | place: USA... | reverse complement strand
CGCTCGGCAACCTCATCGCCGACGGCTATCGCGCGGCGGCGCATTCCGACGTCGCGATCGTGAACAACGGCGGGATCCGCGCCGATCTTCCCGCCGGCACAGTCACCTGGGGCCAGCTCTTCGAGGTGGTGCCGTTCCAGAACTTCGTCGTACGGCTCACGGTGACGGGGGCGGTGCTGCGGCAGGCGCTGGAGCATGCCGTGGGCATGGCCGACGCGCGGGCGCACGTGTCCGGCATCAGGGTGCGGGTGACGCCCGCCAACCCGGCCGGGCAGCGGGTGACGGCGGTGACGCTCGCGGACGGCCGCGCCCTCCTCGACACTGCGAGCTACACCCTCGCGGTGCCGGACTTCATGGCCGCGGGCGGCAGCGGCTACGCGATGCTGCGCTTGCCGGCCGAAAACACCGGCATCGTGGATCTCGATGCCGTGGTGGACTATCTGCGGGGGCTGCCGCAGCCGATCCGCCCCGCGGACGAGGTGCGCGTGGACAGCGGGACGTCGCCATGACCACCAAGACGCCCCGCGGTCCCACGCTCACGAAGGACCTCATCCGGCGGATGCCGAAGCCCGAGCTGCACGTCCACCTGGACGGCAGCCTGCGGCCGACCACGCTGGTCGAGCTGGCCCGGGAGCAGAAGGTCAAGCTGCCGGCCACCGACCTGGCCGAGCTGACGCACTATCTCCACGTCGAGGACGGGCGGAACCTGATGGACTATCTGGCCCGCTTCGAGGTCACCCTCTCCGTTCTCCAGACGCCGGAGGCGCTCGAGCGCGTCACCTACGAGCTGGTGCAGGACGGTGCCGCCGACGGCGTGCGGTACATGGAGATCCGCTACTCGCCGATCCTGTGCACGAAGAAGGGGATGCCGCTGACCGAGGCGGTCGAGGCGCCCCTCAGGGGGATGCGGCGCGCCGAGAAGGACTTCGGCCTGCGGACCGGGCTCATCATCTGCGGGATCCGCAACATGAGCCCTGCCACCTCGATGGACCTCGCCAATCTCACGGTCGCGTTCAAAGGGAAGGGCGTGGTGGCGTTCGATCTGGCGGGCGCGGAGTACAACTACCCCGCCAAGAAGCACCGCGAGGCCTTCTACACCGTGGTGAATGCCAACGTCGCCGCGACGATCCACGCCGGCGAGGCCTACGGCCCCGAGTCCATCGCGCAGGCGCTGCATTACTGCCACGCCGATCGCATCGGCCACGGCACCCGGCTGTTCGAGGACGCCGACCTGGAGCGCTACGTCAACGACCACCGCATCCCGCTGGAGGTGTGCGTCACCTGCAACGTGCAGACCCACGCCGTGTCGTCGCTCGAGCAGCATCCGGTGCGGCGCTACTTCGACCTCGGGATCGTCGTGTGCCTCAACACCGACAACCGGCTGATGAGCGCCACCACGGTCACCGACGAGTACTGGCTCGCGCACACGAGGCTCGGCTTCTCGCGCCAGGAGATCGAGCGGATGATCCTCTACGGGTTCGAGAGCGCGTTCCTGCCGCATGAGGAACGGTGCAAGATGGTGGAGCAGGCGAAACTGGAGCTGGCGAAGCTACGTGATTAGTGATGGGTGATAGGTGATGGGTGACAAGCGATGAGTGACTCGATTCGGGAAGCTGCTGAGGCGATCCGGCAGGCGATCGGGAAGCGGAAGCCGGAGATCGCGATCGTCCTCGGCTCGGGGCTGGGATTCCTCGGCGCCGAGATCGCGGACGCGGTCCGGCTGCCGTACGCGAGAATCCCCGGTTTCCCGCAGCCCACGGTCCAGGGTCACGCCGGCGAGCTGATCGCGGGGACGCTCGAGGGCCGCGCCGTCATCGCCCAGAGCGGGCGCTTTCACATGTACGAGGGGCATCCGGACGCCATCGTGGCGCTGCCGGTGCGCGTCTTCGCGACGCTGGGGGCCCGCACCCTCATCGTGACCAACGCCGCGGGCGGGATTCGCCGCACCTTTCGCCCCGGCGCCCTGATGCTGATCGCCGATCACATCAACACCACCGGCCGCTTCCCGCTCTCCGGGCCGCTGCTCGAGGGCGAGGAGCGCTTTCCGGACATGTCGGATCCGTACGACGCGGAGCTGCGGGCGCTGGCGCGGCGGGCGGCGGCCGAGGAACGGATCCCGCTCGAGGAAGGAACGTACGCGGCCACGCTGGGGCCGTCGTACGAGACCAAGGCCGAGATCGAGATGCTGAAGCGGGTCGGCGCTGACGCCGTGGGCATGAGCACGGTGCCGGAGGTGATCGTCGCGCGGGCCCGCGGGATGCGCTGCGTCGGGATCTCCACGGTGACGAACCTCGCGGCCGGCCTCGGCTCTCCGACGCTCTCCCATGCGGAGGTGCTGGAGACCGCCAACCGGGTCAAAGGGGATCTGGCCCGCCTGGTCCGAGGAATCGTCAGAAACCTGCCGAAGTGACGTGGCCGCCGACCTGCGCATCCTCGGCATCGCCGGGAGTCTCCGGAAGCAGTCGTACAACCGGGCGGCGCTCCGCGCCGCGCAGCAGATCGTCCCCGAAGGCGCGACGCTCGAGATCTTCGAGCTCGAGGGGATTCCGCTCTACAACCAGGATCTGAACGACACCCCGCCGGAGCCGGTTCGGGACCTGAAGGCGAAGGTGCGGGCGGCGGACGCCATCCTGTTCGTCACGCCGGAATACAACTTCTCGATTCCCGGCGTTCTCAAGAACGCGATTGACTGGGCGTCCAGGGCCAACCGCGAAAACGTGTGGGCGGGCAAGCCGGTCGCGTTGATGGGCGTGAGCACCGGGCTGCTCGGCTCGTCCCGGGCGCAGTATCACCTGCGGCAGGTGTTCGTCTTCCTCGACATGCATCCCATCAACAAGCCCGAGGTGATGATCGCGAAGGCGGCCGAGAAGTTCGACGCGGAGCTGAATCTGACGGACCCCACGGCGCGGGATCTCGTCGCGGCGCTCCTGAAGGCGCTGGTGGAGGGGACCCGCCGCCTCAGCGCGGGGGCGGGGGCGGGGGCGGGGGCGCCGCAGTAGCCGGCACGAAGTGATTGAGGGGGCCGTGACCCCGGCCCAGACCGGGGGCCGCGGCCATCGCGCGGTGCACGAAGTCGAGGGCGTCGGCGACGGCCCGGTCCAGCGGGCGACCGAGGGCGAAGCCTGCGGCGACCGCGGCCGACAGTGTGCAGCCGGTCCCGTGCGTCGAGGCGGTCGCCAGGCGGGGATGCGTGAACCGTGTCGCTCCGGCGCCCGTCGCCAGCACGTCCACCACGTCGCCAGCTTCCAGATGCCCGCCCTTCACGAGCGCCGCCCGGGCGCCCATCTTCACCAGCGCACGTGCCGCGCGCTCCATCTGCCCGACGGTGCGGACCTGGGACTCGGTCAGGATCTGCGCCTCGTCGAGGTTGGGCGTGACCAGCGTGGCGAGGGGGACCAGGCGCTTCGCGATGCTCCGTTCCGCCTCGTGCACCAGCAGCCGGTCGCCGGAAGTGGCGACCATCACGGGGTCGAGGACATAGTTGGGCAGGCGGAAGCGCGCGACGGCGTCGGCGACCGCCTCCACCAGCTCAGCGGTGGCCAGCATCCCGCTCTTGACGGCATGCGGGGGCAGGTCGTCGGCCAGTGCCTCGATCTGCTGGGTGACGAGCCCGACGCTGAGCGCCTCCCAGCCGCGCACGCCGACGGTGTTCTGCGCGGTGACCGCCGTGACGACGCTGGTGCCGAAGACGCCGAACTGATGGAAGGTCTTGAGATCGGCTTGGATTCCCGCGCCGCCGCCGGAATCGGACCCCGCGATCGTGAGGGCGATCTGCATGGCCGGTAATCTGCACACCCTGCTTCGCGATCTCCAACGCCGCAAGGCGCGGGAGCGCCGCGGGCTGGTGGTCGCCGAGGGGCGCCGGCTGGTGGCGGACGCGCTCGAGGCGGGGGTGAAGGTGGTCTCGCTGCTCGTCGCTGAGGACGCGGGCGCCGCGCTCGACGCGGTACTCGCTGCGGCGGAGCGGCGTGGGGTTCCGGTCGAGCGCGCTCCACGACGTGACTTCAACGAGCTGGCGGACACGGAGACGCCGAGCGGCGTGCTGGCAGTGGTGGAGTGGCGGCCGCAGGCTCTCGCGGCGCTGCGCCTCGAGCCGCGTGCGACGGTGCTGGTGCTGGACGCGGTCCAGGACCCGGGCAACGTCGGCGGCATGATCCGCACGGCGTACGCGCTCGGCGCGGCCGCGACCGTGGCGCTCGACGGCACGGCCGACCCCGGGGGGCACAAGGTGCTCCGGGCCGCGATGGGCGCGGCGTTCCGGCATCCGGTCGTGGAGGTGCATTGGGCCGAGTTCGCGGCCTTCGCGGCGGCCAACTCGGTGACCATCTGGGCCGCCAGCCAGGGCGGCGAGGCACCGACCGAAGCCCGGCCCGACCGGCTCGCGCTGGTCGTGGGGAACGAGGGCGCCGGCCTTCGGCCCGAAGTCGTCGCGGCCGCCGCCAGGCAGGTCGGCGTGCCGATGCGGCCGGGTGCCGAGTCGCTCAACGCGGCCACCGCCGCCGCGATCCTGCTGTACGAGGTGATGCGTGGACGTCGCTGAACCGGTGGTCACGGTGTTCGCCGGGATCTGGGGCGCGATGCTGGGGAGCTTCCTCAACGTCTGCGTCTGGCGGCTGCCGAGGAACGAATCGGTCATTCACCCGGCGTCGCACTGCCCCGGCTGCGGCAAGCCGATCGCGTGGTACGACAACATCCCGCTGGTTTCGTACCTGGTACTCCGGGCCCGCTGCCGCCACTGCGGCGCCCCGATCAGCGCGCAGTACCCGGCGATCGAGCTGGCGGTCGCGCTGATCTGGGCCGGCGCGGTCGTCTGGCGGGGTGCCTCGTGGGACGCGCTGAGCGCCGCCCTGCTCACCACGCTCCTGCTCGGCATCGCGCTGACCGATGCGCGACACTACCTGATCCCGGACGAGCTCTCACTTGGCGGCCTCGGCATCGGTCTGGCTCTGGCGATCACGCCTTGGGGCATAGGCCCGGTCGAGGTCGTGGCGGGCATGGGAACCGGCTACCTGGTGCTTTGGGTGGTCAAGTCCGGCGGGGACTGGGCGTTGGCCCACGGCCTGATACGCGGCGAGGAGCTGGCGCAGGTGCTGGAGGCCGGCGAGAAGCCGACGACGCTGGGCGGCGGCGACCTCAAGATGATGGCGATGGTCGGGAGCTTCCTCGGCTGGCGGGGCGTGCTGCTCACGGCGTTCCTCGGCTCGCTCGCCGGCGTGGCGGTCTTCCTCCCGCTGGTGCTGGCGAAGCGCAGGATCCCGATTCCCTTCGGCGTGTTCCTCGCCATGGGGGCGGTGGTGACGCTGGTCGCCGGGGACGCGCTGATTGCGTGGTACTCGGGGATGCTCGTGGGAAGCGTTCCGTGAAACCGGGGAACGCGATACGACGTGATGGGTGATAGGTGATGGGTGATCAGGTGATAGGGGGAATGGCGTGACCGAAGGGTTGTTCGGGACTGGCGAGACCGGGAGCGACGTGCTGGAGCGGCTCGGCTACGATCTCACCGCGGCCGCGCGCCGCGGCGACCTCGAGCCCGTGCGCTGTCGCGACGCCGAGATCAGCCGCGTCGTGGACATCCTGCTGCGCCAGACGAAACACAATCCGGCCCTCGTCGGAGAAGCGGGGGTCGGCAAGACGGCGATCGTCGAGGGCCTGGCCCAGCGCGTCGTCGCGCGCGAGGTGCCCGCGGCGCTGCGCGCGGCGAAGATCGTCGCCCTCGACCACGTCGCGCTGCTCGCCGGCACCGTGTATCGCGGCCAGTACGAGGACCGCCTGCGCCGCCTGGTGAAGGCGGTGTCGGAGGATCCGGACGTCATCCTGTTCGTGGACGAGCTGCACAACCTCATCGGGCAGGGCACCGCGATGGGCGCGGCGATGGACGCGGCCAACATGCTGAAGCCGGCCCTGGTGCGCGCCGACATCCGCGTGATCGGCGCGACCACCGCCGCCGAGTACGAGCGCTGGATCAAGGGGGACCCGGCCCTGGAGCGACGCTTCCAGCCGGTGCTGGTGGGCGAATTGAGCACCGAGCAGACGATGGAGATTCTGGGGGCGCGGCGGCCGAGGCTCGAGCACCACCACGCGGTGGCGATCGAGGACGATGCACTGCGCGCCGCCCTCGTACTGACCGACAAGTTCGTCACCGGCCGGGCGCAACCCGACAAGGCGATCGACGTGCTGGATGAGGCGTGCGCCCATGCCCAGGCGACGGCGGAGCTGCCGGCCGAGCTCGAGCGCATCGTGCGGGAGCGGCGTCGGGTGGACGCCGCCATCCGCCGCCGGCTGGCGCGCGGCGAGCGCGTCGCCGAGGGGGGCACGCGTACTGCCCCCGCGAACGGGAGCAGTGGCGGGGGGGGCGAGCGCGGCGAGCCGGTTGACGCGGACCCGCTGGAGTCGTTTGCGCGCGAGGTGGGGCCGGTGCTGGAGCGGCTGGGCGCCGAGATCGAGAAGCTCTTCGGGAGCGAGCGCACGGAGGCGCCTGCGGACGGGCGCACGGACGCACCGACGCACGGACGCACGGAGGACGGCTCGACGCCGCGCGAGTCGCTGGTCCAGCGCCGGGACCGATTGGACGGCGAGCTGCGCCGCGGACTCGAGAGCCTCGGCATCGTGGTGCGCGGCCAGGACGTCGCCCGTGCGGTCGGCGTGGCGGTGGGGAAGCGGATCGAATGGACATCCTGAGACGTTTGGTGGGGCTTCTCCTGACTGTCGGCGCCGTGAGCGGCACGGCGCCCGTGGCCCGCGCGCAGGACGAGAACGCCGCGCTCCAGCTTGCCCGCGAGGTGACCCCCGGGGTCGAGCAGGCGGTGGGGCTGAAGTTCAAGCGCGAGCCCGCCATCCTCGTGCGCTCACGCGAACAGGTGCGCGGCTACCTGAGCCGCAAGCTGGTCGAGGAGATGCCGCCCCCCGAGATGGCGGCGGTCCAGCGCACCTACCGCGCCTTCGGCCTGATCCAGCCGACCACCGATCTTCGGAAGCTGATGCTCGACCTCTACAGCGAGCAGGTCGCCGGCTACTACGATCCCGATTCCAGCGCGCTGTTCGTGGTGCGCGGCGCCGATCCGCTGGTGCTGAAGCTGATCCTGGCACACGAGCTGGTCCACGCCCTCCAGGACCAGTACATGTCGTTGAACGCGATCCTCAAGCTGCGGCGCCAGAACGACCGCCAGATGGCGGGGCAGGCCGTGGCGGAAGGGCAGGCGACCCTCGCCTCCCTCGAGGCGATGGCTCCGGGCGCGGACTTGTCGCAGGTGCTCGGCGATTGGGATCAGGTGCGCGAGGTGATCCGGTCCCAGCAGTCCGCCATGCCGGTCTTCGCGACCGCGCCCCCGATCATCCAGGAGGGGCTGCTCTTCCCGTATCTGGCGGGCGCGCAGTTCATGAGGGATTTCAACGCCCGGCGCGCCCGGCCCGACGAGGAGCCGTACGGCGACCGGCTGCCGGTGTCCACCGCCCAGGTGCTGCATGCCGGCCTCTACACGGCGCGGACTCTTCCGGAGCGAGTGGGATTCGCCGCGGCCCCGGGCGACACGCTGGTCTATGACGACGACTTCGGCGAGTTCGAGACCGGCGTCGCGCTCCGGACTTGGGGCGTGGACCAGGCGGTGGCCGAAGCGGCCGCGGCGGGCTGGGACGGGGACCGGTTCGAGGTGTTGGGCTCTCCGACCGGCACGGTGGTGCTCTGGGCGACGGCCTGGCGGACCCCCCAGGACGCGGACCAGTTCCAGCGCGCGCTCAGAGACGGTTGGGCACGGATGCACGGACGCACGGACGCACAGAAGTGGCAGGTGGACCGGCTGGACATCCGAGGGGTCAGTGTCGTCCGGCTGGTCTCCGCGCCCGCCGCCTGGAAGGGGTGGGCGCACCCACCCGCCGTCGCCCTCGCCCCCTTCTCTCGCTAGCCGTTCAGAGTCGCTCGATCCTCAGACGGGCAACGTACCGGGACTGCGGAATCGGATCGGTCGCGGGGTACGGGTCGAGCTCCAACAGCGTGATCGTGTAGCCGCTGAACTGCGCCGCCTTGGGATCGAGGTACGTGTGCAACGTATCCGGCTGCGACGGGCCCATCCCAACCGCGCACGCGATCATCACCGCCGCGTCGCCTGCCCAGACGCACATGACGTTCAAGGGGCAACGAGAGTCGCTCAGGACGCTGACGAAGGACACGCGCAGCAGGGAGTCCACCCTCACCTCGCGGCCGACGGTCAGCGCGACCTCCGTCGGGCTGGTGTAGTGGGGCTCGGCCGGGTTTCCGCAGGCAACGGCCAGGGGCAGGAGTGCCGTGAGCATGTGGCGGGTCTTGAGCATGGGCATCTCGCTTAGGTGACCCCGTCAGGCGCCGGTCGGGTCACCTCTTCAACCCGGTCCAGACCGGAGCCGCCCTCGCGCTAACCGCCCCGCTTCACGAAGAAGGCGTACGGGCCGGTCCCCGGGGTGTCCCAGAGAGACAAGGTGCCCTGGACCCGAATCAGCAGCCGTCCGGATGCCGGTACCACGAATGTGCCTTGCGAGACGAACTGCGGCTGCGAGGCGAGCAGCTCCATTCCCCCCAGCAACCGAGCGCCGCTCGCGGCGTCGAACACTTCGAGCGGAATCATGCTGCCCGCCGGCACCGGGTCGGCCCTGAGCCGCCACCAGGCGCTCAGCGTATCGCCTGGCGCGGCAGTCATAGTGAACTCGTCGATGTCGCCCGCCGGACTGACGGCCTCGCTGCTCACCGTATCGCCGAGCCTGTAGGTCGCCGGGGCGACCTCGGGGGCGCGGTTGAGGAGCAGCGGCTGCAGAATGTACGAACCGGTGTACCGGTAGGCTCCGCACGGCTCGTACGCAGCGATGGCCAGCTGCCCACTGGGCGGGAACTTGACGGGTCCGGCGATGCGGAACCCTTGGCCGACGTTGCCGCCCAGCGTCGTGCCGGTGACAGGATCGAGGATGCTGACGTACGGGTAGGGATTGCTGCAACACGGCACGCTGCTACCGAAGAGCACGTTCAGCTCCGAGCCGGGCGCACCGGACACCGTGAACTGGTCCCAGTCGCCGGCAGGAGACAGCGGCTCTGCGGTGACGGAGTCGCCGATCGCGAGCGTCGCGCCAACGACCTCGGGCGCCGTGCCCACCGGGACCACCGCGAACCGGTACGGGCCGACGGCGCTCATGGGCGCATCTCCGTAGGGCCCGCTCATGGTCAGCGTGTACCAGCCGGTGCTCGTCAGGTCCCACCGCACGACCTGATGGTCCGAGAGCGCGCCGCCCGGCGTCTGCGCGAAGACCTCCAGCAACGGGAACGGTGGCCCGCTGCCCGGACCGGTCAGGACTCCACTGACCCCCCAAGCCCCCGACGCGTCAATCAGGCTCTGCACCATGATGTTGATGTGCTGTCCGACCGTCCCGTAGAAGTGGAAGGCGTCGTGGTCGCCCGCCGCGTCGATCGCTTCGCTCTCGATCGTGTCGCCGATAACGATCGTGTCGCGGGCGGTCTCGGGCCCGAGTCCGAATCGGAACAGCCAGAGGCGGTACGGGCCGGTGCGTCCCGCCACGTGCACGAGGTAGGTGCCGCGAGCCAGCCGGAGCATCCCGGTCGAGTTCGGGCGAGCGTAGCCCTCGTTGAGCCCGGTGATCGTGCCGTCCGTGGCCGAGTCCGTGAGGGTCACGTCGATCGAGCCCTGCCAGACCAGGTTCGCCGCCGTCGAGTCCGGCACGTGGACCCGGAACGCGTCCACGTCCCCGGGGAACTCGACAGACTCCCCCGACACGCTGTCGCCGAGCGCGAGCGTGTCGGGGCGCGACTCGGGCTTCGGATTCACCTGGTACACGAGGAACCGGTACGCTCCGGTGCCCGCCGGCTGCGCGCCCGAGACCCGGAGCCGGAACGTGCGGCTCGTCGCGACCCTGATGCGGCCGGACATTTGCGTGGTCAGGGACGTGTCGGCCCCCCTGCTTGTCACGGACCCGAGCACGGCACCCGAGGTGTCGACGACGTCGAGCTGAAGCCAGTTGTCTCTCGATCCGTTCTCGGCCTGAAGGAAGGCGTAGTAGTCGCGGCCTCCGGCCGCAGACAGCGTGAATTCGTCGATGTCGCCAGGCAGGTCGATCGCCTCGCCGACGACCGTATCGCCCGGGCCTATCGTTGACGCCACCCTCTCCGGCCGCCGGTCGATCGGGTAGACCATGACGCGGTATCGTCCCGTGTCTGCGACCGACGCCCCATCTCCGATGACGCGCACGGCGTACGTCCCCGTCTGCGGCAGCGTCAGCCGGCCGGTGAAGTTGGCGTACAGGCCGGTGTCCGCGGCGGATGCCACGCTTCCCAACTGCGTTCCTCCGGCCACCCCGATCTCCACGTGCGAGTCGACGGCGGCCTGGTAGAAGACGTTGACCTCCGCCCCCGCTGTCCCGGAGAACGTGAATCCGTCCACGTCGCCGGAGCGATCGATGGATTCATCCGTCACCACCGTTCCGAGCTGAATGCCGGCGCGCCGATGCTCCGGGGCGGGATTGATCGCGTAGGTCCGGAACCGGTACGGTCCGTGGAAGAGCGGTAGCTGTACGCCGTTGATGGTTTCGACGATGCTGCTCAAGCCGAATCGGTAGGCGCCCGTGGATGCCGCCCGCATCCGTCCGGTAGTGACCCGGGCCGGCACGCCCGTCGGGAAGAACGCCCATCCCACTTGCCTTCGGGACTCGTCGGAGACGGTGAGCCCTAGAGCGCCGAGGCCCGTGACGGTCGGGGCTTCGGCGACTGCCACGACCTCCTGACCTGAATCCACCTGCGCCGTGAATACGTCCACGTCGCCGATCGGCGCGATAGTCTCGTTAGAGACTGTGTCACCTATGGCGACCAGGGAGTCCACGCCCTCGGGGGCGGGGTTCGCCTCGAAAACCCTCAACTGGAAGCGCGCGCTGTCGCCGGGGGGCTGGCGGCGTATGTGAAGCACCCATGTGGCCGTTGCGGGCGGGGAGAACTGGACTATCGGATCGTTCTGGAGCGGCCCGCTCGCAGGGCCCAGGAACCGCCCCACGAAGACGTGTCCGGCGGTGTCGCCGATCGTGACCTGGATAGAGCCGAAGAGCACGGTGATGAACAGCGAGTACACCGAGTCCTTGGTGACACCGAAGGAGTACGTCCGCGACGAGTCGGTGGGCGTGAGGGTGCTGCTGACCTGTGCGCCGATAGGGATGCGCCCGCTCGGGCCCAAAAGGGCGGTCGGGCTTTCACACGTGACCAGCGCGAGAACGATGAGCCCCGCGACAGCCGCGCCTCGGAATCCCCGCGTCCTCGGCGACCTCATGCCTCCGTTATTGCCGCACATCGCGGGCCTACCGGTTCTCAGGCGGGACCGGCCGGCGCAAGCCGAGATGCGAGCGCCTTGCCCGGATTTGCCAGGGGGCTGCGGCCGTTGCTCGATTAGTGATCGCCGGGTATGCTTAAAGGCTAATGTTTGACGAGCTTAGCGAGAAGCTCTCCGCCGTGCTCGGCCAGCTTCGCGGGCGCGGCGTTCTGTCGAAAGAGGCGGTCGGGGAGGGGCTCGAGACCGTCCGGCGCGTCCTCCTCGAGGCCGACGTCGGATTCGAGGCCGCGCAGCAGTTCACCGACCGGGTCGCAGCGAAGGCGGTCGGCCTCCCGGCGCTGAAGGGCGTCGCCCCCGGAGCGCAGCTCGTCAAGTTCGTGCACGAGGAGCTGGTGCGGCTGCTCGGGGAGCAGCCCGCCCAGATCCGGTTCGCGAGCGTGCCGCCCACCGTGGTCTTCCTGGTCGGACTCCAGGGCTCGGGCAAGACGACCACGGCGGCGAAGCTGGCCAAGCGGCTGGTCGCCGAGCAGAAGGCGCCGTTCCTGATCGCGGCCGACGTCTACCGGCCGGCGGCGATCGAGCAGCTGGTGGAGCTGGCGGGCCGCGTGAAGGTCGGCGTGCACGCCGAGCCGGGCCGGCAGGACGTGGTGGCGCTGGTGAAGCGGGGCCTCGACGCGGCGCGGAAGGCGCGAGCGCGGACGGTGCTGGTGGACACCGCGGGCCGGCTGGCGATAGACGCGGAGATGATGGACGAGCTGGCACGCCTCAAGGCCGCCGTGCCGCCGCACGAGGTGCTGCTGGTGGCCGACGGGATGACGGGCCAGGACGCGATCCGCATCGCCCGCGGCTTCCACGAGACCGTGGGTCTGACCGGGGTGGTGCTGACCAAGATGGACGGCGACGCGCGCGGCGGGGCGGCGCTCACCATCTACGCGGCGACCGGAGCGCCGATCAAGTACATCGGCACCGGCGAGGGGCTGGACGCGATCGAGCCGTTCCGGCCGGAGCGCATCGCGGGCCGGATGCTGGCCATGGGCGATGTGCTGACGCTGGTCGAGCGGGCCGAGCAATCGCTGGACCGCCAGAAGGCGGAGAAGCTCGCGCGCAAGGCGACGTCGAAGAAGGGGATGGATCTCTCCGACTTTCTCGACGCGCTGCGCGAGACGCAGAAGCTGGGTCCGCTGGAGTCGGTGCTCACGATGCTGCCGGGGGGCGGGGGCGCGGCGGCCCGCGAGGCCATGAAGGCGGTGAAGGCCGCGGACCCGAAGCGGCTCAAGCACGTGGAGGCGATCGTGCTCTCGATGACGCCGGAGGAGCGGCAGCATCCCGAGCTGTTGAGCGGATCGCGCCGCGCGCGGGTGGCGAAGGGCTCGGGCCGGACGGTGCAGGAGGTCAACCGGCTGCTGGCGCAGTTCAAGGAGATGGGGAAGTTCATGAAAGGCATGAAGGGGATGCGAGGAGCGATCTAGATGGCGGTACGGATGCGGTTGCGCCGGGTGGGACGGAAGCACCAGCCCACGTTCCGGATCGTAGTGGCGGACTCCGAAGCGCCGCGGGACGGGCGTTTCGTCGAGCTGCTCGGGCACTACTACCCGCGCGGCAAGGGCGAGCAGATCGAGCTGGACAAGGCGAAGGTGCTCGAGTGGCTCGGCAAGGGCGCGAAGCCGTCGGAGACGGTGGCCTCGCTGCTCCGGAAGGCCGGGTGCTTCGCGGTCCAGGAACCCGGTTCGCCGGTCGGAGGCGCGTAGAGCGCGATGGACGGGCCGACCCATCTGGTGGTCGGTCTCCTGAAGAAGCCGCACGGTGTCCGGGGCGACGCGCTGATCTACCCGGTGACCGACGAGCCGGACCTGGTCTTCGCCCTTGGCAAGCGGCTGACGCTGCTGGACCGGGACGGGCGGGTGACCGGCCGCGAGCTGGTGATCGAGCGGAGCCGCGCGTACCACCGTGCCTGGCTGCTGCACTTCGAGGGGATCGAGACGCGCGAGGCGCTGGGCGATCTCAGAGAGCGCCATCTCGCCATTCCGGTGGCGGAGGCGCGCCCGCTCGAGGACGGCGAGTTCTACATGCACGAGCTGGTGGGCCTCAACGTGGCGACGGCCGGTGGGGAGAACGTCGGGGTCGTCGCCGAGGTCATCGAGGCGCCACAGGGGTGGCTCCTCGAGGTGGCGGGAGAGCGGAAGCGGCACCTGATCCCCTTCACGCGCGGCGTCGTGGAGCGCGTGGACCGCTCGGAGCGGCTGATGGTGATCACGCCCCCGACGGGGCTGCTGGAGCTGTAGATGCTCTCGGTCACGGTCGTCACGCTGTTCCCCGAGTTCTTTGCGGGGCCGCTGGGTCTCAGCATTCCGGCGCGCGCCGCGGCCAAGGGACTGGTGAGCTTCCGGGTGGTGGCGCTGCGCGATTACACCCACGACCGGCACCAGACCGCAGACGACGAGCCGTACGGCGGCGGGGCGGGGATGGTGCTGAGACCGGAGCCGTTCTTCGAGGCGCTCGACCAGCTGAAGCCGCAGGGACCGGTGGTGCTCCTGTCGGCGCGGGGGCGGCGGTTCGAACACGACGACGCGGTGCGGTTCGCGGTGGGCGAATCGCTCACGCTGCTGTGCGGGCACTACAAGGACGTGGACCAGCGGGTTGCCGATCACCTCGCGACCGAGGAGCTTTCGATCGGCGACTTCGTGCTCTCGGGCGGCGAGCCGGCGGCGCTGTGTGTCGTGGATGCGGTGGTGCGGCTGCTTCCCGGCGCCCTGGGGGACCACGAGTCGGCGGCGGGCGATTCGCACTACGAGGGCCTGCTCGCGCCGCCGTCGTACACGCGGCCGGCGGAATACCGCGGGCACGCGGTGCCGGACGTCCTGCTCTCCGGCGACCACGGCAGGATTGCGATGTGGCGGCAGGCTGAGGCCGAACGTTTGACGCGGGAGCGGCGAGCCGACTTGTGGGCGCGCTACCTCGCACGGATGGGAGAGTGACCATGGAGCGGCTGGCGACGTTTCGACAGGCGGGACTGAAGACGGATCTCCCCGACTTCCGTCCCGGAGACACCATCAAGGTGATGGTGCGGGTGCGCGAGGGGGACAAGGAGCGCCTGCAGGCGTTCGAGGGTGTGTGCGTCGGACGGCGGGGGGGCGGGGTCAGCGAGACCTTCATGGTCCGCAAGGTCTCGGCCGGCGTCGGCGTCGAGCGCATCTTCCCGCTGCAGTCGCCGAGCATCGCCTCGGTGGAGATCGTCCGCAAAGGCAAGGTGCGCCGCGCGAAGATGTACTACCTGCGCCGGCTGGCGGGGAAGGCGGGCAGGATCAAGGAGCACCGCGAAGGGGTGAAGGAGCCGGAACAGGTCTGACCGTGCTCGACCTCTCGGTCGAGCGCGCGTACTTCGCCCGGGGGGTTCACCGGGTGGCCGGCGTGGACGAGGCAGGCCGGGGACCGTGGGCCGGTCCGGTGATCGCCGCCGCGGTGGTGGTGACGCCCGATTCGGCGTGCCTCGAAGGCGTCAACGATTCCAAGCAGCTCTCCCGCCGCCGCCGCGAGCAACTCGCGGCGGCGATCGTTTCCAGCCTGGCGTTCGCGGTGGGCGGCGCCAGCGTCCGCGAAGTGGATCGCCTCAACATCCGCCGGGCCACGGCCCTGGCGATGCACCGCGCCCTCGCGCGGCTGCCCGCCGCCGCGGACGTCATCGTGGTGGACGGGCTCGCCGTCCCTGAGCTGGGCTTCGCGCACGAGGCGATGGTGGACGGGGATGCGCGCTGCTACGCGGTGGCCTGCGCCAGCATCCTGGCCAAGACCGTGCGGGACCGGGTGATGCGTCAGCTCGGCGGGAGGTATCCGGACTTCGGTTGGGAGCAGAACGCCGGCTACGGGACTGCGGAGCATCGGGCGGCGCTCGAGCGGCGCGGCCCCACGCCCCACCATCGCCGGTCGTTCACACCGGTCGTGCAGCGGAGCCTGTTCTAGCCGCCCGCCTCCGCCAGCCGGAGCGCCTCAGCCACGCCCTTCGACTTCGCGACGAAATCCGCCGCCCCGGCCCTCCGGCAGGTGGCGATCAGGATCGGGTCCTCGAGGCTCGAGCAGGCCAGCGCCCGCGTGGAGGGTGTGCTTGCCTTGATCTCCCGCAGCACGTCGAAGCCGGATGCCCCCGGCAATCCGATGTCCACCAGCGCCGCCGTCGGGCGCAGCCCGGCCTTCACCAGCGCGATCGCGTCCGCGCCGTTGCGGGCGCCCACCGTCGCCCAGCCCGCGGAGTGGAACGCGCGGTCGAACCGTTCCATCGCCTCCTCGTCGTCTTCGACGATGAGGATGGTGCGGGAGGGGACTGCGTTCGGCTCCGTCATCTCGTCCGCCTAGTCTAGGCCGCTTCGAGGCGGCGTCAAGCACCCGAAAACGGGAGCGCCGGCCCCGGAGAAGGCTTCCAGGGGCCGGCGCTCATGGTACTGTCCAGGCGTCAGTTGACCGTTATGTCCTTCACCATCCCGTGCATGGCGTGTGGCTTCCGGGCCCTGGCGTCGGCCTGACCCGACCATGCTGGCTGAAGCGGGGAAGACGCTATCTTGTCAGTCGCATACACGCCAGCCCGTGTCAGGCGGTGAACGCCGCCCCAACCACGCTCTCGAGGGTCTCGATGCGGACCATTCATCTCGCGCTCCTGCTGTCGCTCGCGGCCGGCCCGGCGCTGGCGCAGGCCAACACGGCGCTCATGGCGAACGATCACTACACCCGCTCGCACGACTACGATCTGGTGCACCAGCGGATCGTGGTTTCCGCCTTCGACTGGGACTCGACCTCGTTCCTGGGGAGCGTCACCACGACACTGGTCGCGCTCAGGCCCGGCCTCGATTCGATCATCCTCGACGAGGGCGCGCTGCTGGAGAACACGGCGGTCAGCGACCGCGGGGGCGCCCAGCTCCGCACCGCGCGCCACGGCGACACGCTGGTCGTCTTCCCGGCGGCGCGGCTCTCTTTCGGCGACACCCTCGTCTTCACCATCGCCTATCGGGGGCGGGTGAGGAACGGGCGCGGGCTCACGTACATCACGACCGACGGCCTGCCGCACCGGCCCCGCCAGATCTGGAGCCAGGGGGAGGCCGACGACAACCACAACTGGTTCCCGACCTTCGATTTCCCCAGCGACAAGATGACCTGGGAGCTGGTGGCCACGGTGCCGCGGGAGGACATGGCGGTCTCCAACGGGCGGCTGGTCTCCGACGTGACGCGCGGGCAGACTCGGACGCTGACGTGGCGGCAGGAGCAGCCGTCGGCGACCTACCTCGTCTCGCTGGTCGTCGCGCCGCTGGTCAGGATCCACGACGCCTGGCAGGGGATCCCGGTGGACTACTACGTCTACCACGAGGACAGCGCGAAGGCGTGGCGCCTCTTTCACGTGACGCCCGACATGATCAACACGTACTCGGCCCTCACCAGCGTACGGTACCCGTGGGCCAAGTACGCGCAGACCACGGTCGCCGACTTCTTCGGAGGGATGGAGAACGTCAGCGCCACCACGCTGATTGACGCTCTCCCCGACGACCGCGCGTACCAGGACCGCCCCTGGTATCCGTGGATCCTGATCCCGCACGAGCTGGCGCACATGTGGTTCGGCGACTACGTGACGACGATCAACTGGGCCAACATGTGGCTCAACGAGGGGTTTGCGGAGTTCATGCCCGGGCAGTACTGGGGCCGGAAGCTGGGAGCGCACGCGGCGCAGGATTACTACGCCGACGAGTACCGCCAGTACATGCAGATCGACCGGCGGCGTCCGATGCCGCTCGCCTCGCTCGGCTCCAACAACATCTATCCCAAGGGCGCGCTGGTCCTCGAGATGCTGCGGGCCTATCTCGGGCCCGAGCGTTTCTGGGCGTCGGTCCACCGGTACCTCGACGACCACGCGTTCGGCGTCGCGACCACCGATGACTTCCGCCAGGCCGTGCTCGAGGCGACGGGGGAAAGCCTCGACTGGTTCTGGAACGAGTGGGTCTACCAGGCGGGCTACCCGCAATTCGACGTCGCGGCTGCGTACGACTCGACGCAGCATCAGCTCACGCTGACGGTGAAGCAGACGCAGACGGACTCGCTCAAGGCCGACAGCACGGGGTTCAAGTTCACCGTGCCCGCCGTCTTCCGGATGCCGCTCGAGGTCCGCCTCGGCACGGCCGCCGGCGACGTGACGCAGCGGGTGGAGATCAGCGCCCGTGAGCAGGCGGTGGTCATCCCGAACGTGCAGAGCGCGCCGACGATGGTGGTGTTCGACGACGGGAACCGGGTCCTGAAGACGCTGCATTTCGAGGAGCCGACGGCGTGGCTCGCGACTCAGCTGCGGCGCGACGCCGACCTGTGGAACCGGCGGTGGGTCATCGGCCAGCTGGCGACACGAACCGCGGACTCGGCGGCCGCGAGTGCGCTGGCCGACGCCGCGGAGCATGCGGACTACTTCCTCACCCGGGCGGACGCCCTGCGGGCGCTTGGCGGATTCCCCGCCGCGGCTGCGGTGCCCGCCGCGACGGCGGCGCTGGCCGACACGTCGGCTGCGGTGCGCACGGCCGCGGTCGATGCACTCGGCCGCCTGGGCGGCGCGCAGGCCTCCGCACGCGTGCGCGGCGCCTGGACTAACGACTCGAGTTACGAGGTGCGCGCCGCCGCGGTGACGGCGCTGGTGCAGCTCGACACGGCCGGCGCCCGTGCGCTCATCACGGCGGCGCTCGGGGAGCCGTCCTATCAGGGCTCGATCCAGAACAGCGCGTTGCAGGCGATCGCGCTGCGGAACGACACGACCTTCGTCGAGGCGGCGGACCGGCTGATCGGCCCGTCGCGGAGCCCGGTGTTCATTCTGGCAGCGCTCGGCGCGCGGGGCAGCGCCCGCGCGCTCGACCTGCTGGTGGCCCACCTGAACGAGGAGCGAAGGACGGTGCGGGGCTGGGCGCTCCAGGCCTTCCGGTACGCGATGCCGCGGCCGGTGGCGCTGGAGCGGCTGCGGGCCGCGGTGGACGGCCTCACGCACGCCGACACGAAGCAGGCGGTGCGCGACGCGATACAGGCACTCGAGGCGCAGCCGGAGCGCTGACGCCCGTCGCTAGAACAGCAACTCGTAGTTCAGCCGAAACCCGCGCCCCGGCTGCGGCAGAAAGTCCTTAATCACGGACAGGTTGTCGCGGTACACGCGATTGAAGGCGTTGTCGCAGTGCAGGGTGATCACCGACACGAGGCCGCCGCGCACCAGCCTGACCCCGACCGCGAGGTTCATCACGGCGTAGCCGGCCGTGGGCGTGTCGCCGTCACCGAGGCGGGTCTGGCTCGCCGCCAGGCGCCACTCGACCATCCCCGTCACCCGCTGGTCCTGATACGTCGCCCGCAGCAGGCCGCGGAGCGGGGGAATGAACGGGAGCGGCACGTCGCGCTGTGTGTCCTGGGCGTTCACGTAGTCGGCTGCCGCGCGGAGCGCGAGGTGGGGAGTGGGCGCGACGCCTACACTCGCCTCGAAGCCGGCCAGCCTCGCGTTGGTGGCCGCGAACTGCCGCACCGGGAAGGCCTGGATCGTGTCGCCCCGCAGGAACGCGTAGATGTAGTGGTCAATGACGTTCACGTAGGGCGAGACCTCGAAAGTCACGTCGCCGAAATCCCCCTTGAGCGAGGCGTCCACGCCGAGCCCGGCCTCGGGACCCAGGCTCGCCGTGCCGATGGAGTAGGTGCCGCTCGGGGCGTCGAGCCCGTTCGCGAACAACTCCTGTACGGTGGGCGCGCGGAACGAGCGGGCCACGCTGAAGGAGACCGTGATCCCCGGCGCGAGGCGCTGGACCGCGCCCAGCGAAGCCGTGACGGCGTTCGAGAGCCGCGAATCACTCAGCGTCTGGAACACCGAGTCCGTGGACTGCGGGTACGGGTGAGTCTGGATCCTGTTGTAGTCGAACCGGAGCCCGGCCTGAAGGCGCGTGCGGGGCGCGGCCAGATACTCC
>Ga0326726_10001939_pt1 | contig 19235 bp, 20 predicted proteins | sample MHFenrmetagenome_2_FD_207603 | JGI IMG/M metagenome (GOLD analysis project Ga0326726, IMG submission 207603) | Lab enriched peat soil microbial communities from Michigan Hollow, Ithaca, NY, United States - MHF15MN | ecosystem: Environmental > Terrestrial > Soil > Wetlands > Peat | place: USA... | reverse complement strand
TGCACCGTGACTGGTTCCTTCTGCCTCATCAGCGAGTCAGGTCGGCTCATCTCGTTGCGCTGCGGTCGCGCTTCGGCAACACCGGTGCTGGTATTGTCCTTGCTAATCGATCCTAAAAGAGACGAACTATCTAACTGGAGGATCCTCCATGAGCTTGGGCACGATCCTGATCATTGTCTTGATCCTGATGCTCGTCGGCGTCCTGCCGACTTGGCCGCACAGTCGGGAATGGGGGTATGCACCGAGCGGGGTCGTCGGCACGGTGGTCATTGTCTTGATCGTGCTGTTCTTGCTGGGTCGACTGTAGGAGGGCAGAGCATGACGACTACCACTCGGCGACCTGTGAGGGCGGCGGCCTCGCGCACGAAGCGGGCAGCTTACGGAGAGATCAAGCGCGGCATGAAGCACTTGGAGAAGTCGATCGGCGAGATCCAGCAGGGCTTGCGCGATGCGGAGCAGCAGATCGAAGCCGACGCGCGCAGGCGCGTTCGAGAGCTGCAAAAGGATGCTCGCGCCCAGCTCGACGCCGCGAGGCGGAAGCATCGGGACGTGGCGCGCATACTGGACAAAGTGTCTGCCGCGGCGGAGGGATCCTGGCAGCGGATGAAGAAGTCGGCAGACGTGGCCCTTGCCGAAGCCGTCGGCAGTGCCACGTCACTCGTGAAGCGCCTGAAGAAGGCCTTGCCGCGCTGAACGCATGCTCGTTTCGGCGGGTCACTCCGCACGGCTGAGGATCGATCAGCTCTCCGAGGCGCAGGCGCTCGCGAGCCTCGCGAGCGGCGCGGATGGACTGACTGACGCCGAGGCTCGCCGCCGCCTCGACGAGTTCGGTGCGAACCGCATCGAAGAGCTGCGCCGCGAGTCAGCGCTCGTCCGGCTGCTCCGCGAGTTCGTGCACTTCTTCGCAGTCATTCTCTGGATTGCCGCGGGGCTCGCGTTCTTCGCCGAATGGAGCGCCCCGGGCCAGGGCATGGCGAAGCTCGGCTGCGCGATCGTCGTGGTGATCGTCGTGAGTGGCGTGTTCTCGTTCTGGCAGGAATACCGTGCCGAGCAGACACTCGCGCTGCTCCGTAAATTGCTCCCCCAGCGAGTTGCGGCGCTGCGCGGCGGGAAGGTGGTGCAGGTGCCGCGCCCGGAGCTGGTGCCCGGTGACGTCGTCCTCCTGGAACAGGGCGACCGCGTCCCCGCGGACTGCCGGCTGATCGAGGCTTTCGGCGTTCGGGTCGACGACTCGGCGCTCACCGGCGAGTCACTCCCCCGGACGCGCGTGGCGACGCTCGTCAACGGCGGTGACGTGACCCGCGCCAGGAACGTCGTGCTCGCGGGCGCTTCGCTCGTCTCCGGCCAGGCGCGGGCAGTCGTCTTCGCGACCGGGATGCACACCGAGTTCGGACGGATCGCGCAGCTCACGCAGACGGTCGGCGACGTCGTCTCGCCGTTGCGGACGGAGATCGCGCACCTCTCCCGCGTGATTGGAATCGTGGCGGTCGCGATCGGGCTCCTGTTCTTCGCGGTGGGCCGCTTCGTGGGCGTCCCGTTCTGGAACGCCTTCATCTTCGCCATCGGCATCATCGTGGCCATGGTGCCGGAGGGTCTGCTTCCGACACTCACTCTTGCGCTCGTGCTCGCGAGTCAGCGCATGGCGAAGCGGAACGTATTGATCCGTCATCTGTCGTCGGTCGAGACACTCGGCTCGACGACCGTGATCTGCACCGACAAGACCGGAACGCTGACGCAGAACCGGATGGTCGCGCGAGCGCTGCTCGTGGGCATGCAGCGTGTCTCGGTCGACGCCGCGAAGGCGGGAGACGTGCTGTTCGCAAACCACGAACCGCTGTTTCTCGGCGCGGCCCTGTGTCAGGACCTCCGGCCAGTCGAGCAACAGGGCCGGACGGTTCTGGTCGGCGACCCGATGGAGGTCGCCCTGGTGGAGCTGGCGAACCACGCGCTTCCCGAGATCGGCGCGCATCGCCGGCTCGACGAGATCCCGTTCGACGCGGACCGGATGCGACTCTCGACGGTGCACGAAATGCCGTCCGGCCCGATGCTCTGGTGCAAGGGCGCGCCCGAGTCAGTCCTCCCTCTGTGCGACCGCATCCACCTCGACGGCGAAGTGAGTCCGCTTTCACCGGAGCTCCGGGCGCGGATCTCGTCCGAGCAGGAGGACATGGCCGCGAAGGGGTTGCGCGTTCTCGCATTCGCGCATCGCGGACTGGAGCGCGTGTGGGACCACGCGGCTCTGGAGGAGCATCTCGTGTTCAGCGGGCTCGTCGGACTCGAGGATCCGCCACGGCCGGAGGTTCCAGAGGCGATCCGGAAGTGCCGCGAGGCCGGCATCCGCGTGGTGATGGTGAGTGGCGATCATCCGCGAACGGCGCTGGCGATCGCACGCGAGGTCGGGCTCGTCGAATCCGACGCCCCGCTGGTGCTCAGCGGCGAGGAGATCGGCGCCCTCACGGACGCACAGCTGGGTCTGGCGCTGGATGCGCCCGAGATCATCTTCGCGCGCGCGCGCGCAGACCAAAAGCGGCGAATCGTCCAGGCGCTGAAGCAGAAGAAGCACGTCGTCGCAGTCACTGGCGACGGCGTGAACGACGCGCCGGCGCTGAAGAGCGCGCACATCGGGATCGCCATGGGGCTCACCGGCAGCGACGTGGCGCGGGAGGCGTCCGACATGGTGCTGCTCGACGACAACTTCGCGAGCATCGTGAACGCCATCGAAGAGGGCCGGGCCGTCTTCGAGAACATCCGCAAGTTCCTGACCTACATCCTGGCTCACAACGTTCCGGAGCTGGTCCCGTATCTCGCGTTCTCGCTGTTCGCCATCCCGCTGGCGCTCACGCCCATCCAGATCCTGGCCATCGACATGGGGACCGACTCACTCACGGCGCTCGGTCTGGGGGTCGAGAGACCCGACCCGCGGATCATGAGCGTTCCACCGCGATCCGCGAGCCAGCGGCTGTTCGACTGGAAGCTCGCGCGCCGCGCCTATCTCTTTCTGGGGCTGATCGAGGCGGTCGCGTCGATGGCCGCCTTCCTATTCGTGCTCCGCGCAGCGGAGTGGAAGTACGGCGTCCGCTTGGACGCACAGGACCCGGTGTATCTGCGCGCCACCACCGCCTGCTTCAGCGCGATCATCGCGATGCAGATCGTGAACGTCTTCCTGTGTCGCAGCCCCGATCGGTCGCTGTGGTTCACGGGCCTGCTGGGCAATCCGCTGATCCTGTGGGGCGCGCTACTCGAAGTCGCCTTGGTCCTCGCGATCGACTACACGGCGCTGGGGAACGCAGCGTTCGGAACCGCGCCGATCGGCAGAGAAGTGTGGCTCTTCGTGGTGCCGTTCGCGGTGGCGATGCTCTTCCTCGAGGAGCTCCGCAAGCGCCGAGCCCGCGCGCGCGCCTGGCGCGCCCGAGAGACTCGCGCGTTCGAGTAGACTGCCCGCGCAGCATGGATCCCGACTCACCGAGTGCGCGCACCCGACTTCGCGGCGTGAACCTCGGCGGCTGGCTGGTGCTCGAGAAGTGGATGAAGCCGAGCCTCTTCGCCGGGCTCGCGGCGAGGGACGAGACCAGCTGGTGCGTGGAGCTGGGCCGGGAGGCGCCGGCGCGGCTGCAGGCGCACTGGGACGGCTTCATCACGCGCGAGGACTTCGCGTGGATTGCAGAGGTGGGCATCAACGCGCTGCGCATCCCGCTCGGCTTCTGGATCTTCGGCCCGCCGTATCCCTATCACCGGAAATACGGGGATCGTCTGCGTCCCTTCGTCGAGGGAGGGATCGAAGTGCTCGACCGCGCGCTCGACTGGGCAACCGAGCTGGGGCTGCGCGTGATGCTGGACCTGCACGCGGCACCCGGCTGTCAGAACGGCTTCGACAACGGCGGCATGCAGGACGTCTGTGAGTGGCATACCCGCGAGGAGTATCTCGCGCACTCGGTCGACGTGTTGGGCCGGCTCGCGGCGCGCTACCGCGCCTGCTCGTCGCTGCACGCGATCCAGGTCCTGAACGAGCCGCGCTGGGACATCCCGACGGACCTGCTGAAGGCGTACTACGCGCGCGCCTACGGCGCGATCCGAGCTCATTGTCCTGCCGAGCAGGTCGCAGTGGTGTTTCACGACGGCTTTCGCTCGCACCGCGAGTATCTCGGGTTCTTCGAGTCGCCGGCGTTCCAGAACGTGATCTACGACGTCCACCGCTACCAGTGCTTCGAGCGCGCGGACCTGGACATGGACATCCACGGACACGTGCACAAGGCAGGAGTCACTTGGAGGAACGAGGCCGACGAGATGCAGCGCGAGCTGGGACTGCCCGCGATCGCCGGGGAGTGGAGCCTCGGGCTCGACCCGAACGGCTTCTCGCTCTCTGCCGATCGCCCGCCCGACCATCCGCTCGCCGGCATGGACGCTTTCCAGGAGCAGGTCGCCTATCGCGGCTATGCGGCGGCGCAGCTGCTCGCCTTCGAGCGCTACCTCGGTTGGTTCTTCTGGAGCTATCGGACCGAGACGACGCCCGCGTGGTGCTTCCGGGAGTGCGTCGAGCGCGGCTGGCTGCCGCCGCGCTTTCAGTGAGTCGGGCTCGAGTCTAGAACAGATACTTCTTGTCGCGCAGCCGACTCAGTACGATCTTGCGATGGTGCAGTGACTCGAGCGCCGGGTGGAAGCTGATCGTCAAGAGCGCCGTGTCCGGGAGCTCGCGGCGCAGCATCTCCAGCATCAGCCGCTCGCCCTTCGGGTCGAAGGCGTCGGTCGCCTCTTCCATGAAGACCCACGTGGGGTGCTGCAGCAGCACGCGCGCGATGCCCAGCCGCTGCTGCGCGCGCTGCGGCAGAACCTGCTCCCAGTTGTCTCGCTCGTCCAGGCGTCGGCCGAGCCAGACGATGCCGGCGCACTCGAGCGCGCGGCGAATGCGGGCATCGCTGAAGGCATCCGCCGCACTCGGGTAGCTGAGCGCCTCGCGCAGGGTCCCTTCGGGCAGGAAGGAGCGCTGTGACAGGAAGAAGATCGCGCCGTCGTCGGGCAGCAGCACGCGCCCGCTGCCCCAGGGCCACAGACCGCCGATCACCTTGAACAGACTGCTCGTGACTGCCGAATCGCCCGAGATCAAGACGCGCTCGCCTCGGCGGAACTCGGCGTCGAAGTGCTCGAGCAGGATGAGCCCTTCGGAGTCGGCGATGCAGAGATCCTCGATCACGAGGCGCCGGCTGCGGGCGCGCCCAAGCGCGATCCGATGTCCGCTCGGGGCGCGCGCCTCGGCGTCGAGTGTCTGCATGTCCTGGTAGAGCGACAGCACGCGCCCGGCTGCGGTGCGGCAGTTCGCGAGCTCGCCGATGTTGTCGACAGGCCAGGAGAGCGAGGAGGTCAGTCTCTGGAACGCCTGCGCGGCCTGCATCAGCGCGCCGAGCGACATGGCGCCCCGGATGTACTGAGGCGCGGCGACCAGGATCGGGAACACCGGCAGGAGTCCGCCGTAGCCGGTCCCGAACGAGGCTAGACCCATGTAGGCGAGTGACTGCCGATCCCAGTCACGAACGATCTGCGCGAAGCGTGCCCGCGCGCCGCTGCGCTCGATCGGCTCGCCGTGCATGAGCGCGATCGCTTCGGAGTGCTCGCGCGCTCGCGCGAGACCGAAGCGGAAGTTCGCCTCCGCCGTCTGCAGCGCGTTGGTCGTGCGCACGAGGGGACGTCCGAGCCGCCAGCCCAGCCAGCTGCCCGCGCCGGCATAGAGGAACGCGAGCGGAACCATGTAGCCGGGCACCTGGATCGATGTGCCCGCGACGGCCATCGAGCCGGATACGGACCAGAGGATCGGGATGAACAAGCCGAGCGAGAGCAGTGAGTAGATCAGCGTGTGCACGAGCGCGATCGCGCTCTCGGTCGCAATGCGGATGTCCTCGGCGATGCGCTGGTCGGGGTTGTCGTGCTCGCCCGGAGTCTGCAGCAATCGGTAGTGGCGGCCGTCTTCCATCCAGCGCCCGATCAGTCGCTCGGTCAGCCAAGCGCGCCAGTCGAGCTGCAGCCTGCGCTTCACGAGGAGGTGAGCGGCCGTGACCCCGATCGAGACCGCGAAGATCAGGGTGAACACCGCGACCTGGAGCAACACACCGCTCACCGAGCGCTGCTCGAGCGCATTGAACACGTCGCGGTTCCAGTAGTTGCCCCAGACCGTCAGCCCGACTTGCCCCACGGTCAGCAGGAACAGGAGCAACGCCGTTCCGCGGATCCTCCACTTCCGCTCGGAGCTCCAGTAGGGGCCCGCGAGGTGCAGCACGCGGCGCACGAAGCGGATGCGGGGAAACCGCGTGCCGCTCGGGGCGGCGGACGCAGTCGGGTCAGGCATCGGTTCGGGTGGTGCGATAGCTCGCGATCCTACCGCGAGCGCCGTGCTCTTCTCGGCCGCGCGGGTCACTGCACCACGTCGGCGGCCTCGCGGCCCGCCATTGCGCCCGCGGGCGCTTCGGTTGCCGGCTCGAAGGCGCCCAGCGGGAACGAGTCACTGAGCGACATTCCGTATCTGACCTGCCAGAGCGTGAGCCGTGGGTCGCCGGTGGTCAGCGTGAGCGCGGCGTTCGCCCGCTCCTGCGCATTGGCGCCCAGCACCTGGAACGGCGGCGGCTGCTGTGCGAGCGCGCGCGACGGCGCGAGCGCGACCGCGGTGATCGAGAGGACGAGAAGCAGGGCGCGACGTCCGCAAGCATTCATGGTGGCGGCCGAGTATCGCCGACGGCGCTCGGATTTGGAATCAACGGTCCGTCGGAGGCCCGCGCCCGAACGTGCATCGGCTCGGGCGCGGGCCGCACGCGGAGTCACTTGCCCGCTTCGGGTGCCTCGGGCCGGAGATCGACGCCAGTCACTCTGCGCACTTCCGTGATCGAGTCATACGGGAAGTTCATCTTCTCGTGCGCTCTCCGGATCGCGTCCTCGTCGGGACCCCACGTGAAGCAGAACGCGCGGCCCGCCTTCACGTTCACGTGCGCGCCCAGGTCGTGGCCGCCTTGCTCCGCGACGGCCTCGCCGAACTCCTGGTAGACGCGCAGGAACTCGGTCTCGGAGAGCTCTTGCTCGGGCCAGCTGCCCTTGGTGCGGTCGTGTGTGTCCATGAAGTACTTCATTTCCGTGTCTCCTGTCTGTGGTTGGGGGGTCAGTCAGTCACTCGTTCTGCAGTGAGGCGACGGTCCTGGTGATGCCGCGGACACCTTGTTCGCCGAGCATCTCGGCGGCTCGCTCCTGCGCGCTGCTCCACGCGCGATGGACCTTGCGGAGCAGTCTTCGCCCGGCAGGTGTCACGAACAGCTCGGTGCCGCGGCCGTCCTCCGCCGCCGCAGTGTCGAGCCAGCCCTGCGCCCGCATCCGGTCGACGTTCCGGCTCAAGGTGGACTTCTCCATGTGAAGCCTTCGTCCGACGGCGCCCGGGCTCGCTCTTCCCAAGGTCGAGACGGTCACGAGGACGCTCATCTGGCTGATCTTCAACCCGTGCGGGCGGAGCGCTTCGTCGTAGATCGCGGTCACGGCTCGGTTCAGCAGGCGAACTTTGTTCGCGATGCATTCGCGACTCACGGCTTCCATCAGCTCGTCTCGCTCGTCCGGGTTCATCGAGGCGGAAGGTTGCATATACAACCTACAGCGTCAAGGGTCCCCCCGATCCGAGGACGCGGCGCGCCCGTCGGTTTGGTAACGTTGCGCCGTCCCCAGGCACCGTATTGGCGGACGACGAACAACGAACTCGGAGGCAAGAGCAATGACTCACTCTGGAAGCTGCTTCTGCGGCGCGGTCAAACTGGAAGTCACCGGAACACCCGAGGCCATGGGCTACTGCCATTGCCGTTCGTGCCGGTCATGGTCCGCCGGGCCCGTGAACGCCTTCAGCCTGTGGAAGCCGGAGGCCGTGCGGATCACGCAAGGGGCGGAGCACATCGCGACGTTCCAGAAGACGACGCTCAGCCAGCGCAAGTACTGCGTGAAGTGCGGCGGGCACCTCATGAACAATCACCCGCCGCTCGGCCTCGTGGACGTGTACGCGGCGACGATCCCGACCCTCGTCTTCACGCCCGCGGTTCACGTCAACTACTCGGAGACGGTGCTGCGCATGCGCGACGGTCTGCCCAAGCTGAAAGACTTCCCCGCAGAGTTCGGCGGCTCCGGAGAGACGGTCGCTGAGTGACCGCCGGTCCGCCGGCGACGGACGCCTGGGGCTCGGGTCACGCGTACGAACAGTATGTCGGCCGCTGGAGCCGACCGGTCGCGACCGAGTTCCTGCGCTGGCTCGCGCCTTCGCCAGGCCTCGCGTGGGCGGACATCGGCTGCGGTACTGGAGCACTTACCTCGACCGTTCTGAGCACGTGCGAGCCGTCCTCGGTCTCCGGCGTCGACTCGTCGGAGGCCTTCGTGTCTCTGGCGCGACAGCGCATTTCAGACCCGCGGGTCCGCCTCGAAGTGGGGGACGCGACTCACTTGCCTTGGGCTTCGGACGTCTCGGACGTGACGGTGTCCGGCCTGGTCCTCAACTTCGTGCGGGACCACGAGGCCATGGTGCGAGAGATGGCGAGAGTCACGCGATCGGGCGGATGGGTGGCGGCGTACGTCTGGGACTACGCTGGTGGGATGGAGATGATGCGGCGCTTCTGGGACGCGGCGATCGCGGTGAGTCCCGAGGGTGCGAGGCTCGATGAAGCCGAGAGATTCCCTCTGTGCCGGCCCGACCCTCTCCAAACACTATTCGAGAGGGCCGAGCTCGAATCCGTGGCGGTTCGCGCGATCGACGTTCAGACCGTCTTCAAGAGCTTCGACGACTATTGGCAGCCGTTTCTCGGCCGAACGGGAGCTGCCCCTACCTATCTGGCCTCAGTGAGTGACGAGGTCCGCGAGCGAATCCGGCTGCATCTCGAGTCGCTGCTTGCGCCGCCGCAAGGCGGCGCAATCGAGCTCACGGCTCGCGCCTGGGCGGTTCGGGGAGTCGTCTGACGCAGGCACCGCGCGGGGATACGGAGGGGCCTGAGTGACTCGCCCGCTCTCGGCACGGATCGTTTGCTTGCTGCTCGGCGCCGCGATCTTCGTGACTGCGGCGCGAGCGGACGACCGTGTTCCCGTTCCTCCGCCGCAGCCGAATCTCGTCCAGCAAGCCAACGCGCCGATCGCCACCGTCTTCCAGGTGCGGTTACAGGACTTGTACACCCCGTCGTTCGCGGGCGCCGACGGAACCGGAAATACGTTCTCGGTGGCGGTGACGATGCCGCTGCCCGCGTATCGCTTGCTGCCGTTCCCCCAGCTCTCGGTGCTGACGCTCCCGGCTGCGGTCAAGCTCCCGGGCGGCCCCGGCGGGTTCGGAGACGTTCGCTTCCTCGACATCGCGGTGCTCGAAGCGGGCCGCAAGGTCGTGTTCGGGATCGGCCCGACATTCGTGTTTCCGACGGCGGGAAACGAAGTGACTGGACAGGGGAAGTGGCAGGCGGGACCTGCCGCGGCGATCGCCTTCGCGCCCGAGGGATGGCTCGTCGGCGTCGTCGCGCAGAACCCGATTTCGTTCGCGGGCAGCGGCAAGCGGCGCAGCGCCGACGCGCTGTTCGTGCAGCCCTTCGCCACCTACCAGGTCGGCCAGGGCTGGTTCATCCGCTCACAGCCGCAGCTGACCTTCGACTGGAAGAGTCACAAGCAGTTCCTGCCGCTCGATCTCGGCTTCGGGCGAGTCTTCAGAGTCGAAGAGCAGAACGTCAGCTGCTTCGTCGAGATGTACCGGAACCTCTCGCGCGACCAGCCCGCGCCGCGCTACGGAGTGGTGGTCGGCGTGTCCCTGCTGTACCCGGACATCTGGCGCTAGGCCGACTCAGATCTCGTACTGCACGGCGACGTCCGCCGAGCGCCCGCCGCGGCGCGGGCAGACGGCGCAGGTCTCGTCCCCGATCAGCTCGTACGCGTGGCGGACGGCGAGCATCGTGCTGGTGAGTCGCACGGGCTGCTCGAGGAAGAGCTTCGCGCCGAGGTGCGCGGTGATGCCGGTGCGATCGAGCTTCTCGGCGAACTCGGGGCGCACGCCGCACAAGAGCACGTGCACGCCGCGGGCCTTCACGCGGTGCAGGAAGTCCTCCAGGAGAGTGAGTCCCACGGCGTCGGGGTTGCGCGCGCGCTTCATGCGCAGCACGACGACGCGGATCTCGGGGCCGATGCGCTCTTCGATCGTCGCGAAGTGCGCCTCGAGCGCGGCGATGGCGCCGAAGAACATCTCGCCCTCGAGGCCGAACACGAGAATCCGCCCGCAGGGCTTGTCCTCGGGCAGGCGCTCGTGCAGGGGCCCGTCGGTCAGCGAGAACTCGGTGAGCAACATCTCGCCGACGCGCGGCACCGTCAGCAGGAAGGACATCAGCACGCCGATCATCACGCAGAACTCGATCGAGATCGCGACCGCCGAGATCGCCGTCGCCAGGACGATCGCCGTGTCGAAGCGCGTGGTGCGCAGGTGATAGGAGAGGGAGCGCCAGTCGATCATGTTCCAGGCAGTCACCATCAGGATCCCGGCCAGCGCCGCGCGCGGAACGAAGCGCGCGTAGGGCGCGAATGCGAACATGGTCAGCGCCACGGCCGCGGCCGAGATCACGCCCGACCACTGAGTGACTGCGCCCGCCTGCTGGTTGATGGCCGAGCGAGTGAGTGAGCCCGAGCCGGGCATGCACTGGAAGAAGCTGCCCGTCAAGTTGGCGACCGCCTCCGAGAGACACTGCTGATTCATGTCGAGCTTCTGGCGCGTCGCCGCCGCGAGAGACTTCGACATCGAGATCGCTTCGAGCAGGCCCAGCACCGCGATCGCGAGCGCCCCGGACGCGAGCTCGCGCATTTCGCCGAGCTCGAGGGACGGCGACGCGAACGAAGGGAGCCGGGCCGGGATCTCGCCCACGACGGCGACGCCCCGAGCGTCGAGCCCGAGCCAGGCCGTGAGCGCGCCCATCCCGATCACGACCAACAACAGCTCGGGCGCGAGTCGCAGGTCGAGGCGTCGCTTCCCCCAGCGCAGCGCGACGACCGCGGCGATCGTTCCCAGCCCGACGACCGCCGTCTCGAACTGAACGCCACCGCCCTCGGTGAGTGACCGGAAGAAGCGCACCAGAAAGTGACTGTGCGCACCTCCGACGGCCTTCATCCCCAGCAAGTTCTTGAACTGGTCGAGCCCGAGCAGCGCGCTGGCGCCCGCGGTGAATCCGACGATCACCGAGTGCGAGATGTAGCGCTCCAGATCTCCGAGCCGCAGCAAGGTGATGCCGAGCTGGATCGCTCCGACGAGGAAGGCGAGCAGGATCGCCGCCTGCACGCGGGCGTCGGGCTCCACGATGCCCGCGATCACGCTCAGCACCGCGATCGAAATGGCGTTGGTCGGCCCGTTCACGAGCTGACGCGAGGCGTTGAGCAGCGCGCCCACGGCGGTCATCACGATCGCCGTGTAGAGGCCGTACACGGGCGGCAGGCCGGCGACCATCGCGTAGGCCATGGCCTGGGGCACCGCGACCGCCGCGACCGTCAAGCCCGCGACCAGGTCCGCGCGCGCCGTCTGGGCGCCGTAGCCGCGCAGTGACTCGAACGCTGGAACGAGGCGCAGAGGCCAGGGCGGCCGACTCGCTGAAGCGGCAGGTGCAGTCAACGCACGCGACACTACCACTCGCCGCGCCGCAAGAGGAGAACCACGACCTCCTGCCGCGGGACGGGCCGAGCATCCGCTCGACCTCGTGCGCCAACTCACTGGACTCCGGCGCCGGATCTCCGCGCCAGGCGATCCGCGATCACGCGATAGACGTCGGCCGCGAAGCCCAGCCCGAAGTGAGTCGCGGACACTTCGACGTTCTCGACGTCGGGGCTGCGCCGATCGACGCACGCCTGCCAGGCGACGATGGCGTCGGCGCGCGACCAGATCGCGGTGATGGGTACACGGATCGGTGTCGCTTCTCGGGCTTCGATCGCGGCCTCGACCGCGTCGAGGTCCATGCCCTGCTGGCGGTAGATGGGGCGCGCCGCGGTGTACTTCGGCCCGCCGACGATCGGCGAGCCCAGCGTGATCACGCGCCGCACGAGCTCCGGGCGGCCGCGCGCGGCCTCGCGCGCCAGGACGCCGCCGAGGCTCCAGCCGATCAGTCGCACGGGCTCGCCGGCGGCGTCGGCCAGGCGCGCGACGCGCCGTTGGACCCGCGGCAGGAGCGCGGCGACGCGCCCCAAGTTGATCCCCATGCGCCAGCCCTGCACGCGGTAGCCGAGCAGGCGCAGGTAGCTCTGCAGCACGAACGTGGAGGAGTCACCGGCGCCGAAGCCGGGCAACACCATCACGGGCTGCCCGCTGCCGCGCGGCATCCTCACGAGCTCGGGGAAGCGCAGCAGAAGACGAGGCAGCTCGAGAACGCCGAGCCCCTCGCGGAGCCAGGCCGCAGGTCCCGGGATCGGGAAGTCTGCGTCGAGCTCGGGAGTTTCGTCGTGCGCCGTACTCAAGCCGCGCGCGCGCTCGTGGCCTGCGCGAGTGACTCGATCACTTCCCAGTCGAGGACGCTCGTCGTGTTTCCCTGTTCGTCCAGGAACTGCACGGCGCCGTGATTGGTGAACAAGAACTCCGTTTCTTCGGGGAAGAACGTGTGGTCGTGGATCACGCTGACGGGCTCCCAGCCGTAGTCGCCCGCGACCGCCGTGACACCGCCCGCCTGCGCTCCGCCGCGCACCTCCATCTTCCCGGAGAGCATGAAGTACTCACCCGCCGCGAGATGGCGATGCCGCGCGAAAGACGCGCCCGCTTCGGCGCGCAGCAACACCGTCCAGGTTCCGCTCTCCGCCGACAGCCGCAGCACCTTCATCCAGATGCCGGGCGAGAGCGCCGCCCAGGACATGGACCGAGTCGACACGTATTCCTCGGGTTGCACGCGCACCATCACGACGTCCTCCGCATGTTCGGTTCCTGGATTCTAGGCGAACGGCGGTGCCGTCCGCAGTCACTCTTCTACCTGCGGTCGAACGCGACCGGGAGATTCGCTGGGCCGCGCAGGATCGGGTTCACGTTGCGCACGATCTCGCCGGCAAGGCGCAGGTTCGTGAGCCGCCCGACGATCGCCTCCAGGGCGCAGCGACTCTCGAGCCGCGCGAGATGCGAGCCCAGGCAGAAGTGAATGCCGAAGCCGAAGCCCAGGTGACCGGTCGTGTCTCGAGTGACGTCGAAGCGGTCCGCGTCGGGCCAGCGCTCGGGGTCGCGATTCGCGGCGCCGATCATCAGCATGACTCGCGCGCCGGCGGGGATCTTCTCGCCGCCGACCTCTACGTCCTTCGCCGCCTTCCGCGGCAGCCCCTGCACGGGTGAGTCGAAGCGCAGCGCCTCCTCGACCGCGTTGGGAATCAGCTCGGGCTCGGCACGCAGGCGCTCGAGCTGCTCCGGGTTTGCGAGCAGGGCGATCACCGCGTTCCCGATCAGGTTCGTCGTCGTCTCGTTGCCGGCGATGAGCAGGAGTCGCGTGAATGCGAGTAACTCGAGAGGCGAGAGCCGCCCGTCCGAAGTCTCGGCGTGGACCAGGCGGCTGATCAGATCGTCGGACGGGTCGGCGCGTCGGCGTTCGATCTCCGCCGCGAAATACTCGTTGAACTCGCGCATGGACGCGATCATGGGATCGAGCTGCGTGCTGCGGCCCATCTGACTCACGAAAGCATCGGACCAGCGCTTGAAGTCGGCATGTCTCGCCGGGTCGACGCCGAGCAACTCGGCGATCACGGTCACCGGCAGCGGGACCGTGAGCTCGTTCACCAGGTCCGCGGCGCCGCCCTTCGCGAGCATGGCGTCGACGAGCTCGGTGGTGATCTCGCGGATGCGCGCCTCGAAGCCGCCGATCTCGCGCGGAGTGAAGCCGCGGTTCAGGATGCCCCGGTAGCGGCCGTGCTCGGGCGGATCGGTGTTGATCACGGTCGGCACGCCGGAGAGCATCACCGCGTTGAATGACTCGATCTGCGTGGGCGTTGCGCCGCGCATCTGCAGCATCTCCGGCCGGCTCTCGCGGAAGGCCATCGACGAGAAGATCTCCGGCCGCTTGAAGCCCGACAGCACGTCGTCGTAGCGCGACAGCAGGAAGACCTCGAACGGCCCGAACTTCATCTCGCGCCGCCCGTGACGCATCGCCGTGTAGAGCGGGTACGGATCGGCGCCGAGCGGTCCGAACGGTCCGAAGGAAGGCGCTTGCGCGGGCTGCGGTGAGGACATTGGGCTCTCCTTCCGTGTGCGCACAGCGTAGCCGATCACGCTAGGCGCGCGCGGCGGCTTCTCGTGCGGCGACAAACGCCCGTTCCAGTGGCGGCACCACCTGCTTCTTTCGCGACATGCAGCCCTCGAGGTAGGCCGCGTCGTCGACGAGCGGCCGGCCGAGCGCGCGCTCCACGACGTCGCGCCGCTCGCCCGCGAACCAGAAGTGACTGCCCTTCTTCCCGATGTCAGTCAGCAGCAGGATCGCCTGCAGCAGCCGCTTCTCCTGTCTCACGCGGCGCAGCTCCTCCATGAACTCGCGTCGACGCGCGAGCAGGGGCGCTGCGTCGAGTGTCTCGATCTGGGCGATGCCGATCCGGTTGCCGGCGAGCTCGAACTCCTTGAAGTCCGCCTCGATCAGGTCGGTCGCCGAGCGTCCCGACACGTCGCCGCGCGCCGCCATGAGGTCGCGCCCGAGCGCAGCCGCATCCACTCCCGCGATCACCTCGAGCCGGCGCGCCATCGAGCGGTCCTTCTCCGAGCAGGTGGGCGATGCGAACCCGAGCGTATCCGAGAGGATGGCCGCCAGGAGCACCGCGGCGATCGCCGGCGAGGGCACGACGTCGTGAAAGAGATACTGCTCGGCGACGAGCGTGGCGGTCGCTCCGACCGGCTCGCAGTGGAAGACGATCGGCTGGGCGATGTCCAGGTCGCCCACGCGGTGATGCTCCCAGACCTCGAGGATCGCGGCGTGCTGGATGTCGTCGAGCGCCTGAGCGACCTCGTTGTGATCGACGAGGATGAGGCGCAGGCCGGTCGCGCGCGTGAGTAACTCCGGCGTCGGCAGGGAGAAGCGGTCGAGGACGTAGCGGGTCTCGGCGTTCAGCTCGCCCGCCCGCGCGGGGCGCACGCGCGCGTCGCCGAGCGCGTTCTTCAGCTTCGCGTAGGCGATCGCCGACCCGACCGAATCGGTGTCGGGATGTCTGTGCCCCACGACGTAGACCGTCTCTTCCATCGCGCGCCGGATTCTACTCAGTCGCCGTGCGTACGGCGCGGTCGCGCGGCGGGCAGTATGTCGGCCGCCGCGTATCTCGAGCGGGCGCAGTCGCCTGCTACAGGCCCGGGACTTCCGCGTCGTGCGCGTGGCCGATTGCGAGCCGCAGTGACTGATCGAGCTTGCGGCAGTCGAAGATCACCTTCTTCGAATGCACCGCGCTCACGGCTTCCAGGGGAACCTGGAACTCGCCTGCGTTCTCGACGTAGACCACGACGGCTTTCGAGGAGACCTCGCGGATCGCTCCGAACTCCTCCCCGCCATCGGACACGAAGGTCTGATACCCGACTTCGATCGCTTCTCGCATGCTCCGTCCTCTCTCGCCCAGGATAGCGCGCTCGAAAAAATCGAGGCACCCGCTCGGGTACACTGCCCTCCGCCAGCCATTGGATGCCGGCTGTCGAAGCGGGACCGGACGGGGGATACCGAGGATGAATTCGAGAGAGACGGCGCTGGTCGATGCGGTGCGAGACCTTTCACGCAAGAAGTTCGCGGAGCGCGCGGCGGGCTACGACCGCGAGCGCCGCTTCCCGCGCGAGAACGTCGACGAGCTCGTCGCGCTCGGCGTGCACGCGCTGATCCTCCCCGAGTCAGTCGGGGGCCTGGGCATGGGACCCGAGGCGATGGTGCGCGTGATGGAAGAGATCGCGTGGGCCGACGGCTCGACCGCGGTCGCGCTCAACATGCACATGCTCATTGCTCACTTCCTGCGCTTCCTGCCGTTTGCGCACGGCGCGCGCGTGATCGAAGACATCGCGCGCACGGGCGCGCTGATCTGCGGCCCGGGCTCGGTGCCGACGGCCGATCTCGACAACCGCAAGAGCGGCTTCAAGGTGCGCGATGCGGGCGACCATTGGCTCGTCGACGGCAAGGCCGGCTTCGCCTCGATGAGCGAGGGCGCGACTTACGTCATGCTCGGCGGCTGGATCGACGGCGGCGAGTCACAGGAGCCGCGCGTGATGATCGCGATGCCGCGCATCGACAGCGCCGGCATCCGCAATCTTCGCAACTGGGACGCGATGGGCATGCGCGCGACGGCGAGTCACGACATCGAGTGCGCGGGGCTCGCGATCCCGCGCGACGAGGCGTTCGTCGCGCCGCTCTCGCTCCTGCGCGAGGGCCAGCGCAGCCTCGGCGTCGACGCGCAGAAGGTCCGCTCGTGGGGCGCGCTCGGCATCCTCGGCATCTGGGTCGGGCTCGCGCAGTCGGCGTTCGACTTCACGCTCGAGTATGTGGGCAAGCGACACGGGTATCTCGCCGGGCGGAGTCAGGCGGGCGGCGAGGTCGGATACCGCTCCGACGAGGCGTGGGCGCAGGTCGCGATCGGGCGCATGGACCACTGGCTCGGCACCGGCCGCATCGTCCTCGATGACACCGTGCGCCGGCTCGACGGCCCCTTCGACGACGTCGCGCAGTTCACTCGCCACATGGTGCGCACGGTCTATCACCTGCGCCGGATGAGCGAGGAGGTCGCGAGCGACGCCATGCGCACCTGCGGCGCGCACGCCTACGTCACCGGCTCGCGCCTGGAGCGCATCTACCGCGACATGGTCGGCGGCAACGTGATGGCCTGGAAGACCGACCAGCTCGTGCACATGCTCGGGCTGGCGTCTCTCGGCCGCGAGATCACGCTCGCCGGGCCGGCGGGGACCTGAGTGACTCATGTCAAGCACGGAAACAGCCTCGGCGCGGCGAGCACATTATCCGCCCCGCAAGCTCGGCGGGTTGCTCGTCGCGCTCGCGCTCGCCGCCTGCCAGAGCATCGGCCCGGCCACGGTGCCGCGCGATCGGGTCGACTATCTCGACTCGCTCGGGACGTCCTGGAAGCAGCAGACGCTGCTCAACGTCGTGAAGCTCCGCTACGGAGACGTTCCGATCTTCCTCGAAGTCATGCAGGTGATCGCCGGCTATCAGCTCCAGACCACCGTCGCAGCCGGCGTGGCCGCGGGGAACGCCTCGGCGAGCACCGTCGGCCCCTTCGTGGTGGGCGGCACCGCAGGAGTGGGAGACACCTACACGGATCGACCGACGGTGATCTACGCCCCACTCACTGGTGTCGATTTCCTGAAGCAGCTCATGACGCCGATTCCGCCGACTGCGGTGCTGTTCCTGCTCCAGTCGGGTTACTCCGCGAGGATCAGCCTGCCTCTGATCCTGGACTCGATCAATGGAATAAACAACGAGTCGCGGCGCGGCATGCGGCGACCGGCGGACCCGCGCTTCGCCCGCTTCGTGGAGCTCATGCAGGAGCTCCAGCTCAGCGGCGGCGTCGAGAGTCGGATCGAGCGTCCGAAGGACGGCGCCGAGAACTCTCTCATCGTCTTCGGTCCGAGCCGGGACCCGGACATCGCGGCCAAGAGCGCAGAGGTCCGCCGCATACTCGGGCTGAAAGAGGGGATCCGCGAAATCCGGATTCGCTACGGCGGCTTCTCAGGGAGGGACGACGAGATCGATCTGATGACTCGCTCGATGCTCCAAGTCATGCTCGAGCTGGCCGCGACGGTCCAGGTGCCCGAAGCCGAGGTCACCGAGGGCAGGGCCACGCTCGGCCTCGTGGACACCCAGTCGACGGGAACCGCGGAGAAGCCGGCGGTGACCATCCTCTCCGGAGAGTCCGCGCCGAAGGATGCCTACGTCTCGGTCGAGTACCGCGGGCGCTGGTTCTGGGTTCCCGACACCGACATCCAGTCCAAGGCCACGTTCGGCTTCGTGATGCTGCTGTTCTCGATCTCGGGCACGGGAGCCAAGAGCGGTGCGCCGGTCGTCACGGTACCGGCGCAGTGAGTCTGTCAGTGACTCTCGGCGTCCTGAGACACCCATTCGGCGAGCAGCGTGTACGCGACCGCGAGCACCACGGGCCCGATGAAGAGCCCGATGACTCCGAAGGCGAAGAGACCGCCAATCACTCCCGAGAAGATCAGCAGCAGCGGTAGGTCGGCTCCCTGCTTGATGAGGACCGGCCGCAGGAAGTTGTCGAAGACGCTGCAGAAGATCGCCCATGCCAGAAAGCCGGAGCCCCACGCGGCGCCGCTCGTCATGTAGACCCAGATCACCGCGGGGATCAGCACGAGCGCGGGGCCGACCTGCGCCACACACAGCATGAAGATCACGGCAGTCAGAATCGCCGCGAACGGCACGCCGGCGATCGCCAACCCCAGGCCAGCCGCGGCCGACTGGGCAATGGCGGTGACGACCACCCCGAGTGCGACGCCGCGAATCGCCTGTCCGGCGAGATGGACCGCGTTCTCTCCGCGCGCCCCCGCGAGGCGCCGCGCGAAGCGGTCGACGCCGCGAGCTGCTGACTCGCCGTTCGCGTACAGAATCGCGGTGATGATCACCGTCAACAGGAACTGCACGAGGAGCAGCGCGACGCTGCCCACCCGGCCCGCGAACCAGAGGACGACCGCCTTCGCATAGGGAGTGAGGAGAGCCGCGAGCTCCTCCGGACTGGCAGCCGCGAGCTCCTGCCACCGCGCCGTGAGCTTCGCACCGACTACGGGCAACGCCTCCACCCAGCCCGGAGGCGGAGGCACGCCGGCCGTGGCGAGTGACTTCGACCAGAGCTCGATCTGTCCGACGTTGCCGACGATGGTCGAGACACCGAGGTAGAGCGGCACGATCAGGATCAGCAGCAGTGTGGTCGTCAGCAACGCGACCGCGAGAGAGCGCTTTCCACCCATCCAGGCCTGCGCGTGCAGCAAGAGCGGCCAGGTGGAGACGGCGATCGTCGTGGCCCAGGTCGACGCGACCAGGAACGGTCGCAGGACCCAGAAGCTACTCGCGATCAACACGCCGAGCGCGAGAAGCTGAAGCGTGGTCCGCGCAATGTCTGGCGACCGATTGGTTTCCACTTTCCCCTCTCGAGTCGTGCCGCGGCCATCATGCCAGTTCCTGCGCCCGCGAGTGCGTCAGCAATTGCGCGCCGAGCTCGCGCGAGCTTGCGGCGATCCAGCGGGCGTCGAGCGCGAGCTGTGCGAGGCGCACCGGCTGTACGTCGAGAGGGGCTCG
>Ga0326726_10001938_pt1 | contig 19237 bp, 18 predicted proteins | sample MHFenrmetagenome_2_FD_207603 | JGI IMG/M metagenome (GOLD analysis project Ga0326726, IMG submission 207603) | Lab enriched peat soil microbial communities from Michigan Hollow, Ithaca, NY, United States - MHF15MN | ecosystem: Environmental > Terrestrial > Soil > Wetlands > Peat | place: USA... | reverse complement strand
GACCATGTGTCCTTCGCCCGGCATGAGCCGAGCGAGCCGCTCGGCGCACGGCACCGCGGCCTGCGGGTTCACCGCTTCGACCGCGTGGATGTAGTAATGGCACGCGCCGGGGTGGTTCGGGTTGCGCGAGATGACTCTCTCCAGCTGGCGTACGATTTCATTGGTGCCAGGGTAGGGAGTACCGTCGGGTCGCCAGTAGTTCCACGGGCGGAGGTCCATCAGCGATTCGGCGTACAGGGTCGCGGCGTCGAGGTCGTTGGCGTTGGTGTTGGCAACCCGCTCCATCGCGCGCGAGTACAACGTGTCCAACCGGGCACGATCGGTCGGCGGGTCCGCCTCATAGCGCTGCGCGACCGCCTCGATGTACGCGCGCTCAGGCGCCGTGGCGTGGGACTTGAGCGCCAGCGCTTTCTGCGCCGCCGCATACGCGGCGACTCCGCTCGCCGAGTCCATTGGCGCGTTGACGTGCGGGCCGTAGGCGAGTGCGATTCCCCAGTAGCACATGGCGCAGGTGGGATCGAGCTCTGCGGCGCGCGTAAACGAGCGGATCGCTTCCGCGTGGTTGAATCCGTAGACGAATCGCAAGCCTTGGTCGAAGTACTGCTGTGTGGCCGGGACTCGAGTGGAGATGCGTTTGTGGTGGGAGCCGAGGTTCGTGTAGAGGGGGACCGTGGCAGTAAGGCTCTTCGGCGGCGCAAGCGCCTCCGTCGACTCTGTGCCCGAGCTGGGAGCGGCACAGACGAGCAGAGCAGCCGCGGCGAATCCGATGATGTGGGGTAACTTCACGGCTTGCCTCCTTCCCTTAAGCGTAGCTTTTTCAATCTGAACGATGTACCCACTGTGGGCAGTCTCACTTGCGCGTATCAGCATTCCGCGATCTTGCTTAGATTCTTCGTACATGGGCTCCTCCTGATGATGAATGGGTGGTGGTTAGTCGCTGAATGACGGCCTCATTACCCTACGGACGTTTCAATACAGAGCTTCGGTTCGCAGCCATGATCACGCGTTCCACGTCATGTGATAGGGGCGCTAATAGTAAGTGTTCTCGTATCGAAGAGCCGTCCGCATCGCAATCCATGTCGCATTATAGGATGATTGGTTGTGGTTGTTCTTATCCGGGAGTCTGGTTCTCTTGACAGAAGAGTGCTAGGCCGTAGATCACTTGCTTTGGCGTCCGGTACACTTTGCCGGCCGTCAGTCCTAGCCGTGTGGTGGGCGAATGGATGTCTTGTCTGAAGTCCTCAAGGCCGCCAAACTCGACGGCTCCATGTTTTACAATGCGGAGTATTCGGCCCCCTGGTGCTTTCGCGCGTCTGCCGCCGGCACACTGACCAACTCCGGCACAATTGCCAGGCTGGCACGTACACACAGACAGGGCACCAAGTTGACATAATCGAGGGGCAGGAATCGGAAGTTGTTGAGAAATGTGGTGGGCCGTGTAGGGGTCGAACCTGCGGCCCGCTGATTAAGAGTGATAAACAGCCAGTTCTCACAAAGCTCGCTATTGCAACGGTTTCCCCAATTTAGTTAGCAATACCGAGGTCCTGCAGCGTTTCATTTAGTCTATACATTCTCGTTTCTTCCTTTCCATTCCAGCCCTGTCTGGTCACAAAAATGGTTACAGTTTTTCAGGGCGAGGGAGAAGCCCTGTCTACAAAGGATGTTGGATGCTCGTGCGCGAAGTAGGCGTCAAATCAATGGGTGCGAGGAGGCGCAAACATGGTCGTAATCTAGAAGATCGAGCGGTAGCGGCAGGGTTGTCTTTATTCTATATTTCTGTTATTATAGAAATATAGAAGGAGTAACCGATATGTCTAGACAGGATCAAGCCGAATTGATTACCCGTTTTGCCGATATGTTCTCGGCGATGGGAACCGAACCGCGTCTCAAAATTATACGCCTGCTGTTAAGCGCCTATCCGGATGGGATGGTCGTCGGCGAAATCGGGAGCGAGCTTGAAATCCCGAACTCGACCCTCTCTCATCACCTTGAAAAGCTCAAGAACGAGGATCTCGTCAAGGTTCGCCGCGAAGGCACCTATCTTTGGTACTCGGCCAATGCCGAAACGCTGGAGGAGCTGCTCGGGTTCCTCTATGCGGAATGTTGCACCCGTAACAAGGCTATCGCACCGCAGAAGATCGTCTGCTGCAAATAACGAAAGGACAAGAACATGACAATGGAGAGCAATGTGAAAGAAGTTGTGCGCGAGAAATACGGCCAGGCGGCGCAGCGCGTTTCAGCCGGGCAGGCCAACGGCTGCTGCGGGGCTTCCGCTCTGGAGGGCTGCGATCCCATCACCTCCAATCTTTACGACACGACGCAGGCCGGAGAAGTGCCGGAGAAGGCCATGCTGGCGTCGCTTGGCTGCGGTAACCCAACTGCCCTTGCGGAGCTGAAGGCAGGCGAGACGGTCTTGGACCTCGGCTCGGGCGGCGGCATCGATGTGCTGCTCTCGGCGAAGCGGGTCGGTCCCCTCGGCAAAGCTTATGGCCTCGACATGACCGATGACATGCTGGCGCTCGCCGAAGAGAACAAGCGCAAAAGTGGCCTGACTAATGTGGAGTTTCTTAAGGGCGAGATCGAACATATTCCGCTGCCGGATAACTCCGTCGATGTCATTATTTCGAACTGCGTCATCAATCTGTCCGGCGACAAGGACCGCGTCCTGAAGGAAGCGTTCCGCGTGCTCAAGCCGGGTGGCCGTTTCGCCGTTTCCGACGTGATGGTGCGCGGCGAAGTGCCAGCCCTCATCAAGAAGAACATGGAGCTATGGGTTGGCTGCATTGCCGGTGCGCTTGCCGATCACGAGTATGTCGAAAAACTTGCCAGGGCGGGCTTCGACAATATCGATATCGAGGTCACGCGTACGTACAGCGCGGAGGATGCGCGCGGCTTCCTCGTCGGGGAAGGGCTCGATGCCGACGCGCTCGCCGAGCAGATTGACAGCAAGTTCCTCAGCGGGTTCGTACGCGCGGTCAAACCTGCATGTTGCAAGCCGGGGTGTTGCTGAAATGTCAGTAGTGGTCGAAACCATAGCGGTGACCTAACAACTGAGGGCAGGTCAAGGGCAGTCACTGGTATGTAGCGGTGTAAGTGGTTGATTGTTTGGTGGGCCGTGTAGGGGTCGAACCTACGGCCCGCTGATTAAGAATGATAAACAGCCAGTTCTCACAAAGCTCGCTATTGCAACGGTTTCCCCTTTCATCGTTGAAAGTCATGAGCTTCTTGGCTTTCTACTGATTCCATGGCTTCTACCTAGTTCGGTCTGTTGTGAGGATTTTTAGCACAAATATAGCACAGCTCCCTTGGGGTGAACCCCTCCGGTGAGACACAGGAATGAACACACTTGATGGTTCAATGCACGTTGCGCCTCACCCCGCCTCTGTTGCTGCCGCCTGATCCCTTGCTGATGATGCCGCTCGAGTGAGTGCCCGAGGCCTGAAAAACCGCATGGTGGCTCCGGTCGCAGGGATCGTTGAACTCACTGCGTGCTCGAACTCTTCCGGTGAATGGTAACCCAACGCCGAATGCAACCGGACACGATTGTCGTACGGCTCGATGAACGCCGCAATGTTCGCACGCAGGTGATCGAGATCCCGATAGGTGTTGGCGTAGATCTCCTCCCGCTTGAGTGTCTGCATGAAGCTCTCACAACTGGCGTTGTCATAGGGGTTGGCCGGCCGGCTCATGCTCGGGAGCATATGGTGCGCTCGCAGCAGGGTCACGTACGCTTCGGAGGCATACTGGACGCCGCGATCGGAATGATGGACCACCCCAGGCGGCGGGTGCCGCTCCGCGAGGGCGTGCGTCAGGGCCGCAATCGGCAACCGGGCCGCCAGTGTGCGGTCCAGCGCCCAGCCTACGACCTTGCGGGAATACGCATCGAGCATCACCGCCAGATAGACGAACTCCGCGCGCAGGCGAATATAGGTGATGTCCGCGACCCAGAGCTGATTCATCCCGGTGAGGGTCAGGCGGCCGGCCAGGTTGAGTGCCACCTCTCACGCATGATCGGAATCGGTCGTGACCACGAAGGCCCGCGGCTGCACGGCGAGCAAGTTGTCTTCGCGCATGAGCCGCACCACCCGTTTGTGGTTGACCAGCATCCCGCGCCGACGCAGTTCCGCCGTGATGCGCCGGTAGCCATACCGACGCCGGTGTGCGACGGCGATCTCCTGAATGGCCGTCCGCACGCCATCTCTTCTTCCATGGGCTGGTGGGCTTGCAGCGTTCGATAGAATCCTGCTCGGCTGACCTGTGCCAGCTGACACATCCGTTCGATACTCAATGCGCCTTGCCTCGACAGCACGTCCCGGATGTGGGCGTAGAGGCCTGCGCGCCAGCGGTGCCGTTCCGCTGGCGTCGCGCCTCGACGGTGTGCAAGGCCCCTTTGAAAAAATCGACTTCCAGCACCGTCTCAGCCAACACCCGCTTGAGTTGGCTGACCTCTTTCCGGAGCGTCGCCTCTCGCGCATTCGCTGGCGGTCCATTGCTCTCCCGCGGCTCCAGCTTCTCGCGCCACGTATACAACAGCCGCCGACTGATGCCGAGCGCCTTCGCGAGTGCCACGATGTTGTCACACTGCGTCAACCGGTCCACGGCCATCTGCCGAAAGACCTTTGGAAACTTGCCCACACGTTTCTTCGCCACCTGCCACCCCCTGCTGGTGCCAAGTGTGCCAATTCGCCGTGTCTCAATCTAGGGGGTCAGTCCACGGCTCTCCCGCAGTGATGTGCAGTTTCAGAGATATTGCTCCGCTATACGTATTGGCCACAAATTTACAGCTAGATAGAAATGCTCTAGTATCCCGCACGCTGTTCTCGTCACTTACACAGGAGGCCGCCCATGCTGATACTTCGCGCGGGTATACTGAGTGCCCTCTTGCTGGGTACCGCAACTGTCGTAGGGGCCGAGCCTACGTCTCTCCCAAATCTGTTTCCGTTTCCCAACCCCCATGGACTCCTGCAAACCTTCAACGAATCTGGAAAGCTCGATCTCACCGGGCCGTTTTTCCAGAGTCTTGGTACCAACGGCCGCAGCTGCGCCAGCTGCCATCAAGCCAGTGACGCCTGGTCCGTCTCAGCCGCGCACGTCGCCCAACGGTTTGAACAAACGAGAGGCCTGGACCCGATCTTTCGTACCAATGACGGCTCCAATTGTGATCACGATATCGACACCTCGTCGGTGCATGGCCGCCGACAGGCCTACAGCCTGCTCACCAGCCGCGGCTTGATTCGCATTGCCCTGCCGCTCCCTGCTAATGCCGAGTTTGAGGTGGTCAGCGTCAACAACCCCTACGGCTGCAGTGAGACCTCGACCCTATCCATGTACCGCCGCCCGCTTCCGACAACCAATCTTCGGTTTCTGACCACCGTGATGTGGGATGGGCGTGAATCCTCTTCTGTGAATGGTTTCAGCACGATACCGATTACACCGACCGGCTCGAACCCCGATAATTTGCAGACTGACCTGCGCCATCAATCGGTCGATGCCACTATGGGACATGCCCAAGCCACCACGCCACCCACGCCGCTACAGCAGCAGCAAATCGTGACGTTTCAACTGGGACTGTCGACCGCGCAGGCCTTCGATTTTGGCGCGGGATCGCTCGAGGCTCACGGCGCGCGCGGCGGGCCCGTGGCACTGTCTAACCAATTCTTCTACGTCGGCATCAATGATCCGCTGGGCCAGAACCCCAGGGGTACCGCGTTCAACCCGGTGATCTTTACCTTGTTTACGCCCAGCTGGGCCGATGAACAGTTTCATAACAAGAACCGCGCCAGTATTCTGCGCGGGCAGACGCTGTTTAACTCGCGCCCGATCGCCATCACTGGCGTCAACGGAATCAACGACCAGCCTAATATCCCGCCGACCCTTCCGGGGACGTGTGGCACGTGTCACGACTCGCCCAATGTCGGCAACCATTCCGTCATCGCACCGTTGAACATCGGCATCGCCGACGTCACGAATCCGCTGGGCGTGAATTATTTGCCGTTCATTACGCTGCGCCACAAGACAACTAGGACGGAAACCACCACGACGGACCCTGGCCGAGCATTAGTCACGGGCAAATGGGCGGACATCGGCAAGTTCAAAGGACCGATTCTTCGCGGACTCTCCGCTCGGGCACCCTACTTTCACAATGGCTCGGCGGAAAGCCTGAAGGACGTCGTCGAGTTCTACAACGTCCGTTTTGGCATGGGACTGACTGAAAGTGAAAAAGCTGACCTGGCCGAGTTCTTAAGTACCTTGTAACAACGGGCGATCCTGTACATCCTGCGGCGCTCAGCGAAATTCTGCTGGACGCCGCAGCGCTCCTACAATCAAATCTGAACTGCAGCAGGCGACAAACTTCTTCGGCGCGGAAGCACCCCCAAGCCCCTCACCAGAATCCTCCACATCAATCAAACCAGTGACGATTGTAATGTTTCAGGAATTATTGTTGTGAAAGACAGTCTCATAATCAACTGAATATGATGAACGAACCGAGAACTGTGTAAGCAGCGGGTAGATCAATTATTACTGAGCATTGATGAGAGCCTCGCGGCGACGTTGGATAAACGGCGACCACTTTCCGACTTCCCGCTTTCCGTTAAGACGACGTAGGATATACCGAGAAATATATTTTCATCCCGGACGCTACGGTCTGTCTTCTAGGGGGTCAGTCCATCTCGATCCCCTGGATCCTTGACCTGAAAAGTCAGGTGCAGAACCAGCGGCCCTTAAAGTTCTGCCGATAAATGTCCGATGTGTTTCCGAAGTGGTGCGCTATCTGAAAGCGTTGTTCACCATCCAGCTCACCAATCAGGAGCAATGCCGATGTCGATTCTGATAGTGGAAGACAATCCCGTCAATGCCCTAGTTCTAGAGAGCTTTCTCCAAAAGGGCGGCTATCAGACTGCTGTCGCGACGAACGCGCAAGATGCGCTGACACGGCTTCCAAGGATACAAGACCTTCAGCTGATCATCACAGACTTGAGTATGCCCGATATGGACGGGTTGGAGTTTATTGCCAATCTCAGAGAGGTACCGGCGACGAAATACCTACCGATTATCATCGTGACGGCACATTCCGGGGTTGGAAATGTCAACAGAGCGAAAGCTCTTGAGTGCGCGGCTTATCTTGTCAAACCCGTTGATAAAAACCAGCTGCTGAATCGGGTCGAGTCGCTGTTAAAGGGACAGCTTCCCGTGTTGCAAGATAAACATCGCGTCATGAACAACTTGGGGGTCGGGACGCAGGAATATGACGATCTGATCACTGCGTTTGCGGCTCAGGTAGCTACCGCAATGTCGATCGTTGTGTTAGAGCAAGCGGAATCAGACGAGGCGATTTCTGAGAACCTGAGCCGACTTCTAAAGGAACTTGCAGAGAGTGCAGCGATTCTCGGAGCGTATCGATTTTCAACGCTGTACTCGAAATTGAAAGGAGGGATATCGATCACTCGGCCAAATTGTGTGGAGGTGCTCAAGGCTCTCCAGGAGCTAGAATTTGTGCTGATGGCGAAATCAAAGCCTTCGATAAAACCAGAAGCTCTCACCTGACTGCTGCCGTCGCAAGCCGCTGTTTTACCACGTGCCGAGAATGAGATCGGGGCGTGGCCGGAACAACCGTGCTATTCCCCCCTTTGAGCCTGAGCTCCCAAAGTAGAGTCGATTGTATATGCTTCTACACACCGAGGATTCTGAAGCATCAAGAATTTTTTGAGGCGCAAGAGGAAGGCGGGGGAGTTAGCCACACGCCAGAACAAATTGTCGGCAGGCGGTGGATCCTTGTGTCGTAGGAATTACCGGCCGAGGTGCTGAATCTCCCTGGCTTCGACGCAGATTCGGACGGGGATGTTCTCCCTGTTGCGGAAGACTTGAACTTTGGCGGTCACCTGGACGCGATCTCCTTCTCTCAACGGCTCGATGAGACGATTGGAGCGACGGATCGCCACCTCAATGGAGCCAGTGCCATCTTGCAGCGTAAAGGCGGTATTCCCACACTTCCCTCCTAGTTCATTCTGGCGCGAACGCGACAGATGGACCACACCTTGGAGCATCACCAGTTCCAAATTGGAGGAGTCCGCAGACGAGCGGAGGCTCCCAATTGACACCTGGCTCCACGCCTCGGTGGTGACCATCAGGAGGACTCCCAACAATCCAGCTCGCACAGGTCCCATGGAGCGCTCCTTCCTCTATTCAAGTGTAGTAGAAGCTCATCGATTGATACGTCCGCACTTGTCGTAGCCGTGCGTCTGGATCGTGATGTCCTCCGCTTGCGGTTCCACCGCTCTCTCTCCTGGGACAGGTCCCGCGCTTGCGTCTACGACGCAACCGACCAGGCGGAAGTGTCCCACTGTGTATTGATGCATACAAGATCAACCGGCCCATTAGGATTGACAGGTTGCCATAAGAGCCGTAGGCTGATCGAATATGATGGTGAAGGGAATGATCAAAAGGACTGACCTCGTGGGACTGATTTTGGGCAGCCTTCTCATGACGCTTGGCTGCTCGACGGCATCAACGCCCACAACGAACCCCGATGCCGTGCGGCAACATGCCGACAAAGCCTTCCAGCAGCTGAAGGTGCAGGAGGATTCGCAGCGATCAGGCGACCCCCAATCCTTACCTCAAGCCACGACTCCTGGAGACACCACAGCTATGCCCCCACCGTCCATTGAGAAGGGGGCGCAGATTCCATTGGCCGAGATTGGTCCAACCGACGGCGAATACATCCGAGCCACGGGTTATGGCAATCTTGCGAGGGGGCTCTACCTTTGCCAACATTCGGCTGATCTGGCTGCGCGTGTCGAACTCTCCAAGCTGGCTCATGTGAAGGTGACGGAAAGATCGACCGACCGCATCCGCGAAAGGACAGGAAAAGAGGCGGAGCAGGATATTGAAGTCGTCCGTGAGGGGCTGGTCAACGAAGTGCTGCGCGATGTGCGGATCGTGGATCGCAACGTGAACAAGGAGACCGGCATCTGTTCAAGCACCGCCGTGATTTCCAAACGGAATCTCTTCCCAACACCGACCGGTTCTGATGCCAGGACCTCCGCACCCCAGTAAGCGAACAGCACTGTTTACGCACCGCTAACGACCGCGATGTCCGCCACCGAAATGACCGCCTCCGCCGGAACGTCCTCCTATCCCGCCAAAGTGTTGAGGACCCATTGGCTGGCTTGAGTAGGGTGCGGAATATGGCGCGCGAAGCACCGGAGGGTTAGGTTGCACAAAATGGGGCGGATGAACCTGCTGGAGCGTCGGGGGCAGAGGGGTGGAGAAGTGCTGCGGCACCTGCATGGTCGACGGATTCGACCCCAGTGACTGATTCAGGTGCGTTGGGGGGACAAGATGCTGCGGGGCCGGCGGCGGCACAAGCAGGGAGGCACGCGGCGGCATCGGTGGCGAGAATCCAGGCGCCGGCGCTGAGGGAACGACGCCGCGCTGCATCGTCACGACCTGTTGCAAAACACGAAGATGACGATTTTGCGGATTGATCTGCCCCGCTTGAAGCAGCAGTCCGTGAACTTGCTGCACGCCGATCCATGGATAGGGGTAGACGATCGGCCTCACATAGACCCAATCGGTCCACGCTTGGGACACGAGGGCATTGGTTTGCATCTGGTTTAACAGGTCCTGACGTTGCTGATTGAGCGTCTGAACCTCATCGGGCGAGACCGCGGTGGTTAATGCCTGATTGGCGGCATCAAGCTGTTGATGCAATTGGTCCGTTTCGGCTCGGAGCGCCACGAGTTCCTGCTTCGCGCTCTCATTGTCTCGAAGTGCGGTGATCGCCTGAGCGACTTCATTGGGATCTACTTGCGCCGTGAGATCGGCCTGGATCACCACTGTCTCTCCCTCAAGTCGTGTGCTGACCTCCTGATTCAACACCATGACGATTCCGGCGGTATAGGTCCGGATGTCATCCCGTGTGACATCCAAATTTCTGACTTCGGTTACGCTCTCGAGGTAGGTCGCAACTTGCTCAAGCGCCTGTCTCTTTGCCGCTTCAATGGCTAATCGGACGGCGTCGGCTCGGGTGTCGTGATCACCCATTCGGTACTCGCCGCTTGCGGTGACGACCCGGACGGCCGCCGGAAAAGAGCTTGGCGCTCCAGCTCCAGCGGGTGAGGAGGTATCAGGATCGAGAGGGACGGCTCGATTGCGATATTTCTCCGGGATCGAGTCCAGTTCGGTGGTGAAATTGGGGGTGCCTGAGTCGTCTCTATACGTGTAGATTTGATTGGCGGCAAAACTGTGAGGCACGGCACACACGAACGACAGCATGAGCATCTGGACGAAGACCAGCATGAATGCGCCTCACAACATGTTCTCAATTGTACCATAGACGTGGACAGCTCTCTGATGCTACCGATGGGCAGCGAAGTTGAGCAGAAAATCCTGAGAGTAGTGTCCTGAAATTATGTCACGCTTTCCGCTATAGGTGTTCTGCTCCGCCGAACGTCGTTCCCGCTATTCTCCCTTCCCCTACAAGCGTCAGAAGTGTCCAGTACTCACTCTGAACATTGATCCACAGAGGTGGCAAGGTACCGGAGAAGCCAAGTTGCTCAACATAGACATGTGCATAGCTATAATGAATGCGCATGAGTCGCCAGAGCCGGAGACATGACCCAAAACCCGAAAAGTAGGCCAGCGGGAGCTTGAGGAACCGGCCCGCGACGTGGTCTTCTTGACCCAGAAGGAGGACCCGACGATGGCACGACGACGAGGGCATACCGAGGAACAGATTCTGGCCGCCCTGCGGGAAGCAGAGGGTGGCACGACCGTGGTGGACGTGTGCCGGCAGGTCGGCATCAGCGAGCAGACGTTTTACGTGTGGAAGCGCAAGTATGCGGGGCTGGGCCTCAGTGAACTGCGCGAACTGCGGCAGCTCCGTGAGGAGAATGCCGAGTTGAAACGCTTGGTGGCGGATCTCTCGCTCGATCGCCCTATGCTGCAGGAGATCGTGCGAAAAAAGCTGTACGGCCTCGGGACCGGCGTGTGCTGGCACGCTGGGCGCAAACGACCTATCAGGTCAGTGAGCGCCGGGTCTCGAGGCTGTTGCCGATGGCGCGAGCCTCCTTACAGTATCGGAGTCGCCGTGGTCCGCAGGAGGCGTTGCGCATGCGGTTGCGAGAGTTGGCGGCGAGCCGAGTACGCTTCGGGTATCGGCGACTCACGGTGTTGCTGAAACGGGAGGGGTGGCAGGTGAACGCCAAACGGATCTATCGGCTGTAGACGGACGAAGGACGGTGCGGACCCAACACCGCACGAAGGCCGCGGGCCGAGCCCGTGTGCCGCAACCAGGGGCGACCGCCCCGAACCAGCGGTGGAGTATGGACTTCATGAGCGAGCGCGTGGCGGATGGTCGCTGGTTTCGGATTCTGACCGTCGTGGACCAGTTCACGCGGGAATGCTTGTGTTTGGTGGCTGATCAGTCCCTCACTGGGGGGAAGGTGGCGCAGGCGTTAGAGCCGGTGGTGAGGCAACGTGGCGCACCGCGTGCGATCACCGTGGACAACGGCAGCGAATTTGCCAGTCGGGTCATGGATGCCTGGGCCTACCGGCATGGGATCCAGCTGGATTTTAGTCGGCCAGGCAAATCGGTCGAGAACGGCTTCATCGAGAGCTTCAATGGACGGCTCCGGGATGAATGCCTCAATGTGGAAGTGTTTTTCACGCTCGAGGATGTGCGACAGAAGTTGGCGCGGTGGCAGCAGGACTACAATCGGGTTCGACCCCATAGTGCGCTGGCAGACCGGGCGCCTGCGGCGTTTGTGGCCGAGTGGGTCGCGGCGACCACACCGACTGACCAGGACGCCCCTGAATTACTGGAGACACTCACGTGAACTATGGTAGGTTCGCAGCGCCGCACTGGCGGCCCACACCGATCACTCGCAGGCCAATTCCTCAGGTCTCGATCGGTCTACATTCGCGGGGCGGGTCAACCCCTCGGTAGGGATAGTTTGAAATGAGCATAGTTACTTTCCTCGCTCGCGTAGGAATCTCGGTTGGTCCCTGACCGAGATCATCCTGATCAGATCCCGCACAGACAGAATTCCAACGATCTTGTTAATCTCCATCACTGCCAGGTGGCGAATACCTTTTTCAGCCATGAGTTCACTCGCATCGTGAATCGTGCGGTTGATATCAATGTCAATCACCGGATGGTTCATGAGCGAGCCAATGCGGATGAGGCGAGGATCCAGATTGTATGCCAGGGCTTTACGAACCATGTCGCTCTCGGTCACGATGCCCACCAGTTTTCCAGTTTGAGACACGAGCAGAGAGCCGACATCCTTCTCCGCCATTCGCCGCGCTGCAGCCTCAAGAGTCTCCCCTTGGTCAATGGTTTCAATCGACGTCCGCATGAGCACACTGAGCGGTCGGTAGACGTTGTCTAGTTCGCGGACCGGGCCGGCCTCCGCATCAACAAAATACATTACAAGGTCCCGCACTGATACTAACCCGACAATGCTTCCGCCCTCCGCTACGCACAGATGCCGGACATGGTTGGTTTCCATGACATGGCTTGCATCCAGCAACGGCTGGTCGGGAGCGATAGTCAGGAGGGGCTTAGCCATGATCTGAGCCACTGTGGTTTGCGACGCGTTTACCCCTTCAGCGATCACCTTGCGGACAATGTCTAGTTCAGTGACGATCCCCACGATGCTGTGCCCTTCGCCGCCGGGCTCAACCGATCCTACCAGCACAGAGCCGATGCGTCGCTCTCGCATCCGGACAGCTGAGTCAATGATGGTGGAGTCCTGAGCAACCACTTCAAGGTCTCGATGCATGGCACTGCTGACGGTTCCCCCTAACTGTGCAGTCATGTCCATCCCCCCCTCATTCGCTGTGAGCGTTCATTATCCTTCGTTTTGGAACAGGCGGAAGGATACGTCAAAGTCCTAGAAAAATCGACTTCTCGCGAAATCGGCGGGATCGATGGTTGAGCACAGGAGAGGAAGAGCGTCTTCTCCAGCTTGCAAGACCCTGGCTCAAGGAAATTATTCTGTTCGCACTGAATACAGGCATGCGGATGGGGGAGATTCGAGAGTTGACGTGGGAGGGAGTTGATCTCGTCCGAAAAACTGTGACCGTCTTTCGGTCAAAGAACGGAGAACGGCGAACCATTCCCATCAACAGTCTCGTACTCGATGTCCTGAAGAGCAAAGCCAAGATGCGGTCGGTTAAGAGTGACTACGTGATCCCGAGTGAAACGTTCACCCTTCTTGACGACAGCCATCTCCGGCGCGCCTTTCGTGGAACGATGAAGTTGTGCCGTATCGAGAATTTCCATTTCCATGATCTCAGGCATACCTTTGCTACGAGGCTTGTGCAGTCAGGGATCGATCTCTACAAGGTTCAATGTCTCTTAGGGCACAAGTCGCCGATCATGACCCAGCGTTATGATCACCACTATCCGGAGAGTCTGCGCGAGGGAGTGGAAATTCTAGAGAAGTACCGTTTGGCTAGCACAAAAAGCACAAAATTAGCACGAACGGCACAAGCGGGAGGGCCGGCACTGGCGACTAGCGGTGTAAGTTGTTGAAGAATTTGGTGGGCCGTGTAGAGGTCGAACCTACGGCCAGCTGATTAAGAGTCTTTACTGATCATTCCGCTGCAGTCCGCTGGGCTCCTCAGTTGCTTGACATTTCAGACGCATCAGGATATTTCCCTACCATGTTGTACTCTCACGTTCGCTTGAATAGCTCCGCGCATGCCTACGCTGCGCCTACAAATGTGGCCTGCTGATGCCCGTCACTGATTATGGGGAGCGTTGGGCATGTCCGAACGCCCGTTTGCCTACAGATTTTTCCTACACGGCGGATGACGAAAGGGGCCTCGCATGCCGCGGTTGACGAAACAACTCATTGACGAGACCCCGTTCCCTGCGACGGGTCAAGTGTTTGTGCGCGATACCGAATTGCGGGGCTTTGCGCTGCGGGTCACCCAAGGGCGCAAGTCGTTCATCTTGGAAAAGCGTTTCGGGGGCGGATGCGTCGACTCACGCTCGGGCCCTATGGGCCGCTCACCCTGGATCAGGCGCGCAAGCTGGCGGCCACGCATGTGGGGGCGATCGCGCAGGGCGCCGATCCGGCACAAGTCCGGCAGGATCGGCTGCATGAGCCCACATTTGCGGATCTGACCGCGCAGTATCTCGAGCGGCATGCGCCGCGCAAACGGTCTGGCCGCGATGATCGGGGGATGCTCGACACGCATCTCCTGGTCTTTCGCACGAGGAAACTCACGGATATCCATCGGAATGAGGTGGCCCGCCTCCATGCCAAGGTCGGGGAGACGGCCTCCTATCGCGCCAATCGTCTGGTGGCGTTGCTCCGAAAGATGTTCAACCTGGCGCGGGACTGGGGCCTGTATGCGGGGGAGAATCCCGCCACCCGCATCCAGATGTTTCGAGAGGAATCTCGCGATCGGTTCGTGCAACCGGAGGAACTCCCCCGATTGCTTCATACCATCGCGGAGGAGGCGGATCCCACGGTCCGCGGGGTCGTGCTGACCGCGCTCTTGACCGGCGCGCGACGGACCGAGGTATTGACCATGAAGTGGGACGAGGTGAGTCTGACCCGGGCTGAGTGGCGGATCCCACACACGAAAGCCGGACGCCCGCATCTCTTGCCGTTGCCCCACGCACTCGTGGCCATGCTCCGGAGCCTGTCCCGCGTGGAGGGGAATTCCTATGTGTTTGTGGGACAGGACGGGGTGGGCCATCTCCACGATATGAAACGGGCCTGGGACCGCATTCGGGTACAGGCGGGGCTTCACGATGCGCGCTTTCATGACCTCCGGCGGACGGTCGGTTCGTGGTTGGCGGGGAGCGGCGAAAGCCTGTCCCTGATCGGAAAAGTATTGAACCACCGCGATGTGAGTACCACGGCCATCTATGCGCGATTGAACCTCGATCCCGCGCGGCAGGCCTTGGAGCGCAACGCGTCGAAAATGCTGGAGGCGGCAGCCCCTCAACGGTCTCCGGTCGTCATGAGGAACGTACCGACACGGTCACGCACACGGCTGTATCAAACGTCCCACACGGTGGACCCCGCGAGTCGTGAGATAGGTGGTGAGAGCGTCCCGATCACGGCAGCCCGCTGATCCGCGATCGGCGTGCTTTCGGCGGTGCTCGCGTCTGTCAGGATTCGTGCAGCCCCTGCGGGCGAACCTCCGAGAATGCTCCGCTCAAGGCGACACCTCCTTCAGCGGACCTGCGGGGAGGGTCATACATTGATTGAGAGCTGTGATCGGGAACACGAGGTACCGTTGAATGATAGTGTGAGCTGTTTTCCGCGATGCTATGCCCGAGGGATCTCCACGTTTGCCCTACCGCCGGCACCGAGCATGCTGTCTCGTAGCCATAAAATTAATGGACACTCAAAGGCGCAACATAAAATGTAGGGTTCACGAGGATTTCCAGTGTCGACGTGTGAACGGTTTTAAGGGCAATCGACTAGCGACGGTATACCTCCTTTTCATGACCCTTCATGTTCCTTCTCATGCGCCGTGTTAAAACCGTCGCGCCCCGGTCGGGGGTTTCTCAGTGGGTTTTTTGATAGTTTTCTCGTTTGTGAGCATCCATAAAGGTTACAGTGTCTTATTCGCGAGCACATCGAACAGGAGCCTGGCACAACCATCACTGAATTGAGGAGGTGCGGGCGAAACCCACCTGGACGCTCGAACGGAATGCTACTCCGTCGGTTCCCCAGCGGATCAGGCTAGCGACACCTGGAGGACCAATAGGAGGTCCACCTGTAATGCCTTCGACAGGCATTGACCCGGTTGATTGCGAGGTGCTCATGTTAAAAGCCAGTAATGTGTACGGTGTACCAGTATTCCCGCTGACAAAAAACACACGACCAAGCGAGGAGTCTGGCTCCACCAACGAATTAAACGTTAGTAACGGGTCTTGGAATGTCCCCACGAGCGTCCCCGACACCGGGTCAATGACCTGACCGTCGCTCACATAGATCCGTCCGGCATCAAACTCAATCTTCCCTGGACAACATGGTATTAAAGCGGCCGTGGTATTCGCTATCGAAACACCGAGGGCATCGATCGCCATTGTCACAATCCTCGTCGAGTCGACGTTATATCCATACAGGGTCGATGGGGATTGGGAAAATGTTAGCACTGAGATGCGCGTGAGCCCATCTGTTGTGTTAGACCGTGGCACCCCATTGTCATAGATCGCTACCTTGAACGCCGGGCTACAAAGTGTGGGGGCTATAGAGATCGCCGCTGATTGGGGAGTTCCCGGTAAGACTTCTAGATCGAATGCCCTGTTAACACCACAGCCAACTTGGGCAGTTCCCAAAGAGAATTTTATATCAGCCGTAAAGGTTGACAGATTGACTCGGCGGACGGCTCCTTCCCCGTCGAGGCCCACATACAGGAACTGTCCATCGTCTGAAATCGCAAGCCTCGTCGGTTCGCTTCCGACTGTCAGAGATGCCCCTATATTTCCCGTAACGGGGTCGATGATTGTGATGCTATTGGGCTTACTCGTTGCAGTACCGGGGATTGACGCGTAAATCTTCTGGCGAGACTTGTCATAGATGATGTCGTTGGTTGGGAGCGAGAGAATTCGGATATCGTTCACCGTGATCTGGACAGCGTTACTTGTGAGTCCAAAGGCAGCAGCCGTCACGTTCGCAGTCCCTGGGGCGATTCCCGTGACTGTTCCATCCTGGGCAACCTGTGCGATCCCAGGGTTGGTAGATTTCCATGTGAAAACAACACCAGATAGCGGTGTATTCAATTGATCAAAGGCTGTCGCTTGAAGCGGCTTCGTGAGGGTGGGTTGGGTTGTCAGGGAGGTGGGGCTAACTTGTACCCGAATGCCTGCTCCCTGTCCGTCCACCACATACGCCTCTAACTCTTCTGTAATTGTTTCGGTGATCCCCTGCCCTTGGATCACCGTCGTGTTCTTGACTGGTCCCACACCCGGTGCCAGCCATTGTGTGACCGTTTCAATTACGGTTGCGTTGCTTCCATCACTGGAAAACGTGACTGTGATCGTAATGACGGTTTGGACTTTCAAGGCATTCGTGAAGAGACCCACCGGCACCGTCACGCTCTCCACGCCAATCACGGACACTTCTGAAGTTACGGCTGCCATTTCATTCCGGCCATCACCGTCGCGATCCTCCCCGAAGTTAAGGCCGGTCTTACTCAATGATGTAAATGAAGAATTGGGAGCAGGCGGGAAGCGTAGCAATTGGTACGGAACAAGTTGGGGGCTGAGCACGTCCGAAGGATCGTTGTTTCCGTACTCGTTTACGCCCTGTAAGTCTTTAAACAAATATTCTTCTTGTGCGACCCCTGTGCCATCCGGATTGCTCTCGGTCAGCACGGTTGTTGTGACGAGACCAATCACCTTTGTTCCAGTGACCGTGACATTGTTCTGATAATTTAGAGTTGGTTGCCCGGTATCAGATTTCGCGCTCTGATACCGCCACATGTTCCCCTGGGTCAGTGGAACGTAATTTCCGATGTCCCCAGGGCCTAGGGTGGTCTGACCATTTCCAGCCGCTGCCGTGATGAATGCCATCATTCCGGTGTTCGCCGCGACCGCGCTTCGGATCGAGGTCACTGTATTTTCCACATTGGTCCCGGCTCCTAACTGCGTAGCAAGCACTAAGGCGTTGATGGAACCTGTGATATCTGCAAGCTCTTGGACGGTAAAGAGACTGAGGGTGGTTCCTGGGATCGCAGTAAGTTGCTCCAATACGAGGCGAACCGAAGTTTCCGCCACTGGATCGAGGTCCACCTTCGAGCCTGTGACAAAGGCGCGCATCTGAACCGCGCCATTGGCAACATGCACGATCAAATCATTTGAGACTTGGAGGCCTAGGTTCGTGAGGTTGAAAGAGTACGTTCCCGCAGCGGTGGTGGTTGTGGCCAAGACTGTAAAGTCAGTGCCGGTGGCATTGAATCGAGCGAGTTGCACCTGAGTGCCGTCTGGAACTGGACTCAGACCGGATATGGTGGCGTAGGCCGTTGGGAGAAAGAGATTGACGAGCCGCTCAATCAATCCAGGGGAATGATTGAAGGCAATCTGCCCGTTCGGAGCTTGGACCGTCCCGGACACGGTGGTCTGCGCTGTTGTGGGAGGTGGTCCTCCCGTTCCGCCATCCCCGCCGCCACCACCGCAGGCGGTAAGTGTGAGAGAAATGACCAACGCGATCGATAATGAATTAAACCATTTCATAGGGCACCCCCTGGGTGGTTGTCATTGCTACCTGCGAGGAGTTATCAGTATGAAAAAGTCTGTGCCAATCCACAGATGCTCATTTTCAGGCGGCTTGCTTCGCTCACTGGCCGAAGGCCTGGCCTTTTTCAGGGCAGTCAATGCGGTTGAGCATGAAGACCGTACACAATTTCTCGACAGGCTGACGCTCTTATTTGTTCACAGCATTCCAGAACGCCTCCCATTGCTCTTTTTGCGTCTGTGGATCGCCGGCCCTCACAGGTTGTACTTGTATAGCCTGGTAGTCTCGTACCTCAAGGATACGGTCGTCGGGCCCATACACAATTCCCACGTCTCCCTTGCTGTGTCCGCTGCTCAGTTCATAGATGCTTCCCGGCAACTCCCAGATACCAAGCGTGACCAAATCAAGAAGGAGGTGAACCGTTGATCGTGCGTAATTCGGCTGTTTGGTCAGTTCAACGCGATAGGTAGAGAGTCGCTTGCCCGCGCCCAACGGTTCACTACTAGAAGGAGTTCCGAGCTCGTGTTCAACCTGTTGCTCCGAGGTTCCGGCTCCAAGTGCCTCAAGATGTGCTCCTGGGTGTCCCTGGTGTGCCAGATACACGGCGCAGCCTGTACAGGCGGCAAGGACATACGCTGCTACTAAGGCCGTTATCCAAGTCTTTGTCGTCACGTTCCCACCCCATACTGCTAGAGAGGTTCGCAAACCATACAGAGGGAAATTGGCTTCCGTTATTTGCCTGAGCCAGCGCTCGGGCTACCTGCTGCTGCATGGACTAACTTGGGCTTGAGAAGGTCCAGCTGCTCTTTGAAAGTTGCGGCCAGCATATGGACCGCGTCTTTGAACCCATGTTCACTGTCATCTCTCAAATTCTGGCTTTGATTCATCGGGGTGGAGTAACGGTAGACCCCGCTTTGACCCGTGGCTCGCAGCAGGGGTTTCCGAGTTGGAATGTGATAGAGGGCCGCATCCATCATGGTGTTCGTATCGTTTTTTTCTCCAGGCACGAAGTACCAGCCGATTCC
>Ga0326726_10001937_pt1 | contig 19241 bp, 16 predicted proteins | sample MHFenrmetagenome_2_FD_207603 | JGI IMG/M metagenome (GOLD analysis project Ga0326726, IMG submission 207603) | Lab enriched peat soil microbial communities from Michigan Hollow, Ithaca, NY, United States - MHF15MN | ecosystem: Environmental > Terrestrial > Soil > Wetlands > Peat | place: USA... | reverse complement strand
AATGTTCGGCTATTGCGGAAGGCGGCCGAAGACAGCATCGGGATGCTTGATGACTTCCTGGACCGGGACCTCAACGACGGGGATTCCGATAAACCGTTCCCGGTCTCGGACTGCGATATCTGTCGCCAGGATCGCGCAGGCGGCGCCTTTGATGTCATCTGAGGTAAGCTCATTTTCTATTCCCATTGAGCCCTGCGTCTCAACCTTGATCGTGTGTCCCAGACGCTTTGCGGTTTTCTCGAGTTGTTCAGCCGCCATGTAGGTATGGGCGATGCCGGTAGGACATGCTGTAACCGCGACAAGTTTCATTCTGTTCCTTTCTGTGAATGGCGAAGCGACCAGCGCCGCTGTACATGAAAGGCCGCAGCGACAGCAAGCGATCCCACGACGACAGCCAGAATATACGGCAGCCTGTTGTCAATTACAGGGAGGACGATAAGTCCGCCGTGCGGAGCATGATCACCGACCCCCCCGAGCATGGCAATCACCGCGCCGATCATGGAGCCTCCCATAATAGTCGGTATTACCCGGATCGGATCAGCCGCGGCAAACGGGATCGCTCCTTCGGTGATTCCAATTGCTCCCATCGCGATGCTGGCATACCCCGCTTCGCGTTCCTCATCGGACCAGAGATGCTTCCCTACCAGCGTCGCCAGGCCAAGCCCGATGGGCGGGATGCAGATCGCTGCGGCACACGCGCCCATAACGGCGTACTGGCCGTCTTTAATCATGGACACGCCGAAGAAAAACGCCACCTTGTTCACCGGCCCGCCCATGTCGAACGCTATCATCGCACCCAGAATCAGCGCCAGGAGGACGGCGCTTCCGGTTCCCATGGTCAAGAGCCATCCCGACAGGAGTGCCATCAGGTCTTTGATCGGTCCACCGATCACGGTATACATGATCGAGCCCACGACGAACGAGGAGAGAACCGGGATGATCAGAATGGGCATGATGGGTCGGACGAACTTCGGCATGTGAAGTTTCTTGATCAACCGGACGACTCCGCCCGCAAGGAGACCGGAAATGATCCCGCCTAAAAATCCGGCACCCATCTGGTTGGCAATGTATCCACCGACGAAGCCCGCGACCAGTCCGGGTCTGTCTGCCATGCCGAAGGCGATGTACGCGGAAAGGACGGGGACGAGGAAGAAGAATGCCGCAGTACCGATGTCGAGAATCAGCTTGATAAAGGGGGAGTTGGAGAAATCGGGTCCGGCAGGCGTCATCGGAGCGAAGCCGATCGCGATGGCGATCATAATCCCGCCGCAGGCCACGAACGGAATGACATACGAAACCCCGGAGAGGAGATACTTTTTGAGTTCCTGGAGGCTGCGGTTCATGCTTCGAAAGTTATACAGAGGTTGACGGAAAAATTTCGTATGACATCGTTCGCTCCCACACCAATGACACCCTTCGACGCGTCCCAACAAAAACCGTTGGGACTTGCTCAGGGTGAGGAATGTACAATCTTTGGCAAGGACATCTGCAGTACTGTCATCCTGAGCGAGGGAGCGGAGCGACCGCGTCGAAGGATGTCAAAGGCACCCGGACCACTAACACCCATCGCGTCTCCTAAACCCTGATTCCCCGCAATCTCTCCGCCGCCTGTTCCGCCGTGAGATCACGCTGCGGTTCTGAGAGCATTTCATAACCCACCGCGAATTTTTTTACGGTCGCAGATCGCAACAGGGGCGGATAAAAATGCGCATGCAGGCACCAGTGTACCTCAGCTGTTCCTCGATGAGGCGCGGGATGCCAGCCCATGGAATAGGGAAACTCGATAGAGAACAGGGTGTCGTACTTTACAAGTATGGCCTTCAGGATTGCCGCAAGGCTCTGCCTCCGGCCGGCATCGAGCTCATCGAACCTCCGGACCGCGGTTTTCGGCAGGACCAGCGTTTCAAAGGGCCAGTTCGCCCAATAAGGAACGAGAACTATCCAATGGTCATTCTCTGCCACAACCCGTTCTCCGCTCTTGATCTCGATTTCTCCATACGCAATGAGGAGCGGCGTCCTGTGGGCCTCGAAGTATTCTCTCTGGCGGATGTCTTCTTTCATGGGCTCATTGGGGAGCGTCGAACTCGCCCAGAGCTGCCCGTGCGGGTGAGGGTTGGAGCACCCCATCATCTCGCCGTTGTTTTCAAAGATCTGTACCCACTGAAATTTTCTGCCAAGTTCAGCGTCCTGTTCCGCCCATGCATCGACGACTCGTGCAATATCCGTGATGTCCATATTGGAAAGCCGCAGGTCGTGCCGCGGAGAAAAGCACAATACCCTGCTCGTGCCGCGAACGACCGAGGCCTCGAGGAGCGACGTGGCGTCTTCCTGCCGTTCGTCCGCCGAATCCGGAAGCAGCGCAGGAAAATCATTTTCGAAGACGTAGGTATGCTCGTAGGCAGGGTTCGATTTTCCATTGGCCCGAGTATTTCCGGGACAGAGGTAACACGTGGGATCGTACCGCGGGCGTCCCTGGACCGGCGACTTCTCAATGCTCCCCTGCCATGGCCGCTCAACACGCTGCGGTGAGACCAGGACCCATTCGCCGGTGAGGATGTTGCGCCGGCGGTGAGGGGATTTCTGAAACATCGTGTCGTTTTTCATCAAAGCCTTGTCAAACGAACCTCATCCCCCTCGCCTGTCCGCTTTCGCGGACAGGCGAATTATGAATTTCGAATTCGTAGTTCTCAATTCGATTCCGCCCACATCTGTCCGAATCCCCTCTCCTCTCAGGAGAGGGGCCAGGGGTGAGGTAGGTACAGATTTCAGGCAGCAGATCGTCATGCGTTAATCAGCCAGATCTCTTTTTGCGGCGACGAAAGATACTCCGCGCCGTCTGCAGTTACAACCACCATCTCTTCGATGGTCGCAATTCCGCGATTCTCGACCGTCAGGCGCGGCTCGAGCGTGAACACCATCCCCTTTTCCAACAACGCGAGCGGCTTTTTGCCGTATTTCTGCCACAGGGGTCCGAGCAGAGCAGTTCCGTCATGAGCGAATCTTCCAACCTGATGGCCGAGGCCATGCGGAAACTCCGCGTATCCCGCCCCGGTCACCACGCCGCGGGCGATGCCATCTATTGTATTCCCCGTAATACCCGGCCGCATCCCCTTTCTCGCTTCCTCAATGGAACGCACTATGGTATCGAAACCGCGCTGAACTTCTGCCGGGGCAGATAGTTCGCCTTTCCGGAGGATGTAAAACGTCCTCTGGAGATCCGAACAGTACTCGTCAACTTTGAGCCCGAAATCGATATTTAGAATGTGCCCGGGATCGATCTTGCGATCGGTCGGCCCGTAGTGCGCGCCGGCAGTATCGGGCCCGGTGAACACCGCGGGGCATGTCCGGTAGTCCCAGGCCGGTAGTGCATGCTCTTTCGCAATGCCATCGCGCATGAACGCCGCCACATCGCGCTCCGTTTTCCCCGGAGTAATGAACCGTGCCACCTGCGCGAATATCCGTTCCGTTTTGACTATCGCCTCCCGAATCCTTGCCAATTCGGAAGACGACTTTCTCTCCCGGAGGGCCGACACAATGGGCTCCGAAGGTACAAGCCGCTTCTCCATGCCGATTTCCTTGAGCAGGCCAACAAGGGTGAGGTACATGCCATGGGTGAGTCCGTCGCAGATCTCGCTGTCCTGCGAGTAGTTAACAGCAATGGAACCCGGATTCACCTTGCGGAGAAAATCCTGCAACGGACGGGCGAAGCCTTCGACGTAGCCGATGACCGAATCGTATGCAGCAAGATCTTCGACTCCTTTTTTGTCGTACTGGCCGACGATCGCGCACGTCCCGCCCGAACGGGTAACGATGAGTGCGCTATGCCAGGTGAGATCGCCGTCGACGAGGAACGGGAGCACCGGATCGCCGTTGATCGAACTCTCGCGCGTGAACGTGATCCAGCAATCGATGTTGAATTCTTTCAGCAGGTCCGCCGCCTGGCGGATCTTCTCAGGGATGAGCACGGTAGCTCCACTGGCGATTATTCATTGACTGACCTCACCCCTGTCTCGCTTCGCACGACATCCCCTCTTCTTGTAGGAGAGGGGAACGAGGGGTGAGGTCAAGATTTACGCATATCTGTCCGGCCGCATCAACAACAGGTCCACGCTGGGAATCTTTTGATTCACAATCTCAGCAACGAGCCTCCCCGTTATGGGAGCCAGTGACACGCCAATCATGGCATGTCCTGTTGCCGCGATCAGGTTATCAAACCCCCGGAACCGGCCGATGTACGGCAGACCATCCGGCGTGCACGGACGCAGACCACTCCAGACCGTCGACGCGTGCTCGACGGACGGATGAAGGTTTTCAAAGTATTTCGGAACAGCACGCAGCAGCGCATGGACCCGCCGCAGGTTGATATCAGAAGTCATCCCGGTCAGTTCCATTGTTCCGGCAAACCGTATCTGATCGCCCATCGGTGTGACCGCAACACGCGCTTCCTCAAGCAGACATGGAATGCGTGGGCCCTCGCGCGTGGCCGGAACCGTAATGCTGTACCCTTTGCCGGCCTGCATCGGAAAACGAAGTCTCAAATCGCGAATGATTTCCGGCGACCACGCACCCCCGGCGAGCACATACTCATCGGCTTTCACCATTCCATCAGATGTACGGACTCCCGAAATGAGGGCGGGCCGCGTTTCAAATCCGACCACCGACCTGGACGTCAGGATGTTTACCCCTCGCTCCAGGAGGAGATCGCGGAGGCATTCCAGAAACGCTGCGGGAACCAGATGGGCATCGCCAGGATAGTAGACGCCACCAGTTGCCCGGTAGGTTACGTGAGGCTCGAGCTCCTGGAGGCCCGCCTTGTTTAGGACCCGTGCATCTACGCCGATGGATGCTGCCGTCGCGGCAGTGCCGACGGTTCCTCTCTTCCCGTGCTCGGTTCGGAAGAGCATCAGGAGCCCTTTCTTTTCCAGTCCGAACTTCAGTCCTCCCCGGTCTGACATCTCTTCGTACAAGCCGTAGCTGGCAAGGCTTAAGTCGCGAAGCAGAGGCATTGCCCTCGTCGCTTTCTTTCTGGTACATGAGGCGGCAAAATGCCAGAGCCACGTCATAAGATCGACATCGAGGCGGGGTTTTACGTACAGGGGACTTTCCGGATTGAACATCCAGCGGAGGGCGAGGCGAACCATTCCGGGAGCCGCCAGCGGAACAAAATGACTGGGAACGACAAGTCCCGCATTGTGCCTCGATGAGCCGGCCCCGATATCGTCTTTCTCCAAAATCGTGACCTCGTGCCCGTCCGCCTGCAAAAAATACGCCGCGCTGAGTCCGATGATCCCGCCGCCGATTATTGCAATGCGCTTCTGTTCCGCCATGCTCCCGTGGTTCCTCAGATCACCTGAAATCCGTGTGCGAAAGGATCGTCTTCATCATCGATGACGATCGTATTGAAGCCCGTAATCTTTGCCCAACCCTCGATGCTCGGCACAATCCCCGTCTTGTCGCCGATGCGTACTTCTTCCTCAACTCTCCCGCGAAAGATGCTCCCGATGATGCTTTCGTGAACGAACACCTCACCTACCTTGAGTTTCCCCTGCGCTGTCCATTGCGCCATTCGCGCAGATGTCCCTGTGCCGCAGGGGGAGCGGTCGATCGCTCTCTCTCCATAGAAAACTGCGTTTCGCGCATGCGCCTCCTTGTGCCGGGGAGGGCCGGTCCATTCGATATGGCTCAGATCGCGGATCGTGGGGTCAAGCGGGTGCACGAACGAGTGCCGTTCATTCACCAGCCGGCGGATAACGGGACTCAGGCGAAGGATCTCATTCACGCCCAAAGTTTCAATGTCGTGGTAGTTTTCCTGAGGATCGATGAGCCCATAGAAATTCCCCCCGTATGCAACATCGAGTCTTAACGGTCCGATGCCGGGAATGTCCACACGAATGTCTGACGCCTCGAGATAGGAGGGAACATTGAAGAACCGTACTGACGTCACTTTGCCTGCTCTCTGCATATACGTCGCGCGGACGATTCCCGCGGGTACTTCGAGCCGGACTTCGCCCGGAGTGCGGGGAACGACAAGACCTTGTTCAATCATCACTGTCACGGTACCTATGGTCCCGTGGCCGCACATCGGCAGACAACCGCTCGTCTCGATAAAAAGAATCCCGATGTCGTTGCGCGGATCCGCAGGGGGATACAGAATGCTCCCCGACATCATGTCGTGTCCGCGGGGCTCGAACATCAATCCGGTTCGTATCCAGTCAAATTCTGCAAGAAAATGCTGTCGCCGCTCACTCATGTTCCTTCCATCGAGCCGGGGCCCTCCTGCTGCAACAACGCGAACGGGGTTACCGCACGTGTGAGCATCGATGCAGAAAAACGTGTGGCGGCTCATGCCTTGTCCTTCTTCTCCGCGGGGATATCGAGGACCGTCCGGGCAAATTCTTCGAGATAGTCGATCAGTTCGTCCGACGCGGCTGCGGCGGCAGCTTCGTCGGCACGGGCGACTGCTTCCATCAGCGCGGCGTGATGGTGAGCTGCCCGCACGATGTCCCCGGTATGGCGGTACAGGTACCAGAAACGGCGGGAGTGTGCGTGCAGCGGGAATGATGCTTCGAGTGCGAATGTACATCGGGCCGCCGCCTCGATGACCCGATCAAACTCTGCGTCATGGCGCATGAACTCACTCATATTGCCGGCTGAAGCGGCTTTCACCATCAGGCGGCCGGCTTTCCGCAGTGCCTCTTTTTGGTCAGGCGTGGCTCGCCGTGCGGCTTTTGCCGAGATGAGCCTGTCGAGAACCCGCCGGGTCTCCAGGAGCGCAAAGTGATCAACAATACTGATTTCGCTCACCATGACTCCGCGTCGCGGCAGAGTCGATACAAGCCGCTGGACCTGGAGCCTCTGGAGTGCCTCACGCATCGGCGTCCTGCCGATGCGAATCCTCCTGCTTAAGGCACTTTCAGTGAGAATCGTACCCGGCCGCAGTTTCAGGGTGACAATCATTTCCTCAAGCCGCATGTACGCCTGATCCGCAAGACTCTGCTTCACCTCACCGGACACCAGCGGTACACCTGTCGAATGAGCCAGCCGCCGCGGCCGGACTTTACGGGCGGTTGCCGTTGCGCCGGTCAACATCGTGCACCTTGCCTTCCGTTGTTCAGGGCGCCACGTAACATGTCTTCACTGTCGTGTAAAATTCACGGGCGTATGTACCCTGTTCTCTGGTGCCATAGCTTGAACCTTTCTTTCCGCCGAATGGCACATGGTAGTCAACGCCCGCCGTCGGAAGGTTGACCATCACCATCCCGGCCTGGGCGTTTCGACGGAAATGGCTGGCATGCTGTAACGACGTCGTGCATATTCCTGAGCAGAGGCCGAACGGCGTATCGTTCGCAAGCGTAAGCGCCTCCTCATAGTCTTTCGCAGGAATAACCCCCGCAACGGGTCCGAAGATCTCTTCCCGGTTGATCCGCATGGCGTTCGTTGTGTCCGTGAAAAGGGCCGGAGCCAGATAGAATCCCTTTCGTGACCTGGTGAGGCGTTCTCCCCCGAAGGAGAGCGTCCCCCCTTCATCTTTCCCGAAGCCGATGTATGAGAGATCTTTGTCGAGTTGAACCTTGTCGACGACAGGTCCGATGTCGGTACCTGCTGCAAGGGCATCGTCGATTTTCAGTTCTCCCAAACGCCGGACCATTGCATCGACGAACTGGCGATAGATCTTCGAGGTGACTATGATCCGGCTTGACGCTGTGCATCGCTGGCCGGTAGAGAAGAAGGCACCGTTCAGTGCAGCGCCTACTGCAACCTCAAGATCTGAATCGTCGAGAACGACGAGAGGGTTCTTCCCTCCCATTTCAAGCTGGACCCGTGCCAGACGATTCGCACAGGCGGACGCAACCCCCCCTCCAACCTCGACTGACCCCGTAAAACTTATCCCCGCAACGTCCGGATGGTTCACCAGAGCATTGCCGATAATGCGTCCCTTGCCGGTCGTCAGATTGAATACTCCTGCGGGGAGACCGGAACGAGAAAGTATTTCCGCCATGGCCCAAGAGCAGCCGGGAACGAGCTCAGCAGGTTTCAGAACAACCGTATTGCCGTACGCGAGCGCGGGAGCCGTCTTCCAGGCAGGAATGGCGATGGGGAAATTCCAGGGACTGATAAGTCCGACGACACCCAGAGGTTCACGCAGCATGTCGACCTCGATGCCGGGGCGAACGGAACGTATATGCTCTCCTCCGTTGCGGAGCGCCTCGCCGGCAAAGAATTTAAAAATGTAACCGGCCCGTGTGACCTCACCGATAGACTCGATCAGCACTTTCCCTTCCTCACGCGCCAGCAACCTGCCGAGCTCATCCTTGCGGGCAAGGATCTCCGAGCCGACAAAATCCAGCACATCGAACCGTTGCTGAGGCGTGCTGTTTCTCCAGGCCGGCGCAGCTGATCTGGCAGCTTCCACTGCCAGGCGCACCTGCGATTCGTCCGCCTGATCGTAGATGCCGACGATGTCGTCGATGTCGGAAGGATTGACATTCGGTGCCGTTGCAACGCCCTTCACCCACTCACCGCCTATGTAGAGATGGTGCGCTGTTCTCTCCTGAGCCATGATTAGATCTCCGGAAGTCGTGGTCTCGTCTTGAGCGCGTCCTCGATCACCTGCTTCACCCGCTCCCGTTCCTCTCCCGCAAGCGGAAGTCGCGGCGGGCGGACTCTCTCGTTTCCCCCGTCTGCCAATGCTTCGGCAAGCTTGATATTCTGGACGAACTTCACCGAGACATCGAGGTGGAGGAGCGGCGTGAACCATTGATAGAGCGTCAGGGCCTCATCGATGCGTCGCGTCCGGACAAGATTATACAGCGCAACCGCCTCTTTCGGAAAGGCACAGACGAGTCCCGCCACCCACCCGACCGCCCCTACCAGGAGGCTCTCCATGATCAGATCGTCGACACCTGTAAATATTGCATAGCGGTCGCCGACAAGGTTTCGGATGTCGGTAATCCGCCGGATGTTATCGGATGATTCCTTGATCGCAATGAACTTCGGCTCGTCGGCAAGGCGGGCGAACATCGCGGGGGTAACATCGACCCGATAGGAGACCGGATTGTTGTAGATCATGATGGGGAGATCAGACACCTCTGCCACGTCGCGGAGATAGCGTTCTGCTTCCCTCTCGTCGGCCGCATACTGCATGGGGGGGAGTACCATGAATCCACTGACGCCGAGCTTCGCCGCGCTCCTGGCGAATGCGCACGCTCCTGTGGTCGTTGTCTCCGCCACGCCGGAGAGAAGCGGGACACGCGCACCGCACGCCGATGCCGCTGCCCTGATGACGTCGAGTTTTTCAGGCGGACTGAGTGTGCCGTTCTCCCCCAGCGACCCGAGAACCACGATCCCGTGGACTCCTGCATCAAGCTGACGGCGGATGTGGGACCCGACCGCCGCAAGGTCAACTGTTCCATCTTCTTTGAACGAGGTAGTGAGCGCAGTGTAGACGCCTGACCAGTGTGGGACCATGGGTGCTCTGCAAGTGATCGGGATGTCATGAAACAGTATATGGTGCCTGATATATTACGAATATATTCATCACAAGCAATGATGATCAGTCTGTCGCTGACGTAGCCTGAGCGCAGAATGTGATCAACAGGGGCGGGAGAACTCCCTAAACGATCACCTTCTTCCTGTTGAAGAGGAGGAAGAGGAGTCCGGCAAGGAACGTGATTCCTCCCCACCACAGGCCGGGATGCAGTTCCGCCAGAACGGTGTGTTCCAGCGGAGGATTGAAGTAATCGTAAATGCCCGCCCCCAGCACAATCGCTCCGGTGATCAGGAGAAAGAGCCCTACGAAATACCAGATGGGTTTCATGGTCGGTAGCCCTTCACCAGAAGTAGACATTGAGAATGATGAGCACGATGACCGAAATGATCGCGTAGAATTCCGGTCTTCGCATGAACGGTACCGGGGCGAGGGCAGTTTCCTGCGTCAGACCCTTGACCAGGCCCACGAGCTCTTCACGGGGCTTCTTCTTCGTGAAGAAACTGATGACGATGGTCACGACGAAGCACACCAGCCAAGCCCACCAGGCCCGCCAGAAGTTCGCCGCCATATCACTGCTGACTGCTGACATCGTGATCGTGGAAGCATCCATCCACTGAAACTTCACTGCGAGGAACATAACAATGGAAGTGCCCATGCCCGCAAGGAGACCCCAGAAGGCTCCGGCCGGCGTAATCCATACAAGGAACATCCCCAGAAGCATCGTGGCGAAAAGCGGAGCATTCACCCAGGAGAAGATTGCCTGCATGTAGTCCATGATTGACGGAAATCCCTTGGCCCAATACGCGGTTCCAACACTGACGATGACACCGACCACCGTCGCCACGCGGCCAACCCAGACGAGATGCTGATCCGTTGCATCTTTCTTGATGATCGCGCGATAGATGTCATACGTCCAGACTGTGTTGAATGCGCTGATGTTACCCGCCTGTCCCGCCATGAACCCCGCAAGCAGCGCCGAAACTCCGAGGCCGATCAATCCGTGAGGATAGTACCGCATGATCAGCAGCGGCAGAGTGGAATCATAGTTTACCTGTCCACCATCAGTGAGCAGCGCAAAACCGCTTCCTGATTTCCCCGCGAGAATGATCGCAATCAGACCGGTCAGGACAACGATGGCGGGGACCGCCATTTTGGGAAACGAAGCGATGATGGGTGTCATCCGGGCCGAGCGTAGATCTTTCGCGGAGAACGCCCGCTGGACAACGAGAAAGTCCGTCGTCCAGTATCCGAACGACAGGACGAATCCGAGCCCCAGGACGATACCCGCCCAGGTAATCGCCATCCCGTTGAGCAACGGATCTCCCGAAGTGGACCAGAGCGTACCGAATGAAGCAGGAATGTTACTCAGCACCTGATCCACCCCACCTATTTCAACAAGACCAAGGATCGTGACGAGAAAGAGTCCAAACCATATGAGGAAGAACTGAATGATTTCCGTAAATATCGCCGACATCAGTCCGCTGAGCGTGACATAGAAAGCTACTGTGCCGGCAGACACCCACATGCTGACGTTCCAGTCCCACCCGAGGAAGGTTCTGAGCACGAGCGCCATCGCATAGAGATTGATGCCAGACACCAGAAGAGTCATCACGGCAAACGCGATGCCGTTCAATACACGCGTTTTTTCGTCAAACCGCAGTTTGAGATAGCCGGGCACCGAGTGGATGCGACTGCTATAATAGAAGGGCATCATATACAGCCCGAGAAACAGCATCGCAGGGATGGCCCCGACCCAGTAGAAGTGGGCGACGTACATCCCGTATTTGAAGGTATTTCCGGTCATCCCGAGCAATTCAAGCGCACCAAGGTTCGCTGAGAGGAATGCAACGCCGGCTACCCACATGCTGTTCTTCCGTCCGGCCAGAAAGAAGTCTTCCTGATTCTTTGTGAAGCGCTTGAGATAGTACCCGAGACCGAGAATGAATGCGAAGTAGACCGCGAGAACGAGCCAGTCCACAAGGCTGAGGTTGAAGGTTGTCATGGAGCACCTTTCGGATAGTGCGGTGAAATCAGTTACGTCGCCGGTTACTCAGCATACCGCCGGAGCATCGATGGCGGAATCGGGCGGCGATCAAGCCCGGGCCCTTCCATTTCAAACTCCAGGCCAATATTCGCATCGCGCCGTTTCAGCGCAAGCCAGAACTCGTGAGATCCGGCTTCGAGATAAATCCTCACCGGTGTAGCCGACGAACTCCCCGAATCGTATGCAACGCTCGTCAGTCCGATTCTGAGCGTGGCGTGCATCGGCGTATCCAGGTAGAATGTATAAAGCCCCTCACGATCGACACGAAGAAACCCGGCGAAAACGAGTGCATGCGTGTCATTGCCGACCGTGAGCCCGTCGAGCGACACGGTGTACACATGCCCCTGCGGTGCAGCGACGTTCTTACCCGTTGAATCCAGCATCGCGGCAGAGTAAGTAAGGAATTCCAGACCGTGCAAGGATGAATCCACTTTGGAGAAATATCCGGTCGCCACCGGACCAGACGCACCCTCCGGAAGGAACGTGCGGACTTTCAATTCGGCATCTGAAGTAATGCGGACGCTTCCGTGCACCACGGCCGACGCTTTCGTTGGCTCAGAGCCATCAAGGGTATACCTGACTTCTGCACCCGGGACCGGATTGTTAACAGCCACGACGGTGTCGCGGAAGAAAAAGCGGTTTCCTTCTATACCGGCCGGTGTGGGGATGCGGAAATTTACGCCGGCACCCAGGAGACGCGCATATTGGCCCGCCATACGCTCGGAAAAATCCCCTAAGTTCCTGGCAGACGCCTGCGACCACACAACTTCACTGAGCGCGCACGCGCGGGGGAAAGCCATGTACTCAACACGATCCGGCCCGGTCAGTTGCTCCGTCCAAACATTCCCCTGAGCTCCGAGAATGTGACCTGCCTCTTCCTTCGCGAGCCCTTCAGGGATTGGATCGTACGCGTACACTTTTTCGAGCGGAAGAAAATCCCCGACAGGAGACGGTTCACCGGAGAGTCCCTGACGGTAGTCAAAGTAGCATGATGATGTCGGCGTCATCACGACGTCGTGGCCTGCTTTAGCGGCCCTGATCCCCCCCTCGGTCCCCCGCCACGACATCACCATCGCATTGGGAGCCAGACCGCCTTCAAGGATCTCGTCCCAGCCGATCAACCTTTTCCCATGATCTTTGAGAAATCGTCCGATACGCCGGATGAAATAGCTCTGGAGTTCTTCGCCGCTGGTCAGTCCCTCATCCTCCATTCTGCTTCTGCAGCGTGGACAGGCAAGCCAGCGGATCTTCGGACACTCATCCCCTCCGATATGTACAACCTGCCCGGGAAAGAGCGCGAAGACTTCACCCAAGACGTCCTCAAGAAAGTCGAACGTTCGATCGTTCCCTGCGCAATACACGTCGTCGGAAATCCCCCAGGTCGTGCGAACGGCAAACGGCCCGCCCGTACAGGACAATTCGGGATACGCCGTTAGTGCAGCAACGGAATGGCCGGGCATCTCGATTTCGGGAACGACAGTGATGAACCGTTCCCGTGCATAAGCCACGATTTCGCGGACTTCGTCCTGAGTGTAGAAGCCGCCATACGGAATGCCGTTACCCATCGTTTCTGAGCGCCACGCACCGGCTTCTGTCAGGCGGGGATACTTCTTGATCTCCAGCCGCCATCCCTGATCCTCGGTGAGATGCCAGTGGAAGACGTTAAACTTGTACGAGGCAAGCAGGTCCAGGTATTTCTTGATGAACTGCACCGGAGCATAGTGCCTTCCGACATCGAGGTGCATCCCCCGCCAGGAGAATCGCGGACGGTCCTCGATCTTGACGCAGGGAATTGTCCATTCCTTATCGTGGATGAGACTTCGATATTCGATCTCCGGGGGCAAAAGCTGCAGCAAGGTTTGGACGGCGTAAAAGGCCCCGGCCGGGTGCGAAGAGGAAATCACAATCCCCTGCGGGGTAACAGACATCGAGTAGGCTTCTGTATCGGCGGCAGCCGCGCCGCCGGTGACGGCAAAAACAATGGCGTCAAAGTGCGGCCCCGGGTTTATGACAGGCAATGTGAATCCGGTCGACTGACGCAGCCTGCCTGCAAGAAATTCGGCGATGCCTTTAAACTCTTCCGGTTTTTTCTCAAGGACAATCTGCGTCTTCTCATTAAGGCGAAATACACCGGACGCTCGATCCATCTTCAGCGGTTTGGGAACGACCGAAAGCACTCCAGCAGTCGGCGGCCCGGGAATCGCCGGGGTGAGAGACGTCAGCATGAGGAGGCACCATGCCACGATGGGGCTGGAACCAGACATGAGGATCTGGATATTCTTCGTAGAAGGGATGATCGGTGAGAACGGTCAGCTGTTGCGCGTTTCAACATTCGAAGAAAAAACGACTTTGTCAACAACCGGAAGAATTCATCCGAATTTACACTGTTACGGTTTCCGACGGAAGGGCTTTAAACGACGAGAGGACCCGGACGGGGGGAGAACCAGCACGGGAAAGGGCCTCCCGCGTAGTCGCTAGCGCAATTGCATTCGTGTTGCATTGCTGACTGATGTGCGCAAGTATGAAAGTCGCAGGGGGTGCGGAGGAGACCCGGACAATGTCACATACGATTCCCGCACACTGATCGTTCGAAAGATGGCCGATTTCCTTGATCCGGCGAATGAGCCATTGCGGCCTGCCTGAATTCTCCAGCATAACCGGATCGTGGTTCGATTCGATGACGCAGGCGTGGGAATCCGCGAACTGTTCAGCCAGCGATTCCTCCTGATACCCGAGGTCTGTGGCAATGGTCGCTTTTCTGCGACCGGCGCCATTATCACTTTGAAGCTTGAAACCGAAGCATCCTCCAGGCGCATCGTGAGGAACCGGAAACGCTTCGACGGAAAAAGTCCCCACTTCGGTCCCTTCCCCGTCGAAGGTGCGAAGCAAACCGCGCCGGGCGGCACGAACGATGGACGGATAAAGCCGCTTGAGTGATGCTGCCAGCTCTCTGCGGACAAAAACCGGGATGCCGTTTTTCAGGAGGAGATCAATTGATTGATCGTTAACGTGGTCGCCGTGCGCATGCGTGAGGAGGAGGCCACCGAGGGATGGGATATCGAGGTCGAGAGATTCGAGGCTGGACCTGATGTAACGCGGCGGGAATCCGCAGTCGACCATCACCGATGTTCGATCGTCCCAGAAGAGGGTGGCATTGCCCGCACTTGAGCTTCCAAGGACTCTCAGGAACACCGGATCATGCCGTGCACTTTGGGGATCAGTCCTATCACAAAATGTTGAACAGCCGTTCTGTTTGCTTCCCGATTACACTTCTTTTGCGTCGAGCGCGACCTTTTCCTTCTCCGAATACATCGTCCCGAATACATAATCCCATAGCGGGGTGCTCACGCCGAAGCCGCGACCGTTGTCAAGATAGTGGTGCCGGACGTGGTGATGTTTCAGCCAGAGCCCGATATTTCCCTTCATCGGGGCATGGTGGGTCGCATAGTGAATCTCATCGTAACAAATATATCCGAAGATGAAACCGGCAAACAAAGGCCCGACATATGCAGCCGGGAAGAGCCACGTGAAGAGCCCGTAGAAGAGACAGGCAAGCGGAAGGCTGACAACGGGGGGCATCACAAGCCGCTTGGAATCGTTCGGATAGTCATGGTGAACGCCATGCATTAGGAAATGCAGTTTCTTCCCCCACTCCGAACTGGGAGCGTAGTGGAAGACGAACCGATGAAGAAGATATTCGGTCAGCGTCCAGATGAAGACCCCGACAACGAAATTCAGCGCGATGCTCAGGGCCGACACCCCTTCTCCGACAATCGGGCCGTAGAGAAAGTACACGACCACAGGCAGATAGACGATGATCGGAACGCTCCAGTGGACGTGCGTGAATAATTCGAGGAATCCGCTCCGGAACAGCCGGGCCGATTCGTCCTTGTTGGAAACATAGAGTTTAGACATAAGCCACCCCGATGGATTTCTGTCCTACTATACGAAAATCAAACAAATGCGTCAACAGGGGGACAGGAGAAAATGACTAAATCTCAAGCACCAAATCTCAACCGATCACAAATGACCAAAGAAACCGAAATATCCAAAATCGCTATTGCCCTGGGGGCAACTTCCTGTTTGGACATTTGAATTTGTTTGTGATTTGGTGCTTTCTCTTTCTCCTATCTCAGGAAAAGAATCGCGACTCCTGCCACAGCAATGAAGGCCCCTGCAACCGCCCTCCAGGTGAGATGCTCTTTGCCCACGATGCGGACCAGGGGCAGCATCAGGATGGGCACCGTGGCCATGAGCGTCGCTGCCACGCCGACATCCGTATTCGCCACGGCAACAAGACTGAAATACACCCCCAGAAAAGGTCCGAACACCGCTCCTACAGCCGTGAAGGTGACCGCTCTACGGTCGCTGATGATCCACCCGAAAACCGCCGGATCACGTGCCAGCGCAATGCCAACGGGAAGCATGATGGTCAGGGAAGCGGCAATCCGGATCAACGTTGCGATGAAACCGTTGACCTCTCCTTGATTGAATGCAAGCTTGGCAAAGATGAGGCCGACACCCTGTCCGATCGCTGCGAGGATTGCGTAAATTATCCCCCGCCCGACAATGGGTCCCGTCGTCCCCTGGCTCCTCTCCATGACCACAATGGATATACCCCCCAGGGTTATCACCATTCCAATGACCCCCCAGGCTGACAGGCTCTCATGGAGAAAGAAGTACGCGAGGACCGCCGCAACTGCCGGGGCCGACGCCATGATCAGCATCGAGACACGCGCGCCCATTTCCTTGAAGGCGGCAAAAAGAAACGAATCGCCGAAGGCAAACCCGATAACACCGCTGATCCCGAGAAGAATCATCTGTGAGCTCGAAACATGCAGCTCGATCCCCGCCAGCGGGACAAGGACGGACAGATAGAGAAGCGCCATCACGAGTCGAACCACGTTGATCGAAAGCGAACCTGCCCGCATCGTCGCGGACGCAAATGCAAGAGCGCTGACAGACCACAATGCTGCCGTCGTCAGTGCACACAACTCCCCAAAGTAGGGCATGCAACTCCGGTCGGCTGTCTGGGAAGCTGCGAATTTACGAAGAATGGGTGCAAGAACCAAAGAATCAATTGTCGATGATCCATGGATCATGGATAAGTTTCTGAGGCGAGAAAGCCATGTCTTTGGCGGGGGCGCTCCTCTTTCACCCTGAGTGAAAGTACCAAAGAGATCTTTGCCTTTTTCCCTACCGGGGGTGGTACTTTCTTTACAGTCCAAAGAGAATTTGCCTCCCGGCAGGGGGTACTTTCTCTCCGAGAGAATCCCGCCTTCCAGGATCCCGCTCAATGGCGGGATCCAGAGAGCGGGAAAAGTACCAAAGAGATCTTTGCGAGATCGAAAACTAAGGGGGCGACCAGTGACAGCTGGCCAGGGGCGATGCGATTTCGATTGCTTCGATTAAGCAGTGAAGGGAAAGCATCGAAATCGCGAACGCACGTTGTACGCCCCAGCCAGTGGCGTCGCGATCTCGCATAGCCATTGCACACGGGACACAGCAATTGTCAACGGACAATCAACAATTGTCAACCACTTGATAGTTGTGGATTGACTATTGACAATTGTTAATTGTTAACCTCCCCTCCTCCGCGAGGAGGTGAAAGACAGGCTCGCCCTGAGCGAACGAGTGTTGTCTGCGAGTGAGCCGAAGGGGGTGGTGGCGACGAGGTGAGGAAAACTCAAACACGCAGGTCAATCGATCGCAGAAGTTCGGATGTTCTTCGCTCAACCAGTAATGCCGCGTCGCGCATAGCCTCTTTACGGCTTGTCATTGCATCTTCCAGCGAGGCAAGCGCGGCAAGTCGGCCTGGTCCGACAAACGATTCATGCGGACCGGCGCACCTTCCAACGATTGCAGCAGTTCGAACATTCGCGCGTTCCGCTTCGCGCATGATCCCGTCGAGCGCCTTGCCAAAACCCGTCTGTTCGTCTATCTGTCCTTCTCCCGTCAGAACGAGGTCGGCTTTCCGCACGAGATCCCGAAATCCCACCCGATCCAGCACTGTCTCGATTCCCGACTGGATGCGCGCGTTGCAGAAGGCCAGGAGTCCCAAGCCGAGTCCTCCTCCTGCACCGGCACCGGAAACAGAAGCAAAGTCTTTCCCGAGGTCACGCCGGATCACCATCGCGAAGCAATTCATCGCCCGTTCGAGTCGCTCAACCTCGGCTGCATCGGCGCCTTTCTGCGGAGCAAAGACATGCACCGCTCCGCCTGGCCCGAGCAGCGGATTGGTAACATCGGTCGCCGCGATAACCTTTGCCGAGCTCAGTCTTGCGTCAAGCCCGCTGACGTCAATAGAGGCAAGACCTTCTAGGCTGACCCCACCCTGAGGGATCGAGCGACCATCGATATCGCTGAGCCTGACACCAAGCGCAACCGCCATCCCCGCACCACCGTCGTTCGTCCCGGTACCTCCCACTCCGACGATGATTTCTCCTGCACCTGCATCGAGTGCGGCAAGCAAAAGTTCTCCGACTCCGTGCGTTGTCGTTTCACCGGGATGACGCTGCTCCGTTGGGATCAGGCCGATCCCTGCCGCCTGAGCCGATTCGACGATGGCGCTCTTTCGTTTTGAATCCCAGGCCCAGATCGCATTCACGCGTTGCCCGCTGAGCGGCCCCTGCACTGGCGTTGTGCGAATGTCTGCGCCCGAGGCCTCCGCCACGATTCTCACAAATCCCTCTCCACCGTCCGAGATCGGACACGTAACGACTATTGCTGAGGGCCATAGGTTTCGGATTCCGCGTGCCATGGCCTGAGCGGCTTCCGCGGCACTCAACGATCCTTTGAATGAATCGGGTGCCACAAGTATCGTCATCGGGAATTCGGGTGGCTTCATAGAATCCGTACCTCTACGTCCCTGGCAAGATCAAGCACTTCCTGATACTGCGCCGCTGCCACCTGCCAAACCCGGGCATTAACGGCTCCCGCAGCGGCTCCAAATGCCAGACATTGCTCGAAAGGCCATCCTTTGGAAAGCCCGTTGATCATCGCTGCGACCATGCTGTCGCCCGAGCCGGTCGGATTGACAGTTGTAACTTGCGGAGGATTGACGATCCAACGTCGTAAACGATCCGCCGCAGCAAAGGGGTGAGGACCGTCGGTGATGACGGCATATGTGATCCCCTCTCGCACCAGTTCAGCCGCGAGATTTGCCATGGCTTCCGGATCCTCCAACTTCTTGCCGAGCGACAACTCGCATTCCTGTTTGTTCGGTTTAACGAGTGTCGGTCTGGATCCCAGAGAGGTTGAGAATGCCAGACCATATGAGTCAAGAACGGCTGGAATCTTCCGCTCACTGCACATCTGAAGGATGTCACGGAAAAGCCCGTCGGCCGAAGGACACGGGGAGCTTCCCGCACAAACGAGCCAGGAACTTCGCGGGACGAGAAGACTTGCCTTCTCGAGAAGGCGGTTCACTTCTTCTTCGCTGACCTGAGGGGGCGGCTCAAAGACCGAAGTGACCGTTCCATCAGCCTCACGATACGTTACTCCTTCCCGCGTCATCCCGGCAACGCGGACAAAATCGAACGGGACACCTTCCTCATGCAAAAGCCGTTCGATCGTTAATCCTGTCTCGCCCCCAACAAAACCTGTCGCAAGAGTTGGGAGGCCGAATTGCCGGACCTGACGCGAAACGTTGATTCCCTTCCCACCCACAACCGCACTGGCTGAGACTGCCCGTGAAATTCGACCTGG
>Ga0326726_10001936_pt1 | contig 19248 bp, 21 predicted proteins | sample MHFenrmetagenome_2_FD_207603 | JGI IMG/M metagenome (GOLD analysis project Ga0326726, IMG submission 207603) | Lab enriched peat soil microbial communities from Michigan Hollow, Ithaca, NY, United States - MHF15MN | ecosystem: Environmental > Terrestrial > Soil > Wetlands > Peat | place: USA... | reverse complement strand
ATCATGCCGTCGCCGGTGAAGCGCTCGAGGGTGCCCTCGGCGGCCAGGATCAACCGGCCCATCTCGGCGTGGTACTCGCGCAGCACCGCCATCACCTCCTCCGGCTCGGCGGTCTCCGCGAAGGCGGTGAAGCCGCGCAGGTCGATGAAGACCACCGTGATCTCCCGGCGGTGGCTGCGCAGCGGGTCCTCGGCGTCGCCGCTCACGATCAGGTCGGCGAGCTGGGGCGAGAAGAACCGGCGCAGGCGGCCGAGGCGTTCGAGCTGGGCCACCTGCTCGGCCACGCGGCGCTCGAGGGTCCGGTTGAGCTCGCCCAGCTCGTCGTGGAGGGCCTTGATCCGCAGAAGCGACCGCACGCGGGCCAGCAGCTCGGGCTGGTTGATCGGCTTGGTCAGGAAGTCGTCGGCGCCCACCTCGATACCCTTCACCCGCTCGGTGCCGGGATCGAGCGCGGTCACCATGATGACGGGTAGGAGCCGGGTCGCCTCGTCGGCCCGCAGCCGCCGGCACACCTCGTAGCCGCTCATCTCCGGCATCACCACGTCGAGCAGGACCAGGTCCGGCCGGTCCTCCCGCACCCGCTCGAGCGCCACCGGCCCCGACGGCGCGGTGATCACCACGTAGCCGTGGCCGCTCAGCACCCCTTCCAGCAGCTTGACGTTCATCGGCGTATCGTCGACCACCAGGACCCGGGCCGGTCCGCTCACCGCGCGCCGCCCCCCTTCGCGGGCCGGTCGAGCATCTGCCGCACCGCGGTCACGAAGCCGGTGACGTCGATCGGCTTGGCCTGGTAGCCGTCGAAGCCGGCGGCCATGATCTTCTGCCGGTCCTGGCTCATCGCGGAGGCGGTGACCGCGATCACCGGCACCGCGCGGGTGCGGGCGTCGCCGCGCAGCACCTGGAGCGCCTCGATCCCGTTCATCCGCGGCAATTGAATATCCATGAGGATCAGGGCAGGCGGGCTCTCCTGGGCGAGCCTTATCCCGTCCTCCGCGTTGTCGGCCTCCGCGGTGCGGTAGCCGTGGAACTGAAGGATGTCTCGCTCCAGCTTGCGGTTCTTTTCGTTGTCCTCGACGATCAGGATCAGCTCGCCGGCCATGGTCGCTCCGGAATCGAGAAGGTGAAGGTGGAGCCCTGGCCGGGCTGGCTCTTGACCCAGATCCGGCCTCCGTGCAGCTCCACGAATCGACGGGCGAGGGTCAGGCCGAGCCCGGTCCCCTCGCGCTTGTGCGCATAGTCGCCGCCCACCTGGCGGAACTCCTCGAAGATCAGCTCCTGGTTCTCGGGCGCGATCCCGATGCCGGTGTCGGCCACCGAGATCTCGACGCCCCCGTCGGTCGGCACGGTCCGCACGTCTACCCGGCCGCCCTCCGGGGTGAATTTCACCGCGTTGGACAGGAGGTTCAGCATGACCTGCTTGATCTTGCGCTCGTCGGCGACGACCGCCCCCACCCCGCCGTCCACCTCGAGGTGCAGCTCGATGCCGTGCCGCGCCGCCCGCTCGCGCACCAGCACCAGCGTGTCCTGCATCGCCTGGGGCAGGTCGAAGCGCGCGAGGTCCAGCTCCATCCGGCCCGCCTCCACCTTGGAGAGGTCGAGGATGTCGTTGATGAGGGAGAGCAGGTGACGGCCGGAGGACAGCACGTCCTGGAGGTACTCGTCCTGCTTCGGGTTGAGCTCGCCGAACATCCGCTGGAGCAGCACCTCCGAGAAGCCGATGATGGCGTTGAGTGGGGTTCGGAGCTCGTGGGACATGTTGGCCAGGAACTCCGACTTGTGCTGGTTCGCCACCTCCAGCAGCCGGCTCTTCTCCTCGATCTCGCGGAATAGGTTCGCGTTGGCGATGGCGACCTTCGACTGGTTGGCCAGCGCCTTCATGAGGTTCACGATGCGCTCGCCAAACTCGCCGGGGGTCCGGCGCACGAGCACGATGCCGCGCGCCACGTCGTCGCCCCCGCCCATGGGCACGGTCAGCACCGACCGCAGTCCTTCCCGGAGGAAGAGGGCCCGGAAGGGATAGTCGTGGGCCGCCTCCACGTCCGGGATCTGCACCGGCTCGCCGGTCTCGGTGGCCCTGCTGATCGTGCCGTGGTCGACCCCGACCGACATGGTGAGCACCGCGTCGACGAACTGGGAGGAGAGCCCCTGGCTCACCACCACGTCGAAGGCCTGGCGGCCGGGGCGGAGCTCGAAGATCCCGCAGCCGTCCGCGCCGGAGAGCGCGATGGCCCGGCGCGCCACCGTGTCGAGCACCTCGCGGAGGTCGAGCGAGGAGCTCACCGCCCTGATGACCTCGCTGAGGGCGCCGGTCTCCTCCAGCGACTGGGAGAGATCGTGGGTGCGGGCCTGCAGCTCCTGGAAGAGGCGCACGTTCTCGATCGCGATCACCGCCTGGTCCGCGAAGGTCTCGAGCAGCTTGATCTGCTTGTCCGAGAACGGCCGCACGTCGAGGCGGCGGATGAGGATCACGCCGATCGGCACGCCTTCCCGGAGCAGCGGGGTGGCCAGGACCGTCCGGGTCCCGGTGGCCCGCTGTCGCGCCCGGCTGTCCGGGAACTCGTGGGCCGCCTCCTCGACCAGGTCTTGGACGTGAACCGTCCTCCGGTCGATCACGGCCCGCCCGCTGACGAAGCCCGGCACGATGGGCGTCGCGGAGAATTGCGGCATGGAGCCATGGATCGCCACGCTCCGGAAGACATCGCCGTCGATCCGAAAGATCTGCGCGTCGACCGCGTCGCAGAGCCGCGCCGCGCTCTCGGCCACCGCGTCCATGACCGGCTGGGAGTCGGTCGGGGAGCCGCTGATGACGCCCAGGATCTCGGCGGTCGCGGTCTGCTGCTCGAGGGCCTCCTGCAGCTCGCGGGTACGCGCCTCGACCTTGCGCTCCAAGCCCGCGTACGACTCCTGGAGCTGCACCGCCATGCGGTTGAACTGGTCGGCCAGGACCTCCAGCTCATCGCCGGTCTTCACCTCGATGCGGTCGGTCAGGTTGCCCTCGCCGATGCGCACCGCGCCGGCCTGGAGCGCCCGGATCGGCCGCGCCAGCGTGCGGGCCAGCATGAGGCTCGCGCCCACCGAGAGCACGATGCCGAGGACCAGCAGCAGCACCGTCCGCTTCACCGACGCCCGGAGCGGCTCGAAGGCCTCCTCGAGCGGCTGCTCCGCGAACACCGTCCAGCCGAGCGAGGGAATCGTGGTGTGGGCGGTCAGCACCTGCTGGTTGCGCAGGTTCCGGGCGATGGTGCCTTCCTCCGGGGCCTCGCCGGGCAGGGGCCCCCCGGCCAGCGCGCGCTTCACCTGATCGAGCCGCCTGAGGTCCGTCTTCTGGAGCACCAGGCTGATGTCGGGATGGGCGATGAGCGCCCCCTGGCCATCCACCACGAAAGCCTGGCCCGCCTTGCCGATCTTGATCTGGGAGACGACGTCCCAGATGAACTTGAGGTTCACCTCGGCCGCGGTGACCCCGCCGGCCCGTCCGCCCTCCGCGATGGCGATGACCATGTAGGGCTCGGACTCTTTCCGGAAGTACACCGGCCCCCGGTAGACCCGCCGGGCCTTGGCCTCGACGAACCGGGGATCGCCCGAGAGGTCGACCTGGCTGCCGATCGCGTCCATGGCCAGGCGGGAGACGCGGAGCTGCTCCCGGCCGGCCGCGTCGATGTAGCTGACCTCGGTGATGGCCGGCACCTGGCGCTGGAGGCGGAAGAAGTCGAAGCGCCGCTGCTCGAGCGTCGTCCCGCCGGGGGCGCGCTGGGGCTGGGTGACCCAGCCCATCTGCCGCTCGATCTCCTTGATGAAGTTCTCGATCTGGGAGGCGGCGGCCAGGGCCTTCTCGCGCTGCAGCGCCACCAGCGCGGCCTGGTTCTCCTGGTAGGAGAAGTAGAGCTCGGTGATGCCGCTCGCGAGCAGCTCGGCGGTCACGAGCAGGACGAAGAAGGTGGTGTACTTCCAGAACAGCCGGCGGCGGCGCATCACGAGCCCGGGCGGAGGCTACCGCGCATGAAGAGCCGCTGGCGAGGGATCCCCGGCGTCACCCTCGCGAGTGTAGGCGGGGGGGTGGGCCCCTGTCAAAGAAGCCCCGGCCGGGGCGGCAGGCGCCTCGATCAGGCGATCGGCGCCGCCGCGGCCCCGGGCAGGAGCGGGCAGCCCGGCCCCATCGCGGCCTTCTTCTTCTCGATGATGCCGCCCGCGTAGGCCCCGCTCCGCTCCGGAGCTGGGGCCCGGTGTCCCCGTGGGTGAAGGCGTAGGAGAAGCTCCCCACGCCACGGGTCCGAGAATAGCCCGCGAGCCCGGGCGACCCCGGCATGCCAGGATTGTTTGACGCGCCGCCCCGGGCTCGCTACGCTCCCAGTGAGAGTGGTCGGTCGACCGGCAGCTCAGAGAGGGGACCGGTGAGCCAGAGCACCACCATCCAGATCGTCTACGACTTCGCGTTCCCCGACGGAGGGACCAAGTCGTACACCGTGGCGCTCGATCGGGCCACGCTGTCCTACCTGCCGCGCAGCCAGGAGCCCCCGCCGGACTGGACCCGGCTCGAGAACCACCAGTGCGGCCACTGTCCGCTGAGCCCGGCCGAGCACCCCTACTGCCCGGTGGCCACCAACCTGTCGGCCCTGGTGGAGTTCTTCAAGGACAAGGCCTCGTGCTCGGAGGCCACCGTCACGGTGACCTCCGAGGAGCGGACCTACGTCAAGCAGATCCCGCTGCAGCGGGGTATCTTCGGCATCTTCGGCCTCATCATGGCGACCAGCTCGTGCCCCTACATGGACTTCCTCAAGCCGATGGCCCGCTTCCACCTGCCGTTCTCGACGGCGGAGGAGACCATCGTGCGCTCGGTCTCGATGTATCTCCTGCGCCAGTACTTCGTGGCCAAGCGCGGCGGCGTGCCCGATCTCGGCCTCGAGCAGCTCGAGACGCACTACGAGAACATCCAGAAGGTGAACGACGGCATCCTCGAGCGCATCAAGGGCATCGTCCTGAACGACGCCGACCTCAACGCCCTCATCATCCTTCAGGGCTTCGCCGACCTCCTGACCATGGCGATCTCCAAGGATCTCTCGAAGATCGAGCCGCTCTTCTTCCGTAGATCCTAGCGACGGCCCTGATTCGGCCGCCCCGCCGGCCGTCGTTCGCTCTAGCGGCCGTCTTTCTCGAGCACCTCCTTGATCTGCTCCACCGGCACCGCGATCTTCACCCCCGCCCGCTCCTCCTGCAGCAGCATGGCCACCCGCGAGTCGCGCTCGCCCCAGCCGCGATTCATGGCCTCGGTCAGCTCCTCCAGGGCCAGGTTGGCCATCCTCATGGGCACGCCCAGCTCGCGCGCGAGACCGACCGCCAGCGAGACGTCCTTGTGGCTCAGCCGGAGGGCGAACGCGGGCGGATCGAAGGTGCCGGGCAGGAACTGGTCGGCGAGGCCGTCGAACGTGCGCCGCCGCCCGCCCGCGCCCTGCCGCACCGCCTTCCAGAGGGTGAGCGCGTCCACCCCGCCCTTGACCCCCATCGTGAACACCTCGGCCAGCGCGGTCTGCACCGCGTAGCCCGCGCAGTTGTGAACGAGCTTGGCCACCGAGCCCGCCCCGATCGGCCCCACGTAGTAGGGCTGGTCGCCGATGGCGTCCAGCACCGGCTTGAAGCGGTCGTAGACCTCGCGGTCCCCCCCGATCCAGAGGGCGAGCTTCCGGGTCTTGGCGCCCTTGGGCCCGCCGCTCACCGGGGCGTCGAGCACGTGGATGCCCTTCTCCTTGAAGAGGGGGTAGAGCCGGCGCATCAGCGCGGGCGAGTTGGTGCTGAGGTCGAAGTAGGCCGCGCCCTTCTTCATGCCGTGGATGAGCCCGTCCGGGCCGAGGGCGACCTGCTCCACCTCCTTCGGCCCGGGCAGCGAGGTGAAGACGACCTCCACACCCTCCGCGACCTGGCGGGGGGTGTCCTTCCAGATCGCGCCCGCCTTCAGATGGGGCGCCGCCGCGTCTTTCCGAATGTCGCTGACCTGGAGGTCGTGGCCGCCCGCCTGCAGGTTGGACGCCATGCTGGCGCCCATGGTGCCGAGACCGATGAACCCGGCCTTCATGCCTTCTTCTCCTCGAAGACCTGCTTCACGACCTTGGCCGCCGACATCGCGCTGGGCCAGCCCGCGTAGAAGGCCAGATGGGTGATGAGCTCGCCGATCTCCTCCCGGGTCACCCCGTTGGCGAGCGCCCGCTCGGTGTGGCCCTTGAGCTGATCAGGCCGGTACATCGCCATCAGGGCCGCCACCGTGATGAGGCTCCGGTCGCGCTTGGAGAGACCGGGGCGCTCCCAGATGTCAGGATAGACGAGGGTCTCGGTCAGCTCGATGAGCCGGGGAGCCACCGTGCGGACCTCGTTGCGAGACGTTGATACCGCGGCTGGTAGGGTCATCCTGCTCCTCCTCTTCAAGTGGGCCTTCCGTGGACATGGGAAACGCGTAGAATCCTGCCACGGGAAAGGAGACTTGACCATGCCCAATGCGCCCTACCGTATCTACGCCGTGCGCTACGCCCACCGCGCCTGCAACACCTCGGAGGCGTTCTACGGCGACTACCACAAGGCCCCCATGACCATGGACTACTTCGTGTGGGCGCTCACCAACGGGGCCGAGACGGTGGTGGTGGACCTCGGGTTCACCGAGGCGGTGGGCACCCGGCGGGGCCGGCAGTTCCTGCGCTGCCCGGGCAAGGGCCTCGCCGAGATCGGCGTGGACGCGGCCTCGGTGAAGCACGTGATCCTGAGCCACTTCCACTACGACCACGTGGGGAACTACGCGCTCTTCCCCAACGCGACCTTCTACGTGCAGGACTCCGAGATGGCGTTCTACACCGGGCGCAACGCCTCCCTCCCCGCGTTCGGTCACTCGATCGAGGTGGACGACGTCTGCGCGCTCGTGCGCCTCAACTATGAGAAGCGCATGAAGTTCGTGGACGGCTCGCGCGAGATCGTGCCCGGGATCTCGGTGCACCACGTGGGCGGCCACACCGCGGGCATGCAGATCGTCACGGTGGCCCACGCGCGCGGCCAGGCGGTGGTCGCCTCCGACGCTTCGCACTACTATCGCAACTTCGAGGAGAGCATCCCCTTCAACACGCTTCAGGACCTGCCGCGCATGTACTCCGCCTTCGCCAGGATCCGCGAGCTCGCGTCCTCGGAAGACCTGGTGCTGCCCGGCCACGATCCGCTGGTGCTCGAGCGGCTCAAGCGCGTGGGGGACGGGATCGTGGAGATGTAGCGGTGGCGTGAGCGGGGGTGAACTCGGCGCCGAAGAGCACGATCTGGGCCGAGTAGTGGACCCAGGCAAGAACGAGGATGACCCAGCCCGCCGCCCCGTAGGCCGCGCCGGTCGCGGCGCGCTCGAGCAGACCAGCCAGGCGCGTGCCGTCAGATCGGGCAGACCAGGTGGCCGAGCCGCTCGGTCAGCTTCGGGTTCTCCCGGTAGTCCACCGGAACGTCGACGATGGAGGGACCGGAGCAGGCGAGCGCCTCGGTCAGCACCGGCCGCAGGTCACGCGCCGAGTCCACCCGGAAGCCCCTGGCCCCGAAGGCGTGGGCGAGCGCGACGAAGTCCGGGTTGGTGAACGCCACGCCCGACTCGCGGCCGAGGCGCGCCTGCTGCTTCCACTGGATGAGGTTGTAGCCGCCGTCGCGGAAGATCACGTTGACGACGGCCAGGCCCAGGCGCTTGGCGGTCTCCAGCTCCTGGACGTTCATCAAGAAGCCGCCGTCGCCGCTCACCGCCACCACGTTGCGCTGCGGGTGCACGAGCTTGGCCGCCACCGCGGCCGGGAGCGCGAAACCCATCGCGGCGAGGCCGTTGGAGATCAGCACGCTGTTGGGCTCGTAGGCCGGGAAGGTGCGGGCGATCCAGAGCTTGTGGCTGCCCACGTCGGAGATCAGGATGTCCTCGCGCCCCATCGCCGCCCGTAGGTCGCGCAGGATGCGCTGCGGCTTGATCGGGAAGGCGTCGTCGTCCGCGCCCTCGGCGAGCTGCTCGAGGATGAAACGGCGCAGCTCGCGATAGGCCGCGGGATCCTTGTGGCCCTTCACCAGGCGGTTGAGCAGCTCGAGGGCTTCGCGCACGTCGGCCACCACCTCGACCGCGGGCTGGTAGTAGCCGTCGACCTCCGCGGGGGTGAAGTCGACGTGGATGATGTGCTTCTTGCGCTCCGGGTTCCAGAACTTGGGCGCGTACTCGACCAGGTCGTAGCCGACCGCGATGATGAGGTCCGCCTTCTCGAAGCCGTACGAGACGTAGTCGCGCGCCTGCAGCCCGGCGGAGAGCAGCGCGAGGGGATCGTCGTACGGCATGCACCCCTTGGCCATGAAGGTATTGACCACCGGGATGCCGTGGGCGCGCGACAGCTCGCGCAGCTCCTTGGAAGCGCCCCCGCGGATCACCCCGTTGCCCGCGAAGATGAGCGGGAACGACGCGGCCTCGATGAGGCGCGCGGCCGACTGCAGGGCCTGGCGATCCGGCGAGGGGCGACGCGGCCGCTCGGTCGACAGGGGCTCGCCCTCGGCCGGCTCCTCCGCGACGTCCTCGGGCACCTCGACGTGGCAGGCCCCCGGCTTCTCGGCCTCCGCGATCTTGAAGGCCTTGCGGACCACCTCCGGGATCACCACCGGCATCTCCGCCCGCGTGTTCCACTTGGTCAGCGGGCGCATGTGCTCGACGATGTCCAGGTACTGGTGTGATTCCTTGTGGATGCGGTCGCGCGCGGCCTGGCCGGTGATGGCCACCAGCGGCGCGTGGTCGAGGTTGGCGTCGGCGACCCCGGTGACCAGGTTGGTGGCCCCGGGCCCGAGGGTGGAGAGGCAGACCCCCGCGCGTCCGGTGAGCCGGCCGTAGGCGTCGGCCATGAAGGCGGCGCCCTGCTCGTGTCGGGTCGGCACGAAGCGGATGCTCGAGTCGGCGAGCGAATCCACGATGTCGAGGATCTCCTCGCCCGGCACCCCGAAGACGTAGCGCACTCCTTCGTTCTCGAGACAGCGCGCGATCAGATCCGACGATCTCATGATTTCCCCCGGCTCAGTCTACGCCCGCGCCGGTGACGCGGCCAGCCGAAGGTCGATTGCTCCGCATCCAATCGCGGTCCATCCTCCTCTCAAAGGAGACCGCCATGAGCATTCAATCCGTGAATCCGGCGACCGGCGAGGTCCTCGAGACGCTCGAGCCCACCCCCCCGGTGCAGATCGAGCACATCCTGGCCGGAGCACAGGCCGCGTTCATCGAGTGGCGCGCCCAGCCATTCGCCCGGCGCTCCGCGCTCATGCGCGCGGCCGCGGCCGAGCTGCGGGCGCGGAAGGCCGAGTACGCCCTCACCATGACCCGCGAGATGGGCAAGCCCATCGTGCAGGCGGAGGCCGAGGTCGAGAAGTGCGCCGGCACCTGCGACTACTATGCGGAGCACGCGGAGGCGTTCCTCCGCGAGCAGCCGCGCGAGACCGACGCCTCCCGTAGCTACGTCCGCTTCGACCCGCTCGGGGTGGTGCTCGCGGTGATGCCGTGGAACTTCCCCTTCTGGCAGGTCTTCCGCTTCGCGGCCCCCGCCCTCATGGCGGGCAACGCGGGTATTCTCAAGCACGCCTCCAACGTGCCGCGCTGCGCCCTGGCCATCGAGGAGGTGTTCCGGCGGGCTGGATTTCCCGAGGGGCTGTTCCGTACCGTGCTGGCCGACGCCGGCGTGGTGAAGGGCCTGATCGCCGATCCCCGCATCGCGGCGGTCACCCTGACCGGCAGTGAGCGCGCGGGCCAGGCGGTCGCACAGCAGGCGGGCCACGAGATCAAGAAGACGGTGCTGGAGCTGGGCGGCAGCGATCCCTTCATCGTGCTGGCCGACGCCGACCTCGAGGCGGCGGCCCGCGCGGCCGCGGAGGGCCGGCTCATCAACAGCGGGCAGAGCTGCATCGCGGCGAAGCGCTTCATCGTGGTGGAGCCGGTCGCCGATCGCTTCCTCGAGCGGTTCAAGACCGAGCTGGCGTCGCGCCGCATGGGTGATCCCACCGCCCGCGACACCCAGGTGGGTCCGCAGGCCCGCGTCGACCTGCGCGATCAGCTCCACCACCAGGTCGAGGAGTCGGTCAAGCGCGGCGCCCGCGCCTTGCTCGGCGGGCACGTCCCGGCCGGCAAGGGGGCCTTCTACCCGCCGACCCTGCTGACCGCGGTGGATCGCGGCATGCCCGCCTTCGACGAGGAGACCTTCGGTCCGGTCGCCGCGGTGATCCGCGCGAAGGACGAAGGCGACGCGCTCCGGCTCGCCAACGACTCGCCGTTCGGCCTGGGCGCGGCGCTGTGGACGAAGGACCGCGCCCGGGCGGAGCGGCTGGCCGCGCAGATCGAGGCCGGCGCGGTGTTCGTGAACGGAGTGGTGAAGTCGGACCCCCGCCTGCCCTTCGGCGGCATCAAGCGCTCCGGCTACGGCCGCGAGCTGTCCGAGTACGGGATCCGCGAGTTCGTGAACGTCAAGTCGGTCTGGATCGCGTGACCGGCCGCCCGGTCGGATCCACCCGGTAGCGATTGCCGCGGCGGGGCCCCGCCTCGGGGCCCCGCCCACCGGCGAGGTGCACCGCGGTGTAGCCGAGCAGCGGCGCCCCCGCGGCATCGCGACCGCGGCGCTGATGAGTCCCACCCTGATGCGTTCGCGCATGACGTGCTCCGCGCGTCGTCGCGATCTCCGCCGCACCGTCTCGAGCTCGGCGCGCTCGATACCGCCTTCACGTTTCCGCACCATCGATGCCGTTGTCGCGCGGATCGATCTCCGGAAAGAACTACGCGGGTGTCTTTACCGGACCCGAGCCGTCTCACGCGCCGCTCCGAACCCGATCGCCCTTGTTCCTCGTGCACTTCGGCGGTGGCACATCGCTTGCTCCCTTCCCCGGTGTCGCGTGCCCCTGAAGTCGCCGCGATAGGGAGGACATCATGAAGGAACCGAGAGAACAGCAGACGCCGCGCATCGGACGCAAGCATCTCCAGGATCCCGACCGCGACGCCGGGGCGGGCCGGCCGGTTCAGCTCGACGAGGAAGGACGCTCGCGCCGGCCCGGGACGGACTCGCCGCGCCCCAGCGATGACGCATCACCGGAGACGTCGAAATGAAGAGCACGACCAGAATCCCGCTGCTGGTGGCCACGATGGTACTGGCCGCCACCATCATGGGCGGTTGCATCTACAGCAGCAGCGAGAAGGAGCGTGTCGTCGAGACCCCGGCCACGCCGACGACGATAGTTGCGCAGGTCCCGCCGGACCGTGTGGTCACGTATCCGGAGGGTCGCTGGACGCTCTACGGTGACGGCACGAGCGCGTCGCCTCACTACTGGGTGTGGGTGCCGGCCGGCGCCACGCCACCCCCGCCGCTGCCGCGACGGTGACGGAAGCGCTCTCACGACTGCACTCAACTCACCCTAGTCTTCAAGGAGGAAGCACCCATGCGGTATGGACAGATGATGGCGGTGACGGTTCTCGGCGCATTCGTAGTGGCGGCGCCCTTCGCGGCGCAGGCCCAGACGACGAAGGACAAGATCGAGAACAAGATGGACCAGGCGAAGGACAGGGCCAAGAGCACGACCGAGGAAGCAAAGACCGCGGTCAGCGACAGCTGGATCACCTCGAAGGCCAAGATCGCCCTCTTCGCGGATGAGCGGGTGAAGGGTACCCAGGTGGGCGTCGACACCAAGAGCGGCGTCGTCCACCTGCGCGGCAAGGTCGACAGCGCCGAGGCCAAGCAGGCGGCGGCCGAGGTCGCCTCGGGCATCGAGGGGGCGAAGTCGGTCAAGAACGACCTCCAGGTGGTCGCGCCCGCCGCGCGCAAGGCGGTCGACGCCAACGACAAGGACATCGCCAAGGCGGTCGAGTCGCGCATGTCCCGGGACGCTCAGCTGAAGAAGGTCGACGTGCGTACCGACGGCGGTGTCGTGACCTTGACCGGCGAGGTGCCTAGCATCACCGCGTCGGCGAAGGCCTCCGAGCAGGCGCGCATGGTATCCGGGGTGAAGTCGGTCAAGAACGAGCTGACCGTCCGGTCGGCGAACCGGTAACGGCGGCGAAGGCACGATGGCAACGGAGAGATCCCGGGCTCGCTGAGGCGACCGGGAAGAGTCGGCGCGAACGCGCCGGCGAAAGGAGACGTGACGATGAGCACCATGGAGAAGGAACGCGAGGATCAGGGCCAGCCGGGGCAGGACCGCGACAAGGGCCGACAGGGCCAGCAGCAGCAGGAGCCGGGCCGCAATCCGCAGCCGGGTCAGGGCGGACAGGGCGAGCGCAAGCAGTAGCCGCCGCCGCGAAGGCGGGCGGCGGATGACCCGCCGCCCGCCGGGCGGTCCCGGCGCATGGGCGTGGCAACGGAAACGTTCGTGGAAGGGGGGACGCACAGTGTCACTCATTCTGATCGTCTTGCTGGTGCTGATCCTGGTGGGGTCGTTGCCGACGTGGCCCTACAGCTCGGGCTGGGGCTTCTACCCGAGCGGCGGGGCCGGGCTCGTGCTGCTGGTCCTCATCGTCCTGCTCCTCGCGGGCCGGCTCTGATGAGCGCCGGCGCGCCGGCGGGGCGGATTGCCACCGCGGCGGTCCTGGCCGCGGTGGGGCTGGGGCTGGGCCTGCTCTGGCTCTCCGGCCGCCGGCCCGCCGCGGTCCCGGTCGTGCGCTGCCCGATCCACGGCATCGCCTATGACACCGAGCTCGAGGTCTGCCCCGACTGCGCCCGCACCAGCGAGGCGCTGAAAGGAAGGGAGTCATGAACGGAACACCGACGCTGTTCTGCCGGTCGTGCGGAGCGTTTCGGGCGATCGAGGACTGGCGCGAGCGGGGCGAGACCCTGGTGATCGAGCTCGCGCCGTGCGGCCACGTGCTCCAGCGGAGCGCCGGGGTCGAATGGCCAATCCGGAAGGCGGCGTAGGCGTGCCGCGCGGCGAGGAGACATCCACCATGAGCCGATTCGTGCTGGGAGCGATCGTGGGTGCCATCGCAGTCTACGTGTGGGGCGAGGAGCTGCGGCGCTTCGCCAACACCGAGGGCCGCACCGCGCGGCTCGCCGCCGCGGACGGGCTCCGGTCCGTGCAGTCCACCGCCGAGGAGATCTTCGACAGCGCCAAGGACCAGGTGACGTCGACGCTCCAGGCCGGGCAGGACGTCCTTCGTCCCGCCCGCCCGACTCGGGACCGGCGATGACCGCGCGGGCGGCCACAGGGGGAGCTCTGGTCGCGGCCATCCTGCTGACCGGCTGCGCGCTCGAGACCACCTCGCCGCCGCCCCCGGCCCGCCGGGCCGAGACGCCGGCCCCCCCGTCCGGTCAGTCCGGCCAGAAGTCGGTCGACCCGGCCCAGGTCGAGCGCCTGAAGAAGGCGATGATTCCTTTGCTCCAGGTCATGGACAAGCCGCGGTCGCCGAGCCAAGTCAAGGTCGGCATCATGGACGACCCCCAGATCAACGCGGCCAACGCGGGCAGCGGCGAGTTCTACGTCACCACCGGCCTCCTCCAGAAGGCCAACGACGATCAGCTCCTGGCCGTGATGGCTCACGAGATGGCGCACGAGGACCTCGGGCACGTGGCGAAAGCCCAGGCCCTCGGCACCGGGCTCGGCATCGGCGCGGTGATCCTGGATCAGATCATCCCGGGGGCCGGGCGGGTGGCCCCGATCGCGGGCGCGCTGATCTCGCGCAGCTACAGCCGCAGCGAGGAGTACGCGGCCGATCGGCACGGCGTGGAGCTGCTGCAGCGGATGGGCCGCTCCAGGGACGTCATGATCAACACCCTGACCTGGCTGATGGATTCGGAGGGCTCCGGCGGGGGTGGTGGCTTCCTCAGCACCCACCCCGCGACGGGCAATCGGATCGAAGAGCTGCGCCGGCTGTGAGCCTCCGGGCTCTCGTCGTCGCCGGCGCTCTCCTCGTGCCGCTCCTCGCCGGCTGCGGTCACGTCCAGCCCCATCTCGAGCTGCCCGCGCTGCAGATGGGCGAGCCCGCGTTCCGGGCGACCGTGGTGGCCTACACCGGCAACGCGGTGGTCCACGGCAACCGCGTCGACCCCCTGCTGAACGGCGACGAGATCTTCCCGGCCAAGATCGCGGCCATCCACGCCGCGCGCAAGAGCATCACCTACGCCCAGTACGTCTTCGAGGAGGGCGCGCCGGCCGCCGACATCGCGCAGGCCCTGGCCGAGCGCTGCCGGGCCGGGGTGCCGGCGCACGTGCTGCTCGACGCGGTCGGCACCCTCGCGATGCCGTCGCAGTACCGCGACTGGATGACCGAGGCCGGCTGCCAGGTCGCCACCTTCCGTCCCCTCAGCCCGTGGGCCATCGACCGCGTGAACGAGCGCAACCACCGCCGCATCCTGGTGGTGGACGGGACGGTCGGCTTCACGGGCGGCTCCGGCACCAGCGGCAAGTGGAGCGGCAACGGCAAGGAGGACGGCTTCTGGCGCGACACCGACGTCCGCGTCGAGGGGCCGGTCGTCGAGCAGCTGCAGGGCGCGTTCGCCGAGAACTGGCTCGAGGCCACCGGAGTGGCGCTGGGCGGGGCCGCCTACTTCCCCCACGCGACCGAGATCAAGGGGGGCGTCGACGCCCAGATCGTGCGCAGCTCACCTGCGGGCGGCAGCGTCGCGATGTACACGATGTTCCTCCTCGCCATGGCCTCCGCGCGCCGCTCCATCTACATCACCAATCCCTACTTCGTGCCCGACGAGAAGATGGTGGAGACCCTGATCCAGGCCCGACGACGCGGCGTGCGCGTCGTCCTGCTGCTCCCGGGCCCCATCGACCACAACATCGTGCGGCAGGCCAGCCGGGGCGAGCTCGGGCGCCTGCTGAAGGAGGGAGTCGAGATCCACGAGTACCGGCCGGCGATGCTACACGCCAAGACCATGGTGATCGACTCGATCTGGTCCACGGTAGGCAGCACCAATCTCGACCGGCGGTCGTTCGCGCTGAACGAGGAGCTGAACCTCGTGATCTACGACGCCGCGGTCGCGCGGCGCCTCGAGCAGGTGTTCGAGAAGGACCTGGCCGAGTCCCGTCCCATCACCTACGCGGGGTGGAGCGACCGCGGGCTCCTGAGCCGGGTGCTCGAGCTCCTGGCCATGCCGGTTCGGGGCCAGCTGTGATTGACGCGGACGCTACGCTTGAATCATGAGCCGCGGGGCCGCGCTCCTCCTCGCCGCGCTCCTCGTCCTGAGCGGAGGTGACGGCTACACTCGGGTCGCGAGGGCCGCGTCACCCGACCTCCGGCTGCCGATCACGCACACGATGGCGGGCTTCCATCCCGCCGAGCACGCCGGGAAGGCCTACAAGAACGTCGACCCCCAGTACCGGCGCGCCTCCTACTGGGCGCGCCTGCACTCGCTCCTGGTCGGGGGCACCTCGCTCTTCACCGAGCGCCGGGTGGCACCGCTGCCCCGGGCCACGCCCGACCTGGCTGCGCTGCGAAGCGGCTCGCGCCGCGGCACGACCGTCACCTGGATCGGTCACTCCACCGTCCTCGTCCAGCTCGACGGGGCGACGTTCCTCACCGATCCGACCTGGGCCGAGCGGAGCGGGCCGTTCAGCGGGCGGATCGGAGTCCGCCGCTACACGCCTCCCGGGATCGCGTTCGAGGATCTGCCGCGCATCGACTTCGTCCTGATCTCCCACGACCACTACGACCACCTCGACGAGCCCACCGTGCGCCGGCTGGCCCGGACCTTCGACCCGCTGTTCATCGTGCCGATGGGCATCAGGGCGTGGCTGGCCGATCGCGGGATCACCCGTGCGATCGAGCTCGACTGGGGCCAGTCGGTGACCGTGCAGGGCCTGAACGTGGTGTGCATGCCGGCCCAGCACGGCAGCGGGCGCATCGCGCTCGACCAGGGCCAGCGCCTCTGGTCGGCGTGGGCGGTGCTGGGGTCGAAGCGCTTCTACTTCGCGGGCGATACCGGCTACTACCGACACTTCAAGGAGGCGGGCGACGCGCTCGGGCCCTTCGACCTGGCCGCGCTGCCGATCGGCTCCTACACCCCGCGGGAGATCGCGCGCCCGGTGCACATCTCCCCCGAGGAGGCGGTGCAGGCCGGGCTCGACCTCCACGCCGCCCACGTCCTGGGCGTGCACTGGGGCACGTTCGCGCTGGCCCGCGAGCCGTACGACGAGCCGCCGCGGCGCTTCGCTGCCGAGGTCGAGCGCCGCCACCTCGATCCGGCGACGACTTGGGTGCTCGAGCCGGGCGAGACGAGAACCTGGTGAGGGGGCCAGCGGAACGAACTACCTGGTAGTATCGATGACCTGACGAACGCCGGTCTCGTCGATGGTCTCCTGATGGCGGCCGCCCCCGTACTCGCCGATCACGCGCCGCCAGAAGCTGATCGCCGCCGCGTTGCGGGGCAGCTCGGAGATCTCCCACTTGCCCCGGAACCGGTCGTAGAGCGTGAAGACGGCGCGTCGCCCGATGCCGACGCCCCGGTGCTTGCGCAGCACGAAGAACTCCGACATCCGGTAGTCCATGCCCGGCTGCATGTGGCGTGACGGCGCCTGGTTGACGAGCGCGAAGCCGACGCGGCGGCCGGACTCGACGATGATCAGCGGGTGGTCGTCGTCCTCCTCGAGCCAGGCCGCCCGATGATCCGGCATCCAGACGCCGCGATCGTCCAGCGTGTAGTAGGCGAGGTCGAACTCGGAGAGGTCGTGCAGGTAGAACGGGTAGACGTTGGTCAGCCACTCCCGGTCGGCCGCCGAGCGACGCGCGGCGCGCAGCTCGAGGCCCACCGGCCGCCGCGGGCGCCGGCTCCCGTCCCTAGCGGGGCGGGGCCGACTCGTCGAGGTCCCGCGCTCCCGCGGTGCGGCTGCGGTACTCCGCGGGAACCTCGCGCCCCACGTCGGTGAAGGCCCGGCGCACCGCCTCCACGTTGGGGCTGAAGATGGTCTTGCGGTTGCTTCGCGCCCACTCGTTGGAGTCGCGGATCGTGGTGAGCGAGCCCTGGAAGCGAGGCATCACGTATCGCGCGAACAGCTCGTAGCTGCGAAGGGTCTGCTCGCGGGTGGCCCACTCGTGGGCGCGGAACAGCACACCGCCGAAGCCGCCCCCGGAGAGCCCCTGCAGCCGCTCGATGCCGCGGATCACGGTATCGGGCGTGCCCACCAGGGTGGTGCCCATCTTCACCCCCTCGCGTAGCGGATCGTCGGCGCGGCCGGGCGGCCGGCCGAGGGTGTCCTCGAAGTAGGTGATGGTCTCGTGGCGCTCCGCGCGGCTCACCTCGCGCAGGGCCAGCTCGTCGTCGTCGGCCACGTGCACGTTGACCACGAGCCTCCAGTTCTTCCGGTCCATGGTCTTGCCGTTCTTGGCCGCGGTGTCCTCCGCGATCTTCCACTGGTTGGCGAGGGCCTCCGGCCCGCCGGGCAGGCCCGCCCCGAGCGAGAGCACCCCGAGCCCGTGCTTGCCCGCCGCCATCACTCCGGCCGGGGTGATGGTGCTGGCCACCGCGATGGGGAAGTGCGGGTCGGTGTAGGGCGCGAGGTGCAGGCGGGCCTGGCGCAGCTCGAACCAGTCGGTCTTGAGCGTCACCGGCTCCTCGCACCGGAGCAGCTGCATGATCGCGTCGAGCGACTCCTCCATGCGCGCACGCTGGGTCACCGGCTCGATGCCCATCATGTAGGCGTCGGAAACCAGCGCGCCCGGGCCGATGCCGAGCATGGACCGGCCGCGGGTCATGTGGTCGAGCTGCACGAAGCGCTGGGCCACCATGAGCGGGTGGTGGTACGGCAGGCTCGTGACGCCCGAGCCCAGCATGATGTGGCGGGTGCGCTCGGCGGCGGCGGCGATGAAGACCTCGGGGGAGGCGATCAGCTCCCAGCCCGCCGAGTGGTGCTCGCCGATCCACACCTCGTCGTAGCCGAGGTAGTCCATCCACTCGATCAGCTCCATGTCGCGGTTCATCGCGAGCGTGGGGTTCTCGCCGACCTTGTGGAACGGCGCCAGGAAGATGCCGAACTTCATGCCTTTGTGAGCCAATGCCGCCTCCGTGGCCAGGGATGACGCGTCGAGGTACGGGCATCGTAGCATGCCTTGAGTCGGGCGCGCACCGGTGCTAGAAGAGGGCCCATGGACTTCACGTACACCGAGGAGCAGGAGGCCTTCCGCGCCGAGCTGCGACAGTGGCTCACCCTAAACCTCCCCGGCGACCTGCGCATCGAGGATCCGACCGACGAGCGCGTGGCCCCGGACCGCGAGACGTTCGAGCGGCGCCGGGAGTGGCAGAAGCGCATGTACGCCGCGGGCTGGGTGGGGATCTCCTGGCCGAAAGCCTACGGGGGACGCGGGGCCACCTTGATGGAGCAGGTCATCTACGACGAGGAGTGCTTCCGGGCGCGCGCCCCGGTGCTCCCCGGCTACTCCGGCATCGGGATGGCGGGGCCGACCATCATCGAGTGGGGCACCGAGGAGCAGAAGCGCCGATTCCTGCCGCGCATCCTCGGCGGCGACGACATCTGGTGCCAGGGCTACTCCGAGCCGGGCGCGGGCTCCGACCTGGCGGGCCTCCGCACCCGGGCCGAGGACCGCGGCGATCACTTCGTGGTGAACGGGCAGAAGGTGTGGACCTCGGGCGCGCAGTTCGCGGACTGGATCTACCTGCTGGTGCGCACCGACCCGAGCGCGCCCAAGCACCGCGGCATCAGCTACCTCCTCGTCGACATGCGCACCCCGGGCATCACGGTGCGCCCGCTCGTGCTGCTCAACGGGCACCGCCACTTCAATGAAGTCTTCTTCGTCGACGTCGTGGTCCCCAAGGCCAACCTCATCGGCCGGCAGAACGAGGGCTGGAAGCCCGCGATGACCACGCTCATGTACGAGCGCAAGGGCGGCGGCGGGCGCGGGCACGAGGAGCAGCTGGCGCGGCTGCGCGTGCTCGCCACCCGGGTGCAGCTCGACGGCCGACCCGCCTGGGAGCATCCGGTGATCCGCCAGCGCTTCGCCCAGCTCGTGGTCGAGGCCACCTGCCAGCGCTACACCCGGATGCGCAACCTCACCCGCCAGCTCCGCGGTGAGCCGCCCGGGCCCGAGGGCTCGATCCTGAAGCTCTTCGGCTCCGAGCTGGGCGTCCGCATCGCGGACTTCGCGGGCGAGCTGCTGGGACCGCACGCGCTCCTGAACCGGGCGAGCGAGCAGGTCCCCGACGGCCCGCGCTGGTACAACCGGGTGCTGAGCGCCCGGCAGTACACGATCGCGGGCGGCACGAGCGAGATCCAGCGCAACATCATCGGCGAGCGCGTGCTCGG
>Ga0326726_10001935_pt1 | contig 19250 bp, 18 predicted proteins | sample MHFenrmetagenome_2_FD_207603 | JGI IMG/M metagenome (GOLD analysis project Ga0326726, IMG submission 207603) | Lab enriched peat soil microbial communities from Michigan Hollow, Ithaca, NY, United States - MHF15MN | ecosystem: Environmental > Terrestrial > Soil > Wetlands > Peat | place: USA... | reverse complement strand
GTCTCCCGAGCCTGCCGACCACTGGACCGAGTGGGACGGGCTCACCCTGAAGCTGAACCATTCGGCGTTTCCCCAGAACACCCTCATCACCATAACGATCGGAACCGAGGCGATCGACCTCAGCGGCAACCATCTCGTCACACCGTACGTCTTCAGTTTCCGGACACAGACGGACCACACGAGGCCGACACTGACGAGCGCGTCTCCGGTGAACGGAGCGACGGGTGTGTCGACGGGCCTCCAGACGATCCTGCTCAACTTCAGCGAGCCGATGGACCAGGCGTCATTCAACATGCCGCCGGAGGCCGTCGATGCACGCATAAACCAGACGGTGAACGGCGAGCCGACCTGGAACGCCGATTACTCGAGTATCACCGTTCCCATCACGAAGGGCCTGTTCAGCGGCTGCACGTACTGGGTGCGATTCCTGAATGTCACGGACGGCGCGGGCAACCTGATCGATCCCAACCCGACGCTGTACCAGTTCACGACCGCGGGGACCGTCAGCTTCTACCCCATCGCGACCGATGACACGTGGCATATGGTCGTGAACGAGAGCGACGATGTAACGCGACTGATCCAGGATTACAATCAGGGCGCAGGAACCTTCGACGAGGTGTTCGTCGACGGCAGCGGTCACACGCAGGAGATAACCCACTTCAAGAAGACCTCGACCGAGATCCAGCACCTCGGCCGCGACGAATACGAGGATGGCGTGTACCAGTTCACGATGACGTGGCTCGCCCCCCTGACGTATATGAAGTTCCCTCCCCAGAACCATCTCGGCGAGACGTGGAACTTCTCGACCTCGGCGACGATCGATGCTTCGACGACGATGTCGCTGTCGGGACACACGGAGATCGAGGCGAACACGGTCGACCTCGTGAGCGATGCGCTCCACGGCACCTTCAAAGGGTGCTGCATCCACCACCTCTACGTGGACTACGTTCGGTACGTCGACGGAATTAGCGTTGACTCGGGGACCATGCATCAAATAACGTGGTTGTCACCCGGAGTCGGTCCCGTCCAGATCGTCACTACCAACAGCGACGGCTCGGGCTCCGACACGTTGCGCGTCGTTGACTGGAGTCTCTAATCGGTTCGCCTCCCCGGGGCGGGCCCGACGCCCGCCCCGGAGGCGGCGAAAACTCACGTGGTCGAAACCGGCTGCGATATCATTCTCGCTGAATCGTGCAGGAGGCTCGCGGGCAAGCGGACCGGCCTCCTCGTCAATCCCTCATCCGTCACAAGCGCCCTTCAGCCCACGATCGACGTCCTCCTCTCCTGCGGCGTCCGCCCCGTGCGGATCTTCGGTCCCCAGCACGGCCTCTGCGGAGACACACAGGCCAACATGATCGAATGGGGCGGCTTCGTCCATCCCACGCTCGGCATTCCCATCCATTCCCTGTACTGCGAACGACGTTCCCCCGAGCCGGGGGAGCTCGAGGGGCTCGACTGCGTCGTGATCGATCTCCCCGACGTCGGTGCGCGGCCGTACACCTATCTCTGGACGTCGGTCCTCATGATGCGAGCGTGCGCGGACTCGGGAGTCGAGCTGTACGTCCTCGACAGGCCCAACCCGCTCGGCGGCGAGTCGGTCGAGGGGGCGATCCTCGATGAGCGGTTCAAGTCCTTCGTGGGGCTCCATCCGCTGCCGATGCGCCACGCTCTGACGATCGGCGAAGCGCTCGGAATGATCAATGCGAAGGAAGAAACCGGCTGTGCCCTGCACATAGTGGGAATGGAGGCGTGGAGACGCTCGATGTTCTACGACGAGACGGGACAGCCATGGGTGCTTCCATCCCCCAATATGCCCACGCCAGGCACCGCGCTCGTCTATCCGGGCACCGTCATGCTCGAGGGAACGAATCTCTCCGAGGGGCGCGGAACGACGAGGCCGTTCGAGATCGTCGGCTCGCCGTGGATCGAACCGGAGAGATTCGCGCGGGAGATGGCGACGTACGGGCTCGCGGGAGTCGTTTTTCGCCCCGTCTCTTTCCGCCCCGCGTGGGACAAGTATGCCGGGGAAATGTGCGGGGGCGCTCAGATTCACGTCACGGACCGCTCCCGATTTCAGCCGGTCCGTTGCGGCGCGCTCGTCATCGCTGCCGCCTCCCGGCTCTATCCCGCGCATTTCCGCTGGAGCGAGCCCCCGTACGAGTACGAACGAACGCTCCCTCCGATCGACATCATATCGGGGAGCGCCGCGCTGCGCGAGACGATCGAGGCGGGCGGGGATCTCTCCCCTCTCTTCGCGGCCTGGCTCGAAGACGAGAGGCGCTTCATCCAGGAGCGAAAACCATTTCTCCTCTACCGAAACCTATGAGCGACGAAACGCGGAACCTCTCTGGAGTCATTCTGGCCGCGGGGTACGGCGAGCGGATGCTCCCCCTCACCACGAAGATTCCGAAGGCCCTCCTGCCGGTTCTCGGCACGCCGCTCCTCGAGATACTCGTGGAGAAGCTCATGAGAACGGGTGCCGGGGAAATCCACTGCAACCTCTTTCACCTTCACGCGCGTATCGAGCGCTTCGCCGAAGGCAAGGAGTGGCCCCTGCGGTTCCACCTCGAGAAAGAGCTCCTCGGCACGGGGGGCGGCATCGGAAACATGGCGGATGATCTTGCCTCGGCGCGCGCCGTGCTCCTCCACAACGGAGACGTTCTGTCGAATGTCCCCTACGAGAGCGCGATCGCGCTTCACGACGAGCGGCGCTCGCTCGTCACGCTCGTTCTCGTTCCCTCGGGTCCCGCCGCGAACGTGGCGGTCAACGATCGCGGCGAGGTGACCGCGATCGGCGCCGGCACGCTGAAATCATCGTCCGGCGAGCGCCTCCTCGGCTACACCGGAATGGCCGTGCTCTCTCCCGAGGCTCTCTCCCTCTTTCCCCGCGGGCAGAAGGCGGCACTCGTTCCGATCCTGCGCGAAATGATCCGGACGAGGCCGGGGTCCGTCCTCGGATGGAACGCCGCGGAGGATCTCGCCTCATGGGCCTGGGGTGAGGTCGGCTCGCCGGCGGGATACCTCGCCCTCCATCGGGCGATCCTGATCGAGCGCTTCCGCTTCGATCCGGTCATCGAGGTGCCCCCGTTCCCATTCCACGCGGGCGAGGGAGCGGTCATCGACCCGGGGGCGAGGTGGGCGGGGTTCTGCGAGATCGGCCGACGTGCCGTCGTCGAGCGGGAGGCGCGTCTCGAGAATTGCGTCGTTCTCGACGATACGGTGGTCCCACGCGGGAGCGTCCACTCGAACGAGATCCTGTTTCCGGGCGGAACGCTCGGAGGGACGGGTGGTGCATGACGGTGGCTGATCCGACGGAGCGGAGCGTACGAGACGCTGCGGAGGAGCTCGCCGGGCGCTCGGGGTTCGAAGGGCTCGCCTCGGGGACGATCCTGTCCCCGATCGCGGATGGCGGCTCGGACCGGCGGTTCTTCAGGCTCGCGCACGACCTCACGACGGCGGTCGTGCTCTCCCAACCGGGAGGCGGCCGGGAGCTCGACTCGTACGTCGAGATCGCCCGCTTTCTCGGCCGCCTGCGCGCCGGGGCGCCCGAGATCTATGCCGTCGACCGGGACCGGGGCATCGTTCTCATGGAGGATCTGGGCGATCTCCGCCTCGTGGACGCTCTCCGTGCGGCGTCCCCCGCCGAGACGGAGTCGTATTACTCACGCGCCCTCGACATCCTCGTCGAGCTCGAAACCTCCGTTACTGAATCCATGCTGCGCGAGGGACTCCTGCGGGAACGGGTCTTCGATGAAGAAACGCTCCTCGGAGAGACCGAGTACTTCAGGCGCGAGTTCATCGAGGGGTACTGCCCGGTGCCGCTTCCGGATTCCTGGGAAGGGGAGCGGCGGCTGCTCGCCTCGACGCTCGCGCGGGAGCCGGCAGTCTTCATGCACCGAGATTTTCAGAGCAGGAACATCATGGTGAAGGACGGGCGGCTGAGGATCGTCGATTTCCAGACCGCGCACCGAGGGCCCGGGCTTTACGACGCGGCTTCCCTCCTCAAAGACGCCTACCACCCCGTCCCGGCTTCCATGCGAAGAAGGCTCCTTGAGGAGTTTTACGCGAAGCTCCAGTCGCGGGGCGCCCGGAGGGGGGAGCGCTTCGAGAAGTTCTTCGCGACGTTCACGCTGGCGGGCGCGCAGCGCACGATGCAGGCGCTCGCCGCCTTCGTCAAGCTCGGTGTTCGAAAGGGCAAACCGGGATTTCGCGACTCCATTCCGAACGGAATCGATCTTCTCGAGGAGGGCGTGCGGGAGTCGGGGCGCCTTCCCGGGCTCGAATCGATGGTGGCCGCGATACGGGCGCGTCTGCGCGAGGCTCAGGAGAAAGGACCGTCGTAACAATGTGGAAGATTTTCTTCACGACGTTCGGGGTCATGTTTCTCGCGGAGATCGGAGACAAGACGCAACTCGCCGTCGTCTCGTGCGCGTCGCGCTTCCGCTCGCCGTGGATCGTCTTCGCCGGAGCGGCTCTCGCCCTCGTCCTCGCCACCGCCGCCGGCGTATTCGTGGGGAGCGCGCTTCCCGCCGTCGTCGGTGGCAAGGCGATCCGCTTCGTTTCGGGCGGCCTCTTCGTTCTGTTCGGGTTCCTGATACTTATCGGCAAGTAGGACGCGCTACTCTTCGGCAACCTTGTAGACCTTGTCCCCTATCCTGACCCGGTCCTTCACCTTCGTCCCCACGGAGGCGCCGGGACCAGCTTCGCTCACCTGCGCATGCTCGATCTGGAGCGAATCCACCCGCTGCGAGAAATCCGTGGTATGCCCCTTGAAGTGAATCTCGTCGCCGACCTTGATCCCGTGAGCGATGACTGCGAGAGCAGCGACGCCGATCTTGGCGAAATAGTCCTGAACCACGCCCACCTCGATCTCTTTCATACCGCCCTCCTGGCCTTATGGACGCCCGCACGTTCCCAATGCCGCATACGAGCCCAACTGTAGAAAACCGTGAGGGGTTTGACAAGAGAATTCAAGCCCGCTCTGGAAGTTCGACGAGGCGGTCCCCCGCCTCGCGGTACCGCGGGTCGCACGTGAACATGACGACCTGGTGCTTTTTCGCGAACTCGCGCACGAGATCGAGGGCACGCTCGCGCCGCGCCGGATCGAAATGGACGAACGGGTCGTCGAGAAAAAGGGGCTGACTCTCCCCGCCGCTCATGAGCTCGATGAGCGCGAGCCTCACGGCGAGGTGGATCTGATCGCGTGTTCCCTGGCTCAAGGCGCCCGGCGCGACGCGCTCGGGCGCGCCGGCGGCGTCCCCCGCGGCGGGGGCCACCTCGATCTTGAGGGTGAGCGGATCGATGTAGAGCGTGCCGTAGCGAGCTCCCGTGATCCTCGAGAGGTACGCCCCGGCGAGCGGCGGAAGGCGCTCGGCGAGAAAGCCCGACATCTCTCTCCGTGCCTCCTCCAGCGCGCTCAGAATCGCGTCGAGGACGAGCACTTTCCGCTCCGCGCGCCCGAGGCCTTCCCGCGCGAGAGCGAGGCGTTCGGCGATCTCGCTCGCGTCCACGCGCTCGAGCGCCGCGAGCTCGCGAGCTCGCTTCGATCGCTCGCCGGTGAGACGCTCCCGTTCCTCGAGTCGTTCGCCGAAATCGCGATCGAGCCTCAAGAACCCGTCCCCGTCCAACCTGAATGGTTCGAGCGCCGCACGCGATTCGGAGAGCGCCCGCGCCTCGACCGCGGCGTCCCCATACTCCGCATCGAGAGCCTCGATGAGAGCGCCGGTGTCGCTCCGAGCGCTTCCCGCGGCCTCCTCGAGACGGACCCCGACGTCCCGCGCGCACTCCAGCCATGAGGCGTACTCCGCAAGGAGCGCCCTCGACTCATCGAGGGAACGGCTCCCCGCCCATGCGGCGCGCTCCCCCTTCAGTCGCTCGAGTTCATCCGCCGCCTCCGGAGCACGCGCCACCCCCCGCCCCCGGCCACGCCCCGCGATATGCCAAACGACCAGCGCGAGCCCGGCGATGACGAGGACGAGCATGCCGAGTCTCCAGAAGAGCGCTCCTGCCGCTCCCGCGAGGATGAGGATCGAGGCGAGGACGGGTCTCCAGACCGCCGCCGCGGCCCGCGTTCCCGGGACCGCTCCCGCGCCGCCCGTCTCGAGGAGCGCCTCCCGGGCGAGCTTCTCCCTCACCTCGTCGAGTGAGGCCGCCGTCCGGGACGCGAGCGCTCCGGCGAAGCGCGCGCCCTCCGCGGCGAGTGTGTCCTTCATTGTTCGGAGCTCCTCAATACGTTTCAGGCGTTGCCTCAGGCGGTCCGCCCTCTCGTGCGACGAGCGTTCGTTTCTGTCGAGCTCTCCATAGGAGATCGCCTTCTCCCGCTTTGCCTTGAGAATCTCGAGCTCGGCATCGACGAGCGAGACTCGCGAATCGATGAGAGATATCGCCGTGAGAAGCCCCTCCCGGGCGGCCGCGATCGAGGAGGCCTTCGCCGCCTCGCGCTCGAGGAGCTCGACATCATCCTTGAAACGCCTGACGGCGCCCCGGTTCGGCTCGTTGACGGGCCGATTCCTTCCCCTGAGGAGCTCCTTCCGCTTGTCCTCGACGATGAGCTGAACCTTCGCGGGCGTCACGTCTTCCCCCCCTCCCCCCAGGATCTCCTCGATCCTCTCGCCGATCGCGCCGTCCGCCTCCCCGATCCGGGCGAGCTCCTCGTGGCGGACGCCGCAGACGCGCATGAAGAGATCCTGATCGGCGATCGGAAGATGCTCCGCGAGAAACTCGTCCACGCGCTTCCCCTTCGCGAACGGCACGCTCTCGCCGCCCCGGTACAGAATCTGCTCCCTCCCCCCGAAGTCGCGGACGAGCCGGTACGCCTCGGTCCCGAGCCGGAGGTCGAGGCTGATCTCGAAACTGCACCCGGAGCCCCAACGAGCGAGGGCGAGCACGTCCCCTTTCTGAGACGACGCATTCACGAAGAGGCCGCTCACGATGCCTCGGAAGAGGCTCGACTTGCCTCCCTCGTTCGGTGAGAGGACGACGTTGAGGCCGGGGCCGAGATCGACCGAGAGCTCGGTGAATGCGAGCACGTTCTCGAGAGATACCCGTTCAATCCACACCTTCGTCAACCTCGCATCGCGCGGCGCAAAAGGCGCCGCTACCCGATGAGATCTCTCCCCTTGAAGAGCTGATAGGCGAGCTGCAGCGCTTCCTCGTACAATTCCCTCGTCTCGCCCTCGGAGCTCTCGATCTTCTTCAATATGCCTCGCACGAGCGCCCCCGCCACGGTCTCCTCGGGGAGGGCGAGCAGCGCCTCCCTGGAGATCTCTCTCGACGGCCCCTTCCCCGCCAGCCGCACCGAGAAGTAGTGCCGTTCGAGCTCGTCCGAGCCGACCGTCGGATCGAGCGCCGAGTCGATCCCGATGAGCCCGCCGAGGGAAAGCTCGAGAATCAGGTTCGGGTCAGGGGGAACAGCCTTCATGACCCGCTCGACGAGCTCCTCCGTCGAAGCGAGGCCGGTGCAGTCGATCGATCGGCTTTCGACGCGCCGTTTCCCGATTGCTCTCCGCTCAAACGAGATCCCCCCGTTCGAGAGCACCGCCGAGACGGCGAAGCCCGCTCCCTGCTGATCGCGAGCGACGATCTCGGGGGAACCGCTGTAGAGAACGGGAGGCGCCTCCTCCCTGAGTACCCGATAGGAATGCCAGTGGCCGAGCCCGACGTAGTCGAATCCCCCCTCGAGATCCTCAAGGCGCGCGTGTGTATCTCCGGTGTCGAGATCGGGCGAGAACCCGACGACCGAGCAGTGGGCGAGACACACGTTCCACCGGCGGCCCGGGACCGGGGCGAGGCCCGCCAGTCCGCTTTCGGCCGCGACGTTCGAGGCGAGCGCCTTGCCGTGGACGGCGAGCGAGAGCTCTGGAATCTCGATCACCCGCTTCCCCGGGACGAGAACGTGAACGTTGCCGGGCGCTTCGAAACGCTTCAGCTCCCGTTCGTAGATCGAGCCCGCCGAGAAGTGATCGTGACCGCCGGGAAGGATAACGACGTGACAAAGTGACCCCGCGTCGCGGAGACAGCCGATGACGAACGAGACGTCCGCGTCGCTCGTCTCGTACGCGGAGTCGAAGAGGTCCCCCGCAATGACGAGGAGATGATACCGCTCCTCGCGGACGATGGACGCGACGCGGGCGAGCGCCTCCCGCAGCGCGAGCCGCTGCTCGCCGCCCCTCCGTCCGAGAAACTGGAACGGAGCACCGATGTGCACGTCCGATACGTGGAGCATCTTGATCGGTTCCATCACCGCATCCCTTCAACCTCGCTGACGGGCGAGCCTCACGCCCGTTCCATAAAGAGCCCCTCGAGGTATTCCCTTCCCCGCTCAGCCCGGGCGGGATCCACCTCGAGCGTCATGAGCGGAAGCGCCGACCGGGCGCGCAGGAGCTCAACGAGCGCCGGGAAGTCGAAGATCCCTTCCCCCGGGGGAAGGTGATCGTCCGAGAGACCGTCGTTGTCATGGAGGTGAAGCGCGACGACCCGTTCGCCGAGGACATCCCACCAGCGCCTCACGGGGAGACGCGAGAATGCGTTGATGTGCCCCGTGTCGAGGCACACCGCGACGCCGCTCCCCGGGACGAGGTCGGAGAGCTGCGCGAGAACCTCGGGTCGCTCCTCCCACGCATTCTCGAGGGCGAGGCGCACGCCGAGCTCATCAGCCCGCTCGACGAGGGGGCGCATCGCTTCGCTCCAGTTGCCCAGCCACGCCCTGAGCCCCGCGCGCGAGAAGAACGGAGAGTAGTTCGTATGCATCACCATGACCGGGCCGCCGAGCCTCGCCGTCACCTCGAGCCCGCGAAGGAGGCATTCGGCGCTGTAGGCGGCGATGTGATCGTCGAGGCTCGCGATGTCGAGGCCGAGAAAGGGGCCGTGGGCGAACGTCGCCAGTCCCCGCGCCTCGATGAGCCCGCGCATGCGGTCGACGTCCCCATTCGGGAGGCTCATGAGGTAACGAACGTCGTTCATTCGCACTTCGGGATAGAAACGCGCCCGCGCGGCCTGATCGAGCCTCGCTTCGAGCTCATCGAGCATGATGCTCACGTGGAATATCATGCAGCCACCGCGCACCCGAGTGCGCAAGACCTCTCTTGACCGTCATGAACCGTACGAGTATCCTACAAAGCGCCGCCGGAACGTTCGACTCGCACCGGTGGGCGTCAACGTATCACATATTCGGCCGGTATTGCAAGAACCCGGCGGCCAACACGCAAGGTGGTGCATGCAATGAAACTGGTGGAATGCGTTCCCAATTTCAGCGAGGGACGCGACACGGCGAAGATCGAGCAAATCGCCGACGAGATCAGGTCCACGGAAGGCGTGAAGCTCCTCGACGTCGATCCCGGAAAGGACACGAACCGCACGGTCGTCACGTTCATCGGGACGCCCGAGGGGGTCCTCGAGGCCGCGTTCAAGGCGATCGCGAAGGCGGCGGAGATCATCGACATGCGGACGCACACGGGCGCCCACGCCCGCATGGGAGCGACGGATGTGTGCCCCTTCGTGCCGGTCTCGGATGTCACGATGGAGGACTGCGTGGAGCTCTCACGGAGGCTCGCCCGGCGCGTCGGGGAGGAGCTCGGAATTCCCGTATACCTCTACGAGGAGGCCGCCACGAGAGACGAGTGCCGAAACCTCGCCAACATCCGGCAGGGAGAGTACGAAGGCCTCGCGGCGAAGCTCAGAGACAGCGCCTGGAAGCCCGATTTCGGCCCCGCCGTGTTCAACCCCGCGAGCGGTGCGACGGTCATCGGGGCCCGCGAATTCCTCATCGCGTACAACGTCAACCTCAACACGCGCGACATCAGGATCGCGCGCGAGATCGCCTTCGAGATACGCGAGAAGGGTCGCGCCAAACGCAACGCCTCGGGCGCGATCATGAAGGATGAGCGCGGGGAAACGATCTTCGAGCCCGGAAAATTCAGGGCCTGCAAGGCGGTCGGCTGGTACATGGAAGATTTCGGACGGGCGCAAGTTTCGATGAACCTCGTCAACTACAAGGTGACCCCGCCGCACGCGGTCTTCGATGAGTGCGTGAGGCTCGCCGAGACGCACGGTGCGCGCGTCACGGGGAGCGAGCTCGTCGGTCTCATTCCGCTCGAGGCGATGCTCCAGGCGGGGCGGCATTACCTCGCCAAGCAACGGAGAACGGCGGGCGTCCCCGAGTCGGAGCTCATTCATATCGCGGCGCTGTCCATGGGAATGAACGACCTCTACCCGTTCGATCCGGCGAAGAAGATCATCGAGTATCAATTCAGAACCGAAGGCCGTCTCGTGCGTATGAACGTGAATGCGTTCACGGACGTTCTTTCGACGGAGGCGCCGGCACCGGGAGGGGGGAGCGTCGCCGCGCTCTGCGGGGCGCTCAGCGGCGCCCTCTCCTCGATGGTCGCCGCCCTGACCCATGGCAAGAAGGGATACGAAGCCTCGTTCGAGGAGATGGAGGCGATCGGCGTCCGGGCGCAGGCGCTCAAGGCCGCGTTCCTCGAGGACGTCGATCGCGACACGGAGGCCTTCGATCGGGTCATGGATGCAATGCGCCTTCCGAAGGGCACCGTCGGAGAGAGAGAGGCGCGTGAGGCGGCGATCCAGGAAGCGACCACGGGAGCCACGCTCGTGCCGCTCGGCGTTCTCCGGCGCTCCCTCGAGGCGGCCGAGCTCGCGCGGGCCGTCGTCGAGCGTGGAAACAAGAATTCGGCGAGCGATGGGGGGGTTGCGGCGCTGACCGCGCAAACGGCCGCCGAAGGGGCGTTCCTCAACGTCGCGATAAACCTCCCGGGCATCACCGACGAGCGTTTCAAAAGGGAGACGCTCGCGGAGGCGGAGCGCCTCCGCGGCGAGGTGAATGGCAGCGCGAGGGAGACGGTCCGGCTCGCGGAGAAGATAATCGGCGCGGCGAAATGACCGAGGCGCCATGGGCTCCTCGGTCGTCCCGGGCGCGGACGGTGGCCTCTTGGAACGATGGGAAAACCCGATGCTGAATCTCGACACAACGCTGAGCCGAGCACGCCTGACGGATGAGGCGCTCGCCGGGTCAGTGCCGAGGGCGCTCGAAGAGCTCCGCTCCCTCGTGCGAAGGGAAGGAGTGGGCGCTCGAATGCTCGGATGGCTCGATCTGCCCCGCGCGTCCCGGAGCGAGACCACGCAGATCGTGGAGGAGGCGAAACGTATTCAGGACGAGAACGACTGTCTCGTCGTGATCGGCATAGGCGGCTCCTATCTCGGCGCGCGCGCCGCAATCGAGGCGCTGCCGGAGAACGCCTCCTTCCCCGTGCTCTTCGCCGGAATCAACCTCTCCCCCGAGTATCATGAACGGCTTCTGAAACGTCTCGAGAAGGGCTCGTTCGCGCTCTGCGTCATCTCGAAATCGGGAACGACCCTCGAGCCCGCGATCGCGTTCCGCATCCTGCGGGAAAGGCTCCTCGATCGGTTCGGAACGAGCGGCGCACGGAAGCGGATTGTCGCCATAACGGATCGCGACGCGGGCGCCCTCCGGAAGATGGCGTCGAGGGAATCCTGGACGACCTTCCCGATCCCGCCGGACGTCGGCGGGAGATTCAGCGTCCTCTCCCCCGTCGGCCTTTTCCCGTGCGCAGTCGCGGGAATTCCCATCGGCGAGATGCTCGACGGCGCCGCGGGCGCGCTCGCGAGATTCACGAGGCAGGAGGCGCGCAACGACGCCGTCCGGTACGCCGCCGCGAGACACCTGCTCCACGCGAAAGGAATTGCGATCGAGGTGCTCTCAACGTTTCATCCCGAGCTCTCGGCCCTGTGCGAGTGGTGGAAACAGCTTGCCGGGGAGTCTGAAGGAAAGCAGGGAGCAGGGCTTTTCCCGGCCTCTGCCGTCATGAGCACCGATCTCCACTCGCTCGGGCAGTACCTCCAGGAGGGCTCCCGGAACATTCTCGAGACCTTCCTCTCCGCGGCGGGGCCGCGCGCGGGACTGACGGTGCCCAACGACGAGGCCGATCTCGACGGTTTGAACTATCTTGCGCTCAAGCACCTGAGCGAAGTGAACCGGACGGCGTTCGTGGGCACGCGGGAGGCCCACGCGGCGGGTGGCATTCCCGTTCTCACGATCGAGACGGACGCGGTCGCCCCCGGATCCGTAGGAGAGCTCTTCGTCTTCTTCGAGATCGCCGTCGCGATTTCGGCGCGTCTTCTCGGCGTCAATCCGTTCGACCAGCCGGGGGTCGAGGAATACAAGGACCGGATGTTCAGGCTCCTCGGGAGGCCCGGAGAACGATGATCGTGAGAGGCACGAGAATCTTCGCCTGCGTGCTCACCGCCGTCCTGATTCTCCTTCAGGCGTGCGCCCGGGGGGGCACATACACGAAGGACACCTTCGTTATGGGAACGAAGGCATGGATCACCATTGCCGGCATGCCGCGGGGGGATGCGGAGCGCTCGGCGGATGCCGCCTTTCGAGAGATGTACCGCATCGAGAGCGTCATGAGCAACTGGAGGTCGACGAGCGAGATCTCTCGCCTCAACGCCGGATCGAACGGCGCCCCCTTCACCGTTTCGAGAGAGCTCTACTCCATTATCGACAGCTCCCTCTTCTACTCGAAGGCCACCTCGGGGGCCTTCGACGTGACCGTCCGCCCGCTCGTCCTCCTCTGGGGCTTCGAGGGAGGCGAGGCGAAGCTCCCGACCGAGGAAGAGATTGCGCACGCACGATCGCTCGTCGGCTACGAAAAGGTCGTCCTCGATTCCGCGAGATCGACGGTCACGCTTCAGCCGGGAATGCAGGTCGACCTCGCCGGCATCGCGAAGGGCTACGCCGTCGACCGCTGCGTCGCCGTGATCAAGAGACTCGGGGCGAGGAACGCTCTCGTGAACATCGGAGGCAACATCTACGCGCTCGGAGCGCCCCCGGGGGAGGCGGGATGGACGATCGGCATCCGGGACCCGAAGGGAGGCCTCGGAACGGTCGGGTCCCTCCTCCTGAGGGATCAGGCGGTCGCGACGTCGGGCAACTACGAGAACTTCGTTGAGCTCGGCGGAAAGCGGTACGGCCACCTCATCGATCCCCGGACGGGCCATCCCGTCTCGGCCGTGCTGAGCGTTACGGTCGTGGCGCCGACGGGGCTTTCATCCGACGCGCTCTCGAAGCTCTTTGTCCTCGGACCGGACGCGGCGCGCGAGGCCGTCGCCCGGCTCCCCGAGGTCGCCGCGCTGTTCGCCATGCCCGCCGGAGACGGTATCGAATACCGAACGGCGGGGGATTTCCACGCTCGATTGCAGCTCAAGGATGCGGTGCCGGGGAAGTGATTCCCCCGGACCCGGAAAGGAGAGACGCGCATGAATCCGAAACGCATTTCGCTCACCGCGATCGGCGTCGTGCTCTGCACGGCGGTTCTCGCCATCACGCTCGGTTTTTCGGGGCTCGCTCAGCAGGCGGGAACCAAGGGCAGGATGGTCTGGAGTGACTCCCTCAGAAACGTGCTGAACACGAAAGCCATGGCCATATTCAAGGCGGAGTGCGCCGGTTGCCACGGCGGAGGGCACCCGAGGATGCAGCTCAGTCTCGAGCCGGCCAAGCTGCCCGGCTCCGTGAGCGACGTCGCGAGCCGCGAGATCGACTCCCTCAAGCTCGTCGACACGCAGAGACCCCCGCTGAGTTACCTCGTCTGGAAGGTGCGCGGCGCCGACGGGATCAAGGGGGCGCGCATGCCGTTCGACGAGCCCTCGCTTTCGGCCGACAAGCTGAGAACGATCGGGATGTGGGCGCGCAGTCTGTCGCCTCTGCCCTGGCCGGAGCGACGGCACGTCCGCGATACGACCCACGCGCCGAAGAAGTGAGCACGCTCCAGCGCACAGGGCTCTCGTTTCGAAAGGGGTGATTGAAGTGATCAAGAAGGAGATAAGGCTCCCCGTCTCCGCGATCGTGATTCTGTCGTTCGGCGGATGGCTCTTGCACCTGAGAGTCCATCCCGTGTCCTTCGACCCCGCCAATCCCGCCAATCCTGCGTTCTTCGTGCCCTACGTCGCGGGTATCGTCGCGATCGTCGTGGTTCCGTTTCTCCTCAACTCGGCGCGCACGTTCCTCGTCGGATATCTCATCAACGGGATGAGCGTCGTTATCGGCACGATCGGGATGGCCGCGCTGAGTATTACGAAGCCCCCCTCCCCGCTCGGCTTCCACACGATTCTGACCGGGACCATGCTGGGGGACATTCTCCTCCTCTTCCCGAAGCTCTTCCTCGGACAGATCGTCATGGCGCACTATCACCCGAAGGGGATGGGGAGACTGTTCACGCCTTTCTACTGGACGAGACACTTCATCTACCTGAGCGCGATCTTCGCGCTCGGTCATTTCATATGGAGGTAGCGACGTGAAGCACTTCATGAGAGGTCGTATCGGTTGGTGGATCCTGCACGCGGCGGCGATTGCCTTCGTCTTCTCGCTCGGGCACCTGGTCCGGTTCTAGCGGCCGCGCCCCGATAGGAGAAACAATCGGAACCATCTCGGGGCGGAGATGGGACGGCGCGTCCCCCGACGAGTGGAGGTGACCGGGAATGCTGTTTAAGAAGGAGATCCGGAAGCTGCTCCTCGAGCTCACGTTTCTTTCGCTCGGAGGATTCCTCCTCCATTACCGCCTGCATCCCGTGCCGCTCGGGTCAAACGGCGCCCAGAATCCCGCCGATTTCCTTCCCTTCTCGTGGGATATCGCGGGGATCCTCGCGGTCCCGTTCCTCCTGAATTACCGCGCCAGCGTCCTCGTCGGGTATCTCGTGAACGGCGTGGGGGTCGTCGTTGGCGCGATCACGATGAGCACGTTCAGTCTTTCGACGCTCACGCATCCGGTCACCTTCAGCGTGATCGTCCTCGACACGACGCTGCCGTTGATCCTCATCCTGTTCGCGAAGCTCTTCATCGGCCAGATCGTGCTCCAGCACTTCTACCCCGGGGGAATGGGTAGGTTGTTTACCCCGTTCTACTGGACGAGGCACTTCTTCTATCTGGCCGTCGTCTTCGCGCTCGGCCATTTCTTGTGGAGGTAGTCGTCTCGCGGGATTCGTACGTCCGGGAGACCCTCAGCCGCGCCCGTCGGTCGCCTCGGGTCCCTTCTCTCCGTGACCGAACCATCCACGGAAGATCTCGCAGCTCGAGCAGTCATGCTCTTTGCGGATGAGGGGGGTCCTGCCCGAGCGCTTCGCAAGGTGCATCTCGAGCTTGTTCATCCCCCCGAGCATGGAACCCAGCAGAATGAACGCCCCCGGGGGAAGGATCAGGAGAAGAAACGGGACGTAGGATCGGCCCATGATGCTCATTCCGAAGAGCGTACCGTTGCCGAGCGTTTCGCGTATCATCCCAATCACCACGATCGAGATCGTGAACCCGAGTCCCATACCGAGGCCGTCGAGCATCGAGTAAAGGACTCCGTTCTTCGCCGCGTACGCCTCGGCCCTTCCCATGATGATGCAGTTGACGACGATGAGCGGAATGAAGATGCCGAGCGCCTTGTGGAGTGGATGGAAGTACGCGTTCATCACGAGGTCGACGACCGTTACGAACGTGGCGATGATGACGATGTAGCCGGGGATGCGGATCTTCCTCGGAATGACGCCGCGGAGCACCGAGATCACCACGTTCGAACCGACGAGAACGAACGTGGCGGCGAGCCCCATCCCGATGCCGTTCACGGCGGCCGTCGTGATCGCGAGCGTCGGGCACAATCCCAGCACGATGCGGAATATCGGATTCTCGGCCCAGAGCCCCTTCGTGAGCTCCCTCAGGGCACCCACTACTTCCCTCCCTTGGGCGCGGGTTTGGTCCCGGCCGGCTTCGCCGTGCCGGACGCCGAGGCGGCGTGCCGCTTCGGAGCGCCGAACACCTGGACCCTGTGCGCGTCGAGAAACTCGAGCCCGCTCGCGATGGCCGTCGTGACGGCGCGCGATGAAATCGTCGCCCCCGTTATCTGTTTGAACGTGCCGCCGTCCTTCACGACGCTCCACTCGGCCGGATTCTTGATGCTCTTGCCGATGAACTGACCCTTGAACGCCGGAGTGGCGATCTTGCTCCCGAGGCCCGGGGTCTCCGCGTGCCTGAGGATTTCGACCCCGGTGACGACGAGCGCCGTGTCGACGCCGACGAGAATCTCGATGTTCCCCGCGTACCCGTTGGGGGCCACGATGACGAAGGCCGCGCCGACCGGTACCCCACCCTTCTTTCCCGGGTAGAAGGTGAGCTCCATTCCCATGTCAGCATCCTTGATCGTGACCGCGTCCTTTTCGAGATTGTTGTCGAGGGGAGGCATGACCGCCTTTACCACGTCCATCTTCTCGGCGGCGGCCGACTTCTCGATCGGGGCCTTCGTCTCCTGATCCACGAACGCCATGACGGCGGCGCACACGGCGCCGATCAATGTAAGCACGATCGAGAGTTTCACGATTTCCTTCATTCCGCGTCAACCTCCATTGGTGCTCTCCTCCCGCCGTCCCGCTCTCCCTGCGCGGCGTTCATACGTCCGCCCCCATCCGTCCCTTCCGCGCGCCGAATACGGTGGGTTTCAGGTACCGATCGATGAGCGGTGTAAAGGCGTTCATCAACAATATAGCAAAACTGACTCCTTCCGGGTAGGCTCCGAAGAGCCTGATCACGACCGTGACCACTCCGCACCCGACCCCGAAGACGAGCTTTCCCGCCGGTGTCAGGGGACTCGTGACGTAATCGGTCGCCATGAAGAAAGCGCCGAGGAACAGCCCCCCCGTGATCACGTGGAAGCTCGGATCGGCGTACCGGGCGGGGTTCGAGAGATGAAAAACGCCGGTCATGACCCATACGCTTCCGATGAACGAAACGGGAATATGCCAGGTGATGATCTTCCGGGCAATGAGGAAAATGCCTCCGGCCGCGAGCAGCACCACGGAGACCTCGCCGAGGGATCCCGCGCGGTTTCCGAGGAGAAGATTGAACACCTCTTGCCGCGTGAGGTGAAGGTCGAGATGCCCTGTCGACAGCAGCGCCTCGCGCACCCTGCCGAGAGGTGTCGCGGTCGTCACGGCATTCATTCCCCACGCGGAGGGGGCGACCCACCGCGCCGTCATCTGCGCGGGAAAGGCGATGAGCAGAACGACGCGGCCGACGAGGGCCGGGTTGAAGATATTGTAGCCGAGCCCCCCATAGAACTGTTTCGCGACGATAATGGCGAAGAACGTGCCGACGAGGATCATCCACCACGGGCTCGTCGACGGAAGGTTGAGGGCGAGGAGAAGCCCCGTGAGCACGGCGCTCATGTTACCGATCGTCACCGGCTTCCGCATTATCTTCTGCCACGCCGCCTCGAACATGACGGCGGAGGAGACTGAAACGGCGATTGTGATAAGACCGTGGAGGCCGAACAGGTACACGGAGAAGAGCGCAGCCGGGACGAGCGCGAGAAGTACGAGCCGCATGATATCCGGGATCCGCGTCCCTTCGTGTATGTGGGGGGAGGAGCTCACGAGGAAGCGGGGGAACGCCTCTGCGAGATTCTTCCCGATCTCCGTATCGTTCTTCTCCGCCAACGGCACTCCCTTCAGATCGCGCCGGGGCCCGCGCTCCTGATCTCCGCCTTGGCCCGCCGGAAATGGTGCACCATCGGCCGCCGCGAGGGGCACACGTACGTGCAGCAGCCGCATTCGATGCAATCCGTGACGTGGTGCTCCTTCATGTCGGCGAAGCGGAAACGCTCGGCGAATATGCCGAGGACCGACGGGTTGAGGCGCATGGGGCACGCGCGCACGCACCGTCCGCAGCGTATGCAGGCATCGTTGACGAACTGGGCGACCTCGTTCTCCTTGAGAAGGACGACGCCGGTCGTGCCCTTCGTGACCGGGGCTTCGAGCGAGTACTGGGCAACCCCCATCATGGGACCGCCGCTGATGACCTTGCCGGCATCCGAATGCCGCCCGCCGCAGAACGCGATGAGATCCTCGAAGGTAGTCCCGATCCGCGCGAGCACGTTCCGCGGCTCCACGATCCCGCCGCCCGTCACGCTCACGACGCGCTCGATGAGCGGCCTCGCGAACCTGATCGCCTCGAATGCCGCGAGCGCCGTGCCGACGTTCTGGACGAGCACCCCCACATTCATCGGGAGACCACCCGCCGGGACCTTCCGACCCGTCAAGACGTATATGAGCTGCCGCTCGGCGCCGTGGGGATAGGCGACCTCGAGCCCGGCGACGGTGTAGCCGTACGAAGACGCCTCTCTCCGCATCGTCTCGATCGCGTCGGGCTTGTTGTTCTCGATCGCGATGATCACCCGCTTCACGCCGAGCGCCCGGGCGAAGTATGAAGCGCCTTCGAGAATCGCTCCCGGTCTCTCGAGCATGAGACGATGGTCAGCCGTCAGGTACGGCTCGCACTCGGCGCCGTTTATAATGAGGAGGTCCATGGACATCTCCTTCGGAGGGGAGAGCTTCACGTGCGTCGGAAACGACGCCCCTCCCATGCCGACGATGCCGGCCTCCCGTATGAGCGACACTATCCGCTCCGCGTCGAATCCTTCCGTGCCGCGCTCCTCGTTGAGTCCGCGTGCCCATTCATCCGCGCCGTCGGGTACGATCACGGCGGCCAGCATGTCGGCGCCCGCCGGATGAGGGAAAATGTCCAGCGCTCGCACGACGCCGGACGTCGGCGCGTGCAGCGGGACCGATATGAAGCCCTGCGGCTCGGCGATGACCTGCCCCCTCTTGACCGTGTCCCCCTTCTCCACGACCGGTCTGGGGCTCGCACCGACGTTCTGCGCGAAATGGACGATGAGCCGCCCGGGCAGCGGCATCGTCTCGATCGGGCGCCGGTCTGACAGCTCCTTGCGGGAGGCCGGGTGAACGCCCCCGAAAAACCTACGTCCCGCCATCAGCGCTCACCCCCGGCGCACGCGGTTCCATCGCGCGCTTCGTCGGCGCCATCGAGCGCCTTGACATGAATCGTATTCATCGGACAAACCGCGGCGACCGCATCCGGAATCTCGAAATCGTAGTCGACCACCGCGAGGTTGTCCTGCATCGTGATCGCTCCCCCCGGCGCTTCCCTCACGCACTTCATGCAGGCGATGCACCCCACGCGACAGACCCTCCTGACCGTCCCTCCCTCGTCGTGAGACGAGCACAGGATGTGGACACGCTTGTCGACCGGCACGACCTTGATGATTCTCTTGGGGCACGCAGAGACGCATTTCCCGCACGCGGTGCACGCGGCCGGGTCGACCTCGGGCAGCCCGCTCGGCAGCATGTGGATCGCGTCGAACGGGCAGACACCGGCGCATGTT
>Ga0326726_10001934_pt1 | contig 19255 bp, 15 predicted proteins | sample MHFenrmetagenome_2_FD_207603 | JGI IMG/M metagenome (GOLD analysis project Ga0326726, IMG submission 207603) | Lab enriched peat soil microbial communities from Michigan Hollow, Ithaca, NY, United States - MHF15MN | ecosystem: Environmental > Terrestrial > Soil > Wetlands > Peat | place: USA... | reverse complement strand
AGCGCGTCAAAGCGCGACCACATCGTGCTGCCCGCATTGTTGACGAGCACGTCGAGGCCGCCAAATTCGGCGAGTGTCCGGTCGATGAGGGCACGGCAGTCCCCGGCTTGCGCGACGTCGGTGACCTGGGAGACGGCGCGTGCGCCGAGCTGTGCGCATGCGTCTGCCACTTGCGCCAGCCTCGCTCCGTCGCGCGCCGCGAGCATGAGCCGCGCGCCGCGGCCTGCCAGCGCGAGCGCCAGTGCCGCGCCGATGCCGGAGGATGCGCCGGTGAGCACGATGATCTTGCCGTCGAGCTGCATGGGAGACGCCCTTTCGGTTTACACTGATCTTCAGGCCCTGGTGTGCGGAGGCTTGCGTCATGCGAATCTGGATCAGCGCATTGGTTTTGGCAATGGCGGGCGCGGGCTGCGGTTCGAGTCCCCCGCCGGATGAGGACAAGACGCCCACGAAGACCGTGTTCGACGACACGGTGAAGACCATCGACAAGGCAAAGCAGGCCGAGGCGCAGGTCGAAAATCGCGTCAATGACCTCAACCGCCAGCTCGAACCCGAGGAAAACGGCGACGCCGCCCCGCAAGAGAAGAAGTAAATCGGACCCCTTTGCGGCCGGGAGCTGGTGGGTCTATGTCGTTCGTGCCGCGAACGGCGCGCTCTACACCGGCATCACCACCGATCTTGAGCGCCGTCTCGCCGAGCACCGCGCGGGCCGGCGCGGCGCACGGTTCTTTCGTACCTCGCGGGCACAACGCCTGGTGTATTCGGAGAATTGTGCCGATCGATCGAGCGCCGCGCGCCGCGAGGCCGCGATCAAGCGTCTCGAGCGCACCGCGAAGATCGCCCTCATTGGGTCCGCCTCTAGCCGCCGCCGCTCCCGCCGCCCTTGATGCCGCCGCGCGTCAGATCTCGCGGGTCCAGGAGGCGCGTGAGCTCAGCGCGCGTCAGATCGGTCATCTCGGCGGCCACGTCGAGTATGGGGCGGCCCTCGGCATAGGCTCTCCTTGCGATCTCGGCGCCCTTCTCGTAACCGATGACGGGATTGAGCGCCGTGACCAGAATCGGATTGCGATCGAGCGTCGCAGCGATGCGCTCCTCGTTCACGCGGAATCCGGCGATCGCATGGTCGGCAAGCGCCCGTAGCGCGTTCGCGAGCAGACCGATGCTCTCGAGGAGGTTGTGCGCAATCACCGGCAGCATCACGTTCAACTGGAAGTTGCCGGACTGGCCGGCGATCGTGATTGTGGTGTCGTTGCCGATGACCTGGGCCGCGACCATGAGCGCCGCTTCCGCTATCACGGGATTGATCTTGCCCGGCATGATGCTGCTGCCCGGTTGCAGGGCAGGCAGCGCGATCTCGGACAATCCCGCAAGCGGCCCGCTGTTCATCCATCGCAGGTCGTTCGCGATCTTGGTGACGCTTACGGCGACGGTCTTCAGCTGTCCCGAGAGCTCGACCGCGGTGTCCTGCGAGGCGAGCGCCTCGAAGTAATTGCGGCCCGCGACGAAGGCAACGCCACTGAGCTTGCCGAGTTCCTCGCAGAAGACCGCGCCGAACCTCGGATGAGCGTTGATGCCCGTGCCGACGGCGGTGCCGCCCTGCGCGAGCGCGCGCAGCCGCGGCTCGACGGCCTCGAGTCGCAGGCGGCCGTCCTCAAGTTGCGTGCGCCAGGCGGAAAGCTCCTGGCCGAGCGTGACCGGCAGCGCGTCCATGAGATGCGTGCGGCCGGTCTTCACGATCGCACCGACCGCGCGCTCTTTCACGACGAGCGTGTCGCAGGCATGCGCGAGTGCCGGCATCAGATCCTGACGCAGGGCGAGCGCTGCGCTCACGTGGATGGTCGTCGGAATCACGTCATTGCTGCTCTGGCCGAGGTTCACGTGAGCATGCGGATGAACGCTGCGGCCGAGCTGCTCGCTTGCCAGGTGCGCGATCACCTCATTCGCATTCATGTTCGTGCTCGTGCCGGAGCCCGTTTGAAACACATCGATGGGAAACTGGTTGTCGTGACGGCCGCTTGCGACTGCAGCGGCGGCGGAGTCGATCGCGGCGGCGATGTCGGGAGCGATCAGGCCGAGACTCAGGTTCGCGCGGACCGCGGCTTGCTTGACGAGCGCGAGCGCGGCGATGAACTTCGGCGGCATCCTGAGGCCGCTGATCTGGAAATTCTGGATGGCGCGCTGTGTCTCAGCGCCCCACAGAGCACCGGCGGGGATCTCGACCTCGCCCATGCTGTCACGCTCTCGTCGCGGAAGTTTCGTCACGCCGCAGCCTCGCGCAGGACTCAAAGGCGGTATGCGCTATGATCAAAATCTTAACACCTTGAGCCGCACGCGGAACGCATGGCACTGAAGCCTGATTTCGGCCTGGCCCCGGCTGCGCAGTGGCTAATGCGCAAGTTTGTCACCGTGTGGGTGCGCGTGACCGTCGCGCCCGAAGACATCGCCGGGCGCCTCGCGGGTCGTGCCCGTCCCGTCTGCTATGTCCTCGAGCACGACAGCCTCCCCGATTTCCTGACGCTGCAGGACGTGTGCATCGCGCGCGCGTTGCCACGTCCGGCGCAACGGCTCAACTTCGGCCCGCTGAGCGAAGGCCGCTCCGTTTTCTATATGGAAGTGCGCACCGGTTTTCTGCGCCAGCGCGTCGACCGGCGCGTGCCCTCGCTCCTCGTCGAGCTCATGGCGCACGCGCGCGACAACCCGGAGCTCGACCTCGACTTGGTGCCGGTCGCGATCTACTGGGGCCGCGCACCACACAAGGAAGGCTCGCTCCTGCGGCTGCTCTTTACCGAGAACTGGGCGTTCGCCGGACGCATCCGCAAGCTCCTCACCGTGCTCATCAATGGACGCAACGCTGTGCTGCAGTTCGGCGATCCCATGACGCTGCGCGAGTTTCTCGAGGAAGGGCTCGACGAGAGGCGCGCGGTACGCCGCGCCTCGCGGATCCTGCGCGCGCATTTTCGCAACCAGCGCGCGATGACCATCGGTCCCGACCTTTCGCACCGGCGCACCATCGTCGCGCAGGTCCTGCGCACGCGCGCCGTGCGCTCAGCGGTCCGCCAGGAGATGCGCGAGCGCAAGCAGACACGGCGGGAGGCGCTGCGCACCGCCAAGCGCTTTGCCGACGAGATCGCCGCCAACTACTCGCACGCATTCGTGTCGGTTGCGGACCGCGTGCTCGGCCGCGTGTGGAACCGCCTGTACGACGGCGTCGTCGTGCGCCACCTCGACGTTGTGACACGTGCCACCGAGGGGCGTGAAATCGTCTACGTGCCCTGTCACCGCAGCCACATGGACTATGTGCTGCTGTCCTACGTGATCTACAAGGGCGGTTTCGCCGTTCCGCATGTCGCCGCAGGCGTCAATCTCAATCTGCCAGTCATCGGGCGGTTCCTGCGCAAGGGCGGGGGGTTTTTCATGCGCCGCTCCTTCAAGGGTTCGACCCTCTACACCGCCGTCTTCATGAAGTACCTCGGCGTGATGATGGCCAAGGGCCACGCGCTCGAATACTTCATCGAGGGCGGCCGCAGTCGCACTGGGCGCCTGCTCGCGCCGCGCACCGGCATGCTGTCGATGACCGTTCGCAGCTTCCTGCGCGATCCGAAGCGGCCGGTGATCTTCCTGCCGGTGTACTTCGGATACGAGCGGCTGGTGGAGGGCGAGACCTACATCGGCGAGCTCTCCGGCCGCCCCAAGCAGAAGGAATCGGTCGGCGGCCTGATGAAGGCGTTGCCGAAGCTCCGTCAGAAATTCGGCCACGTGTACGTCAACTTCGGCGAGCCGATCGAGCTCGATGAGATCCTGAAGCGGCACAACCCCGATTGGCGCGCCGACGCGTCCGAGGACGACAGCCGGCCGCCCTGGATGGGGGCCGTGGTCGACGATCTTGCCGCCGAGATCATGCGCAATATCAACGGTGCGGCGGCTGTCAACCCGGTCAATCTCCTCTCGACAGCATTGCTCGCAACGCCCCGTCAGGCGCTTCTTGCGACGGACCTCGCGCGCCAGATTGATATGTATCGGCGCCTGCTCGCCGCCGCGCGCTACGGCCCGCGTGTCACGATCTGCGAGGAGGATGGCGAGGCCGCGATCCGCTATTGCGAGTCGATGGGGTTCGTGCAGCGCCAGGCACACGCGCTCGGCGACGTTCTGCGCATGAGCGAGACGAACGCGATCCTGCAGACCTACTTTCGCAACAACGTCCTGCACCTGTTCGCCATGCCCTCGCTCATTGCCTGCTGCTTCGTCAACAACGCGACGATGCGTACCCAGGACATCCTGCGGCTCGCCTGGCGCATCTATCCGTACATCGCTGAAGAGCTCTACCTGCATTGGCGTGAGGATCAGGTACCCGAGGTCATGCAGGAGCAGCTCAGGGTCTTCGTCTCGCTCGGGCTCCTAACGGCCAATGCGGATGGAACGGCCTGGAGCCGGCCGCCGGCCGCGACGGTCGAAGCCGTGCAGCTCTCGCTCCTCGCCCAGGCCGCGATCCAGACCGTCGAGCGCTACTACCTCGCCATTGCCCTCCTGGTGAAAGCGGGCAGCGGCATGATTTCCCCGGCCACGCTCACCGAAAGCTGTCACCTCATGGCGCAGCGGATGTCGATGCTCTACGGTTTCAATTCGCCCGAGTTCTTCGACAAGGAGCTGTTCGGCAGCTTTATCGACCTCTTGCGCCGGCGCGACGTCGTGCAGGTCGACGCCGGCGGGAAACTCACCTTCACCGAGGTGCTGCTCAACGTCAAAACCGACGCCGAGCTCGTGCTCGCCGAGCAGATCCGCCACAGCATCCTGCAAGTGGCGCATAGCTGAGTGTTGTGCACTGCAAATATGGCAGCCCAAGGGCCGGTTCCTACCTGGGTTTCGACTGTTATACTGCCCCGCCAAAGGGCTTGAGCCGCGCGTCCGCTGTCTACCAATACCAACACAGGACGGACGGTCGAGCGGTCTGCGTGCGCGTTCGGCGCACGACCAGAAAAACGACATCATTCAAGTGGGGGGCACATGAAGAATCATCCCGCATCACAGCAGCTTCGGCACCGGCGGGTCTGGTTGGGTGCCGGCCTCATTGCCGCGCTCTGCGGCGCCAGCTCGGCGGTCGATGCCCTGGACTTCTCGAACGACAGCAGCACGGTCACCGGCAACTGGGACACGACCCTGACGTATGGTCAGGCCTGGCGCGTGCAGCGCCCCGACTGCAATCTGATTGCCGTCGCGGACGGCGGCTGCGGACGTTCACCCAACATCGACGATGGAGACCTGAACTACAGCAAGGGTGTCGTGAGCCGTGCGTGGAAAATCGTCACGGAGCTATCAGTAAAAACCGAGCACTACGGCTTCTTCGCGCGCGGCTCGGGCCTCTACGACATGGAGGTCGAGGATCGAAACACGGAGCGCACGCCCATCAGCGATTCGGCCAAGAATCTCGTGGGCTCGTACGCACGCCTCCTCGATGCCTTCGCCTGGGGCAAGTGGGAGCTTGGCACGCATCCCTTCGAGCTGCGTCTCGGCCAGCAGGCGGTGAGCTGGGGCGAGAGCACGTTCATCCAGGGCAGCATCAACACGCTCAATCACTTCGACGTCTCGGCGCTGCGCGTGCCGGGCGCCGAGCTGAAAGAGGCCTTCCTGCCGCAGAACATGGTGTTCGCGAGCCTCGGACTCACCGAGAACCTGACCTTCGAAGGGGTCTACATGCTCGACTGGGATGCGACCCAGCCGGAGCCCGTCGGCAGCTTCTTCAGCGCGAATGACTTCGTGCCGCGCGGTGGCAGTAAGGTTGTGCTGGGATTCGGCGCATTCAGCGACGCGGGCGTCGACTACAGGCCGCTCGGCGGTCCGCTGATCCCCAATTTCCAGGCGGTGCCGCGTGGCGTGACGCTGGAGCCGAACAAGAGCGGCCAGTACGGCGCTGCGCTGCGCTGGTTCGCACCGGATCTCCTGAACGGAACGGAGTTCGGGTTCTTCATGGTCAATTATCACAGCCGTCTGCCGCTGATCTCCGGGCGCACCGGCACGCAGGCGGGCATCGGCAACGCGGCCGGCGCTGTGACCGCGGTGGGCGGGGCGGCTCAGGCCCTGGCGGCCGGATTGCCGCCCGCGGCGGCAATCGCGACAGCGGCGGGCGCTGCCGTTCAGCGCTCCGCGCAACTTGGCGGCAACATGTCGCTCGCGACCGCGACTGGGTACGCGACCGTCGGCGTCAACACCGCGATCGGCGGCGGCAATGTCTCGGCGCAGGCGAACAACATTGCCACCCACGAGTACGCGCAGACCGCGAGTTACTACACCGAGTACCCGGAGGATATCAAGCTCTTCGGGCTCAGCTTCAGCACCCAGCTGCAGCGGACGGGCATTGCGCTGCAGGGCGATGTGACCTACCGCAAGGGTCAGCCAACTCAGTACGACGACGTCGAGGTGCTCTTTGCGGCGCTTTCACCGCTCGAACAGGCTCTCTTCCCGTTGAGCGCGCCGCCGGGAGTGGGTTTTCCGGCGACCTGCTCGGCACCGATCTTCACCGTTTCACGCTGCGGCCAGCTCGGTGCCTATGGCCTCAACCAGACAGTGCAGGGCTGGGAACGGCATGATGTGTTTCAGGCGCAGGTAACCGCGACCAAAGTAGTTGCCAACGTGTTGCGCGCCGCGCAGATGGTGACGGTGATGGAAGTCGGCGTGACCCGTTTCAAGGGTCTGGATGACAAGACCACAGGCGGTCCGATCGGCCGTGGCCTGCGCTACAACGGGCCCGGCACGTCGGTCAGCGGCAACGCGGAGCTCGCGAGCCGTCACTTTGGCGAAGTCGAGCCGCAGAACCGTTTCGCAGACGCGACCTCCTGGGGCGTGCGATTGGCCGGGCGCCTCGAGTACGCCGGTCTCATCGGTGCCTGGAACGTGATCCCAAGGTACGCGCTCCAATGGGACGTGAAGGGCACGACGCCGGGACCGGGTGGCAATTTCGTGGACGGCCGCGTCGCACTCACGCTGGGGGTCGCCACGAACCTGCGGAACACCTGGGAGGTCGATTTCAGTTTCACGCAGTACAGCGGTGCGGGCCGCTGGAACGACATCAACGACCGCGACTTCGTCGCGGCGAGCCTCAAGTACTCCTTCTGAGCGCGGGGGAATCATCATGCAAACCAGAAAAATTCTTGCCTTGATGGGCGCCTGCGCTCTGACCGTTGGCCTCGGTGCGGGCCCGGGCATCGACACGGCGCGCGCGGCCGTGTCAGCGGCCGATGCCGAACGGCTCGGCGCCGACCTGACGCCGCTCGGCGGCGAAAAGGCGGGCAATGCCGCCGGCACGATTCCCGCATGGGACGGCGGCATCACGTCGGCGGCCAAGGCGGGCTTCCCGGATTTCAAGCCGGGCGGCCATCACCCGGACCCGTACGCCAGCGACAAACCGCTCTTCACGATCACGGCCGCGAACATGAGTCAGTACGCGGACAAGCTCACGGAAGGCCACAAGGCGCTGCTCAACACCTACAAGGACTATTTTCTCAAGGTGTATCCGTCGCACCGTAGCGCGGCCAGCCCGCAGCGCATCTACGACGCCACGAAACGCATCGCCACCACGGCGAATCTCGCTGCAGGCGGCAACGGCGTGACGGGGGCGGCCATCGGCATCCCGTTCCCGATTCCGAAGGAAGGTGTCGAAGTGTTCTGGAACCATGTGCTGCGCTACCGCGCCGACATGGCGCAACGCGTGATCGGCCAGGCGCCGGTGACGGCCAACGGCTCGTACACGATGGTGAAATTCAAGGACGAGTTCGACGTGGCCTACAGCCTCGAGGGCGCCACGGAAGCGAACCTCGACAATGTCATCCTGTACTTCATCCAGGAGACGATTGCTCCGGCGCGCGTGGCGGGCGAGATCCTGCTGGTGCACGAGACGCTCGATCAATCGAAAGAGAATCGGCGCGCGTGGGTCTACAACCCGGGCCAGCGCCGCGTGCGGCGCGCGCCGAACGTCGCCTTCGACAATCCGGGCACGAACGCCGACAACCTGCGCACATCCGATCAATTCGACATGTACAACGGCAGCCCCGAGCGCTACACGTGGACGCTCGTGGGCAAGAAGGAGATGTACGTGCCGTACAACTCCTACACCCTGCACAGCAACGCGGTGAAGTACTCGCAGATCATCAAGCCGCAGCACATCAACCAGGACCTCGCGCGCTATGAGCTGCATCGCGTCTGGGTGGTCGACTCGGTGTTGAAGCCGGGCACGAGCCACGTGTACAAGCGCCGCACGCTCTATGTCGACGAGGACTCGTGGCAGATCCTCGCGGTCGACTGCTACGACACGCGCGACCAGCTGTGGCGCGTGCAGGAAGGCCATGTGATCGAGTACTACGACGTGCCGTCCTTCTGGACGACGCTCGAAATCGTGATGGACCTGCAGAACCGCCGGTATCTTGCCCTTGGCCTCGACAACGAGGAGCCGAAGACCTACGACTTCCACATCAAGCGAACGGTCGCGGACTATCAGGTGAGCGCTCTGCGCAGCCTGGGAGTGCGCTGAGCGGCGCGAAGTGTCGACGGCCCGCGCTATCGGCTGGTCGGTGACTCTGGCGCTTGGCGCGGCGCTGGCGTGTGCGTTTGCCGATGAGCCGGCCGCACCACCCGCTCCGCAGGAGCAGGGAGCCGCGGAGCAGTCGGAAATCGCACCGCTGGCTCCAAAGTCGCTCCTCCTCGACGCTGCCTTGGCGGGCACGCGTATCGTGCTCGTGGGCGAGCGCGGCCAGGTGTTGCTGTCCGACGATCAGGGCGCGAGCTGGCGCCAGCCCGCCACCCCCACGCGCTCGTCCCTCACGGCGGTCTTCTTCGTCGACGCGACCCATGGTTGGGCGGTCGGGCATGACGAGGTCATCCTGCGCAGCGAAGATGGCGGCGAGCACTGGGAACGCGTGCATTTCCGCCCGGAGGCGGAGCAACCGCTCCTCGACGTGTGGTTTCGCGACACGGACCACGGTATCGCCGTCGGCGCATACAGCTCCTACTACACGAGTGCCGATGGCGGCCGTACGTGGCAGGCGCGGCCATTCGCTCCCATCATGCCGGCTGCCAGAGGGGCGAAGCCCGCGTCGACCGACGCCGGCCAGGGCGACGAAGAGCAATATCACCTGAACGGCATTGCCGCCGATTCCGGCGGACGCCTGTATCTCGCGGCGGAGGCGGGGCATCTGTATCGCTCGGATGACGGCGGCGCGACCTGGTTGACGCTCAAGTCTCCCTACGCAGGTTCGTTCTTCGGAGTGCTGCCGCTCGATGGCGCCGCGGTGCTTGCCTTCGGCATGCGCGGCCACCTCTTTCGATCGGAGAACTCCGGCGGCGACTGGACCGAGATTACGACCGGCGTGCCGGCGATGTTGACGAGCGCAGTGCGTTTGCCGCAGCACGGGGTGGCCATCAGCGGGCTTGCGGGCGTGCTGCTCGTGAGCCGCGACGGCGGCCACAGCTTTCGCGTCGAGCAACAGGCCGACCGCAAGGGCATGTCAGCGGTGCTGCTCGTAAGCGGGAAACTCCTCACGGTGGGCGATGGCGGTGTGCTGCTCCGCCCACTGACTGCAGCACCCGGGGGCTGAGGGCAAGCGCATGGCAGGCAGCCTCGTTCACGTCATCGACAAGCTGATCTTCACTCACCGGGGCTGGGTGGTCGGGTTCTTTGCGCTCGTGACGGTTGCGATGGCTGTCGTCTCCGCCAAGGGCCTGAAGATCGACGCCGGCTTCGAGAAGCAGCTGCCGCGCAATCACCCATACATCCAGACGTTCCTGAGCGACAAGGCCAGGGATTTCCGCGGCGCGAATCGCGTCTTGATCGCGGTGATGGCGCGCGACGGCAACATGTTCACGCCGGAGTTCTTCCGCGCGCTCAAGATCGCGACCGACGAAGTGTTCTTCATCGAGGGCATCGACCGGGCGCTGGTGCAGTCCCTCTATACGCCCAACGTGCGCTACACCGAGATCGTCGAGGACGGGATCAATGCCGGCAACGTGGTGCCCGCCGAGTTCGAGCCAACGCCCGCGGCGATTGCCCAGGTGCGCGAGAACATCCTGAAGGCCGGCATCGTCGGCCGGCTGGTCGCCAACGACTTCTCGGGCGCGATCGTGAGCGCGCAGATCGCGGAGGTCGATCCGTCTGGCAAGCCGGTGAATCTGATTCGTCTCGCGCACGACCTCGAGGCGAAGGTGCGCGAGAAGATCCAGGGACACGGAGTCGACGTCACGGTGCAGACCGGCGGCGCAACCGCCAACGTCACGGGCGGCGTAAACGTGCACATGATCGGCTTTGCCAAGGTCATGGGCGATATCGCCGACGGCGCAGGCTCGGTCGCCGTTTTTGCCGCGATCACAATCGTCCTGACGATCATCTTCGTGTGGATCTACTGCCAGTCGTTTCGCATTGCATTGATACCAGTCGTCTGCTCGATCATCGCCGTGATCTGGCAGCTCGGCATCCTGGTGCTGGTCGGCTACGGCATCGATCCGATCGGAATCCTCGTTCCGTTCCTCATCTTTGCGATTGGCGTGAGCCATGGGGTGCAGAAGATCAGCGCCGTCGGCGACACCGCCCTTGCCGGCGCGGATTGCATGGAGGCGGCGCGGCAGACGTTCCGCCGGTTGCTGCTGCCGGCGGTCGTCGCGCTGATCGCCGATCTCGTCGGGTTCATCACGATCCTGCTGATCCCGGTGCGTGTCATTCAGGAAATGGCGATCACCGCGAGCCTTGGCGTCGGCGTCGTGATCCTCACGGACCTGCTGCTGCTGCCGGTGCTCGTCTCCTTCGTCCCCATCGGCGACAGGTACCGCGAGCGCCTGCGACGGCGCGTCAAGCTGCTCGCGCCGGTCTGGGACAAGCTCGCGCACGTCGCGCGCCGGGGCCCGGCGACGGCGATCATTCTCGTCAGCCTGGTGCTCGGCGGCGCCGGCTGGCTGTACGGTCATCATGTCGCGATCGGGGACATGCAGGAGGGCGTGCCCGAGCTCTGGCCGGACTCGCGCTACAACCGCGATTCGACTCTCATCACGCACAAGTTCTCGATCGGCGTCGACATCCTGAACGTGATCGTCGAGACCGAGCCGAACGGCTGCATCGACTACGGCGTGATCTCGGCGGTCGACCGCTTCACTTGGCACATGGCGAACGTGCCGGGCGTGCAGGATGCGATCTCGCTTGCGACCGTGATGAAGATCGCGAGCTCCGCGTGGAATGAGGGGAGCCTCAAGTGGCGCAACCTCCCGCGCAACGAGCCGCAGCTCGTGCAGGCGCAGAAGTACATCGAGACGAGCACGGGGCTCTTGAACGCCGACTGCAGCGTGATGCCCGTGGTCATCTTTACCAGGGATCACAAGGCGCAAACCATCGAGCGCATCGTCGCGGAAGTGAAGAAGTGGCGCGCCGAAAATCCGACGCCCAGGGCGACCTTCAACCTCGCAACCGGCAATGTTGGCGTGATGGCGGCGACCAACGAGGTGGTCAAGGCGAAGGAGATGCCGATCCTCGCGGGTGTCTTCGTATCGGTGATCGTGATGTGCCTGGTGACGTTCCGGTCGCTCCTCGGCACGATCTGCGTCGTTCTGCCGCTCGCGCTCGTCTCCGTGCTCGTCTATGCGGTCATGACGTTCGTTGGTATCGGACTCAAGATATCGACCCTGCCGATGGTCGCGCTCGGCGCCGGCATCGGCGTCGACTACGGCATCTATCTCTACAGCCGCATGCAGGAATTCCTGCACCAGGGGCAGTCCGTGGAGGAAGCGTTCCGCAACACGCTGCGGGTCACGGGCAACAGCATCGTCTTTACCGGCGTCACGCTTGCCATCGGCGTCGCCACCTGGGCGTTCTCGCCGCTCAAGTTCCAGGCGGACATCGGCATCATGCTCACCTTCATGTTCGTAGTGAACATGCTGGCGGCGATCTTCGTGGTGCCCGCGCTCGCGGTGTGGCTCGTTCGAACGCGCACCTGATCGGAGCCAAGTTCATGACAAGCAGGATTCTTGCCGTGTCGATCGTGGCAACGCTTGGCGTCGTTGCTGCGCTGACGCCACTCGCGCATGCACAGCAGAAGACGCAGAAGCCACCGCTGCACGCGAGTCACTGGCTCGCGATCACCGGCAAGCCGCTCGCGGCGACCGCCGGCGCGAAGATGTTCGAGAGGGGCGGCAATGCGGTAGATGCGGCCTGCGCAATGATTGCGGCGACGTCGACGATGTGGGACACCCTCGCCTGGGGCGGGGAGACGCAGGCGCTCATCTTCGATCCACGAGTTGACAAGGTAATTGCCATCAACGGCCTCGGTGTGGCGCCGACAGGTGCCACCGTCGAGTTCTACAGATCGAAAGGTTACAAGTATCCGCCCGAAAACGGTCCGCTCGCGGCGGTCACGCCGGGAACGCCCGGGGGCATCATGGTGATGCTCGCGGAATATGGTCAGCTCTCGCTCGCCGACGTGCTCGGCCCCTCGATCGAGCTCGCCGACGGCTACCCGATCGAAGCCGAACTCGCGAATACGATCGAGCGCAACAAGGACCTGCTCAAGCAGTGGCCGTACACAAAGTCGGTGATGCTCCCGCACCTTGGTGCGGCGCGCGAGGCACCCGCGGCGGGCGAAATATTCCGCCAGAAGGATCTGGCCGCGACGCTGCGCATGCTGGTCGAGGCCGAACAGAAAGCGCGCGCCGCCGGCAAGTCGCGCAAAGCGGCGATCTACGCCGCCTACGACCGCTTCTACAAGGGCGATATCGGTGCCGAGTATGCGCGCGCGGCGCAGGAGCAGGGCGGGCTCATCACGCGCGAGGATCTGGCGAACTGGCAGCTGCACATCGAGGAGCCGCTCAAGACCAACTACCGCGGCATCGACGTCTACAAGCTCAACGTCTGGGTGCAGGGCCCGGTGATGCTGCAGACGCTCAATATCCTCGAGAACCTCGATCTGAAGGCGATGGGATACAACTCGGCGCGCTACATACACAGCGTCTACCAGGCGATGAACCTCGCCTACGCCGACCGCGATTTCTACTATGGCGACATCTACTTTCCGCCCGTTGAGCCGGTGAAGGGGCTGCTGTCGAAGGAGTACGCGAAGGCGCGCGCGGCGACGATCGACGGCACGAAGAACAATGCGACGGCGGGACCGGGCGATCCCTATCCCTATCAGGGCGAAGAGAATCCGTACCGGGCCATTCTCGACAAGCGGGCCCGCGTCGACCTGCCGACGGAGCTGCCGCACACGGCTGAAGCGCTCGAGGAGTCGAAGCGGACCTTCTATAACGGCACGACTTCAGTGATCGCCGCCGATGCGGCCGGCTGGGTCGTCTCGGTGACGCCAAGCGGCGGCTGGGTGCCCGCGGTCATCGCCGGGCATACGGGTATGGGCATGAGCCAGCGTGCGCAGTCGTTCGTGCTCGATCCGGCGGAGAATCCATTCAACGTCATCGAGCCCGGCAAGCATCCGCGGGCGACACTGACGCCCAGCATGGCGCTCAAGGACGGGAAGCCCTTTCTGGCGTTCGCCGTGCAGGGTGGCGACACGCAGGACCAGAACCTGCTGCAGTTCTTCCTGAACATCGTCGAGTTCGCCATGACGCCGCAGGAAGCGGCGGAGGCGCCGAACTTCACGAGCTACCAGATGCACGATTCGTTCGCGCAGCACCAGTGGTTCGCGGGGCGGCTCGAGCTTAACAACGCGATTCCCGACTGGGTGCGCAAGGATCTCAACGCGCGCGGCTACCAGCTCGAGTACCGCGACCGCACGTCGGGCCCGATCAACGCGGTGATGTTCGATCGTGCGCACGGCACGATGTGGGGCGCCTCGAGCAACCACGGGGAAGACTACGGAATCGCCTGGTAGCAGGAGCGGACAGCTTCAAGTGCCCTCTCCCCCCGGAGGGGGAGAGGGCAGGGTGAGGGCGAATGACACCTGAGGAATTCCGCCGCGCGGGCCACGAACTCATCGACTGGATCGCCGACTACAGGAACCGGATGAACGCCGGTGACGCGCGCGTGATGCCTGATGTCGCACCGGGCTGGGTTCGCGGCCAGTTGCCGGCTTCGCCGCCCGCACGCGGCGAGCCGTTCGAGAGCATGATGCGGGACGTCGAGCGCATCGTGCTGCCGGGCTGCTTCAACTTGCAGCATCCGCGCTTTCACGGATTCTTTCCCGCCAATGTCACCCTCGTCTCGCTCCTCGGCGATCTCTTGAGCGGCGGGCTCGGACAGCTCGGCTTGAGCTGGCAATCAAGTCCTGCGCTCACGGAAGTGGAAGAGGTAATGACCGACTGGCTGCGCCAGATGATCGGCTTGTCGCCCGCGTGGCAGGGCACGATCCACGACACGGCGTCGACGGCGAGCCTCGTGGCCATGATCTGCGCCCGCGAGCGCAGCGGCGGACTGCAGGGCGGCAAGCCGCTCATCGTGTACTACTCGGTCCTGAGCCACAGCTCGATCGAGAAGGCCGCGATGCTCGCGGGCTTCGGCCGCGACAATCTGCGGGCGATCGCGACCGACGCCGCTCACAGCGTGCGAGCGGATCTCCTCGAGGGCGCCATCGAGGAGGACATCGCGCACGGGCGCCGGCCCTGCGCGCTGGTCGCTGCGACCGGCACGACCGCAACGACATCATTCGATCCGGTCGCCAAGATGGCGGCACTCGCCGAGCGGCACTCCCTGTGGCTGCACGTCGATGCCGCCATGGCGGGCTCCGGAATGATCTGCCCCGAGCTGCGACCGAAATGGGCAGGCATCGAACGCGCGGACTCACTGGTGTTGAATCCCCACAAGTGGCTCGGCGCCGCGTTCGACTGCAGTTGTTACTACGTGCGCGACGTGCAACACCTCGTGCGCGTGATGTCATCGAACCCAAGCTACCTGCAGACCGCCGCCGACGGCGCGGTGAAGAACTATCGCGACTGGGGCATCCCGCTCGGCCGCCGCTTTCGGGCGCTCAAGCTCTGGTTCCTGATCCGCGAGCAGGGCGTCGAGGGATTGCAGCGGCGCCTGCGACGCGATCTCGAGAACGCGCGCTGGCTCGCCGGCGAAATCGCAAGCACGCCTGGCTGGAGAGTGCTCAACAAGGTCGAGCTGCAGACCGTGTGTGTGCGACACGAGCCAGCCGGTCTCGAAGGCGAAGCGCTCGATCGCCACACGCTCGCGTGGGCGAATCGCATCAATCAATCCGGTCGTGCGTACCTCACGGCGGCGGTCCTCGATGGGCACTGGATGGTGCGCGTCTCGATCGGCGCAGAAGCGACCGAACGGCAGCACCTCAAGGAGCTGTGGGACCTCATGCGTGCCGAGGCGCAGGGGCGATGAACACGATGAGACCGCGAGTGCATCACGCGACGGTCCACGTGTTACTGACAGTTGCGGGGCTCGCGGGAATTGCAGGGATGTTCCTGCCATTCACGAGTAATACGTCCCCTGTCGACGTCCTCGACGATGACATGTGGGGACTATGGCCGCTTGCCTTGCCTTTCTTCCTTGCCGTTCCCGCCTTCGCTGCCTCCGTTCGCTGGATCATTTCGGGTTCGTTATCGCGACTCGAGCGAATGGTTGCCTACGTCGTGAGTGGCGCGTCGGCGTGCGCGACGTTGTACTTTGTGGTGGTGATGCTTGCCGACAGTACCGGGCCCGAGCGGATTCAGGGCTGGCTTGTCATGACGGTGCCGGTGGCCATACTGCTCGCCGGCGCTTATGTCCTGAGGCGGACTGCAAGGGATGCGCGGTCCAGGGATTTCAGCCCCGTGCTTGCGATCCAGGTGGCTTTTCTTGCGAACGCGGCGCTGTGCCTGATCGGATTCTTTGGCCACTGGCAGGTGGGCGCGCACTGCGCCCTGGTGACCGCGCTCGCCTATCTCGTGCAGATCATCCTGATCCGCACGCGCCCGGGCTCACCCGGCGGCGCACCCGCTCAGTGACGCCTGCAGATCAGTCCTTGACAGGTTGCGGGGCGAACGCACATCAGAGTCGCACATTGCGGTAGCATTCGGACGGATCGGTCAGGAATGAGGCGAAACATGCAACTACGACATTGCCTTTATGCGCTTGTCGGCGTCCTCGCAGCCGCGCATACGGTGCTGGCAGGGGAAACGTTTCGCTGTGGCCAGTGGATCATCACCGACGAGCTGTCCGTGGCGGAGCTCAAGGGCAAATGCGGCGAGCCGCAATCGAAAGACAGTCAAACCGTCGAGGTGCGCGGCAAGGCGGCCACCGGCTCGGTGTCACGCGGCACGACGACGGTCGAGCATTGGATCTACCAATTCGCGAGCGGCTCTTCGCGCTACGTGGTCACGATCGTTGACGGCAAGATCCAGGGCATCGAACGCGCAAAGTAACGTGGGCGCTGGCGTTCTGGTCACCGCTGATTGTGCCCGCCCTATGCGTCACCGTACATCGACAACGGTGATTTCCTTCTCGAGCGCATCGGCGGTCTCGGCCACCATGGAGAGCGCCGCCGCGAGCATCTCCTCGGTAGCGCTGGCATCGATCTGCGCCGCAAACACGATGTAGACCTGCGCGGTGTCGCCGTTCTCTTCCGCCGGCCATACGCGCCAGGCGCCAAGTTTCAGCGTGTCGTTGGCCTTGAGCAGGCGCCCGGCGAGCGCCGCGTCGACAGGATCGTTGACAAGGAGCGCCGTCGACCACACTTCGCGGATCTCGACCTTGTCGTAGAATTCGGTGTTCGAGTTCACGACCACGAGTTGCGTGCGCTTGCGGTCGCCGATTTCGATGACCAGCCGGTAGTCCCCGTCCTCTGTCACTACGTACGTGAAGTTGAGCGATTTCAGCTGGGCGGCGATGCGCGCATCGGCGGCCGGCGCCGGGGACTGAGCGGCGACCGCGAGCGGAATTGCGCCTAAGAGAAGCGCAATCAATACGCAGCGTCGCATGCGTGTTCGTGGGTCAGTCGCACTAGTCATCCCAGCTCACGCGGCCGCGCCGCGCCTTGTGCTGCTTGACCGTGCGCTTGACCGCGAGCCGCCGTTCCTTCGAGCCACGGGTCGGGCGCGTGGCGTAACGGCGCTTCGGTTCGACGAGTGCGCGTGCGATGAGTTCGTGCAGGCGCTCAAAGGCTATGCCGCGGTTCTGCTCCTGGCTGCGCGATTCGCGGGCGACGATCAGGAGCGAACCGTCTTCGGTCACGCGCTTTCCGGCGAGGCGCCTGAGGCGCGCCTTCACGGGTTCGGTCAGTATGCGTGTGCCGGTCAGATTGAAGCGCAGCTGCACGGCGCTCGCAACCTTGTTGACATTCTGTCCGCCGGGACCCGAGGAGCGGATGAACGCGAGCTCGACGTCGGCGTCGGGAATCTCGATCGCTGCCACGGAATCAGTCGTCGCGCGGCCGTCGGCGGCGGGCACGCAGGACAAAGAGTGCAATCACGATCGCGACGACGACGATGATGACGAGGAAGCGTCTCACGTCGGTCCGCGTCCGCGATCGGTCAGGCCCGGAGCGAATCCCGCGCTGGCAGAGCTCAGGTGCACCTCGCGCTGTGCCACCGGCATGGTAATGCCATGCTCCTTGAAGAGCCGGTAGATCGTGCGATTGACGTCGGAGCGCACGTTGTTGACGCCGTTCTCGGGATCGGCAATCCAGAACCTGAGCTCGAGCTCCATGCCGGAATCGACAAAACCCATGAGGCGGGAGACTGCGGGCGGATCCTGCAGGATGCGGCTGTTACAACCCGTCGCCTGCAGCAGCACCGCGAGCGCGAGCTCCGGGTCGTCCTGGTAGCTCACGCGCACGGGGAGCTTCAAGCGCACCTTGCGATCCGAGTAGCTCCAGTTGATCACCTGATTGGTGATGAGATTCTGGTTCGGCACCAGCGTCTCGACGCCATCGCGGTCGCGTACGACGACGTGCCTGCCACGCAGTTCCTGCACCCAGCCAAAGTTTTCCGTACTGGTTCCGGTGTGACCGGTGAAGCTGATGACGTCGCCCGGCTTGATCGATTTGTCGATGAGCAGCACGAAGCCGCTCACGAAATTCGCTGCAATGCTCTGCAGGCCGAAGCCGAGGCCAAGGCCGACCGCGCCCGTGAGCACCGTGAGGGCGGTGATGTCGACGTTGGCGGCATTGAGCCCCAGCAGCATCGACAGGCCCACCAGCACGAACTTCACGGACTTGCTGATGCCGATGCGTGTCGACAGCGCCACGGTCTCGGAGCGCATCACGCGGCGCTCGATGGCACCCGCGATGAGGCTCGCGATAACCACGAACACCGTCACCACGACGATGCTCTCGATCAACATCCACAGGCTGAACTTCGTGGTGTCGCCAGGCGCGAGGTCCAGCCGGTCGAGAAACGCCCGCACCGGCTCGAACCAGCCGAGGATCTGGGTCGAGAGCCCGGCCCAGGTGACCCAGGTGATGCGCCGTTCCCAGCGCACGAACCACGACCGCGGGCCCATCATCAGGCGCAGCCCGAACGTCGCCAGGCGCACGATCGCGAACGCCGCCGCGAACTGCAGCGTGATGTCGAGCATTGCGGTCGGCATGCCGACGGCGACGAGCACGCCGCGCGCGCTGAGCAGCAGCACGATGATCACGAGCGGCGGACTGATGTGCGCACCGCCCTCGAGCACGAGATCGGTCCAGTCGGCGATTGCCGGCCGCGGCCGCTTGAGATAGGCGAGCCGGATGAAATGCGCCGCGAACAACGCGATCAGGCACGCGAGGAGAATCGTCACCTCCTGCGTGAGCATGGCAGGGGTTGTGTAACGCTCGAACCAGTTCGGCGACGCGGTAGTCGGTTCCATGTTGGGCAATGGGTTATGCGTTGAGATCGGGAATCAGCTGGCTCTCGAGCCGGGCGATCTGGTCCTTCAGCATGAGCTTGCGCTTCTTCAGGCGCTTCATCTGCAGCTCGTCCGTGGAGAAGTCCATCGACAGGCGATTGATCACGTCGTCGAGATCGCGGTGCTCGATGCGCAGCTGCCTGAGCTTCTCCATGTTCTTGAATAGGTCGGTCTCGACCTTGCTGTCCTCGGTCATCGGATGCTCGCCGCCCCCTGGGGGAACCCGGGTCTCATCCATATCGGTGGGAGGCAGGCCGGTAGATTAGCCAACCGGCCGGGTGGATTCCATGGGATCGCCGGGTCGTGAAAGTCCGAACCGACCGACCCGGCCAGGCCCGCGCGCAGCGCAATACCCGTCCCGGCTTCGACCAGCGTGGCGGACTGGCCGCCGGTGACGACCTCGACGCCCGCGCCGCCAGCCGCCTTGAAATCGGCGAGCATACTGCGCCGTGCGCCCGCCGATAA
>Ga0326726_10001933_pt1 | contig 19256 bp, 18 predicted proteins | sample MHFenrmetagenome_2_FD_207603 | JGI IMG/M metagenome (GOLD analysis project Ga0326726, IMG submission 207603) | Lab enriched peat soil microbial communities from Michigan Hollow, Ithaca, NY, United States - MHF15MN | ecosystem: Environmental > Terrestrial > Soil > Wetlands > Peat | place: USA... | reverse complement strand
GAAGTGCGCGCCAAGGATCTGTTCCATGTCGGGGTGCCCCTCCCCTTCCCACGCGACGGCGAAGACTTTGCCGGCCGGCGAGATGAACTCGCGGACCGTCGTGCCGGATTCGGATCGGATTTCGTGAATCGTGTACGCGTCGCTCCGGACGATGCGCAGGAGCGAGCCCCGCATACGGACGCGATCGGCGTCCACGGTCGACGCGTCGCCGCCGAGCGCGGCGCGCACCGGGGCAGTGTGCATCGAAATGAGGACAAGCGCGACACAGAAACCGGACAGCGTGCGCGGACTCACTCGCATGGGCGTGATCAAAGAATACTCGTAAATTGTGCAAGGACTACGCTGCTAACCCCTCCGTGCCGTGCTCCGTCCAAGGACGCATGTCGGGTCTTCTGCAAGATTTGCGCTACGCCGGAAGAGGGCTGCGAAAGGCGTGGGGCTTCACGATCCTGATCGCCGGAGTGATCGCGATCGGGATCGGCGCCAACAGCGTGATGTTCAGCCTGGTCGACGCGGCGCTCGTGCGGCCCCTCCCCTTTGCGCACCCCGAGCAGTTGATGATGCTCTGGGAGCATCCGCCCGGATACGCTTACAACCGCGTCTCGCCGCTTACATTTATAGACTGGTCCGAACAGAACGACGCGTTCACGTCCATGGCGGCGGTCGCGGGCGGCAGCCGCACGCTGACGGGCGCGGGCGGCGCCGCAGAAAAGATTCCGGGCCAGGCGGTGACGTCGACGTTCTTCGACGTCTTCGGCGTCAGGCCGATCGCGGGGCGGACCTTCACGGCGGCCGACGCCGCCGAGCGCGCGTACGTCGTCGTGCTGAGCGAGCCATTTTGGCGCAACCGATTCGGCGGCGACCCCGCGCTGATCGGTCGGACGATCATGCTCGACAGTCAGCCCTACGCCGTGGTCGGTATCGCGCCGGCCGCGTTCCAGGCGCTCTATCGCGCCGATATGTGGACGCTGATCACGCCGCGCCGCACGCCGGAGCAGCGGCGCATGCATTACCTGCAGGTCGTCGGACGCGCGAAGCCCGGCGTCGACGTCGAGCACGCGCGCGGCAACATGAGCCTCGTCGCATCGGACATCGCGCGACTGTCGCCGGACACGAACAAGGACTGGACGGTCACGATCGAGCCGCTGCGCGAAGCGCTCGTCGGCAGCGAACTGCGGACTACGTCGCTCGTCCTCGCAGGCACCGTCGGCTTCGTGCTCTTGATGGCGTGCGCCAACGTCGCGAACCTTCTGCTCGCGCGCGGACTGGGCCGCGCGCGTGAAATCGCCGTCCGCGCGGCGCTGGGCGGCAGCCGCAACCGCATCCTGCGACAGCTGCTGACCGAAAGCGTGCTGCTCGCGTGCCTCGGAGGCGCGGCGGGGCTCGCGCTCGCGTGGGCACTGCTGCGCGTGGCGCCGGCCCTGATGCCGCCCGGCACGCTTCCGCCATCGGTGACATTGGCGTTCGACACGCGATTGCTCGCGTTCACGAGCGTCCTCACGCTCGTGACCGGCGTGCTGTTCGGCCTCGCGCCGGCGTGGCAGGCGTCCAGGCTGTCGTTGTCGGCCGCGCTCGGCACGGGCGGCCGCGGCGCGACGGGCGGCGGCGGCTGGCTGCGCGCGACGCTCGCGACGAGCCAGATCGCGGTCGCGGTTCTCCTCGTCTCGGGCGCGACGCTGCTCGCGCGCACGCTCGTCTCGTTGTCGCGCGTCGATCCCGGCTACCACGCGGCCAACGTCCTCACCATGCGCGTCGGACTGCCGTTCGGGCGCTACCCGCAGTCACGTGTCGCGACGTTCTATCAGTCGGTCGAGCGTGCGCTCGGCGATCTGCCGGGCGTGCGCGCCGCGGCGGTCGGCACCAACCTTCCGCTCGACGGCTGGGACATCGGTCAGGGCTTTCATGTCATCGGCGAGCCGGTGCCCGACAAGGCGAACCAGCCGTCGGCGCACTATCAAATGGTCGGCACGCGCTACTTCGAGACTCTCGGCATTCCGCTCGTGCGTGGGCGCGCGTTCACCGATCGCGACACCGCCGCGTCGACGCAGGTCTGCATCGTGAACGAGGAATTCGTGCGGCGGTATCTGAAAACCCGCGAGCCAATTGGCACGCAGGTCAGCGTCCAGGCGATGGACCTGCGCGGCCCCACGCCAGTCGTCCGCGACATCGTCGGCGTCATTCATCAGGTGAAGGTCGAGGGTCCAGGCGAGAAGCAGAACACGGTTGAGATTTACGTCCCCATCGCGCAGAACGCGTGGGACTCGGCGTCGATCGCCGTGCAGACCGCAGGCGATCCATTGGCGCTGCTGCCGGCCGTGAAGGCGGCCATCGCGCGGCTCGATTCGGATCTGCCGCTGACGCAGGTCCGCACGATGGACGACGTCGCGTCGGAAGCGGTCGCGCGCCCGCGTTTCCGCGCGCAGTTGATCGGCGCGTTCGCGATACTGGCACTCGCGCTGGCGGCTGCCGGCGTGTGCGGCGTGCTCGCGTTCGCGGTCGGGCAGCGCGTCCGCGAGTTCGGAATCAGGCGGGCGCTCGGGGCCCAGGCCGGGGACATTCTCGGATTGGTGCTCGCGGGCGGCGCGCGGATGCTCGCCGCGGGACTCGTGCTGGGTCTCGGGGCAGCCGCGGTCCTAACGCGATATCTCGCGTCGCTGCTGTTCGGCGTGCAGCCGCTCGATCCGATCTCGTTCGTCGCGGCGCCGATCGTGCTGACGATCGTCGCGGTGATCGCGTGCGCGGCGCCGGCATGGCGCGCGGCGCGCGTCGACCCATCGGTCGCGCTGCGGCAAGACTGACGACGGCCGATGCCGTGCGGTCCGCCTTCAGGCGGACCGCCGCCAGGGGCGCAGCACCGTATAGACCGGAATGGCGGTGATGCTTTCGCGCGCGACGCTGATGAGTTTGCGCTTTCCGAGACGGCCGAGCGCATCCTGCACGGCGCGCTTGGACAGCCCCGTCGCTTCCGCGAGGTCCACGAGCGCGACCTGCGTCGTCGCCGCTCCGCTGCCGTGCGTTTGCCGCCACAGCGCGAGATAGACGAGAAACGCGGACGGCTGACGATCGTGGCCCACCAGGTCGCGCATCAGCGTGTCGAGCAGGTAGGCGTCGAGCGGAATCGTCGTGGCGCTGGTCACGGGAGCTCCTCTGGCAATGTCTGCCATAGTAGACATTGCACGCCTTGCGGACAATCGCCGTTTCGCCGACGATGCCACGCAAGGAGATGCGATGATCAAAGCCATCAAGTTCGCCAGCGTGCCGACGCGGAATCAGGATGCGGCGCTCGAGTTCTACGCGAAGAAGCTCGGCTTCAGGGTGATCACCGACGCGCCGTTCGACGGAACGCAGCGGTGGATCGAATTGGGCATCCCGCGCGCAGACACCAGGCTCGTTCTCTTCACCGCGCAGGGACAGGAACAGATGATCGGCGGCTTCATGAACATCTCGTTCATGGCCGACGACGTCGAGGCCACTGCGAAAGAGATGAAGGCGCGCGGCGTGGAGTTCGTACAGGAGCCGACGAAGGCCGACTGGGGCACCGTCGCGATCTTTAAGGACGGCGACGGCAACAGATTCGTGCTCTCGACGGGATAGCGGGGGCCACGCGTATACTTGATTCGTGATCGCTCGCACGAGCGCCGTAATCGCGGCGGCCGGCCTGGCGGCGGGATGGAGCGTCCTCGCGACGCAGCCGTCGGTGCGCGCCGCGGACACTGTCACGTTTTCCGAACACGTCGCGCCCATCATCTACGCGCACTGCGCGTCCTGCCATCGGCCCGGCGAAGCGGCGCCGTTCCCGCTCCTCACGTACGCGGACGCGAAGCAGCGCGCGACGCTGATCGCGAAGCTCACGGCGTCGCGCCGCATGCCGCCGTGGAAGGCTGGACCGAGCGACTACGAGTTCCGCAACGCGCGAACGTTGAGCGCCGCGGACATCGCGACGCTGAAGGCGTGGGCCGACGCCGGCGCGCCCGAGGGCGAGACGAGCCGCGCGCCCGCGCCGCCGGCCTTCACCGCCGGCTGGCAGCTCGGCAGGCCGGATCTGGTCGTGTCCATGCCCGAGCCGTACACGGTGCGCGCGGACGGTCCGGACATCTATCGCAACTTCGTCCTGCCGCTGAATCTCCCTGAGGACACGTGGGTCTCGGCGGTCGATTTCCGTCCGTCGGCGCGCAGCGTCGTGCATCACAGCCTTTTCTTTCTCGACGACACGGGCGCGGCGCGCATGGCCGACGAACGCGACCCGCTGCCCGGCTACAGCGGCACGATGGGCGGCAGCGTCGGGCTGGCCGGGCTCTTTGGTCTGTTCAACGGACGAAGCGGCCGCGGCGGCGGCGCCGGGCCCGCGCTCGGCGCGACGCCGGATCTCTCCGCGATTTCACGCGCCTCCAACAATCTCGGCGGCTGGGCGGTCGGCGCGCAGGCGCGCGCGCTGCCCGATGGCCTCGCCTATCTCGTGCCGAAAGGCTCCGACCTGATTCTGTCGACGCACTTCCATCCGTCCGGCAAACAGGAGCAGGAAGCGTCGACGGTCGGTCTGTACTTCGCGAAGCAGCCGCCGGCGAAGAAGTTCAGCGGCATCATGCTGCCCGCGCTGTTCGGCGTGTTCTCCGGCATTCACATTCCCGCCGGCGACGCGCACTACACGATCGACGACTGGTTCACGTTGCCCGTGGACGTGAAAGCCTTCGACGTGACGGCGCACGCACACTATCTCGCGAAAGAGATGACGCTGACCGCGACGTTCCCGGACGGCCCGGTGAAGACGCTGCTGTGGATTCAGGACTGGGACTTTTCGTGGCAGGACCAGTACGCGTTCAAGGACTTCGTCGCGCTGCCGAAGGGCACCGTGCTGCACGCGTCCATCAGTTACGACAACTCGAGCGCCAACCCGCGCAATCCGAACACGCCGCCGCGCCGCGTGTCGTGGGGCGAGCAATCCACCGACGAAATGGGCAGCATCAACCTGCAGATCGTCGCAGCCGACGAAGCGGAACTGCCGCGGCTGCGCCAGTCCTACGTCGAACACCTGCGCGACGCGGCGCTCGCCAGCCCTGATCTCGGCCGCTTCCTGCAGTGGCTGAATCGTGGGCGCGGCCGTCGTGGCCAGAGGCCGTAGGGCGGGTCCTGTCGGACCCGCCGCATGGAATCCGAATCCTTGGGGGTTTCACATGCGTCTTACCAGTACATTCGTTCTGCTGCTCGGTTGCCTGATCGGTCTGCCGTGTCCCGCGGCGGCCGCTGATTCCGCGATCGAACGCGCGACGCTGACCGGCCTGACGTCCATAAGCGTGGTCGTCGAGGGTCTGTCGCCGATCGCCGAGAAGAACGGGCTGACGACGGCCGGTTTGCAGTCGGAGGTGACGCGGCGGCTGCGGCAGGCGGGCCTCTCGATCGTCGAGGATGCCGACGCCTACTTATATGTGCACGTGACGGTCGCCGACGCGGGCGCGTCGCTGCCACTGCCGTATCTCGTCGACGTGTCGCTGATGCAGGAAGTCACGCTGCCGCGTGGGCTGAAGACGCGGACGCCGCTGCAGTGCCCGACGTGGGGACTCAACCGGCTCGGTCTCGCGGGCGCCACGATCGTGCGCAGCGCGGTGACCGATCGCGTGACCGAGTTCGTGGATCAATTCATCGCGGCGTATCGTTCGGTGAATCCGAAGTAGGGGGACCCCATGTCGATCCGGCCCATCAAGTCCATCACGCTATCGAAACCGACGCTCGAAGGCGCCGGCGTGCACCTGCGCCGCGCGTTCGGTTTCGGCAAGACGTCGGAGTTCGATCCGTTCCTGCTGTTCGACGACTTCCGCGGCGACAACCCGTCGGACTACCTGGCCGGGTTCCCGTGGCATCCGCATCGCGGCATCGAGACGATCACGTACGTTCTGGCCGGCACGGTGAATCACGGCGACAGCCTCGGCAACACGGGATCGATGGGCGCGGGCGACGTGCAGTGGATGACGGCGGGCAGCGGCATCATGCACCAGGAGATGCCGACCGGCGACGCGCAGGGCCGGATGCACGGCTTCCAGCTGTGGGCGAACCTTCCCGCGACGTTGAAGATGACGGCGCCGCGCTATCAGGACATCGTCGCGAAGGACATTCCGGAAGTGACCGACGATGACGGCACGCGCGTCCGCGTCGTCTGCGGAGACTTCTGGGGCAAGAGCGGTCCAGTCGAAGGCGTCGCCGCCGATCCGCGCTATCTCGACATCTCGATCCCGCCGGGGGTGCGCAAGACCATTCCCGTCGAATCGTCACGCCACGCGTTCGCGTACGTGTTTGCCGGATCCGGCACGTTCCGCGACGCGTCGCAGCCGCGCGCGGTGGTCACCGAACGCGTCGGGGCGTCGGGAGCGGCCCAGACGACGAGAGCCGAGATGACCGGCAATCGCTCGCTGGTCCTCTTCGACAGCGGCGACGAGATCACCGTGCAGGCCGGCGACGAAGGCATCCGCTTCCTGCTGATCTCCGGCAGGCCGCTCGAGGAGCCCGTCGCGTGGTACGGGCCCATCGTCATGAACACCGACGAGGAGCTGCAGAACGCCTACAACGAGCTGCGCGCCGGCACGTTCATCAAGCATCGCTGAACGCTGACGCGCTACACCACCGTTGACGTCGCGGTTCTGGCGCCGCCCGGCCTGACTTTCTGGTACCAGGTCGAGTCGGCGCCGCCGCCGGTACGCGAGACGTCGAACTCGAGCAGGTACGGATTGCCGGCGCGTGTTTCCGCCGTCCCTTTCTTCAGTGCCGCCGCGATGTCGCCCGCGCTCGTCACGCGCTGCCCTTGCACGCCCTGGCTCTCGGCCAGTTTCACGAAGTCGATGTCGGGATCGCCGAGATAGAGACCGGGATACTTCCCCGTCTCGGTCATGCGCTTGTTGTAGCGGTACGCGCCATTCCGCACGGTCTGGTAGTTGTGGTTGTTCCAGACGATCGTTAGCACCGCCGTCTGGTGCCGCGCCATCGACCAGAAGCCGCCGCCGCTGTACATGACCGATCCGTCGCCGATGCTCAGCACGACCTGACGATCTGGTGCGGCTAGCTTCGCGCCGACTGCTGCGCCGACGCCCCATCCGAGCGAGCCGCCGCCGTGGCCGATGTTCTGCTTCTGGTCCGGACGCGGGCCGTAGCTCAGGAAATCGTGCTTGCCCTGGAGGCCTGGCGCGTTCTCCGTGACGAAGAGCGCGTTCTTCTCCAGACACTGCTCCATTTCGTAGCCGAGCTGATCGGGATGGATCACCGGCTGATTGAAGACCTTCCGCGCCTGCGCCAGCCGCTCGGCATTCGCCGCCGCCACGGCGGGGCGGATCACGGCCATCCGCTCCTCTCGAATCTTCGTCAGGCGGTCCCGCGTCACGAGCGCATTCACCGCCGCGGTGAGGTCCGCCACCGTCGACTTCACGTCGCCGACGACCGCGAGATCCAGGCCGCGCGTGCGGCCCATCATGTTGGTGTCGAGCCCGACCGCGAGATAGCGAGGCGCGTCGCTCGCGGCGTCAGGCGCGACGCCGGATTCACGCGATCCGATCTGAATGACGAGATCCGCGCCGCTGTACGGATACGGCCGATCGCCTCCGAAGCGCGTCCCGAGGTACTGCGGGTGGGCCGCCGAGAGGTAATTGAAGCCGGGCAGGTTCGGCGTCACGATCGGCAATCCGAGCATCTCGCACAGCGCGACCGCTGCGACCGTCGCGTCAGCCTTGAACACTTCGTCACCCAGAAGGGCGACGGGACGTTTGGCCTCCACGAGCAATCGCGCGGCTCGCTGCACCTGATCCGCCGCCGCACGCGGTCTCGCGTCGAACAGAAACGCTTCCTTCGGCAGGACGTCGCCCTTCACCTGTTCGGACAGCGCGCGTGTGGAGAAGGCGACGTACACGGGTCCGCCCGGTGGCGTCGCCGCGAGCTTGTAGGCACGGCGAATCGCCAGCGCGGTCGACGAGCCCGTGCGCACGTCCCAGGCGATTTTCGTGAACTGTCGGTTGATCTCCGACTGACTGAAGCCCGGCCGCGGCGCCAGCACCATGTCGTCGCTGGCGATCGTGTTGTCGCTCATGCCCGCCGTGACGATGAGCCCCGACCCGTCGAAGTGCGCGTTGTACAGCTGCCCCGCCATCTGCGCGGTGCCGACGGCCGCGTGCACGTTGACGAACGTGGGTTGGCGCGAGACCTTGTGGTACGCGTCGGCCATGCCGATCACGATCCCTTCGTGCAGGCCCACCACGACCTCCAGCTCGGGCCGATCGACGAGCGCGTCGAAGAACGCGACCTCCAGCGAGCCGGGATTCGTGAAGATGTACTTCGATCCCGCCGCTTTGATCTGCTCGACGAGGAGTTCGCCGCCAGTGCCGCTGAACGCGGGCGCGACCGCCGGCGCCTCCGGCATCGTGCCGAAATCCGCGGCGTCGACGACGGACCTGGCGGCCGCCGCCGTGAGTCCGGTCGCCATGAGGCGGCCGAAGAACGTGCGCCGCGTGAGGCGGCCGTCGAAGTAGTCGTGAAGCAAGTCCCTCATGTGAGCCCCCCGCGCGCGCTGCGGCGCGCCAGCCAACAAGTACGATTTGGATGCCGGATCTCCGGTAGCCTGCCGGCATTCCAGCGGAACGCAGACCGGCTGTTTCCGGAAACCCGTCAGATCGGACGTTGTAGGGTGGAATTCGGCAAGGGACCTGCCAAGGTAGAATCGCGAACGCCGTGAGCCTCCGACCCGCCAGCAGCGTCAACATCGTGGACCTGCGACGCCTCGCGCAGCGCCGACTTCCGCGAGCCGTCTTCGACTACATCGACGGCGGCGCCGAGGACGAAGTCACGCTGCGCGGCAATTGCCGCGCGTTCGAGACGATCGCTTTTCGCCCGCGCGGCGCCGTCGCGACGCCGCATTGCCATCTGCGGACGACGGTGCTGGGGACCACGCTCGAGCTGCCGTTTCTGCTGGCGCCGCTCGGGAGTAGCCGTCTGTTCTATCCGCGCGGCGAGATCGTCGCCGCGCGCGAAGCCGGCGCCGCCGGTACGACGTACATCCTCTCGACGATGTCCGGCTGCCGTCTCGAGGACGTGAAAGCCGGGTCGAGCGGATCCGTCTGGTATCAGCTGTATCTCGTCGGCGGCCGCGACGTCGCGCGCGCGGGCATCGAACGCGCACGCGCCGCGGGCTACTCGGTGCTCGTCGTCACCATCGACACGGCCGTCGCGGGCATGCGCGAACGGGATCATCACAACGGCATCAAGGAGCTGCTCACCTTCAACCCGTGGACGATGGCCCCTTTCCTGCCGCAACTGCTCGCGCGTCCGCGGTGGATGGCCGGGTTCCTCGCTGACGGCGGGCTGATGAAGTTTCCCAACATCATGATCCCTGGGCGCGGTCCGCTGCCGTACACCGAGGTCACGGCCGCGCTGGGCGACACGATGGTGGAGTGGAAGGATCTCCGCTGGATCCGCGAAGCATGGTCGGGTCCGATCGTCATCAAGGGCATTCACACCGCCGACGATGCGCGGCGCGCCGTCGACGAAGGCGCGGAAGGGATCGTGGTCTCGAATCACGGCGGGCGGCAGCTCGACGGTGTCGCGCCCACGCTGCGCGTGCTGCCCGAAGTTGTTTCTGCTGTCGGCGCAAAGACCGAGGTGCTTTTCGACGGCGGCATCCGCCGGGGGAGCGACATCGTCAAGGCCCTGTGTCTGGGCGCGAGGGCTGTGCTGGTCGGGCGGGCGTACGGTTACGGGCTCGCGGCGGGCGGCGGCCCGGGCGTCGCGCGCGCGATCGAGATCCTCCGGGCGGATTTGATCCGCACGCTCAAGCTGCTTGGGTGCGGATCGCTGGCGGACCTCAACGGCTCGTACATCGAGGCGTCACGAGACGACTAGTCTGACTCCCCGCGAACGCCGGTCGTCCGCAGCAGCTACTTGCTCGTCTTGATTCGGTACGATCCGTCGTCGAACCGCTCGCGGTACGCCGTGTGGCACTGGCCGCACGACTGACCGAGCGGGCCGGCGGCGGTCTTCGCGGCGTCCCACTTGCCCGTCGACGCGGCCGTTTCGATCGCCTCGGCGTTCTTGCGCGCCTCGGCGGCCCACTGCATCGGCTCGGCCTTCCCGCGGTTCTTCCAGATCGCTTCGGTTTCAGTGAAGGCCTGCTTCAGGATAGCGGCGTTCTGTTTGGTGACGTCGACGTTCGACGCGTCGATACTGCCGCGGAGCGCGCCGAAGGCCGGCTGGACCTTCTTCATCAACTTATCCAGGGCTTCTTCGTCGGGCATCGCGGGCGGCGGCATGCGCCAGGTGAGATCGAGGAACGATTCATTGATGACGGCCGTGGCGATCAGCGCGGGCTTGCCGCGGTATTTCTCGATGACGTCCGCGGGCAAATCCAGTTTGTAGTCCTTCGCTTTCTTCGCGACCTCTTCAGGATCGAATTTCACGACTTCGCCGAAGACCGTCAGATAGGCGTTGGGTGACACCGGCGACTGGAGCTTCGGCGCGAGGATCAGGACGTCCGGGTTCGTTTTGGTCTTTGCCGCATCGCCGAAGGACTTCTGCGCGACGGAAAACGCGGACTTCGAAAGAACGCTCTGCACCGACGCCGTCATCGTCACGCGCTCGCCGTAATAGGTTTCAGGATGCGTCGCGACCGTGTTGGTGGCCACTGGAATCAGCGGCTTGGCGGGCGCCGCCGGCGCTTCGGCCCCGCGTCCTCCGGCCTGCTGAGCGCCGAGCGCGGCGCTGCACACGATCGTGAGCGCGAGGGATATGAAAGGACGACGCCCGGCTGTCATGCTCCGCATAAGTTGAAACTCCTTGTTTCCCGTATGAACTCACCATTGTAGGGGAATCCGACCTCATGGTGAACCCCGCGTTTATACAAAGAGGCTAATAGATTGACTGGAGTGGTTAACTAGTTGGCCTTATGCGTTACAATACGCAGCTACTAGGGAGGCCTCATAACTCGATGGCGTTAACGCGTTCGCAACTCCTCAAACTCGCTCGATCGGGAGCGGAAACCCGACTCGCGGAGCTCCGTTCAGAAATCGAAGCGCTCTATAAGTCCTTCCCCGAACTCCGCCGCGGGCGCAAGCCCGGCGCGGCTGCCGGTTCGGGAAAGCGCCTGCCGGGCCGCCGGGGCTGGAACGCCGCGCAGCGAAAAGCGGCGGCGGAGCGGATGAGAAAGTACTGGGCCGCCCGCAAGTCTGCCAAGAAGAAGTAATCAGCGACGCGGCCAGTTCACCTGAGCAGGCCGTCCAACTCCATATAGACCCGCTGCAGCGCGCCAAACGCGTTGTTGCCCGCGCGCGTCCACGCGTCGTACGGTTCGAGAACGGCGCTCGCCGATGCGCTGTCGACCGGCGTCTTCGCGTCGTGCAATCGCCGCCCTTCGGCGAGGATGCGTTCGAGCGCCAGACGGAAATTCCGTTCCTCTTCCTTCAGAATCGCGGCGCTGTCCACGAACCCGTGCGCGGGGACGTACCACACCGCGTCCATCGCCTCGGCCCTCTTGAGCGTCGCGATCCACTCGCTGGGATAACCGTTCGCCATCGACGGGAAGATGCGATTCGAAAAGACCTCGCTCATGAAGAGGATTTTCTCGCGCGGCAGGTAGACCTCGAGATCGCCTCCTGTGTGCGCGCGTCCGAGCATCAGGATGTCGACCTCGGTGCCGCCCAGCGTCAGTACCCGCTTGTCGCTCACGGTCTCAGTCGGGACGACGACCGGCCGCGCATTGGCGCGGCGCCCGGTCGACGCGGCCTGGCGCTCGAACGTCGCCTTCGAGTACGGCGACGAAATGAACGTCGCCGTCTCCGGAAAGGCCGAGTTGCCGCCGGTGTGGTCGCCGTGCTCGGAGCCGACCACCACATACTTGATAGGTTGCTGCGTGAGTCTGGCGATTTCGGCGACGAGCTTCTTCGTGTTCTCGACCGTGCCCTGCCCCTCCGCAACCAGCACGCCGTCCGTCGTCACGACGATCAGATTGTTGACAGTGACCGTGCGCTTGGTGGGATCGATTTGTTCGAATGTGTAGACGTGGTCCGCGAGCTGCTTCACGCGCGGAAAATCAGTCGACTTCAGGCCACGGACGTTGAAATCCGCCGTGCGGATCACTTCCTGGGCCGCGAGCGTCGACCCGGCGAGCGCGACGGCGACCACAAGCGACGCCGCCGCGCGGCGGGTCACCGCTGCACCATCTCGATCTTCGCGCCCACGGGACCCTCGAGGTACGAAAAATTGACCGTCGTCCCGCTTGCCAGGCGGAGCGGGCGCGGTTCGGTGGTGATCTTCACGCCCTGGGCTTTCAGCTCGGCGATCTTGGCGTCGAGGTTCGTCGTGCGCCAGCCGATGTGATCGACGGCGTGCCCTTCGCTCGGCACGGCCTCGCCGCGCTGCGCGAGGATCCATACGCCGCCGTACGTTACGCCGTCGATCCGGCCTTTGAGTTTGCCGACCTCACCGCCGAACTTCTCTTTGTACCAGGCGAGGATCGCGGCCGGATCCGGACCGCGCAGGTGGACGTGATGCAGGCCGAGCGTGTCCGGGTCCTGCACGACTTCAATGCGCGTGCCCCACGGATCCTCGACGAACCCGAGCTTGAACAATCCGGCGACGTCGCGCACTGGGGTCACGACCTTGACGCCCGCCGCCTCGAGTTCCTTCATCTTCGCGTCGAGATCGGCGAACGAGAAGCCGAGGTGATCGAGCGCGCTGCCCGTGCTCGGCTGCCCTTTGTCGTTGCGCAGAAAAATCAGACGCGTATCGCCGAACATCAGGCGGTCGGGCGCTTCGGTCATCGGCGCGCCGCCGAAGTTCTTCTGGTACCATTCCACGCCCTTGGCGGGATCGGGCACATTGAGATGAATGTGATCGAGAATCTGCAGTACGGGCGTCTGCGCCGCCGCGGGCGCGCCGGACGCGGCGAAGATCAGGCTGGCGCACGCGAGCGCCCGAACGAACAGTCGCATGGAATTTCCTCCGCGGCATACGTTATCAAAGATCAGTGGCTGGTGGCTGGTGGCTGGTGGCTGGTGGCTGGACATAAGATCGTCGCGCTGACGCTCATCACCGCGTGGCTCTGGACGGGATGCGTTCGCGCGCGTCCACCGGCCGTCAGTACCGCGGCCGCCTCGGTGCAGACGCCGGAGTACACGGGGCTCGGCGGGGGCCATCTGCTGCGATCGGTCAGCGAGGACGGGCGCTACGTGACGCTGGAAGACGGGTCAGTGTGGGAAATCGAGCCGGGCGTCCGCTTTCAAACGATGGACTGGCAACCGCAGGCACCGCTCACGGTGCGCACGACGCGCCCCATGGACGGTTACACGTACGAGATCGTCAACACGCAGGACGACGAGGGCGCGATGGCGAAGTTCGTGTCACCGGCCAAGCTTGATCGGCTGGACGAGCGCGCCGTTCCCGGCTGAGTCCCAGGCCGCGAAGCGTACCCACTTCTGTCCCGCCGCGTTGAACGGGATGTGAAAGCGATGCGAACCGAACGGCGGGAGATCCGTGGCGGGAATGATCTTTCGACCCGTGGTGCGCCCATCGCCCCACACCACTTCGACGAACTCCAGCGGGAACGTCCACTCGACGTCGGCCGCAATCGTCCGCTGCGCGCCCGCGCCCTGCACCGCGTACGACGAAATCAGCACTTCACCTGACGTGACGAAGTAGTCGCCGCGCATCAGCGTATCGATGATCGGGCTGAAGTCCGGCCCGGATGGCAGCGCGCCGAGTTTCACGTAGCTGACCGGCGCGCTCGCATAAATGTCGTCGCCGGGCGACTGATAGCGCGCTTCGCTGATCGACAACAAGTACTTGGGTGGAATCGGCAGATCGGCAACCCAGTTGCTCATGTCGTCCAGCAGCGGCAGACAGCGATACTCGCACAGCCGCTGCTCCGATCCGTCCAAGCCCATACCCCAGCGGAAGCCAACGCCTTGGTAGCGCGGATCCTTGAACGGAGGCATATCTTTCACGGCATCGGGGAATCCCGTCGACCCTTTCGTCCGGGGATGCGGCATCGAGATCATCGCGCGCTCGCGATTGACCATCGCCATGAGGTCGTCGGCACTGCTCACGTGATAGACCTGCCCGTACTTCGGATCGCCGGTGACGAGCGGCTGGCCGTCCGCGCGGCCCTGCGTCCAGTAGACCGGATGCGAGAACAACAGATCGGTGTGGCCGCCCAGCGGGCTGCCGTAGAACTCCTGATTCGGCATCACGAGAAAGTCTTTGTCGGAGTGGCGACGCGCGCCTTCGATGGACGCGGCCGTGATCGGCAGCTGATCGCGGCGCGAAGGACCGCCGCCTTCGGTGCCGACGGAATCGATCTGGCTCACGATGTTGAGCCCGAGCGCCTTCAACGCTTCGAGATCGGGAATCTCCGCGTCGAGGCTGCCTGCTTGCAGCAGGCGCTGGCCCAGATCCATGTGGTAGTGATGGTTCATCACCTGATAGCCGGCCAGCGGCGCGTAGCGATCGCCGTGCGTGAACGCGAGTACCGCTGGAAGGCTCGCCTCGGCCGTGTCAGCGCTGACGTAGAAATAGACCGGCATTCGCTGCGCGGTCCCGGGCCGCGCGCTGTAGAGCGCGAAGTTCGCCTGATACTGCGCAGTCTCTTCTCGCTCGGCCTGACGAATGCCGAAGCTGAACCGGGTGTCGCCGTCCTTGCGATACCAGTCGTAGCCGAGGTTCGTGTCGATTTCCCTCGCCCAGAAGAACGAGTGCGGCGGCGGGAACGTCGCGATCGATCCGGATCCGCCGATTTCCGCGAACGCCACGCGGTTGCTCGCCTTGAGCGGGACTTCACGTTGATTCGTGGCGCCGCCAAACTGATACGACTGCCAGACGTTCGCCGTGTCGCGCCATCTGGCGCGCGACGCGGGGCCGATCGCGATCCCCGCGAGGCCCGCGTCGTACTTGTAGGCCACGGACGGTTTGTCGGTACTGGCAATCACTTCCTGGCGAATGAGATTCGTGCCTCTATAGAAGGTGTACTGCAAGCGGCCGGAGAAATCGCCGAGACGAACACCGGGGAACGACACTTCAATACGCGCGCCGTTGGTCTTCACCGCGCACCGCTCGACCTGGAACGTCGCGGTCGCCCGCGTGATCTCTTCCGGCGTGCGCGGCAGGCCCGGTTGGCCGGCGATGCCGGCGGCGGGCGGCGGGTTGCCGCCGCGGCCCGGCTCGCCCAGATCGAGCGGCGCGTCCCAGAACGCGTCCCACTTGTCCTGATTGATGATCTCCGGCGTGATCGGCACGTTCAATCCGCGGAGCGGCTGGATCTGCTGATTGCTCATACGGCGAAAGCCGGAGACGACGCGATACTCGGGTGTCACGTTGCTGGCGAGCGTGGCCCACGCCCCGCCCTTACGGCGAATGCCGATCTCCCGAATCGTCGGTGTGCCCTGGACGATCGCGAGGCTGACGCGCACTTCGTCGCGCGCGCCGCCGTCCCACGTCACCGTCAGCCCCCCGGAGTCGTTCACCGCGGCGAGACCGGCGGCGGCCGCGTACCCTGATACGTCGCACGCCGAAGACGACTGCGCGAGCGTGCGCCAGCCGGGACCGGAAAACAGCGCGGCCGACAACGATCCCGCGAGGATGAGATTCAGGCGCATTCTGCTATCCTGCACCAACTCGAGGGCTGAGGGCTAAGAGCTGAGGGCTGGGAGCAATCATGAAACGTGCGCTCACTATCATCTCGCTGTTCGCGGCTGCCTCGACATCACTCTCCGCCGACACGCTTCAAGGGCGCTGGAAATTGATTGCGGCCGAGGACATCCGCGCCGATGGCTCGGTTGCCCGGCTGCCCTGGGGCCGCCATCCGGTCGGCTCCATCGTCGTCGAGGGCGGCGCGTGCTACGTGCAGATCATGTCGGGCGACACGCCGGCGTTCAGCGGCGCGACACCGGTCAACGAGCAGATGAAAGCGTCGCTGCTCAGCTCCTACATCGCGTACTCGGGTCCGTGTACGTTCAACGACGCCGAGGGCAGCGTGAGCCTGAAGGTCGAAGCCGCGTGGCGGCCGGACTACGTGGGCACCGATCAGAAGCGGATGTTCCGCTTCGACAACGGCACGCTGCTCTTCGGCACGCTGCCGAACACGATCCGCATGGGCACGGAAACGTTGACGCGGCGTCTCACGCTCGAACGGGTGCAGTAGCGCCCCGCCTGTCAACGCTGATTGTATTTTTCCTGCGCCCGGGCGCCGCGAAGAATGTCGGGCAGCGCGTAATTCCCTTCGTGGCACGCGTACTCATAGATCTGATCCGATGATTTCGTCATCGGCAGCGCGACCGTCCACGGCTTCGCGAACGACGCCGGATCGTCGACCGTGAACTCGTAGAGCAGCGTGCCCGCGTCGGCGCGCGTGAAGCGCTCGACCAGGTGCAGCCGATCGCTGGCGCCGCGGAACGCCGTCTTGTCCGTGAAGTTGATCGTGTCGACGACGAGCGTCGCGCCTTCCCAGTGGCCCACCGAATCACCCTGCCACGTCCGGATGGACGACGCGCGGTGCGCCCGCCCGTCCAGCGGCACGACGCGCGCGTCGTGAATCATCTCGTTGGCGATGACGATATGGTCGCGGAACTGGAGGATCTGGACGAAGTTGTTGTACGGACCCGGCAGCATCGGCGGCCCCGCGTTAAACGAGAGGCAGCGCTCGGCCAGCGATCGATCCTCGGGGCCGTCGGCGGGATGATCGCGCCGAGCCTGCGCCCGGTCGGCCGCGCGCTTCTGCGCATCGGCCGTGAGCGCGGGCATCCGTCCGTCGGGCGGATCGATCAGCAGGGAACTGCGCGTCTTTCCATACACCGTCGCGACGCGTGTGCCGCGGTCGTACCACGCGTCGTTGTACGCGCGCGCGAGGTCGGCGTCGACCGAGCCGTCACGGCGATCCATGTTGCCGCGCTCCAGCACTTGCTTCGTGAACGCCGCCGCTTCCTGCGGCGTGAGGAACTCTTTGCCGGCGAATTCCGCGGGCCGCTCGAGCGGTGTGAGCGACGAGTAGTTCCAGATTCCTTCGAGGTCAGGCGCGGATTTCGGCGGCACCTGACCGCGACCGGCAACGCGCGCGGCCGTCACTACCGTCAGCAGAACGATCGTGGCGACCGGGACGCCGCTCCAGGCGATGGATCGGGAGTGCATGGGCGGATTGTCGGCCTTCACCCGGCGTCTGTCCAGACCAAACCGTGTTACCGTCAACCGACTTTTTGGAGGGGACCGCCATGAAACGAAGTCTGGTGCTGGGCGCGATTCTGGCGATGGGCGCGCTCACGATGACGGTAGCCGGCTATCAGGCGCCGGCCGCGCCGAAAGTAATCGACCTCGTGAAGCTGAAGGACAACCTGTACGTGCTGACGAGCTCCACGCCGGGCAACGCGGCGACGTTCAGCGGCGGCAACGTCGCGATCTTCATCACCGACAGCGGGGTCACGCTCGTCGACACGAAACTCGCCGGATGGGGCCAGGCGATCCTCGACAAGCTCAAGACCGTGACCAACAAGCCGGTCACCACGATCATCAACACGCACACGCACGGCGATCACACCGGGAACAACGACCTCTTCGGCGCGACGGTCACGGTCGTCGCCCAGGAAAACACGAAGGCGAACATGGAGAAGATGGACGCCTTCAAAGGCGAGAAGGCGAAGTTCCTGCCGTCGAAGACGTACAAGGACACGATGTCGCTCGGCAGCGGGAAGGATCGGATCGACCTCTATTACTTCGGTCCGGCCCACACGAGCGGTGACACGTTCGTCGTCTTCCCGGCGCTGCGCGTCCTGCACACGGGCGACGCGTTCGCGTGGAAGGACGGCCCGCTCTGCGATCGCAGCAACGGCGGCAGCTGCGTCTCGTTCCCGCAGACGCTGTCGAAGGTGATGGCCACGATCAAGAACGTCGACATCGTCATTCCGGGCCATAGCCCGATGCAGACGCCGAAGGACGTGCAGGAGTACCAGCGCTTCACGGCGTACCTGCTGGCCTATGCGGAAGAGTCGATGAAGGCGGGCAAGAGCGTCGACGACGCCACCGCGGCCTTCAGCGTCGACAAGTATCCGGGCTACAAGAAGGAGCGGGTCAAGGGCGCAATCCAGGCGGTTTACGACGAGCTGAAGAAGTAGGCTCGCGCCGTGAGAGGCTCAATGACAATGAGAGCGATCGTTCTCGCCGCGTGTCTCGCCATCGTCTTCGCGTGGCGAGGTGAAATGCCGGTGCACGGGCAGGCCGACGCGTTGCCCGTGCCGGGCTTCCATCACCTGCATTTGAACTCGACGAGTCCCGAACTGGCGATCGCGTTCTACGTGAAAGAATTTCCGTCGACGTCGAAGACGACGTGGGGCGGACAGCCGGCGCTGAAATCGCCGAACAACGTCCTCGTGCTGTTCGATCGCGTGGAGATGCCGCCCGCGACGCAGCCCCAGACCGCGGTCTGGCACTTCGGCTGGCACGTGACGAACGAGCGCCAGGCGATGGATCGCATGCGCAAGGACGGCGTGACGCTGTTGCCGCTCTACACGACGGAGGTAGGCGGCACGGTCAACATCAACAGCGACACGTGGCCCGGCAGCGGCGGCGTGCTCGGGCTGACGAAGGCCGGGATCGCCGAGGCGAAGGCGAAGGGCGTGAAACCGGCGGGCGGCGCAGGCTTCGCGTATATCCGCGGGCCCGACGACGCGATGATCGAAGTGCAGGGCGACATGCCAGCGGAACGGTTCAATCACGTGCACATGTTTCAGACGGATCCGTTCTGCGCGCAGCTGTGGTACCAGAAACACTTGAACGTGCCCGTGCCGCAGGGCCGGCGCGGGGCCGCGCCAGCGGCGCCTCGCACCGAGGCCAACTGTAAAGTGCCACGCGCCGCCGACACGACGTGGCCGGCGCTCGACGTCGACGGCATGTACCGCTCGCCGTCGGCGGGCGTCACGTTCGGCGACGTCGCGATGAACTGGTACATCGCGCAAAGCGATCGGCCGCTCGTCAGCACGCGCGGGCATCTGGCGGATCACATTGCGCTCAGCGTCGCGAATCTCGATGCGTGGGTCGCCAAGCTGCGCGGCGAGGGCGTGACCCTCCTGATGCAGCCCTACGCGCTCGGCGACACGCGCGCGGTGATGATTGAAGGACCGAGCCGCGAAGCGCTCGAGCTGGTGGAAGTGAAGTAGCGTCAGCCGCGCTTCTTCTGCGCCCTGGCCAGCTGCTCGAGAATCGGCTCGGTGTGCTCGAGCGACAGACACGCGTCCGTAATGCTCTGTCCGTACACCGAC